>Ga0209374_1001582_pt1 | contig 21761 bp, 16 predicted proteins | sample SaaInlLV_DNA_10m_FD_184683 | JGI IMG/M metagenome (GOLD analysis project Ga0209374, IMG submission 184683) | Marine microbial communities from expanding oxygen minimum zones in the Saanich Inlet - SI075_LV_DNA_10m (SPAdes) (version 2) | ecosystem: Environmental > Aquatic > Marine > Unclassified ... | reverse complement strand
CTGGGACAATGACTTGGTCGACTGGACATACTCTTTCAGTGACCCATATACTAGAGCCGCCAAAGCCGTCGACATCGAAACCTTTGGCGTCGAGCTGATCGCTTCCAAGCGATGGGAAACGATCGAAGCGATCGCCAGCTACACCTTCCTTGATAAAGACGAAGACTACGGCGACGACGCAATCGACGCTAGCTTCTACGCACTCAACTACGCCAACCACCGCGTGACACTCGGTGCGATCTGGACTCCCTGCGAGGTCGTGCAAGTGCGCATCGACAACGAATGGCGCAGCCAGGAAGACAATGCACTACGCGGCAGCGACAACGAAGCGCTGTTCACGCATATTGGCGTCAGTGTCTTTCCTCCACAGGTCGATGGTCTTGAGCTCTTCGTTGCGGTCGACAACGCCTGGGACGACGATTACGAAGAAGTGCCCGGCACACCAGGCCGCAGCGACCAAGTCTCGATCGGTGCAACTTACCGCTGGTAAATAATCTTCTCGAACCAGAGCCTTGCCACACCGCGGCAAGGCTCTTTTTTTATCTCATGTTGAGGATCCGTTCATCCCACGAAACGACCCTCTCAGCTCTCTAGCAAAAGTCTAAGCTCTCTTCCCTCAAGTCTCCCCAATGATCTACCTCGCCATCGTCTCGCTCATTTGGGCCTTCTCCTTCGGCCTCATCGGCAGTGCCTTGGCGGGCGTGGATGCTTACTTCGTCGCGACGCTACGGCTCGGCTGCGCAACCCTACTCTTGCTACCTTGGCTTCGGCCAAAGGCGATCGGCACGCAGGACAGCCTGCGACTCGTCGCTTACGGCGCGATCCAGTTCGGGCTGATGTATGTCTGCTACATTAAGGCTTTTAACTACATCCCCTCGCACCTCGTCGCGTTGTTTACCGTGCTGACGCCGGTCTACGTCGTGCTGATTCATGACGCACGACAACGCCAATTTACGCCGCGCTATCTATTCGCTGCCCTACTGTCGGTGTTCGGCGCAGCGATCATCAAAGCCAAAGGCACGCCCTCGGGTGATATCTGGATCGGCTTCGCACTGATGCAACTCGCGGGACTCGCGTTCGCCTATGGCCAAGTCGCCTACCGCGACTGGAAACGGCAGCATCCAGAAATTAACGATCACAACTGCTTCGCCTTCCTCACCATTGGCGGCACACTCTGCGCCGCGATTTTTTGCCTACTTTTCACCGACTGGGAAATGCTGGAAGTCAACGCCTCGCAATGGCAAGCGCTGCTCTACCTCGGCTGCATCGCCTCCGGCCTCGGCTTCTTTCTCTGGAATAAAGGTGCGGCCCGCAGCAATCCCGGCACCCTCGCCGCATTTAATAACGCGGTCGTCCCCCTTGCCGTGCTCAGCTCTCTGTTTATCTTCGGTGAGATTGAAAACACCAGCACCGAGACCCTCGTGCGCCTAGCCATTGGTGCAGCACTCATCGCAGGCGCTGTGATACTAGGGCAACGACGTCGGTCTGCCGGAGATGGCGCAGCAAAAGCAGCATGAGCAAGGCACTCGACAAGGTCAGTCTAACAAAAAAATCCGGACGTATATTCGGCCCGGATTTTGTTAAGAGTGGTTTGCTTCTAGCTTAGAATCTGTAGGCAATGCTGAAATTAAGTGTGTTGGATGTGTAGTCCTCGTTAATCTCGGCAAAATACGCGACACCAACACTCAGTTGTGTGGAGATCTCGCCGCTGAGACTGGCACCTAAGCTGAGTGTATCAGCGGAAATGTCTTGATTGACATCCGTATTAAATGAAGCGCTTGCGCCATTCACCAAGCGAGCTTTGACGGTATTCTCAGTATCCATGAATTCATGTTGCCAACTTGCCTGCGCACCCCAGTGCCAAATAATGTCGTCGATTGCTACTACTGAATAGGCGACACGCACACCAAGATCACTTCGCAGACTGTCTAGGTCTTGATCGTCGACATCGAGGCCAAGAGAGCCAGCGCCTGATTCGCTGTAATCATCGACCCACAAGCGGTCGTAACGCAGGCTCGTGATGAGCCCTACGATCGTCGCGTCTCCAAGTTGATAATCATAACCGCCACCGATGACAGAATTGAGTTCATATCCTTTGGAATCACCCTTTGCCGTTTGGCTGATTGTTCCAGCGTTCACAGTGCGCTCAAAGTCGTATTCATTATAGCCACCACCGAGGTAAGCATTGACATACCAGCCACTGATTTTTTCCGATGAGCCGTCCTCGAAATAGGTGGTATAGACGCCGACTTTCAAACTGTCTGTATCGACCTGACCACCGTTATCATCCAACTCAGCATCTCCGGATGAATAGCCGAGCGTGACGCCTGCCACAAGCTGCTTGTTGATATAATAGTCCGCGCCCACGTTGATGCCTGTGGTTTGGAAATCGAAGCCGACCGACTCATTCGTGTCATCGACATCTCCGGTTTGACCAGTGCCGATCGTATAAAGCCCCCACTCTTGCTCTTCACTTTGGGGAGCAAGGCCAGTGGGGCCAGTGGGCGCGATTCGCTGAGTGGAGACGCTGCTGTCTTGGTTACCATTACCATCTCTGAAATTAAGGTTCACTGAGTGGGTCGGAGTGCCTTGGCTACGACGGACCTGAACCAAGCGATTCCAGATGTTCTGTGTCTGCGCCGAATTATGGGAAGCAAAGACCTGAGGAATCATACCCAAATAGCGCGGTGACATTTGATCAAGGGCACTTCGTACCTCGTCATCCGTCAGCTTAGTCAGTTCGCTGAAGAAATCGTTGAGGTCGGCTGAGTTCCCTCCGGCAACCACGAGCGGATCAAGCACCGCCGCCAGCGCTTGTTGGTTTTTTGTTTGTGCGACTTCCATTAGTTGGAGCACTGGAACGTAATTAAGTGTGATAGAGAAACCGGCAAATGAGCCAGTGTCAGTGAATTTGTTATCTGAGATTTCGAGTAACCACTCTCCGTTAGGGTCGATCCCCGCAAAGCTGAGAAAATCAACCAGTGCGTCATTGGTTCCCGGCCCAGCGCCTGAGCCAACTTCATTGCTTGGGGTTTGAGATGCAGGCGCATAGATTCCCGGAGCAAGGTTGCTGAGCGGTGCGACATCTTCAATTATTTGAAGAGCTCCAAATTCAAAGGTAAAATCTCCCGTGGTAAAATCACTCGAAGTTCCCAAAGAACCGCTACCAGGGCGATCAAAAAGTATTGCTGATTTACCCGTTGGCGTGTGAGTGATTGAGGCCCGCAAGTCGCCAGCATAATTATGATTCAAAGCGTGAATTGTGATCGAATCGAATGAATTAAGTATGGCTGGCGAACCAGTATCGATGTTCAGACTAGCTGAAACCCCACTTGAAAAATCATCAGTAATGACAACGACATCAGTAGCAGAATTAAAAACGGCCTGGCTAAGCAACACAGAGCATAAAAACGTTTGCAGGAAGGCAACGGATATAACTATTAAACATTTCATAACGTTATATATGAGAGCTATAAAAGCACTGTCAATTAATTAATAACGTTTAATAAAATATACCAAAACCCGACTATTAGCTAATAACGCCAATTCATACCATTCCTACAAAACACTGCGCATAATGGAAACCTTTCCACAAGGTAAACGGACTATATTTATTAATTCATGAAATTGCAGGGCTGACGAGTATCACCGACACGCTAATGATTGAAAAAAGCAGGTGATAGACCTCCGAATTCATCAGTAATGAAACCCAAGCTTTCAGATGCTCATGGCGATCGGAATGCAACCAAAGAGCTGAATTAATCATATACATAATAAGCTATAGCTTAGCACTCAAAAGCGCCGATCGACACTTAGCTCGGTTGAAATCGGCAGTGAACTAACAGCTCTTAAGGACAATTTGCGCGAATACACTAAATCTTTGAAACTTATCTGAAATTTAGGAGATATACAGATATCTCTTAATATGCTCGTAAAACGACTACACCTCTTCCTGCTTGTACTGACTGCCTCCTCGCTTGCGGCAGAGCCCCTGCTCAGCTCATGGCATACACTCAATTCCGGTCAATACGCACGCATCTACGAAACGACTGCGGACCAGATTACGCTCAATGCGGTCACCACCTGGATTCATCCAAACAATGGCTCAGGCCAAACTGAACCTACCTACGCAGGCGTCCACGAAATCACTTACACCAGCAGCGATGTCTACATCCGCACGTCCGGCTTGGGCTTTCACGTTATGGGCCCTTGGTACGGCAATGAAGCCAAGACCAACCTCTTTGTTAATTATCCTGGCAATTCATCGGCAATCTACCGCTTCCCACTAGACCCTGGAATGGTCCCTGTGAGTAAAACCCGAACCGGGGGCGGCTCGATCGGATACTTTGTCGATGGTATTGCCATGTTTGATAGCCGCGATGCCTTTTCTTATAGCACTGCAAATAATGCCGATGCTCGACCTAACACAGCTTTTAATGGTGACGGCATCTGGAATCGCGATGCATACATTAACGAATCCGTCACCTTCGATTCGGCCAATGCTCACCAAGCCGGTATAAATCATCACTACCACGCCAACCCGCCTGCCCTAAGGCACTTAATCGGCGGTAGCGTTGACTACGAAGCGTCAACAAATACTTACACGGAAAACTTCAACGGACAGCACTCCCCGATCATCGGCTGGGTTCGCGACGGCTATCCGCTCTATGGCCCGTATGGCTACGACGACCCGGACGACGCCACTAGCACCGTTCGACGCATGACCTCAGGCTACACCACCCGCGACGGATCCAACGGGACGACCAACCTCAACACAGGCCGCAACTCGCTGCCAAGTTGGGCCGCAGCAGTTCAAGGTATCGATGCCACACTCACCGAGGGCCAATATGGCCCCGCGATTAACGCAACGTATCCGCTGGGACACTATATCGAGGACTATGATTACCTCGGCAACCTCGGGTTTACACTAGGCACTCATTTCGATCTTGATGAGCATAATGGCCGTTCCTGCAAGACTCCCGAATATCCCGATGGCACCTATGCCTATTTCGTATCCATCGATGATGTGGGCACCCCGAAATACCCCTACAATATCGGTCGTACTTTCTACGGAAACCCGACAGGCACGAATGTAAACACCCTCCCCGCCACGGCCGAGATCTACTTCGAAGGTGGCCCCGAAGCTAGACTAGCAATAGACAGCCTTGAAGTCGAACCCACCGCTGGCGATGTCACGCTAACTTGGAGCGGGCCCGAGGGTGGCACCTATCTCATCGAGCGCAGTGCCGACCTTGAAGAATGGAAGATGCTAACCGACACGGCAGAAAACGAATTGGGCTCACTCGGATCGACCCCCGATTCAGCCCGTGCGCTCGACGAAGTAAAACAATTCTACCGCGCAAGCCTCACCACCATCGAACCTTTTGACGACAATGGCTTTGAATACGAGACTATCGCTTTCTCAGAATTCACTGCCAGCTTCTCGCCACTCCCACCGCTCGATGAAATCAACAGCATTACTGTCGGCGGTGTCACTGCCACGATCCTCAGCTACGATGCCGCAACTGGAACGCTACAGTTGGACTTCAATGAGCACACACTCACACCTGGCTCATCTCACACCGCAGAACTAAACTACACACCTTCAGGTGGATCCGCTACTGAAGTCAGCTCGACGAATAACCATAATGTGGCTCCACTACGTAATATACTCTTAGTAATTCTAGATGACTGGGCCATCGATTCCAGCCCGGTCGATAACAATACAGCTTTAAACCCAGGCACCACATTTGCGCCGATGCCAACCCTGGAAGCGCTCGCCGACCGCGGTCTACGATTCACTAATGCATACGCACAATCCGTCTGCTCACCCACACGTGCCACCATCCTGACCGGTCGCTACGGCTTTCGTCACGGTGTAGGCGATCCGACGACTCCGGCGCTCCCTTCTAGTGAGCTCGCACTCCCTGAAATTTTCACAGCGGAAGCCTCTCCCTATAAACTCGCCACCTTCGGAAAATGGCACCTTGGCGGTGGCAACACCGGCCCTGAAGTTTTAGGTGGTTGGACCCATTTTGCAGGCATACTTGGAGGCGGGGTCACAAATTATACCGACTGGAGCAAAACGGTAAGCACCGCGACTATCCCAAATAACACCATCAATAATTTCGCGACCTATAGCACAACCGACCAGGTCAACGAAGCAGTCTCCTTCATCAACAGCAATCCAAACGATCCGTGGTTTATCTGGTTGGCCTTTAACGCCCCTCACACACCTTTCCATAACCCACCAAGTAATCTCCACGATTACCCAACCTATGCCACTGACGTCGATGGAAACGTTACAGGCACAGATCGTCGCGGTGCTTACGAAGCTGCCCTACAAGCACTCGACACCGAACTCGGACGCCTGTTCGCCACTGTCGACCTCGACAACACCAACATTATCCTCATCGGCGACAACGGCACACCTGGTGCCGTCGTCCAAGCCCCATACAGCACCGACCACGCCAAAGGCTCACTCTACGAAGGTGGTGTCCACGTGCCGCTCATCATGGCCGGCCCTGATGTCACTCGCACTGGCCTCAGCAACAAACTCGTGCACTGCGTAGACCTCTTCTCGACCATTCTTGAGCTCGCAGATATCGACGTAGCCAGTGCCACTGCAGCCGTTGACACCATCGATTCTGAGAGCCTACTCCCGATCCTTAATGGCCAAGATTCCGTAGAACGTTGCGTTGTCTCCGAGCGCTTCAACAGCGCCCCGAATAACAATGGGCGCTCCATCCGCTCTGACGATTATCCTGACTATAGGCTCATCATCTTCGGCGACCCAACAGACCCAAGCGACACCTCAACCTATGAGATGTATCATGTAGTCGACGATGTGAATCAACAAGTTCCACTCACCATCCCCGCAGTGCTCGGCGATGCACATTATTACGCTTATAATGCACTCATTGCCAAGGACGTCGACCTCGGTCCAACTGCAGTCGTCGTCTCAGGCGACACTCTCTACCTACATCTCGAAGAAACCACGGGGCCATCCAGCGCTCCTCAAAACCAGAATGTCGATCCGACTTCCATCGCTGTAGATGGAGTCGCAGCGACCTATATTGATCGCGTCGATCAAACCGATACCGACAATCGATATTGGGTCAAATGCACACTTCCAGATACGACCAGCGCTCCCTATACGACTGCAACCGTTACTTTTACAAACGTTCCGGCCGGCGATGCGACCCGAGCCTTTGTTACCACAGAGATCTTCGTTGCACCTCAATAGACATCGAACTCAGTTACTTCTTCTCTCTGCAATGTCGACTCCCCTCAATAAAACCACCCGTTTAATTGTATCCATAATTACAATACTGTTTGTATCAGCGACAAGTGCAGGTAGCCTAGGAATCTCGCTTCAGCACACTGTAATAGGCAAGCCGCTCATCCTCGATTCTCTGCGTTATCAAACATCAGCCAGGGAGACCTTTTCAATTTCCCGGCTCAGCTATCTACTCAGTGAGTTCGAGCTACAGAGCACCGCAGGTAATTGGCTAGTACTACCAAACTCGACCCAATGGATTGACGCGAAAAAACACCGCACTCAAATACTGCTGGATTCAATTCCCGAAGGAGACTTTAAGGCGATACGGTTTAATCTCGGATTGAACGAAGAAGTTAACCACAGCGACCCGAATCTTTATGCTGCCAATCATCCGCTCAACCCGAACCTCAACAATCTTCATTGGACCTGGCAGACCGGCTATATCTTCCTCGCCCTCGAAGGCACCTACCGCCAGTCCAATAGTCAACTGTCCGGCTACGTCTATCACTTCGCTAATGATCCGCAGCGCACCACGATCACCCTCACACTGGCAAAGAATATAACCGCCAATGCCGCACTCGATATTGATTTTGATATCGCCGCGTTGCTCAATGCCCCAGCGCCCATCTCTTTTTTAAAAGACGGAGCTTCAACGCATTCTCGCGAAGGTGATCCGATTCCACTGGCCTTAAAAAGAAATCTCCCCGGGGCCTTTCAAATCAAGCGTATCCGCACCGCAGCTCCAATGCGAGCTGACACACGCCCTCAGCCCATTGATCTACCAGATACGCCGACTCCCTACCCCTTCAAACTGGGTAATCGCCTCCCCATTCCATCCCTACCACTCGACAATCCCCTCATCGCCGAACGTATCGAACTAGGCAGGCGACTCTTTCACGACCCACAACTCTCAATTGATAACACCATTGCTTGCGCCTCCTGCCACCAGGAAGATCACGCATTCTCAGACCCAGCTCGAATCAGTGCGGGTGTGAACGACCAGTTCAGCCGTCGCCACTCCATGCCGCTATTTAACCTGGCATGGAAAGACTCTTTTTTCTGGGATGGCCGCGCGCACTCACTGCGCGAGCAAGCCCTAATACCGATCGAAGATCCCAGAGAAATGGGCGAGTCTCTAGACCATGTCATCGAAAAACTCACTGCTGACGCGGACTACCCCACACTCTTCAGCGACGCCTTTGGCTCTGGTGCGATCACTCCGCAGACTATCGGCTTAGCACTTGAAAATTTTCTCCTTAGTCTCACATCCTACGTTTCTAAGTTCGATCAGGCAATGAGTGGCAAAGCCCAACTCAGCACCAGCGAACAACGCGGATTCGAGCTCTTCATGACCGAATTCGAGCCCCGCTCACGCCAATATGGCGCGGATTGCTTCCACTGCCACGGCGGCGCCTTGTTCACTGACAACCGTTTGCACGATAACGGCCTCGAAGCTACCAGTGACCTCGGTCTTGCCGAAGTCACTCGAAATCCGCTGGATGCGAACAAGTTCTCCACACCTTCATTGCGCAACATCGCCCTGACTGCGCCCTACATGCACGACGGTCGCTTCCAAACCCTCGAGGAAGTTGTCGAGCATTACAGCAGCGGAGTCACATCACGAGTGACTCTCGACCCGAATTTAGCAAAACATCCAACAGCCGGATTACAACTCTCGGCACAGGACAAAGCCGCCCTAGTCGACTTCCTGAAAACACTGAGCGACCCACAGTTCATACAGAACTAAAATCGAGGTCTACACACGACTCAGGCGCCGATTCAAAGCACTGCTTGACGCTCAATAGGTTAAGTGGCCCGAAAAGGCTTGAAGCCAGAGATTTGCAGGACAAATTACTCCGCTTTTGCAAGTTTACGCAGCTTTATATATGAAAACACTCAAATTCGCAGTTCTTCCCGGTGATGGCATCGGTCCTGAAGTCATGACAGTCGCTCTCGACGTCCTTAAAGCCACCGGCGACCAGTTCGGTTTTGCGCTCGATTATGCGCACGCAGACATCGGTGGTGTTGCAATCGACAATCACGGCGTGGCCTTTCCGGACTCGACCAAGCAAGTCTGCGAAAACGCCGAAGCGATCCTGTTCGGCTCTGTCGGCGGACCTAAGTGGGAAAGCCTGCCACCCAAAGATCAACCCGAGCGTGCGGCGCTACTGCCGATTCGTAAGGCATTCTCGCTTTACGCCAATGTGCGCCCAGGCCTGCTCTATCCACAATTGACTGAAGCCTCGCCACTCAAAGACAACCGCATCCCCAACGGCATCGATATCGTCTGCATCCGCGAGCTCACCGGTGGCATCTATTTTGGTCAGCCAAAGACCACCACCACACTTGAAAATGGCGAAGAGCAAGCGATCGACACGATGGTTTACAAGACCAGCGAAATCGAGCGTATCGCCCAAGTCGCCATCGACACCGCGAAAGCACGCGGCAACCGCGTCTGCTCGGTCGACAAGGCCAACGTGCTCGAAACTTCCGTTCTTTGGCGCAAGGTCGTCACCGCTTACTTTGCCAAGCACGCTCCAGAAATCGAGCTCAGCCACATGTATGTCGACAACGCCGCAATGCAGCTGGCTCGCGATCCGAATCAATTCGACGTGCTGTTCACTGAAAATATGTTCGGCGATATCCTGTCCGACGAGATGGGTGTTATCTGTGGCTCCCTCGGCATGCTGGCATCTGCCAGCCTCGGCGCGGAAAAGAACAAGCTCGGCTTCCCATTTGGACTGTATGAACCCTCTGGCGGCACTGCCCCAGACATCGCAGGACAAGGCATCGCCAACCCCTGCGCACAAATCCTTTCGGGAGCGATGATGCTCCGTTACAGCTTCGGCGAGTTCGAAGCCGCAGCAGCGATCGAAGCCGCAGTTGAGAAAGCCGTCACCAGCGGCACCCGTACCGGCGACATCGCCTTCGGCCTCGACTCGGTAGGCACCAAAGAAATGGCCGCCGCGGTTTTAGCGAACCTGTAACTCAGAAGTAATATTCAACCGCAGATACACGCAGATGGACGCAGATAAGACGGATTTTCTCTATTCAGAGGAAACGCATGCAATCATTGGCGGTGCGTTTGAAGTTATCAATGAAATCGGTCACGGCTTCCACGAGAAGATCTATGAGAATGCGCTCGTAGTCGAATTTGGGCTACGAGACATTCCCTACTCCCAACAACCCGAATATGATGTTAATTATAAAACTGTAGTCGTTGGTAAATACGTCCCGGACCTAATTACTCACCATAAGATTGTTGTTGATACAAAGACTATCGAGAAAATCACCGAACACGAGCGTGGTAAGATGCTCAATTATTTAAAAATCACAGGCCACAAAGTTGGCCTCATTGTTAACTTCAAACACGCTAAATTAGAATGGTTACGCGTCGCTCGTAAATAATCTGCGTCCATCCGCGTCCATCTGCGGTTAAAATAGAACCCAGCCTCGCAGCTCTTCCTTTTATCATGACCTCCTCCGAAATCCGCCAATCCTTTCTCGACTTCTTTGCATCGAAGCAGCACACGCCAGTGCCATCGGCTTCGTTGATGCCACAGTCTCCCGGCTTGCTCTTTACCAATGCGGGGATGAATCAATTCGTGCCCTACTTCCTCGGCACCGAGCAGGCCCCTTATTCGCCGGCACGTGCGACCGACACCCAGAAGTGCATCCGTGCAGGCGGCAAACACAACGACTTGGAGGATGTCGGCTACGACACCTATCACCACACCTTCTTCGAAATGCTTGGCAATTGGTCGTTCGGTGATTACTTCAAAAAAGAAGCCATTGAGTGGAGCTGGGAACTGCTCGTCGACGTCTGGGGTGTGCCAGCCGAACGACTCTACGCCACGGTGTATATGCCCTCGGAAGGCGATCCCTCTTCGTTTGACCAACAAGCCTACGATTTATGGGCCGCTCTATTTGAGAAGAAAGGCCTCGATCCGAAGAAGCACATCATCAACGGCAACGTGAAGGATAACTTTTGGATGATGGGTGAAACCGGCCCTTGCGGTCCGTGCTCCGAACTGCACGTCGACCTAACCCCCAACGGCGACAGCGCTGGCAAGCTCGTCAACATGGACTCCGATCTCTGCATCGAGATCTGGAACCTGGTCTTCATTCAATACAATGCAGAGGCCGACGGCAGCTTCCGCGACCTGCCCGCCAAGCACGTCGACACAGGCATGGGCTTTGAACGCGCCTGTTCGCTCATCCAAAATACCCAGGGCTTTACCGACTTCTCACAGAAGCCGACCAATTACGCGACCGACGTCTTCCAGCCGATCTTTCGTACGCTCGAAGCACTCAGCGGTAAGACCTACGCCGACATCTATCCCGGTGAAGCTGTCGAGAAGTCCGATACACTCGAGCAAGCCATCGCCTTTCGTGTCATCGCTGACCATATCCGCACACTGTCGTTCTCGATCGCCGATGGTATTCTGCCGGGCAACACTGGGCGCAATTACGTACTACGCCGTATTCTGCGCCGCGCCGTCAAATACGGTCGCGCACTTGGCTTCGATGGCAGCGAGCCCTTCCTACCGAAACTCGTCGATACGCTGATCGCTGAATTCGGCAGCGTCTTCCCGGAAATCGGCACCCGCGCCGAAGCGATTAAAGACACCCTCGCCACCGAAGAAAATAGTTTCAATAAGACACTGGATCGCGGCCTACAACTCTTTGAAAGCGACGCGGGCAAATCGAATGTCTTCCCGACGGAAGATGCCTTTAAACTTTACGATACCTACGGCTTCCCGCTCGACCTCACTGCCCTGCTCTGCCGTGAGCGCGGAATCACACTCGATGAGGCAGCCGTCGAAGCTCGTATGGAACAAGCCCGCGAATTGTCGCGCGCATCGCAAAAGAAAACCATCGTTCGGGCGCTTGACCTAAGCTCCGAAGCGACCACCGAATTCCTCGGTTTCAATGCCGACTGTTGCGAAGCGAAGATCCTCGAAATCCATCAACAAGACCGACAACTTCTCATCATCACAGATAAGACTGTGCTCTTCACCGAAATGGGTGGCCAAGAAGGCGACATCGGCACAGCGACAATTAATGGAGAGAGGTATCCTATCTTAGCTGTTCAGAAGATTGGCCATGCAACGGCACACATTGTTGAGGACGTTCAACACTCAACTTTCAACGCTCAACAATCAATTACGATTGAACTCGATCGAACGCGTCGCCTACCGATCGAAGCCCACCACACCGCCACACACTTACTGCACTGGGCGCTACACGAAGTCGTCTCGACCGACGCCTCCCAGCAAGGCTCCAGCGTCTCACCAGACCGCCTCCGCTTCGACTTCAACTCCAAGGCACTCACGCCGGCTCAAATCACTGAGATGGAAGACAAAGTAAATGCTTGTATCCAAAAAACGGAGACAGTCTCCTGGATCGAGGTACCACACACCGACGTCAAAAAACGTGCAGATATCATGCAATTCTTTGGTGATAAGTATGGTGAGCTCGTGCGCGTCGTTCAAATCGGCGGCGAGTCGAAAGCGCTCAACGGCTACTCGATGGAACTGTGCGGCGGCACCCATGTACGCAACACATCCGAAATCGGTTTCTTCAAGATCAAATCCGAAGGTGCCATCGCTTCCGGTGTCCGTCGTATCGAAGCCCTCTGCGGCCCAGCGGCTTGGAACTGGCTCAACAAAATCGCCGAAAAAGGCACGGCTGAAGAAAATGTGCTGCGGGCGAAGTTGAATCAGTCGAATCAGTCCCTGCGCGAGGCACAACAGAGCCCAGTAGAGCATGCTGAATTTCCACATATTATAGGGGCGATGCTTGCCGGAGGCAACGATCCGCATCAGATTAATGCCACTGTCAAAAGTTACCAAAAGCATTTGGCCACTCTCCGCGAGGCATGCGTTGATGCGGACAAGAAGGTCAAAAAAGCACAAGCCGCCGGTGCGGCCAAGATGGCCAACACCATGCTCGAAGAGCAGGATCTAACCGCTAATCTAGTGATCCACGCCGAAGGCCCTGCTGCGCTGCTGCAAGAGTTGATGAATGGCCTCAAGCAACAGCAATTCACTCAAGCAGCCTACTTCATCATCGACGATGGTGCGAAGCTTCATCTCGGCGCACTGTGTGGCGACGACGCGATGGCAGCCGGACTCATGGCCGGCAAGCTCATCCAAACCCTCGCCCCGATTGTCGGTGGCAAAGGCGGAGGCAAGCCAGACATGGCACGCGGTGCAGCTCCAGATCGTGCTAAAATCAGCGCGCTCGAAGCCGAAGCCAAGAAGGCACTGAGCATTTGAATCGCAGCGCACCATAAACACTGCAGCGGGCGCTAAGGCTCACTCCTCCAAGCAGACTACCGCTCCATGGACTGATAATAAAGCAATCCTGCGAGTGCCAGCGCATGACCAATCTTACAATCTTTAGCCCACTTAAAGACTTCTGCTTCCGCAACCACGCGAATTTCCATCTCCTCGTGCTCATCCCAATCGGTGCCATCCGCATGCAACGCTACATTATCCGCAAAGACAATGTAGCAGGAATTGTTAAGGATCGCTGGGTTCGGTCGACAGTGTCCAATCAAACGTCCGCTTTGTGCCACATAGCCGGTCTCTTCACGCAACTCACGCAGCCCTGCTGACACCGGATCTTCACCGGCGTCAACAATACCACCTGGAAACTCCCACGAAAGCGCATCAATGCCCCAACGAAATTGACGCACTAATATCAATTCACCAGCCCGAGTTCGAGCGATGACAATGACCCAGTCGCGTGAATCAATATAATAAAACTCACCTTCGTTGCCTTTTTTTGGGTGACGATAGCGACGCGCACGTAAATCCCACACGCGACAAGTGTTGAGTAGTGTATCGTCTAATAAGTCCCAGCTCTGCGGAGTGTCAGCTTCGTCCGGACCAGACATTACTTAGTTGGAATCTGAATCGTTTGGCCGATTGCCAAACGGCGCGGATCTGCATTTGGATTCGCATCGAGAATCGCTTGAACGGCGACGCCAAACTTGCCCGCAATCTTACCAAAATTATCTCCAGATACGATCACATAAGTGCTGCCATCCCTTGGAGCAACTGTGGTAGTGGAAGATCCGGCATCGTTCGATGCAGCACTCGCTTCTTGGGTTGCTGGCGTAGCGCGAAAACCCGCAGCGGCAAATTCATTCAGCATCTCTGCCGTCTTTACGATTTGCTCGCGATTGGTATTCAGTTCACCAGCAAGCTTTTTAACCGCTTGTTCACCTTGAGAGCTATAAACTCGCAGACGATTCACAGTCTTAGACTGCTCGGAAATTTGGGCGGCGAGCTCGGCGACCTGAGTCTGAAACCCATTGATCACCTTTTCGATCTTGGCCGAGCTGGTTGCGCCCGCGGAAACGGACTCATCGATTGGGTTCAGCCGTTGGTTTGCAGTCAGCCCGAAATATAGACCAGCACCACCGAGGACGATTCCCAGCACTGCGAGTGCGACGGGGACCATATTATTAGGGGATTGATTAGCGTCATCTTCCATAAACTGAGCACGTTAAGACATTTACTGAACTGTGCAAGCAAGGGATACGCGATGTTGCCACTGAGGCAAAATGTTCCCAACTTATCGACAATGCCGAATAAACCAGAGCCTTCAAAGCGACTCATACGCCTGATTCTATTGCTGCTAGTCTCAGCACTGATCAGTGCTGCCGCGGTTTACTATATCTGGAGCGCACATCCGGATCTCGAATACTGGAAAACGCTCATCTCCAATGGATATACTTATTTGGAAACGCATCCGATCTTATTAATTCTGGTATTAACAACTCTGCCAGGCATCGGATGTCCCTTGAGCCCGCTGTTGATTATCTTCGGAATTGCAATGGGGCCACGCTTTGGGCTGCCCGCGACTTGCGCAATGGGCATTGCCGCCACCAGCTTCTGTTCGATTTGGACTTATGCCTTAGCCTCCGGTCCTCTGCGGGTCTTTTTAAAAACACATCTATTAAAAAAATGGGACATCCCCGAGTTCTCGGATAGCAGCGCCCTGCGCCTCGGCATCATCATTCGAATCACGCCGGGCATTCCTTATCCGGTACAGAATCTCGCGCTTGGCGTAATGGGGATGCGCTTCAAGACCTATCTGCTTGCATCTTTACCAGCACAGAGTCTCTACACGATCGGATTCATTGTCACTGGCGGTGCAATTTTTGAAGGCCGAGCCGGACTGGCGATCACAGCCGTATTGTTCATCATCGTCATTATCCTCGTCGCACGTATGTTGAACAAACGAATCACTAGCCATGTTGGATAACCTTATCAGCCCCACCTCTGAACAAATATTAAAAGTCACCGAACTAACTCGTCAGATCAAGGCGCAGTTAGAAAGTCGCTTCACTCAGATCTGGGTGCAAGGCGAGATCTCCAACCTTCGCCGACAAAGCTCGGGGCATGTCTATTTCTCACTCAAAGACGCTGGAAGCCAGCTTCCCTGCGTGCTGTTTGCCCGCGATGCGAGTCAACAAGGATTTCAACTGGAGGACGGCATGGAAGTGCTACTGTTCGGCAGTTTGTCCGTCTATGCACCGCATGGCCGCTACCAGTTGATCGCCAAAATAACCATTCAAAGTGGCCAAGGTCGTTTGCAAATCGAGTTTGAACGGCTAAAGCAAAAGCTCGCAGCTGAAGGCTTGTTTGAACACGCGCGTAAGCGATCGCTGCCTGCGCTGCCAATGCGCATCGCCGTGGTAACGTCTCCCACAGGTGCGGCGCTGCAAGACTTCCTGCGCATTCTCCGTCGTCGCAATTACAAGGGCGAAGTCGTGATATTTCCAGCACGCGTGCAAGGCAAAGGAGCCGAACAAGAAGTGACCGCGATGCTCGAATATGCTGGAGCGAGTCAGAATTTCGACATCGTCGTCATCACTCGCGGTGGTGGCAGCATCGAAGACCTCTGGGCCTTTAACGAAGAAGCGCTCGCACGAGCGGTTGCTGCTTGCCCGCTGCCCGTAATTTCAGCAGTGGGTCACGAAATCGACACAGTCTTAACTGACTACGCCGCCGATCAACGTGCCGAGACGCCTTCCGCAGCAGCCGAGCTAATTTCATCACTTATGATCGAAGCCGAGCAACGTCTCGAACACGCCGAGAGCAACTTGTTGTATTGGATCGAAAATGGCCTCGCTGAACGTCGCCAAAGTCTGAGTGCGCTTCAGTCGAAAATGCATATCATCGCGCCCGAACGTCAGGTCGAAATGCTCGGCATGAAGCTCGACGACCTCGAGAATCACTTGAGTCAAGCCCTGCAAGCACGTCTGCATCGCGAACGTACAAAGCTCGCGCAACATTCGCAGAGCCTTGCCGAGCATCACCCTCGTATCAAAATCAGTTTAGCACACCAAGCGCTCGAAAACCTACAGCAGCGCCTCAATCGCGCGATTCAAGTCGACACGCACACAAAAATCGAGCACCTCCTCCACCTGCAGAAACGCCTAGATAACAGCAGCCTAAACGCCACAATACGGCGTGGCTTCGCGGTGCTAAAAAGCACCGACGGCGCAATTATCAGTAGCGCCGAATTTGGCCAAAACCAAGAGCAGATCACCGCCCAATTGAACGACGGCGAAATCGCATTAAAAGTGCTAAAACCAAGTTGATGCCTCCTCAAAAGAATAAGACACTCATCAAACTACAGGTCAATCGACCGCACGCGGCGAATTCACTCAAATTACGTCGACACTAATGATTCTGCACAGCTTCAGTAGTGAGCAGATCGTTAATCTTTCAATTAGTTATCAAGAGTTGGACTCGAATCTTTTACTTGGGGTCGAACTTTGATTTTTGACTAATAATCAACTCACTCGTTAAACCGAAGATCGCCCGAGCAGGTAAAAGAATCTTCAAAGATCCCCAGATTGTCAAATTGTGCTAAATTCAGTTTACCAAGCAAAATTATAGCGTACTTTACTAATTACTTATGAGTGAAGAATCAGGGGAGCCAATACCGCCCAAATTAAAATTATCTATCTCCAGTAATCAACCGGACAAATCGCAAAGTGGCCGACCCGCGATCGCAACCCCAAGCGTCAACGCCAGTCTCCCAGCCCAAAATGACTCCTCACCGCTAGAGGCTCCCAGCGCCGCGAGTAAGCAAGTGCCCGTACTCAAAGCGACCACGCCCCGACTGGCGCAGCAGCCCGCCCCCCGCATCAGTGGCAATGCCTCTTCAAAAATCAAAGAAACCGCCACGGAACCTACCCAAAAAGACAATCTATTGAGTAGCATTCTAATCATTGCCGCCATACTGTTTATTCTTGCCGCAGCCATAGGTGGCATCTGGTTCCTTCTTCGAAGCGATAAGCCCGAATTGGTTGAAACCGTTGCACCCGCTGCAAGCTTGTCCAACACAGTCAAGCGGGCTAAAGCCAGTATCGCAATACTACCAGAGCGTAATCTAAAAAAAGCACTCAATACTAAATCGGCTCCAGAACCCAGTAACGAAGCCGTCGCAGAGCTCAGTCACAAAGTCATAATAGAGCCCAGCCCAGCAGATTCTACTAGCCTCAAAGAATCCGCCTCTAAGTATCTACAAAACGTCCATGTCGGCGGGATCCGGATGGGCGTGCGTGCGCGTGTTATGCTCGATGGATCAAATTACAACATTAACGACACTGTTGATGCCGCCACTGGCCTAATATTTATCGGCACACGCGACCAACGGCTGCGATTTAAAGACCGCAACGGTACAATATATGTTAAAAGCTTCTGATTGCACTCTGCTTAAAAATCATTTTTATAGACACAATTATGAAAGCGAAAGTAACAATCCTCTCCATCCTCACACTCACCGTAGCCTTTTTTTCCGGCTGCACCACACCGGTCGCAATCGATCCGATGACAGGGCAACAGCAGACCGCGAAATACCAATCCGGCTACTTTTACGCGCCCATCGAAGCTGATGCGAACGCTATTTTCTTAAGTGCCATAGGCGCGATAGATGGCATGGGGCTCCTTCGTACTGGCGAACTTCACAAGAAGGACTATATTAAAATCTTCGCTCGTCAAGTCGGCGACAAAGAAGTGGTTGTGCGCATCCAGCAAATCGCGGCAGGTGAGTCTGAAATCCGCATTCGTGTTGGAGCGCTGGGCGACCTGCCACAATCGCAGGTCATCTACGCAAAGATCCGCGACGCAATGTAGTCTCGACGACAAAACTTTCCAAAACCGCCGTTCCACTTGGATCGGCGGTTTTTTTTTAATGTTTGCTTCGACACCCTCAGAACCAACTTTTACACCTAAAACAAATATGAGCTCACTATTTACCATTATCGGAGTCGGCAGCCCCATCGTCGATGCAATCGCACAAGTCCAAGACGACTTCATCGAGCAAATCGATGGTGAAAAAGGTGGAATGGTACTGATCGATGCGACTGCAGTTGAAGCACTGCGCAGCAGCATCCCCGGACAAACAGTCAAAGCGCCCGGCGGCTCGGCAGGTAACACACTGTTCACCCTCGCACGTATGGGCAACAACAGCAGCTTTCTCGGCAAGATCGGTAATTGCGCCGAAGGTGAATTCTACCGTCAGCAGTTTACTCAACTCGGCGGCGACTGCTCACGCTTTAAAATCGGCGACCAAGCCAACGGCCAATGCGTCTCACTCGTCACACCCGACGGCGAGCGCACCATGCGCACCAACCTAGGCGCCGCCATGACCCTCGCTCCTGAAGAAATTTCAGCCGCCGATTTCGCTGGTTGCAACCACGCTCATATCGAAGGCTACCTACTCTTCAATGAAGCACTGATGATGCGTGTGCTCGAATCTGCTAAAGCCGCAGGCTGCACCATTAGTCTCGACCTAGCCTCCTTTGAGGTCGTGCATGCGACCAGTACGATTTTGCCTAGCATTCTACGCGACTACGTCGACATCGTCTTCGCCAACGAAGAAGAAGCCGAAGCATTCACAGGAATCAAAGATGACTACCGTGCCATGGCCACTAAACTCGCCGAATATTGTGAGATCGCCGCCGTCAAAGTCGGCTCGCATGGCTCCTACATCGCACACCACGGCGAAGCTACCAAAATCGAACCAATGCACGCCACCAAAGTCATCGACACCACTGGTGCCGGTGATCTATGGGCCGCAGGCTTCCTGCACGGCTGGTCACACCAACTCGACCACGCTCAATCTGCAAAGATAGGATCCATCCTCGGCGCCGCCGTCGTGCAAGTCCAAGGCAGTGTGCTCCCTCCGCATGTATGGGACGACGTCATGAGCGCGATTCAAGCATAGCTTGCAACCCTCAAGTCTCAGCCTTCAGCTCTCCAGTTATGGACACCGATCAAATCTCCACACTTATCGAAGACATTGCCCAGCGCGCACGCGCCGCATCGCTCGACCTTGCCACACTCTCGACTGAAGCGAAGAATCGCTTCCTAGAACTGTTGGCGCAAAAGCTAGTCGAGCAAACCGATGTCATTCTCGAAGCGAATGCCCTCGACTTGGAAGCAGCCAAGACCATGGAGCTCTCTGGCCCCATGCTGGAGCGCCTGAGCCTCACCGCCGAGCGTATCGCAGCCATGGCCGCTGGCGTGCGTCAAGTGGCCGCCCTCCCCGACCCCGTCGGTGCAGAGATCGAGCGACTCTCGCCCCCCAAGGGATTTGACCTGCGCAAAATTCGCGTGCCGATGGGCGTCATTGGCATCATTTACGAATCACGTCCAAATGTAACGGTAGACTGTGCCATTCTTTGCCTAAAATCAGGCAACGCCTCAATCCTTCGCGGCGGTAAAGAAGCGTTTTATAGCAATATGAAGCTAGCCGAAATCATCCGCGCAGCGCTCAAAGAAACAGACATCAACGAAAATGCCGTACAAGTCATCCCCACCACTGACCGATCGGCGCTCAGCGTCTTGCTCAAACAAGATGATACGATTCATTGCATCATTCCCCGTGGCGGCGAGAGCCTCATCCGCTTCACCGTCGAGAATAGCCGTATCCCAGTAATTAAGCACTACACTGGCGTCTGCTCGATCTACATCGATGCCGCAGCAGATGCGGACAAGTCCGAATCGATTTTAATCAACGCCAAATGCCAACGCCCCAGCGTCTGCAATGCGGCGGAGAATCTCATTGTGCATCAAGGCGCCACTGCACAGCTTCCACAACTCGCCAAAGCACTACACAACAACGGCGTCGAACTGCGCGTCGAACCAAAAGCCAAAGCAATCCTCACAGGCACAGGGCTGCCACTCGTGGATGCCACGCCTGAAGATTTCGCGACCGAATATTCCGACCTAATTATCTCAATCGCAGTCGTTGCAGATACTAAAGCAGCCATCGAGCTGATCAATGCCAACGGCTCGGGACACAGTGATGCGATCATTACCGAAGACGCCGATAGCGCACGTCTCTTTCTTGCCGGTGTCGACGCATCCACCGTCTATCACAATGCATCGACTCGTTTCACCGATGGCTTCGAATTCGGTCTCGGAGCGGAAATTGGCATCTCAACCGACCGTCTACATGCCCGTGGCCCCATGGGGCTTAACGAGCTGTGCACCTACAAATTCGTGATCCATGGACAAGGCGAGATCAGATAAGGGCGCTGAAGCACGTCCGCAATTGTACTATCGCCTCAGCTGCTGAGTAACGTGGCGTGTCCGCTCGTCGGACGCCTACATCGGAAGCCAGCGAAGGTCCCACATGCACCAAGCCACCTCAGGCGCTCGCCAGCGAGCACACCACTATTTCCTTGTGTAGAATCGGCGGAGCCGTTTCTACACAGCAAGCTAAGCCTAGCCGTCGGAATCGGTCCCCTAATTTCGCTACACCAGAATCTCTACTGCTTTGGATCGATAAACGGGCTACTAGGCTTCGACTCGTCCTCGGCCATTTTCTGTTCTGTTTTCAGACGCAGTTGGCCGCAAGCTGCATTGATATCGTGGCCCTTTTCGCGACGAATTGTTACCGAGACACCGCCCTTGCGCAGCACATCGACAAACGCATCCTGGCGACGCACGCTCGGCCGCTGCCATTCCAGCCCTTCAACCTTATTGTAAGGGATGCAATTCACATGTGCATGTAGATCGTGCGCGATTTTGCTTAGCGCCTTGGCTTGATCGAGGCTGTCATTGACGTCCTTGATCATAATAAACTCCAGCGTCAACATCCGGCCATGCTTCTGTTGAAAGGCCTTCACCGCCGGCAACAGCTCTTCCAACGGATACTTTTTATTGATGGGCATGATCTGATCGCGCACCTCATTAGTCGCACCGTGCAGCGAAATCGCCAGTCGCACAGGCACACTTTCGTTTGCCAGCCTCTGGATCTGTGGCGCGAGGCCTGATGTCGATACCGTAATACGACGGGCACCGAAATTGAGGCCCCAATCTGCATTCAAAATCTTAATGGTCTGCACAAGCGTATCATAATTCGCCAGCGGCTCGCCCATGCCCATGAACACAATGTTATCAAACGAAGCGATCTCTTCCTTAGCCCGCTTGGTGTGTGC
>Ga0209374_1001579_pt1 | contig 21778 bp, 26 predicted proteins | sample SaaInlLV_DNA_10m_FD_184683 | JGI IMG/M metagenome (GOLD analysis project Ga0209374, IMG submission 184683) | Marine microbial communities from expanding oxygen minimum zones in the Saanich Inlet - SI075_LV_DNA_10m (SPAdes) (version 2) | ecosystem: Environmental > Aquatic > Marine > Unclassified ... | reverse complement strand
AATCATTTGGTTTCATAAATCATTATATCTTTCACCACAGTTTTGAAATCTCTATTTATTCTTTCTTGTCTAATCTTTCCTTTTTTATAGATAGATTAGATATCATTATTTTTTAAAATTTGATTATTTCTTATTCCTCTATATCCTTTATCATATAACAAATAACTTATCCTCCTATAACCCAATCCCAATTCATCTTTCAAATATTTAACTTTATTAAATAACTTTTTTTGATATTCATTATAATGATTTCTTCTATTTAATTTTGAGGTATCAAATTGAATTATGAATTTGATTATTAAAGAGTTATATTTAGAATTATAGGAATTTTTATTATCATTTTCCCACATATAACCACAGTCTACTACTGTTGAATAGGGATAGACCAAACATTTAGATTAGAAAAATTCCTTAATCAAATTTTATATTCCTGTTATTGATTTTTAAGTGTTACAAGTCACTTTCTATTTTCCATCAAACACTATGAATTGGTTTCAATGTTGAATGTTAGAATACAAAAATTCCAACAAGTACTATCTTTCTAATAGTACTACATTAATACATGTAATATTTCCGTGAGTATATTCGATTTAATACACTAAACCCAAACTTATGGGGGAGTTGTCGATTAATAAATCAATACGTTAAAATCAAATATTTTATATACTTAGACCGTGACCGTGGTTATTGTCTATTTACACTCTGTTTTCGTACTCCCCTTTATATACCAAACATCACCAGTTTCAGAGTTTAATAGATAACCTTCAACGGGTTTAAGTCTGTCTCCTTGTTCAACCATATGAACTTCAAATGTCTTTTGTTTGTTAGTTGTGTAAGTTGTACTCATTAAAACTAATGGTAATACTATTACACCAATACCTAGTAAAATTCCAGTTGTTAAATTGTTCTTTGTTTTCATTGTTTTAAATTTTGATTAATAATAACAAAGTTAGAAAGACAAATAATATCTAATGATGATTTCAAATTAAGTTATCAAAATCTAAATTTGAATTATTTTGGTCCAAATTGTTTGACTCAAACCTATTCAGTGACGGTTGAGTAATTTGGTTTCACCGATTTAGATCCAAAAACTTCTTTAGTCAAATTGTAAAATCTTGTTATTGATTTTTACTTGTTACCATTCACTTTCAATTTTCAATTAAATACTTTTAATTGGTGTCAACTAATTCATTATGAAAACTATCGGTCACGGTCTAAATTACTAATACAACAAATGTTGTTTTGATTTATTTTTCCAGCCTGACTGATTAGGATAATCAACAAAATATATTTTCAAATCAGATTGATTAGAGTATTCAACAAAATATATTTTCTTATCTGATTGATTTAGGTAATCTACAAAATACCAATGTCCTTTGTTCCCTTTTGTTTGATTTGGATAATCAACTTTATAAACTTTTAAATCACATTGATTTTCATATTCTACAACAAATACTTTCAAATCAGATTGATTTGAATACTCAACAGAATATACTTTTTGAGAAAATGATATAAATGGAATTAAAATGAAAATGAAAATTGACAGATGTTTCATAATTTATTTTTGAGTTTTTAAAAATTCTGAGTATTCATTAGAACCCATTGTCATACCTGAGATTAAATTTAGACATTCATTTGTGATTTCAATAGATGTGATATTTTTTTTAAATTCGAATTTTCTTCCATCATATGAGGTTAAACTGTTTTCATCTGAATTAAAACATATATTACTATATAAGTGTTCACCCAATAGTTCTGAGCAGCTTATTCCAAATTTATCATAAGATAAATCAAAATCTGATTTTGATAACATAGTTTTTAATTCTCTACGATTTTCATGATAATTTTCTGGATTGATATTGTTTTTTGACATATAATTATCTTTTATACAGTTTGCTGTTACTTTATATTTGGTTTCTTCTAAACCATTATGGCTACTATATTTAACTTTTTTAATATTTTCTAATCTGGAATGTTTAACACAATATGTTTTAACAGATTCTTTATTTTTTAAATAAAAAACCTCTTTATAGTTCTCTTTTTCATATTTGTGATGTTCAAGTTTTGTATCAATGATATTTCCTCCAAATAACGAAAATGATATACTAAATAGAATTTCTAACATTTTTCAAAGATAAGATTTTAGGGTAGATTGAAACTGTAGTCATTAATTTACAATCATTTTCTTCTTCTTTTGAACTTTAAAAGATAAATTATTTAATAAAAAGACAATATTTTTAAAGTCACGACAAAACTCTTTAACTTAGTTTTTAGTATACTAAGATATTTTATTGATCTATTGGAATCGCCGAGAATAACTCTATGATGTTATTTTTAACTACTAAATCAAATTCAATAGGATTGCAGCAAACTTCACAATCTTCAATAAACTTCTGTATTTCTTCTGATGAATCAATCATTTTTAATTGATTTTCCCAACAATGTGGGCAGTCAAAATAATGTTCTATCATATTGTTTTTTATGTTTACTAACTAGCTAATTGATTGCTCTAAAACTTTAAGGATTTCTTTTGCAATTTTACTAATAACAGAAACACTTACTGAGTTGCCAGATTGTTTATAAAGATGTCTGTTTGAAATGTTAGGTAATTTATAGCTATCTGGAAACCCTTGAAATCTAAAACATTCTCTGGGGGTTAGTTTTCTAAATCCAAATTTAGTCTTTATTAATGGTACATTATGCCCTCCTGTCCCCATGTTTGCAGTTAAGGTGGGACAAACATTAGATTTATTTTCTCTGACATAATGTCTTCTAAATTGATATATAGTATCTTCTTTTTGTATTGATTTTTTCAAAAGAGAGTACATATATTTATCTTCATTATAGTAGAATTTAGCATCTACCTTTTTTATATCAATAATATCAGAAATCTTTTTTGAAAGATTTTCTTTTTGTGGAAACTTAAAACTAGTGTCAGAATCAGGATAATTTTCTTTGTCAAATCCAATCATAAAAATTCTTTCTCTGTTGTGAGGAATATTACCGAAATCTTTTGTGTTCAATACTTTAGCATGAAAAGAATAGTTTCTTTTTTTAATTTCATTTTTTATTATTTTAAAGGTATTTCCAGAATCATGGCTAATTAAGTTTTTTACATTCTCTAAGAATATTACTTTAGGTCTTAGTTTGTCAATAAACGTAAGTATTCTAAAAAAATGATTTCCTCTTTCATCTTCAAACCCTTTTTTGTATCCAGCAACAGAAAATGGTTGACATGGGAATCCGCCTGCAAGAACATCTATGTAAGATAATTCAGATGGATTTAAATTCATTACATCTTTTTCGTAGAGTAAATGAGAAAAGTTTTCTCTGTATGTGATGCATGCATGTTTGTCGATTTCATTAGCCCAAGTAATTTTGAATCCAGAATTTTTAAAGCCTTGACAAATACCTCCCACTCCAGCATACAAACTACCAACTTTAAATTTTATATTACTCATACTGTAAAATTATAAATTAATATTACAGTCTGTAATTTTTAATTTATTAAATCAAATATTAAACATTATTAACATTATGTATAGATTTTTACTAAAAATGTTATGCAAAATGAATTTTTTGTTTATGTTTGTAGCATATTAATCAAAATAAAATAAAATAAAATGTTATTAGATATTGTTACAAAAATGGCACCAGATGATTATGTAGGCTTTACTTTTTTTATTGGCTACATGGCAATGGCTGCTGCCTCTGTTTTCTTTTTCTTCGAAAGAGGAAGTGTTGATGATAAATGGAAATTATCATTATTAGTATCAGCTTTAATTACTGGTATCGCTGCTGTTCATTATGGTTACATGCGTGATTATTGGGGAGCATATTCAGAGAGCCCTACATTTTTCAGATATGTAGATTGGATCTTAACTGTTCCTTTAATGTGTATTGAATTTTATTTGCTCACAAAATTAGCTGGAGCAAGGAAAAATCTTCTATGGAAGTTAATTCTTGCTTCAACTTGGATGTTAGTTTGTGGATATATTGGAGAGGCATTTACAGATGGATCTACAGCACATTCTGTTCAGTGGGGAGTACTTTCTACTATTGGATACTTATACATTGCCTACACAGTATGGTTTGGTGAGGTTGCTCAATTAGCTGAAAGTAGTAAATCTGATGTTATTAAAAAAGGAGTAAGAGCTTTAGCTTGGTTTGTTCTTGTAGGTTGGGCAATATATCCAATAGGATACATGTGTATGGAAGGTGGCTGGTTAAGCAGTGTTATGGCACCTGAAAACGTTGATGTATGGTATAATCTTGCTGATGCTATTAACAAGATTGGATTTGGATTGGTTGTTTACGGCATAGCAATTTCTGAATCTAAATCAAACAAATAAATTTAATTATTTATTTTAATTTAAAAAACGGAGCAAGTAAATTTACCTGCTCCGTTTTTTTATATAATTAATGAATCTATTTACTTTTATATATTTAATCGGAGTTTATATTATCCTAAATTTATTTCAAGGATTTAAACAAATCGATTTAAATGATCAGTTAATTTACTCATCTTTTTTTATTTTATTAATTGGTATCCCTCATGGGGCAATTGATCACGTTTTATTCTTTAAAAAAAGAAAAATATCAAAGCCTAAATTTTATGTTCTTTATATAGGTTTGATTTTTGCCTTTTTGATTTTGTGGCATGTTTCAGTTTTTTACAGTCTGATATTTTTTTTATTTATATCAGCATTTCATTTTGGTGAATCACAGTTCCCCCATATTAATATTCATCCAATTTTTAAGAATATTTTTTATTTCATCTGGGGAATTTCATTACTTTCAACGCTAATGTTTTATAATATTCATGAACTAAATAGTATTACATTATTTTTTGATGATACTGTTGTTCTAGAGCAAGTTTATGATCTGAGTAAAGTGTCTATTTTATTTTACAGCACTAATATTTTTACATTTATTTCAATGTTTATTTTTATCTTTATGAAGAAAATTGATCTAGATAGATTTTTTTCAGAAATTTTTCTATTATTTTTAATTCATGCTACTTTTTATCTTTTCCCATTTATAATAGGATTTACATTATACTTTGTAGCACTTCATTCACTAAAAGTCATGAATGATGAATATATTTTCTTAAAAAAAGAAACTCCAAATTTTAAGATTTTAGATTTTATTAAATTACTAGCTCCTTATTCAGTCTTGAGTATATGCTTTACAGCATTATTGTTATTTTTATCATACAATAATATAATTGGTTATTCTGTACCTTTATTATCAATCATGATAATTTCAGTAATTACACTACCACATGCTATTGTAATGAATATATTTTACAACTAAATCTAGTCTAAATAAGTTATTTAAATGATGTTTTCTTTTTCAGAATCTTTTAATTCTGGATCTTTTTTTAACTCTTCTTCTTGTGATTTGTGTGAGTAGTTTATCATATACAACAAACCGAAGATATATAAAGAAAATATAATAAATCCTACAATAAAAATTCCTGTATTCATGATTTCCTTCTTTGTCTAATTGCTATTGCAAATAATAAAATTGTTCCTGGCCAATGTGCAGAATATTGTGCCCCATCTAAATCACCTGACATTCCTAACCCAATTGAATATAACATACAAATAAAAGCTAGTATTACAGGGTAGTAAACTGCTATAAATGTTTCTTTTCTTCTTCGCATAATTTAATATTTATTGCAAATGTATAACTTTTTGTTGTAAAAGTTATACATATTAACAAAGAAATAAAAGATAGTGTTATAGAAAGTACTTTAAAGAGGAATTGAGTTAAATTGCTTAAGTGCAGTCTGAACAAACTCATCTTCGATGCAAATTATTTCATAATATGTATTTTCACCCCAAATATTTTTTGAAATATTTGCTAGCAACATATTTTTTAAATATTTTAATTCTTTCTCACCTAATTCGAGCTTATCATTTGAAATATAGTTGTTAAAATCTTCATATATTCTATTAATCTGTAAATGTTTATAGCTTTTTACTTTTGTCTTTTTTAGTAATTCACTTTTTTCAAAACAAAATTTGTTAATCACGCCATCTCTAATCATTTTATTTATAGGAAAGTAATTTAATGTTGTATCTCGATTTATTCTAATATCTGGAGTTATTCCACCTCCACCATATACTAATCTACCTTCTTTTGTTTTATATTCTAGTGTATCATATTTTTGAAGTTGCTCATTTCTTGTATACTGTTCTAAAAAATACTCTTTAGAGTTCTTCCCATAATCTTTTTGAATACATCTTCCACTAGGTGTATAATATCTTTGTGTTGTCAATCTCATTACTGAACCATCAGGTAGTCTTATTTGCTCTTGAACAAGCCCCTTGCCAAATGATCTCCTTCCAATTATCAAACCTCTATCATTGTCTTGAATCGCTCCAGAAACAATTTCTGAAGCTGAAGCAGAACCTTCATCTATAAGACAAATAATATCAATATTTTGCAGTTCTCCATTTGAAGTAGCGTAAATTTCATTTCTTTCTCTGTTTCTACCTTCTGTAAAAACAATTAATTCTCCTTCCTTTAGAAACTCATCACAAATTTGATTAGAAATATGAAGATAGCCACCTGGATTACCTCTAAAATCTAAAATTAGTTTTTCCATTCCTTGATTGATTAGTTTATTACACTTTTTATTCATTTCATCAAATGTAGTTGCCGCAAATCGGTTAATTTTTAAATAACCAATTTTATCATCTAATAGAATGCCAGCGCTAACACTAACTAATGGAATGTCATCTCTAATAATTTTAAATAAAATCAGACCTTTAGTTCCTCTTCTTTTTATCTTGACGTTCACTTCACTTCCCTTTTCCCCTCTTAAAAGTTTTATTACGGTCTCATTTTTTACCCCAATACTTGCAACATCTTTATCTTCAACTGTTATAATTCGATCACCGGATTTAATTCCTAGTTTTTTAGATGGCCCTCCCTCTATTGGAGATATTACAACAATACTGTCTTCAATAATATTAAACTCTACACCTATACCACTAAAACTTCCAGTCATATCCTCTTCAATAGATTTATAATCATTAACAGAGATATATGATGAATGTGGGTCAAGCTCATTAAGAAATGTATTAATAGTATTATTTTCAAAATCAGAATAATTTATACTATCAACATAGTGATTATCTATTATTTTTAAAATATTATCAATTTTATTTTCATGCACATAATTTTCAGAATTACTTATATTTCCAATAAAAATTCCAATTGAAATTAAGATAGCATATATAAGCGGTTGAATAATTTTCATTAAATTTTTTCTTTATCAAATTCTAAGACTTCAACACCAGCTTTCAAAAGAAATTGAATGCCGGTTGTATCTTTATATTTATTAATAAACACTAATCTTTTAATACCCGATTGATGTATTAACTTACTACAATCTTTGCATGGAGACATTGTTAGGTACAATGTACCTCCATTACAATTGTGAGTTGAGCTTGCAGTTTTTAGTATAGCATTTGCTTCTGCATGTAGAACATACCATTTAGTGGTTCCACTATCATCTTCGCAACAATTTTCAAATTTTGATGGTGTTCCATTATATCCATCAGAAATAATCATCTTATTTTTCACAATTAATGCTCCTACTTTTTTTCTTTTACAATGAGAAAGTTTTGCCCATTCTAATGCCATTCTAAGATAAGCTCTGTCATATTTTTGTTGTTTGTCCATATTTGCTAAAGTAAATTAAGGTTATATTAGATTAATGGAATTTCAGAAATAATTTTTATACCATCTGGAGAGATTAACTCTTCAACGTCTTTTTTAAATAATGGATCAAATTCACCGCTAAAGTGAGTCCAAAACCAGATTCCTCCTTTAGTTAGTAATAATCTTTTAATTAGAGTCTTTTGAGATTCCCAAATTTCAACAGGTAATTCTGCATAAAGTACTTGAGCATAGGTGTTCCATATTGTTCCTATGCAGTTATGTAAAATTAAACGATATCTAAGTCTCTCCTCCTCACTCAAAACGGACGGATCACTATTTCCTTTAAAGAATATTCGCAAAACCTTTTTATCTTCAAAAATTGCTTGTCTAATCTGAAGTGTATGACTAATGCTTGAATTAATTCCTTGTGAACGTGCTGCTTTTGTATTATGATCAATTTGAATTGTATTTTGTTTAACTTGAAATGCTAAATATAAAAGTGAAATAACAACAGCAATTGCACTTACAAATTGCCCCATATTTCCTAAATCATCCCAGCTTATATTTTTAAAAATAGTATAGTTTTTTTTATCTTCCATTTTAAGATATTAAGTTTTGATGTTAAGGTGTTCAAATTTATAAAAATCTTAAAATACTAAATATTATTATTGTGATTAATTTGAAGTATTAATAAAAAAAGCAGAAAGTTTAATTTCTGCTTTAGTGCCCAGAGCCGGGATCGAACCGGCACGGTTTGCACCATTGGTGTTTGAGACCAACGCGTCTACCAATTCCGCCACCTGGGCAATAGATTTACAAAAGTAGAAGTTTAATCTTACGTTGAATAAAAATATCTATTTTTTTTTGCTTGGTTTTTTATATGTTAAATTGTATATTTGCTGCCCTTTTAATTAGGAAAGAAATATGAGTACTTCAGTTAAATTTTTTGCAGGAAATAATACGCTTAACTTAGCAACTAAAATAGCTGAAAATTTTGGTAGCCAATTAAGTAGTTCTTCATTTGTTGCTTTTTCTGACGGAGAATTTGAACCATCTTTTGATGAAACTGTTAGAGGTTCAGATGTTTTTCTAATACAATCTACAAATCCTCCATCAGATAATCTAATGGAATTATTGTTAATGATTGATGCTGCTAAAAGAGCTTCAGCTGCCAATATTATTGCAGTGATTCCTTATTTTGGTTATGCTAGGCAAGATAAAAAAGGTAAGCCAAGAGTACCAATTGGGGCCAAACTAGTTGCAAATTTACTTACTTCGGCAGGTGTTAATCGTATTATGACTATTGATCTTCATGCTGATCAAATACAAGGTTTTTTCGAAGTTCCGGTTGATCATTTATATGCTTCAGAATTATTTGTTGAGGATATTCAAAAGTTAAACCTAAATAATTTAATTATAGCATCACCTGATATGGGTGGTAGCAAACGTGCTAATGTATATGCAAAATTGTTAAATTGTGGTGTTGTTATTTGCTACAAGGAGAGAACAAAAGCAAATGAAATTGGTATAATGAAAGTACTTGGTGATGTAGAGGGGAAAGATGTTATTATTATTGACGATATGGTAGATACGGCAGGAACTTTAACAAAAGCCGCAAATCTTATGATAGCTAAAGGAGCTTCAAGTGTTAGAGCTTATTGTACACATGGTGTTTTAACTGGTAATGCTTATAAAAACCTCGATAATTCTAGTATTTTTGAACTAGTAATTACTGATACAATTCCTAGACAGCACGAAAGCCAAAAAGTAAGAGAGATTTCTGTTTCTAACTTTCTGGCAAAAACAATTAAAGCAGTTACACAGAAAAAATCAATTAGCTCTACATGGAAGAGCAATAATAAATAACAAATATTAACTAAATTTAAATAATAATGAAAACACTAGCAATTAGCGTTAAAGAAAGATTGAATGTTGGAAAAACCAACACAAGAGCGTTAAGAAATCAGGGTAATGTGCCATGTGTACTTTACGGGGGAGAAAAGCAAGTGACTTTCTATGCTCATGAAAATGATTTTAGAAAACTCGTTTATACTCCAGATACTTTTGTAGTCGATTTAGATGTAGATGGCAAAAAGACAAAAGCAATTATGCAAGATATCCAGTTTCACCCAGTTACAGAAAAGATACTACATATAGATTTTTTAGAAGTTTTTGATAACAAACCTATTACAGTTTCACTTCCAGTTGTTCTTAGTGGTGTCGCAATTGGTGTTAAAAATGGTGGTAACTTGATGTTTAGAAGACCAAAGATTATTACTAAAGGTCTTGTTTCGAATCTTCCAGAAGCTATCAATATTGACATTGAGCATTTGAAGATTGGAATGTTTATATATATTAAAGATGTTGTAATTGAAGGAGCAGAATTTTTAGCTCCACCAAATTCTGTTGTTGTTGGTGTTAAAACTGCTAGAGCAGCAATAGTTGAAAAAGAAATTGTAGAAGAAGGAGAAGGCGAAGAAGGAGAAGGCGAAGGAACTGATAGTGCTTCTGATGCCAAATCTTCAGAGGCTCCTGCTACGGAGTAATAATGAAATACTTAATCGTAGGATTAGGGAATCCTGGTAAAGATTACTTAAATACTAGGCATAACATTGGATTTAAAGTATTGGATGAACTCGCAAGTTCATCCAATACTATTTTCAGCCCTGATAAATATGCAGATATTTGTGAGATAAACTATAAAGGCAGAAAGCTAATTTTAGTTAAGCCAAATACTTTCATGAATTTAAGTGGAAAATCAGTCAACTACTGGCTTCAAAAGACTAAAATTAAAAAAGAAAATTTATTAATTATTACAGATGATTTATCGCTGCCATTAGGAACATTGCGTTTAAGGAAAAAAGGCTCTTCTGGGGGGCATAATGGGCTTAAGGATATTGAATGTGTTCTTGATAGTAATGAGTATTCACGCTTAAGATTTGGAATTGGTAATGATTATAATAGGGGACAGCAAGTTAGATATGTTTTAGGTAATTTTTTAGAAGAGGATCAGTTGTTACTTAGTAACAAAATTCAAAACTCTATTACTATTATTCAAGCTTTTACTACTTTAGGTATAGATAAAGTTATGACTGAATTTAATAGAAAATAAATTATCGATTAAATGTTATTGTGTATTAAAATAAATTAAATTTGCGCTTTAATGGTATCGTGGCCGAGTGGCTAGGCAGTGGTCTGCAACACCATCTACAGCGGTTCGAATCCGCTCGATACCTCACTAGAAGCTTGTTATTTTAACAAGCTTTTTTTTATATATTTGTCCTACTTTAAAAATTCATGAAAATTAAAAACCTAGTACTTTTTTTATTTTTTGCCTTTACTCATGTTTATGTCTTAGCGCAGTGTGAGTATGTACTTGTTAATTATTCACATAATAATTGTTTTGGTGGTAGTAACGGATCAATTGATATAAGTTTATCTAATTCAAATTCTTCAGTTAGTTGGATTGGACCTGACGGTTTTACTTCAAATTCCACAACATTAACAAATTTATTTGCAGGTACTTATTATCTAACTATAACAAATAATATACAGATTTGCACATTAGTTGATTCTATTGCAATACAGGAATCTAATAAAATTTCAGCTAACTTTGATTTAAATGGTAGATGTTCTAATCAAGACTCTGTTAATATTACCGCAGATGTATGGGGTGGAACACCACCATATCAATTTATTTGGAGTGATGGACAAACAGTCTTGAATGCAATTAATTTACCGCCAACACAATCTATTCCAAACGTATTAACCATTACAGATGCAAATTTTTGTGTAGATACTATTCAAGTATGGGTAAGAAATGTCAGCGAGATGATTTCTTTTATGTCTTCTGTTGGTGTTATTTGTAAAGATGACAACAGTGGGCAAGCAAGAGTATTTGTTCAAGAAGGTACACCTCCATATACATTTATTTGGATATCTCAAGAGTATAGAGTTCAGCAAAATGATATTTTAGTTGTCGATTCTTTTTCATCTGTTTCCGGTTTATTTCCTAATTATTATAAAGTAGAAATAACTGATGATATGGGGTGTGTATTATCTGATAGTATTGAAGTTAAATCTAATCCAAGAAATTGTTTAACTATTTACAATGCTTTTTCCCCAAATGATGATGAAACTCATGAGTTTTGGGAAATTAAAAATATACATATTTACCCAAATGCGGTTGTATCAGTTTATGATAGAAATGGAAGAGAGGTTTTTAGAAGAAGAAATTATACTAATACAGAAGAAAATGCTTTTGGAGGTAAGGATAGTAATAATCAACCTTTACCATCAGCAACTTATTATTACGTAATAGATTTAGAAAATGGGGATGATATTTTAAAAGGAATAGTAACAATAGTAAGATAATGAGACATATTTTTTTGATATTAATGTTTTTTGTGGCAACTGAAATATATGCACAACAGAATCCTATTTTCAGTAATTACTATGATAATGAAATAATAATAAATCCAGCAATTTCTGGAAGTAAAACCTACAATCCCTTATCTGTTAAGGCAAGACAGCAATGGTTAGGATTTGAAAATGCTCCTTTAACATCTTACATTAGTTATCATGGAGCGTTAAATAATAGATCAGCCATGGGAGGTTATCTAATGTTTGATAGATCCTTTCCTTCTACCCAAGCTAATTTACACTTAAGCTACGCATACCATGTTCCCCTTAATTATGATAAAATTAATCTTTCTTTTGGTTTAGGTGCTAAAGTAATGTATTACGCTCTAGATTTTAACAGTGGTGATTTACCACCTGGTGACGATAATGCTTTTTCATCATCATCATATGAAAAAACAATTGGAGATGCATCATCTGGTATATATTTATATGGGCGTAATTTTTATTTTGGTTTTTCTGCATCTAATCTTTTCCAATCAACATTTAATAATCCTATTTCTGGCTCTCCATATTCAAATATTGAGTACAGAAATTATTTTGGAACTGGTGGTTATAAGTTTCAGATTATTAACAATGATTGGCAGCTTGAACCTTCTTTTTTGATTAGAAAAATGCAGTACCAGCCAAATGTAACAGATTTAAATGCTAGAATAATATTTTTAGAAAAAACTTGGGCAAGTTTGTCATATAGATCAAGTGGTTCAGCAATATTTGGCTTTGGTTTTGGAAAAGGGAATATGCATTTATCATACTCATATGATCATACGTTTGCAGGTGAAATAATGAATTATAATTATGGCACACATGAGATTGGGATTACTTTTAGAATAGAAACAATGGCAACTCAAAGGCATATAGGTTTTTGGCAGTAACTTCTATGAATAAAATTGAGCATATTGGAATTGCTGTAAAAGATATAGAAGAATCTAATATTTTATTTACAAAAATCCTAGGTCGTAAACCTTATAAATCTGAACAAGTTGATTTAGAAGGAGTACAAACTTCATTCTTCGAGATTGGAAAAAATAAAATAGAATTAGTAGCTTCTACCAGCCCAACTAGCCCAATTACCAAATTTCTTAAAAAAAATAATGAAGGAATTCATCATATTGCAATTGATGTAAATGATATAATCGCAGAAATGAATAGATTAAAAAGAGAAGGAATACGCCTTTTAAGCGATCAGCCTAAAATAGGTGCTGATGCAAAATTAATATGTTTTCTTCACCCTAAAGATACTAATGGCGTCCTTATTGAGTTATGTCAGCAAGTATAGATGTTAAATCTTCATTATCCTTTAAATGATGAGTTTTGATTGATAATGATTTCGCAGTTTTAATATGTTGATAAGAATCATCAATGAAAAACACCTCATTCGCTATTAGATTATTTTCATTTAGAATAATTTGGAAAGCATCTTTATCAGGTTTTCTGTGCCCAATTTCATAAGAGTAGTAAATTTTTTCAAACAGATTATAAAACTTATGATATTTTAAATCACCAATTTTTCTCTTGAACTCAGATATGTGGATACTATTTGTATTGCTTAATAAGAATATCTTACATTTAGCTTTAACTTTTTGAATTGATTTAATTCTTGAATCAGGTAAATTTAAAATCATTGAATTCCATGCTTTTCTTATTTCGTTGTGAGTTGTTTTACCTGCTAAATTTTGTATACCATTTAAGAATTCGTTCTCTGAAATAGCGCCTGTTTCAATTTGATCAAATAGATTATTTTGTGTCTGCTTTGAATATAAAGAGCTTGCTCTTTTGATACCAATATTTTCAAATTCATTAATTGTTTTTTGATAATTTATATTTAAAATAACACCTCCTAAGTCTAAAATTATAGCTTTTATATTTTTCATACCACAAAGTTGTACATAATTAAACAAATTTAATAGTTTTGTGCATCCTAATTTAGGAGGGCCCATAGCTCAGCTGGTTAGAGCACTTGACTCATAATCAAGGGGTCGCTGGTTCAAGCCCAGCTGGGCCCACAAAACCTCATCTTAATGATGAGGTTTTTTTTGTTTTTTGTTTTTAATTATCATATTTTCGAATTATGAATAAGCTATTATTAATATTTTTTTTCTTGTCAACTCAGTTGATTGCTCAGATAAGTATTAATAAGTTAACAAATTCAACATTAATTGCAAAAGATTTGCTTGCATCAAAAGTCTTAACTAATAATGATATCTCTGTTGGATTAAAAGAAACTCTTGCAATTGGAGCTGAATCATCTGTTGATTTAACTTCTAGAAAAGATGGTTTTTACTCTAATGAACTAGTTAAGATTCCTTTTCCTAAAGATGCATATCAAATAAAAAAAACCTTATTAAAGTTAGGCATGGATTCAAAGGTTTTAGAGTTTGAATATTTACTTAATAAAGCAGCATCTGAAGCTTCTGAACTGGCTAAGGATATATTATTAAATGAAATAAGTAATATTAAAATGAATGATGCTTTAGCTATATTGGATGGAGAAGATAATGCGGCTACAAAATATTTAATGCTCAATACATCAAAAAAATTATATATTAAATTTAAGCCTATTGTAGAAGAATCCATTAAAAACGTAAACCTTGTTAAAGTATGGAACTTTTTAATTTTAAAATATAATAGTATCCCTCTTACAAAACCAGTTGAACTACACTTGGATGAATACGTAACAAAAAAAACTATTGAGGGGTTATTTAAACTAATTGAAATTGAGGAAAAAAATATTAGAACAAACCCTAAAGCAAGAATTACTGAAAATTTACAAAGAGTTTTTAAATGATTTTTAAAAAATTAATTCATATATTTAGATTATTTATTTCAAATTTTTCAAGAAAAAAACTAATCATAATTTTTTTGTTTTTATTTTTTGTTTTGATTGGATTCTTTTATTTTCAAAAAGGTAAAATGCAAAGAGAAATGGAGCTTAAAGTGCAATTTATTGAACAAAAAAATATGTTGCGTGATGAACTTGATGATTTAATTGATGATCATGATAATCTATTATATGAATATGGAGACTTAAATAATCAACTTGAAGACAAGGATTCAATTATACAGAGCCAAATTTCTGAAATAAGAGGGCTTATTAGAACAAAAAATGACTTAAAGAAAGCAAAAGAAAAAATCAAGATTTTAAAATCTATTTCAAAAAGATATTTAGATAATATTGATTCACTTTTTCTGATTAATGAAGAACTAATTTTAATAAAAGATAGTGTCATAAAAGTGAATAAAAATATTAATTGGAAAAATTATAAATTAAATAAAAAAAATGAAGAGCTTGCTGAGAAAGTTAGTAAAGGCTCTGTATTAGAGTTTACAGATTTAGATATTAAAACTAAAAGATACCGTAATACAGGTAGTGAGGTTGTAACAAGGTCAGCTAAAAAAGTTCAAAAAATTGTATTTTGTTTTACTGTAGGAGCCAATCAAATTTCAACCGCTGAAACTAAAAGAGTATATATGCAATTAATACATGAAGAAACATCTCTAATTAAAGGAATTGATTCAATTAGCTCTACACTTTCTGACTCTATAATTGATGTAACAACATTTGCAGATTTTGAATATAATAATGTTGCATCAGATTTTTGTTTTGAATGGGAGAGGGTTGAGAAATTAGAAAGTGGTAATTATCTAGTTAAATTAATTATTGAAGATAGAATTGTGATTCAAAATAATTTTAAGCTTCGATAGTGTCAATAATTATATCATATAATATCAATGGTATTAGAGCGGCTATTAAAAAAGACCTAGTTGGTTGGGCTAAGGCATCAAATGCTGATGTTATTTGTCTGCAAGAGATTAAAGCAAAGCCAGAACAATTTAATAAAGAGTTATTTGGTCAGATAGGTTATAATTGCTATATAAATTCAGCAGATAAACCAGGCTATAGTGGTGTCGCTATTTTGTCTAAACAAATTCCTAAATATGTAGAGATTGGTTGTGGTATCAAAGAAATTGATTTAGAGGGAAGAGTAATAAGAGCTGATTTTGATAATTTTTCAGTCATGAGCATATATTTTCCATCTGGAACTAATCCCCTTAGGCAAAGTTTTAAAATGAGATTTCTTGAACTAATATTTGATTATATTTTAGAGTTAAAATTAAAATTTCCTAATTTAATTATTTCTGGTGATTATAATATTTGCCATCAAGCTATTGATATTCATAATCCTCAAAGAAATAAAAATTCTTCAGGCTTCTTGCCTGAAGAAAGAAAATGGGTTAGTAAGTTTATTGAAAGTGGTTTCATAGATTCGTTTAGACATCTTAATAAAGATCCTCATCATTACAGTTGGTGGAGCTATAGAGCTGCTGCAAGGTCAAAAAATTTAGGATGGAGAATTGATTACAATATGATTTCAGATAGTTTGTTGCCAAGGCTAAATAGAGCTGCTATTTTAAATCTAGCTAAACATTCAGATCATTGCCCCGTATTAATTGAAATAGCAAATTAAATAAACATGATGAAAATATTACAGACAGCAGAAAGGAGTTCAGATCTAGATCCGTCAGAAAATGTAATTTTCCAAAGACATATGATAGCATATAAAGAAGCTGCTAAATTAATTAATGGCACTGTATTAGAAATTGGTAGTGGAGAGGGATATGGTATTAGAGAATTAGCTCCATTAAGTAAAAAGTATATTGCGGTTGATAAATTCGAAACTAAAATTTCACAGGAAATAAAGAATAATAATGCAATTACTTTTATTAAATCAGAAGTTCCTCCATTACAAGAAATAGAAGACGATAGTATTGATTTTGTCATTACTTTTCAAGTTATTGAGCATATTAAAAACGACACATTATTTTTAAGTGAAATTAAGCGTGTACTTAAAAGAGGTGGAAAGTTGATTTTAACTACACCTAATAAATTAATGTCATTAACCCGTAGTCCATGGCATATTAGAGAGTACAGTCCAAATGAAATGAAATTTTTAATTTCAAATATATTTTCAAATTCAGATGTAAAAGGTATTTTCGGTAATATTAAAGTGATGGATTACTATCAAAAAAATAAAGAATCTGTAGCTGAGATTACTAGATGGGATGTATTTAATATGCAATACTGGCTTCCTAAGTGGTTGTTGCAAATACCATATGATATTCTAAATAGAATTAATAGAAGAAAACTTCAAAATAATAATACAAAATTAGTAGACCATGTTACATTTAATGATTATTTCTTGGCAGATTCAAACAATGAGTGTTTAGATCATTTCGTTATTGCTACCAAGTAGTTGAGAAGTTAAATCCTTTCTGCTTTAGTTCCTTAATGCTTTGGTTTAAAATTAATTTCAGATTATGGTAACTCTTTTGATTGTTATGAAGTACAATTATCGAACCTTTTGTAGTGTTTTTTATAATGTTCTCTTTTATTTTTTCGGGTTTTATTTTTTCGCTAAAATCGTAACTAAGAACATCCCATAATACAATTTTATACTTCTTTTGTAAAGTTCTAGTTTGCATTGGTGTAATCTTTCCATATGGAGGCCTGAAGAGATTGTTTTCTGGCATAAAGACTTGGCATTTTTCTACGTCATTTACATATGATTTGGAATTTGTAAACCATCCATTTTTATGTGAATAAGAATGATTAGCAACAATATGGCCATCATTAAGTATCATATCTAATATTTCTGGATATTTATTGATTTGTTCTCCAACTAGAAAAAATGTTGCTTTTATCTGATGATTTTTAAGTATTTGTAAAATAAATGGAGTGACTTTTGAATCAGGTCCATCATCAAAAGTTAACCAAATATTATTATTATCTTCATTCTGTCTCCAGATAAAAGATTTTAAGATTCTCTGAACAAATTTTGGTGGCTTTACTATCAAATTTATTGAAGATTTAAATAATCATTCATAAAGGTATTTATTCGGTATGAACTGTAATCAATCTCTTCTTTTTTATCTGATTTATTTCTGTAATAAGTGCCATTATCTTCAGAGTAAGTATATGACATATCCTCAAGTTTGTGTACCTGAAGTAATCTTGCAAGGCTATTTAGAATTTGACCATTAATTCCGATATTTTGTTTGAGCCCACTATTTGGCTTAAACTCTTTTAAATATTTAATTGAGATCATTTGATTCTCAATCATATTAGCTAGAAATTTATCACCTCTTTCTTTCGCTCCTAATTTATAATATAAATCAATTATAGGTATTGAAAAATAACTTAAACTAACGACAGATGATGGGAATTCACTCATACATTTGTCAAGTACTTGTAATGCCTTCTTTGAATCTCCTTTTTGATATAATGATTCTGCCAGTCTAGAAAAATTGTTTCTAAAATTCATTACCATTCTAGTATTTGTTTCATCAAAATATAAATCTGGATTATTTAATCCTCCCCATTTAAATTGATTCATTAATCTGTCATACATTTTTTCAGTATGGATAATACCAGTTTGACCGTCAGGAGATGCTACTGAATATGGAACTAATCGATAGGCAAGACCCTCAAGCTGAAAATAATCTTCAAGACCCATAAAATTATCTCTACCAACCGTAATAGCAAAATAAACTGGTCGTTTCCAATTGAAATTAGCTAATATATCAAGTACTAATAGTTTATTTTTAAATATTCCAGATCCTTTTAATTTAAACTTCACAGAGTCAACAATATTATTGTGATATTCTGCTGGAACAAATGATTTAGCAATCTCTAAATCAACAGGTATTTTTAAATTTTTTGTTGGACAGAAGTTTCTTAGTCCAGCTGATGTATTTAATTTAGCTCTAGGGTCTTTACTGTTAATGAATCTAACAACATCTTGTACTGTTTGATATTTCTTTGTTCTCTCCTGTATTGGGGTGTAATCTCTTGTACCTGTTCTATAGTCGTCGTGTTCCAAAGATGATGGAATCGGAGCTGCTTCATATGATGCTCTTTTCATTTGATCAATATACCAATCAGTATTAAAGAGTGAAAGATTCACAACTTTAACATCAGTTCTAATTCCTTCTACTTCTTGTGCATACCAAAGCGGAAATGTGTCATTATCTCCATTAGTAAATAAAAGCGCATTTTTATCACATGAATTTAAATAATTCTTAGCTACTTCTAAGGCAGTAAATCTTCCACTTCTGTCATGGTCATCCCAATTTTCTGCTGCCATTATACTTGGAATTATTAGAGCGATAAGTGTAGCTAATGTTGCACTTGCTTTTGCTTCAAGATTTTTATTTAAAAATTCATAAATTGAAAGTACTCCTAAGCCTATCCAAATAGAAAATGCATAGAAAGAACCGACATATGCGTAATCCCTCTCTCTCGGCTGAAATGGAACTACATTTAAGTAAATAATAATGAGTACACCTGTAAACAAAAAGAATAGAAGTACAGCTAGTGCATCCTGATTTTGATTTTTAAAGTGAAATAGCATTCCAATTATTCCAAGTATTAACGGTAGAAAGAAATAATGGTTTTTGCCTTTGTTGTTAGCAAGATTGTTGGGCATCTGATATTCTGATGAAGGGGTTCCTAGTCTTGCATTATCAATAAATGTAATTCCGCTTTCCCAATTACCATTTAAAGAATTGCCATCCATGTTCATATAATCGTTTTGTCTTCCAGCAAAATTCCACATAAAATATCTTAAATATGACCAGCCTATTTGGTATTTAAAAAAGTAAGTTAGATGATCTCCAAAAGTTGGTTTTACATTTTTATTTCTTAAACCTGCCCAGTTTACATATCCTCCTGCGTGACTAGGTTGTGTGCTACTCCATATCCTAGGGAAAAATATTTTATCTTTTTTACTATAATTTGGAATTGTTTTTTTTCTTTGGTCAATAATCACATATTTTCCTTTATTCTCATCTTTTGCATAGATTGGATTTCCATCTATGTAAGGCTCTCTACTGTCAAGTTTAGCATTAAAATGTTGACCATAGACAATTGGCCAGCTTCCGTACTGCTCTCTTTTCAGATATGATAAAAGTCCAACAGCATCTTCCGGGTTGTTTTCATCAATAGGCGGATTTGCATTTGATCTAACGACTAGAATAGCAAAAGAAGAATATCCAATTAAAAGCATCATGACTGAAAGTATTGCGGTATTCCAAATAGTCTTGTTATTTTTTTTTGTATAAATTAATCCATACACAATTATTGCAATAATTGTTAAAAAGTAAATTATCGTACCATAATTAAATGGTAGCCCAACTGTATTTACAAAAAATAACTCAAATTTAGAAATTAAGCTAACTGCACCAGGTATAATTACTGCCTGCACTATTCCTAATATTGTCATAGATATTATAAAAGCTTTTATTGCTCCTGATTTTGTGTAGCTATATTTTTTAAAGTAGTAAATCATTCCCATTGCTGGAATTGTAAGTAAAGAAAGTAAATGAACACCTACAGACAATCCAATTAAGTAAGCTATTAAAACCAACCATCTACTTGCTTGAGGTTTATCAGCTTCTTCTTCCCATTTCATTATACACCAGAATGTAACTGAAGTAAATAGTGAGGACATAGCATAGACCTCTCCTTCAACTGCAGAAAACCAAAACGAATCAGAAAAAGTATAGGCTAAAGCTCCAACTAAACCACTTCCTAAAACTGCGAATATTTGACCTAATCCTAATTTTTCATTAGATTTAAAAATCATTTTCTTTCCAAATGCTGTAATCGTCCAAAAGAGAAATAATATTGTAAAAGAACTACAAAGTGCTGATAAAATATTTACAGCAACAGCTACTTCTGAAGTTCCTTGAGTTGCAAAAAGTGAAAAAATTCGTCCAAATAATTGAAAAAATGGAGCCCCAGGAGGATGGCCAACTTCCAATTTATATGCTGTAGCAATATATTCGCCACAATCCCAAAAACTGACTGTTTGCTCAATAGTTGATAAATATACAAATGAAGCAACTAAGAATACTATCCATCCTATGTAATTGTTCAGTTTTTTAAATAAAGTCATTTTTTTAGTTTTAGTTTATTCAACCGCGAATCTATAAAATTTGTTTGTTTTTCGCCTCATTTTTTTTTAATAACGAAAAGACACATAAATATTTCGTACTATTAACTTAATTATTATTTTTGCAATTAATTTTTAAAAATGCCCGATGGTGTAACTGGCAACACGTCTGTTTTTGGTGCAGAAGAGTCTAGGTTCGAGCCCTAGTCGGGCAACATTTTAAATTTTTTTTACGTATCTTAATTGTATTTTTAAAATACAAATTTTTAAACAACCATTTTATTGTAAAATCTAAACTTTTGTAGTTAAGACTACGTATAAATTTATATTAATTATCATAGTGAGATCAAGTTTGTAAATGTGGCATTTTTTAATTCCTCAATTTTTATATTAGTAGATTGTTTTACTAGATTTAAAAAAATGAATAATGCTCCAAGAGGGTGACTTTTTTAAAAGCTGAAGTATCACTTGAATTTAATGATTTAAATTTGTATATTTGCGAGTTAGTATGTAATTTAAAACAAAGTATTAAAACAATTATTATGGGAAAAAATTTTATTAAAACTATACGTAGAGTTATTTTAGCTTCCTTTTTTGTATTCATCAATACAGGAGGTGTATATGCTCAAACTGATTTTTCACCTGCGATTTCGGTTTCATTATCGAATACGGATTGTGATAGTTTAGCAGATTTAACGATATCGGTTAGTCAAGATGCTGGAGAGGTT
>Ga0209374_1001574_pt1 | contig 21841 bp, 22 predicted proteins | sample SaaInlLV_DNA_10m_FD_184683 | JGI IMG/M metagenome (GOLD analysis project Ga0209374, IMG submission 184683) | Marine microbial communities from expanding oxygen minimum zones in the Saanich Inlet - SI075_LV_DNA_10m (SPAdes) (version 2) | ecosystem: Environmental > Aquatic > Marine > Unclassified ... | reverse complement strand
ATGATTAAAGTCTTTAAGATAGCTTCTGGAGCTTTAATTGGTTTTATTGGAGGCTTAGTGCTTAAGCTTGTCGTTTGTGCATATCTTCTCTATGAATTTTGTTTAATAATAACTCCTTACTTTGAAAGTTTGCTCAGTATCTTACCTTAATAGTATTCCATTTGTTTATGGCCTGGAAAATAGCCGATTAGATATGGAAATTTCTACTGCTATTCCTTCTCATTGTGCTACTCAGCTATTGAATAAGGAAGTGGATTTGGCATTAGTACCAGTAGCTATAATACCGCAATTAGACTATTCAAAAATAATAAGTCAATTCTGTATTTCTAGCGATGGAGCTGTTCAAACGGTTTGTTTATTTAGCGACTGTCTGTTAGAAGAAATTGAAACCATTTATTTAGATTATCATTCCAAAACATCTAATGCTTTGGCGAAAATATTATGTCAGAAGTTGCGCCCACAAACCAAATTACTTGGAAAGGTGAGTCTGAAGAGATCAAAGAAACTACCAATGAACTTTATATTATTTTCGCACTTGGTTTACTCACAGCATATTTAGTAATGGCTGCAACATTTAACTCTTTTGTCCACCCATTTATAATTATGCTTACAGTACCATTGGCTGTTTTTGGTGGTTTAGTTTTTATTCTATTTTTAAACAGCTCAATAAATATTTTTTCACAAATTGCTCTCGTAATTTTAATTGGAATATCAACTAAAAATAGTATTTTAATTGTCGACTATACCAATCAAATAAGAACGACTGGTAAGGATTTGGTAAGCTCAGTAAAAGAAGCATGTAGCTTAAGATTTAGACCAATTATGATGACATCAATAAGTACAATGATAGCAATGATACCTTTAGTAATCGGTAACATTGGACCAGGTGCTGGGGAAGCATCTAGACTAGCTGTTGGAGCAACTATACTTGGAGGGATGATAATTTCTACTTTCTTTACACTATATGTAACACCAACAATGTACTTGGCACTTGCTAAAAATAGTAAAAGAATAGACTCGGTTGATTTAGAATTAAAAAGAGAATTATCTAAAAAATAATATATTTATTTCTACTTAGTGAGGTTCTGCATTCTTTAAGCTGATTTTTATAAACATCAGATTGTTTCTCAACTCTTTTTGCTAAGTTAATTATTTTTTTATTTTTTTTGTAATGTTTATAATTTCCCCATCCTTCATGATAAGCAACATATTGTTTGAAAGCATCAGTTTTAGATATATTTAAAATAGAACTGGATTTACTTGTATACCACCCAATAAAATCAACACTATCCTTAAATCTAGTTCTGACTGCAAGTTTATTTCCTGTTTCTTTTTTATATTGCTCCCAAGTGCCATTCACAGCTTGAGAATATCCAAATGAAGTTGAGGGTCTTTTATAGGGAATTACTTTAAAAAGTTTTTGTCTAGGTGGTTTTGCAAGCCAATCAAAATCTGATTCCATTTTTATAATAGCAAGCTGTAAATAAACAGGGGTTCCCCATTTTTTTTCTGATTTACTTGCATGTTTAAACCATAGATATCTTTCATTAAATATTGAACAACTATTTGAAGTATTCTTTGGTATTGAAGAACAGGCAGAAATTAATAACAGTATTATAAATAAAATTTTAATTTTTATAATTTTCATATTTTCTATAAAAAAAATTAATTGTTAAAACAATTGATACCCCAAGTAAATTTCCAAATAAATCAGATAATTCAAAGCTTCTTACAGGAATAAATATATGTAATATTTCTAAAATTATTGAAAGTAGAATTAAATATAAATTTAAAAAATTTAATTTATTTGAATTTTTATAAGTAAATAAACCAATGATAGACAATAAGCCAAAGGCATAAAAGTGGTTTGTGGAGACTAAAAAATCCTTAGTTAGTTGAGGTTGCAATTGACAATCGTTATATAAAAAGCAGCCTAATAAGCTGCCAGGAAATAAATATAAAACTAGCAAAATAAAATTAGATAGATAAAAAATGAATTTATATTTTGAAAAAAAATTAATCATTAATTGTATGATTATATTTTATAAATTAAATTAAGAGATTAACAAATGAGTTATTTAATTTTAGTTAGACATGGTCAAAGCGTATGGAACCTTGAAAAAAAATTTACAGGTTGGGTTGATATAGATTTAACTGAAAATGGTAAATTAGAAGCTAAAAAAGCAGGAGATCTAATTAAATTAAACAATATAGATATTGATATTTACTATTCATCTTTTCAGTTAAGGGCAAAAAATACCCTAAAATTGATAAAAGAAATTTTAGAAGACACAAAAATCTCAAAAGAAGCTTGGCAATTAAATGAGAGACATTATGGGGCGCTTACAGGTTTAAACAAAGATGAAATGAAAGTAAAATTGGGTGAAGATAAAGTTCATCAATTTAGACGTTCATGGGACTTGAGGCCAGAGCCATTAGATAAAAATAATCCTTATCATCCAATAAATATTAATACCTATAAAGAAATACCAATGGACAAAATTCCTGACACAGAGTCTCTTAAAGATACTTATGAAAGAGTATTAGAATTTTATAAACAGGAGATTGAAAATAAAATTTCAAAAAATAATATTTTAATTTCAGCACATGGAAATTCAATTAGAGCATTATGTAAATATTTATTTAAACTAGACGAAAATCAAATATCAAAATTGGAAATACCAACTGGAAATCCCTTGTTAATAAATTTAGATGAAAATAAGAAAATTACTGATTGTAAATACCTAGATAGTGAAAGAGCTAAAGATCTTGTAGTTTTTTAAAAGTATTAAGATCTGTTAAGTGATAGAAATCATTATTGGTATCGAAGCCATATAATTCCTTTTTTTTAATTAAACTATTCCACAAGTCGTTTATTGAAAATTTTTCAGTTTTATAAGTAGAAAGAAGTTTTTTATTTAATATTTGACAACCGGTATAAATAAATTTTCTATCATCATTTTTTATAATTAAATTATCTTTAAGATCAAAATCGCCATTTAAATTCTTATCAAAACTTAATTCTTTGTTAACAAGTAAAAGTATGTTTTTTAATTTTTTGAAAAAATATAATTTTTCCATCTCAATAATTTCTTTAGAGTAATTTTTTTTCCAAATTGTATCTGGATTAAATATTAAAACATCGTCTTCTGTTGTATGGTTTAGCATGTTTTTTATACCCCCCCCTGTATCCAGAATATTTTTACCATCCTCAATGATTGATATTTTAGGTTTAAAATTTTTTTTATTTATAAAAGTACGGATTTGATCTTTTAAATAAAAGGTATTTATAAAAATTTCTTTTATATTCAAACTTTCAATTAAATTAATGCAAGTTTCAAGCACTGAAATATTGTTCAGTTCAATCAATGGTTTTGGCGTGTCTAAAGTTAATGGATTTAATCGTTTTCCAAAACCTGCACACAGAATTAGAGCTGTATTAATTTTCATCTATCTTAGATATAAATTTAGGAAAACTGGATGCTAATAACAATCTCAAATTATGTAAATCTTTATTTTTAATCATTCTATTATCAATCATTTGCCACGCATAGGGAATAAGCTTTAAGTATTTTTTTTTCCTATCTCTTACGGCTAGTCTCATGAATATACCTATAATCTTTAAGTTTCTTAGAACTGATAAAATATCAAAATCATTTTTAAATTTTTTTGCATTAATTTTTTTATTAGTTTTTAAATAATAGCTATAAACTTTATCTTTCAAAGAATTAGATGTTTTATATCTTACATCATCTATCAAAGAAGCTAAATCATAAGCTCTGTTACCAATAAGAGCATCCTGATTATCAATTAATCCAATTTGATTTTTTGAGTTTATGATTAGGTTTGAAACATGAAAATCTCTATGAACAAAAGTATTGTTTTTAAAATTTAATTTTAATAACAAAAATTTGATTTCTTTATTTAATTTATTTTTGAAGGAGTTAACTTTTGTATTATTTAATTTTTTTGGAACATACCAATCATTAAATAATTTTGTCTCATCTAATAAAATTTTATTTTTATAGTCTTTTATCTTATAAAATTTGTTTTTGAAATTTATAATTTTTTTATCTTTTATTAGTTGAACTTTATTCAAAACATTAATTACTTTTTTAAATATTTCATATTGATTTTTTTTATTTTTAGAAAATATTTGATAAATTGTTTTGTTTCCTAGATCCTGTATCTCAATATAATTTTTTTTAAAATTTTGACTTAATAATTTAGGAGCTATTATATTATTTTTGTTTAAAATTTTATTGATGGAGTCATAAACTAATAAATTTTTAATTTTTTCTTTATCAGCAAATACTATAATTGAATTCTTTTTATTATTTCTATAAAATTTTCTAAAGGATGCATCCCCCTTAATTTCCTTAAAATCTTTTGAAAGTTTCATAGTAAAAGATTAATCTAAACCATCAATTTTAACAGATCTATTATTCAATTCATTTTCATAACTAAATAACAAATCTATAGTCTTATTTAAGTTTTTTTTATTAATTAATTGAGGCCACTCTATTAAAGTTATTATGCTTTTATTATTTTCAAACAAATCTAAATTTTTTATTTCAGATTTATCTTTTAATCTAAACAGATCATAATGTTTAATTATCAAGTCATCTATCTCATACTCATTGAGTAAGTTAAATGTTGGGCTTGTTACTTCAGTAGTGGGTAAATTTTTTTTTACTTGAAATTGATTTATTAAATATTTTACAAATGTAGTTTTACCTACTCCCATTTCTCCATATAAAAAAATTATATCACTTCCTTTTAGATAATTAGAAAGTTCTATTGCTAGCTCTCTAGTCGTTTCTTCTGAAGATATATCTATTATGCTATTTTTAATAGCGATAGGCATCTGGTTTGAATGGACCCTCAGTCCCCACACTTATATAATCTGCTTGTTCTTTGGATAATTTAGTTAGTTTTGCACCTACTTTTTTTAAATGAAGGGTAGCAACTTTTTCATCTAAATGTTTGGGGAGTACATAAACTTTATTTTCATAATTTTTGTAATTATTCCAAAGTTCTATCTGTGCTATTACTTGGTTTGTAAATGAAGCACTCATTACAAAACTTGGATGTCCTGTTGCACAACCTAAATTAACTAATCTTCCCTCTGCTAAAAGAATGATTCTTTTTTTACTAGGTAATTCTATTTCGTGAACCTGTGGTTTAACTTCACTCCATTTATAATTTTTTAAAGCCTCAACTTGAATTTCATTGTCAAAGTGACCTATGTTACATAAAATTGCTCTATCTTTCATGTCTCTCATATGATCAGCAGTAACAATATCTTTGTTTCCTGTGGCTGTTACCACGATATCAGCTCTGCTAATAGCTTCTTCCATTAGAACAACCTCATATCCTTCCATTGCAGCCTGTAATGCACAAATTGGATCTGCTTCGGTAACTAAAACTCTTGCACCACTTTGTCTAAGAGATGCTGCACTTCCTTTACCTACATCTCCAAAGCCTGCCACGATTGCAATTTTTCCTGACATCATTACATCTGTTGCTCTTCTTATTCCATCAACTAAACTTTCTCTGCAACCATATAAATTATCAAATTTTGATTTAGTGACTGAGTCATTAACATTAATCGCTGGCACTAAAAGAGAATTGTCTTTCTCCATCTTGTTTAAAGCTTTTATTCCAGTTGTAGTTTCCTCTGAAACTCCTTTAATATCTTTCATTAAATCTTTATATTCATTATGCATAATCGCGGTTAAATCACCGCCATCATCTAAAAGCATATTTGGCTTCCAATCAGGTTTGCCAACAATTGTTTGCTTAATGCACCAAAGATATTCTTCCTCTGTCTCACCTTTCCATGCGTAAACAGGTATTCCAGCTTTTGCAATTGCAGCAGCTGCATGATCTTGAGTTGAAAAAATATTACATGAAGACCATCTTACTTCAGCTCCTAGTTCAACCAATGTTTCTATTAATACAGCTGTTTGAATAGTCATATGTAAACAACCAATAATTCTTGCTCCTTTTAAAGGTTTGGTTTGTGAATATTCTTCTCTTAATGCCATTAATCCTGGCATTTCACTCTCTGCAATCGAGATCTCTTTTCTTCCAAATTCAGCTGATGATATATCTTTAACTTTATAATCTTCCATTGGAAAGTTTTATACAGTTAACAAAGAACAAATCAAGTTAAGATTAGACCCTTGGAAATCTTATTTCCACAATCGCACCGTCTCTATCTAATCGATTTGATGCTATAATTTCACCATCATGAAGATCAACTAAATTTTTAACAATATTTAATCCAAGACCTGAATGCTCTCCAAATTTATCTGGTCTATTGCTATAAAATCTTTTGAATATTTTTGAAGTATCTTTCTCCTTAAATCCTTGACCATCATCTATAATCTTTACTATAATTTTTTTATTTATACTGTTTGATATATTCACGAAAATATTTTCGCCTTCTTTACAAAATGAAATTGAATTATCTAATAAGTTAGCAATTATTTGCTCAATTCTATTTTCAATTCCATTAATAATATATTTTTCATTACCATCATTTTCATAATTAATTTTAATATTTTTTTTAACTTTTTGGATATTGTTATAATCTTCTACAACTGATTGAATAATTGGTTCTATATTAATTCTTTTCATCTTTTCTTTACTAAGAGCTACCTCATCCTTAAGCATCTGCGAATAATCGGTAATTAGTCTCTCAATTCTCAAAACATCATGGCTAAGAATATTTAGTAATTTTAATCTTTGTTCAGGGTTATTAGTATCTTGCAGTATCTCTGAAGCGCTTTTAAGAGACGCTAGTGGGTTTCTTATTTCATGAACTAAATCTGTGGAAAAATTCTCTGCATGCGCGACCCTTTTTTGAAGTTCAATTGTCATATCATCCAATGAATTTGATAAAAGGCCTAATTCATCATTACGATTTTTTAGAGTATCAATATTTATTTTGATCTGACTTTTATCTCTAATAACTTTTGTATAACTTACAAGGTTTTGGATTGGTTTAATAAAATATCTACTTAAAACAAAAGAGAATACTAAAATTACAAAGCCTACAGCAATTGCTGTTCTGATAACAAAAGCCTTCCTCTCATCAGTGGCTATTTTGATGTCATTAGCATTTTCTGTAATAGCAATATATCCAATATTTACATTATCTTTAATTACATTTTTAATTGTAATTAATTTAAATTGATTAATATCTTCCTTTATGAATGTGTAAGAATTTCCATAAGAATCAGAATTTAGATATTTATTTAATGTGTCTTTAAAAGATAAATTTTTATTTTCAGTTAAATTATCATTATCATTTTGGTTTTTTTTTTTATCTTTATTCTCATTTAAACTTTCAAATTCAATTTCATCTAATCTTGTAGAAAAAGATCTTGGATCAAGATCTAAGGTATCTGTATCACCAACTAAATTTAAATCATTATCAAAAAAAATTACTCTATCAAGGTTTTGAAATATAAAACGTGTTGAAAATAGAAACTTTCTAATATCGTCAACATTAAATTTTATATCTAATCTTGTAAGTGTATTAATTGTGTTATTTATTACATTCAAATGTTTTGCTGATTTTTTTTTAATTAGATTTGGTTGGACATTATTAAGATAAACAAATGTAAATAAACTTATAATTGTAAAAATTATAAAATTTATAAATAAAAATTTTTTTAATATAGAAAGATTTTTTAAGTATTTACTAAACATTAGCTAACATTCCATCTATATCCACTACCATATCTAGTTTCAATAGCTGAAAAATCAGGGTCTATTTTTTTAAATTTTTTACGAATTCTTTTCACATGACTATCGATAGTTCTATCTTCAATGTCAGTATCTTCTCTGTAAGCAATATCCATTAATTGTGCTCGTTCTTTAATAATTCCTGGTCTTTTTGCTAATTCTTTAACAATTAAAAATTCTGTTGTGGTCAGTTTATCTGGAAGTTGTTTATCATTCCATTCACATTCAAGTTGAGATGGATCTAATTTTAGTTTTCCATGTGAAATCAAATTTTTGTTTTCCTCTAAAATATTATTAGAATCTTTTTTCCTTAACTGAACTCTAATTCTTTCAATCAAAACTTTAATTGAAAAACCTCCAGATTTTTTTACAAAATCATCCGCTCCAAGTTTCAATCCTAGCAACTCATCAATTTCATCATCTTTGGATGTCAAAAAAATTACTGGTAATGATGTTTTTTTTCTAAGCTTTTTTAGTAATTCCTCACCATCCATTTTGGGCATTTTTATATCAACCACTGCTAAATCAGGAGGTGTTCTAGTTAAACCTATTAATGCGCTTTCACCATCAATATAAGTTTGGACTTTAAAGCCTTCTTTTTCTAAAGCTATGCTTAAACTTGTAAGGATATTTCGATCATCATCAATTAAAGCTATAGTTTGTTTGTGCATTCCTTATATAAAAATACTAAATTGTTCTAAATTGGGCAATCTAATTAAATTAATGAAGCATTCCCCAATTATCTCCAACATTAACATCTACGGTTAGTGGAGTTGAAAATGAGTGATAATCACTTTGTGCAACACTGGTCATTTCTTCTTTTATTATTTTGACCAATGTTTTTTCATCCTTTTTTGGCACTTCAAAAATTAATTCATCATGAATTTGTAAAAGCATTTTAGATTTAAGATTTTTTTGTTCTAATAGTTTTCTATCTAACCTTATCATAGCTAAACGCATAATTTCTGACGCTGACCCTTGTATAGGTGCATTAATTGCAGCTCGCTCTTGAAAATTTCTTACATTAAAGTTTTTATCATTAATTCCATTAAAATGAGATCGTCTCCCAAAAATATTATTTACATAGCCACTTTTTCTACAAAAAGTGATTGTGCTATCCATGTATACTTTTATCTCTGGAAATTTAGCAAAATATGCATTCAGAAATTCTTCTGCTTCATAATTTGAAACATTTATCTGTTTTGCTAAACCATACTGTGAAATTCCATAAATAATTCCAAAATTAATTGCTTTGGCTTTTCTTCGATGGTCTTGATTTACTTCTTTAATATCTATGTTGAAGATCTGACTAGCTGTTAAGGAATGTATATCCTCATTATTTTTAAAAGCTTTTTTAAGCTCTTTAACATCTGCAAGATCTGCTAAAATTCTCATTTCAATTTGATTATAATCTGCAGAGATCAATAAATAATCTTTTTTTGCAGCAAAAGCTTTTCTAATATCTTTTCCATCTTCTGATTTTATTGGAATATTTTGTAAATTTGGGTCACTAGATGCCAATCTTCCAGTTGTAGTAGCTGCCAATAAAAAAGAGGTGTGCACTCTTTTTGTTGAAGGATTAATATGCTCTGGCAGAGAGTCTGAGTAAGTATTTTTTAGTTTTGATACTTGTCTCCAGTCTAAAATCAATTGTGGAAACTCATGACCTTTAAAAGCTAAATCCTCTAAAACGCTTGCACTTGTAGCAAAACTTCCTTTTTTAGTCTTTTTTAAGCCTGCAATTTTTAGATCATTATAAATAATTTCTCCTAATTGTTTTGGTGATGCAATATTGAATTCTTTTTTTGAAATCTTAAAAACTTTTTTTTCTAAGTTTTTAATTTTTTTTTCAAATTTTAAAGATAATGATTTTAAGAACTTGCTATCCACTTCAATTCCCTCCATCTCCATAAAAGCAAGAATTTTTATTAACGGTTTTTCAAATATTTCATAAATATTTACCATTTTTTCTAACTTCAAATTTTTGATAAACTTTTTGTATAGTCTAAAAGTTATATCAGCATCTTCAGCTGCGTAATCTTTAGCTTTATCAATCTCTACATCACTAAAATTAATTTCTTTTTTTCCTGTTCCAACTATCTCTTTAAAAGAAATTGTTTTATGACCCAAATGAATTTCAGATAGTGTATCCATATTATGTCTATTTTTTCCAGCGTCCAATACATATGACATTAGCATCGTGTCTTCCATTGATGAAATTAAAATTCCCTGTTTGTATAAAACTATAAAATCAAACTTAATATTTTGACCAATTTTCTTAACACTTGGATCTTCTAGTAAAGGTTTTAATTTTTTTATGACAATATTTTTATCAATACATTTTGATGATTTGTGTCCAATTGGAATATAACAAGCTTTGCCAATTTTAGAACATAGGGAAACACCAACTAAATCTGCTTGATGAGGATCTAGAGAATTTGTTTCAGTATCTACCGCAACCTCTCCTACTTCTTCTGCCTCTTTTATCCATTCATCTATTTGGTCAGGGCTAGTAATTAAGTGATAATTTTTTTTATTGATTGTTTGTTGTTTTTCTGAAGTTTTTTTTTCTTCAATTGAACTTGATAGTTTTGGTTCTCCATATGCAGAAATTACAGAACTTAATAATCGGTTAAACTCCATCTCTCTCAAAAAAGTATAAAGTTTATCTTTATCTATATCTTTTAATTTAAACTCACTTAATTCTCTATTAGTTGGAGCATCCTTCATTAAAGTTACAAGCCGTTTGCTAACTAATGCTTTATCTTTATTTTCAATTAATGTTTCTCTTCTTTTGTTTTGTTTTATTTCATCTGCTGATTTTAAAAGCTTTTCTAAAGTTCCATATTTGTTAATTAGCTCTGCAGCAGTTTTGACTCCTATGCCCGGAACTCCAGGAACGTTATCGCTACTATCGCCCGCTAGAGATTGTACATCTATTACTTTTGAAGCATCAACTCCAAATTTTGTGAAAATATCTTCTTCTGAGATAAATTTATTTTTCATAGGGTCAAAAATACGAACCCCTTTTTTGTACAATTGCATCAAATCTTTATCTGATGAAACAATTGTAACTTTGGCACCTTTCTTAAGTATTTTTTCAGCATAAGTTGCAATTAAATCGTCTGCCTCATAATTAGGCAAGTCAACTGAGGGTAAGTTAAATGCCAGCACTGACTTTCTGATATACTCAAATTGAGGAGCCAAATCATCAGGTGCTTCTGAGCGATTTGCCTTATAATCACTATAAATATCGTTCCTAAATGTTTTTCTTGCTGAGTCAAAAATTACTGCAAAGTGAGTTGGTTTTTGTAAATTTTGTTCTGACTTTGAGTCTTCAAGTAATTTAAAAAGCATACTACAAAAGCCACTTACTGCTCCAGTTGGCAATCCATCACTTTTTCTAGTTAATGGCGGAAGCGCATAATAAGCTCTAAAAATATATCCTGAACCATCAATAAGGTAAAAATGATCTGTTTTTTGAATTTTATCCATTAAAATATCAGTAAATATTACAGTCGTATTAAAATCTGTATATAAAAAAATTTACTTTTTTTAAGATCGTCAATTATATCTAGATTATTTTAAAGTTTGATAGTATTATTTCTATATGGAGTTAACTAAAAATATATCACAATCTAAATTAATAAAATTGATGTTTGCAATAATACTTGGCTCTATAGCGTTAACTATATCAGCCAAAATTAAAATACCTTTTTATCCAGTTCCAATGACTATGCAGACATTTGTTGTTCTATTTTTAGGTGTTAGTCTTGGATATAAAATAGGTCTTGCAAGCATAGGGTTGTATTTGTTTGAAGGAATTTTAGGTTTACCTGTTTTTTCAAATTCTCCTGAAAAAGGTATTGGATTAGTTTACTTTACAGGTCCAACTATGGGTTATTTGATAGGTTTTTTAACTGCAGGATATTTAGCCTCCAAAGTTAATAGTAATGATAATTTTTTGATTGTTTTAGCCAAACTAACAGTAGCAACCTCTACTATTTATATATTAGGATTATTGTGGCTAGGAACTATTATTGGATGGGATAAACCAATTATAGCCTTAGGAGCCAAGCCATTTCTACTAGCAGAAACTTTTAAAGTTGTGCTTTTGGCCTTGGTAACAAAACAAATTTTAAAAATAAGAAATATTATCTAGGTGATCTTTTAGAGAGAATTCTTTGAAGAGTTCTTCTGTGCATTTTTAATCTTCTTGCGGTTTCTGAAACATTTCTATTACATAATTCAAATACTCTATGTATGTGTTCCCATTTCACTCTATCTGCAGACATTGGATTTTCAGGAGGAGCAGCTTTTTTTGCAGGATCTGCAAGTAAAGCTTTTTCAACATCCTCTGCATCAGCTGGTTTTGCAAGATAATCAATAGCACCCTCTTTAATTGCTGCTACTGCAGTTGGAATATTTCCATAACCAGTTAGCATGATTATTCTGCTTTCACTATTTGTAGTTTGAATTTCTTTTACAACCTCTAGTCCGTTTCCATCTCCAAGTCTTAAGTCTACCACCGCAAAACCAGGTTTCTTAACCTTAACTGATTCCACGCCTTTTTGTACACTTTCTGCTTGAATAACTTCAAATCCTTTTTTCTCCATTGCTCTAGCCAATCTCTCTCTAAAGGGATTATCATCATCAACTATAAGTAGAGATTTGTTCTCAAAATCGTTGATATTTTTAAGGACTACTTGTTCTTTCATTAACAACATATGGTGATTAGCTCACACATTTCAATACCTATTATTTGCTTTACATTATTAATCTATGGGCTTAATAGGAGGAAATTTTAAAGTTTTTTAGCAATAAAAAGCTTTTTTTTATTAAATTTTTTTTGGAGGCATTTTGAATGCAAAAATTTAAATCAGTTGAGCAAATAATAAATCAGCTGAAACCTGAAAAACCGATTTATTGTATAAGAAAGAATCCTATTCGATCTGCAGTAAAATATTTTAATAAAAATTTTCCTGGCAAAATCTTATATGCAGTAAAGACAAACCCACATCCTTCTGTAATTCAAACAGTTATAGATAGCGGAGTAGAGCAATTTGATGTTGCTTCTATAGAAGAAATTAAAAGTATTAGAAGTTTTAGCCAAACAGCAAAATGCTCTTATATGCATACGGTAAAAAGTAAAGAAAGTATTAAAGAAGCTTACTTTAATTATGGAGTTAAAACGTTCTCACTAGATACTAAAGATGAATTAATAAAAATAATCAAAAGTACAAATAATGCAAAAGATTTAGAATTATTTGTAAGAGTTGCAGTTTCTAATGAGCATGCTGAAATAGATTTGTCAAAAAAATTTGGTGCACTAAACTCAGAGGCAGTAGGATTATTAAGATTAGCTAAACAACATGCAAAAAAAATTGGGCTCAGCTTTCATGTTGGTTCACAATGTATGCATCCAATATCATATTCGAAAGGTATTAATGAAATCGGAAATATAATTAAAAAAACAAAAATTTTACCTGACTACATTAATGTTGGAGGAGGATTTCCAACAATTTATCCAGACTTAGTCCCTCAATCTATGGATAGTTATTTTAACGAAATTAAAAAAGGTTTAGAAAAATTAAAACTTGAAAAATTACCTGAAATTATTTGTGAACCAGGAAGAGCCTTAGTTGCAGAAAGTGGTTCTACAATTGTAAGGGTTAATCTAAGAAAAAAACAAAAACTTTACATAAATGATGGTACATATGGAACTCTTTTTGATGCAGGAACTCCAAATATAGTTTTTCCATCTAAACTGATTAAAGAAAATTCAAATAAGATAATATCAAAAAAATTAACTGCTTTTGATTTTTTTGGACCAACATGTGATAGCATGGATTATATGAAAGGTCCTTTTCTTCTTCCAAATAATATTAAAGAAAATGATTACATTGAACTTGGTCAGCTAGGTGCCTATGGTTTAACATTTAGAACTCAATTTAATGGTTATTATTCAGATGAAATCTTTGAAGTTGAAGACAAACCAATCATGACAATGTATGACAAAGACATTAACAAAGCTACTTTGGTTGCTTAATGTCAGATCATAAAAACCCAGGTCATAATAGTAAAAAAGACTTTTTAAAAAATCCTATTGAACACATTGATATAACGTCTTTTGACTCTCGAAAAATAATCTCTTCAATGGAAAAGATGTCCTTTGTTTCAAGAGAAACAGCTAATGCAGCAAATATTTACAATGAGATGCTAAAAGATAAAGACTGCACAATTTTTTTAACTCTAGCTGGATCAACATCAGCTGCTGGATGTATGAATATTTATAAAGATTTAGTTAAATATAATATGGTTGACGCAATTGTTGCAACTGGAGCCTCTATAGTGGATATGGATTTTTTTGAGGCACTTGGATTTAAACATTATCAAGGTTCACAATTTCAAGATGATACTGAATTAAGAAACAATTATATAGATAGAATATATGACACTTACATTGATGAAGAAGAGCTTCAAATGTGTGACAAAATTATATGTGAAATAGCTGATACGCTAGATCCAAGAAGCTATACATCCAGAGAATTTATTTATGAAATGGGAAAATATTTAAAAGAAAATTCAAAAAAGAAAGACTCTTTAATTGAAACAGCTTTTGATAACAATGTACCAATTTTTTGTCCTGCTTTTACAGATTCAAGTGCTGGTTTTGGCTTAGTGATACATCAAGAAAAAAATCCAAAACAACATATGACTATAGACTCTGTAAGAGAATTTAGAGAGCTTACTGAAATTAAAATTAAATCTAAAGGTTCAGGTCTATTTATGATTGGTGGAGGTGTACCAAAGAACTTTATACAAGATACTGTAATTTGCGCTGAACTATTAGGTAAAGAGGTTGATATGCATAAATACGCTGTACAAATTACTGTAGCTGACTCAAGAGATGGTGCTTGTAGCAGCTCAACTTTAAAAGAAGCAAGTTCTTGGGGTAAAGTAGATATTACAAAAGAACAAATGGTATTTGCAGAAGCAACAAGTGTATTACCCTTAATTGCGAGTGACGCTTATCATAAGGGTGAGTGGAAAAATAGAGACAGAAAAAACTTTACAAAAATTTTTGAATAAAATTGAAATATCTTTCAAATAAAAATGGATTTTTAGGAATTGACAATAAAGTTGATTTCAAAGAAAAAGTTGTTGTAGTTCCTTTTGGCCTTGAAAAAACTGTCAGTTATGGCGGAGGCACTAAAAATGGACCAAAAGAAATTATTAAAGCATCTCATCAAGTAGAGCTATATGATGAAGAATTAAACTGTGAACCATACAAAAAAATAGGTATTAAAACTTTAAGACCCTTCAAGATAGATAAAGATATCAAAAAGGCACTTTTAAAAATGTCTGAAATTAATAAGGAAATTTTAGATAAAAAACTTTTCCCAATGACTTTTGGTGGTGAACACTCAATTACGCCAGGATGTATTGCTCCTTTTGTAAAAAAATATAAAGATATTTGTCTTCTACACTTTGATGCTCATGCAGATCTACGAGAAAGCTATAATGGAGAAAAATTTTCGCATGCTTCAGCAATAAAAAGATGTTTGGACTATCCAAATGTTTCATTAATTTCTTTTGGCATAAGAAATATATCTGAAAGTGAGATTCCATTTTTAAAGAAGAACTCATCTAGGATTAATATTTTTTGGGCCAAAGATAAAAACAAATGGAATCTTAATAAATTTAAGAAATTAATAAAAAATAAAACTGTTTATCTGACATTTGATGTTGATGGTCTAGATTCAAGCATAATGCCTGCAACCGGAACTCCTGAACCTGGTGGATTATTATGGGATGAGACTTTAAATATTATTAGAATTGCTGCAAAAAATTCAAAAATTGTTGGTGCAGATATTAATGAATTATCACCCATAAAAGGTTTTAACTCATATAACTTTCTTGTGGCTAAGCTAGCCTACAAAATTTTATCTTATAAATTTTTGTATTAAATTTAGATTGGCTTGCTAATTGTAAGTAAAATTTTAAAAGGTATCAACATTACTAGTGATACAAATAATTTTACCGCTAAATCACCTAATGACAATGTTATCCAGGGAACTCCAGTTGCATAAAATGATATTGAAAAAAATAAAAAAGTATCAACTGTTGAACCAATAAAAGATGAGGTTAAAGGTGCTATAAACCACTTCTTTTCTCTTAGACGATCAAAAATTTGAATATCTAATAGTTGTGCTGTGATAAAAGCAACTCCTGATCCAATTGCTATTCTTATAGAAATTAAATCAGCAAAATCAGTTGAGAATAAAAGAGTAAAAATGATCCCAATAAAAAATCCAAAATATACAATTTTTCTAGCTACAAATTTACCATAAAATCTATTAGCTAAATCTGTAATCAAAAAAGCTACCGGATAACTAAAAGCTCCATAGGTAAGAATTTCACTTAAGCCATAATAATTTATTGGAAATTGTACAAGATAATTAGAGGATAATACAACTACTCCCATCAAAATTGACAGGGTAGTAAATAGTTTACTCATTAAGCAGATTTGGCTACAGGCTTTTTCTTAAAAGGAGATTTTATTAATATGCCCTTTTTTAATTTCTTTAATCTTGGTGATAAATTTTTATTTTTAACAGCCTTAAGGAATTCATCAAAGCTACCTTTCTTATCAACAGATCTAACACCAGAGTTGCTCACAGTTAATTTTAAACTTCTCTTCATTAATTCACTGGTGAATTTTACTTTTTTTAAATTTGGCAAAAACCTTCTCTTAGTCTTGTTGTTAGCATGACTAACATTGTGACCCTTCATTGGGATTTTACCAGTTAATTCACATTTTTTTGACATAATAATAGTGCTTATATAAGGGGAGATGAGTAATGCGTCAAGTTTAATGCATTTAAGATAGAGTTTTATTTCCTATAATTTCAGTATAATTTTTAACTCCATCTCTGATTAATAATTCTTTTAGGTCTTTTTTAATAATTCCGGCAATATTTGGACCTTTAAAAACCATTCCTGTATATAGTTGAACAAAATCTGCTCCAGCTATAAATTTATCATAAGCAGCTTGACCAGAATCAACTCCGCCAACACCTATTATTTTAATTTTACCTTTTAATAATTTGTGAAATTTATTTATTAAAATATTAGATTTTTTTTCAATTGGTTTTCCAGATAAACCACCTTTTTGATGTCTTTGAATATTGCTAAGTTTATCTCTCGTAGCTTCTGATGTGTTTGAAACAATTATTGCTTTTATTTCATATCTTAAAAGAATTTCTGATATCTGATTCACTTGATCTTCACTTATGTCTGGTGAAACTTTAACAGCAATGGGAATATTTGATTTTAAATTTTTTCTTTCTTCCATAATAGATTTGAGTAAATCTTGTAATTTATCACCTTCATGAAATGTTCTTAAATTTTCAGTGTTAGGTGAAGAAATATTGATTGTTATATAATCCGCATCATCATAAAAAGTTTTTAATCCAATTAGATAATCATTCAATCTATCGCTAGAGTCTTTATTGGGACCAACATTAATGCCTAACAAGCCTAATTTTTTGTTTCGTTTTATACGTTCCTTAACAATTTGAGCACCCTGATTGTTAAAACCTAGTCTATTAATTAATGCTTCATCCTCTACTAACCTGAAAACTCTAGGTTTAGGATTTCCATACTGCTTCAAAGGAGTAATTGTTCCAACTTCTACAAACCCAAATCCTAATTTAAACAATGAGTTATATACCTCAGCATTTTTATCAAAGCCAGCTGCCATTCCAATCGGGTTATCCAAATCTTTATCGAAAATTTTTGCTTGAAATATAGGGTCATTCTTGTTTTCATCAAATACGTTCGGAACTAAATTAAACTTTAATGACTTTATTGCTAGAGAGTGTGCTTTTTCTGGATCTACTTTAAATATTAGCGATCTTAGTTTAGAAAACATTATTTTAATTTATTAATTAACAGCTCAGTAGTTTCTTTTATACCAAAAAAACTTATAAAAAATCCCATTCGAGGTCCATTTTCATCTCCAAAAACTACTTCGTATATCAATTTAAACCAATCTCTTAGATTGTCAGCATATCCATTTTCTTTTCCAGTTGAATAAATCAAAGTTTGAATATCTTCTGGCGACATTTCATCTGTACATTTTTCAAGAGTTTTCACCAGTGCTTCAAGAGCTAATTTTTCTAATTGATTTGGTGTTTTGTATTTTTTTTGAGCTTTAATGACATCATTAAAGTATTTAATTGCATAACCAACTAAACCATCAAAGATTGGGAAATTTGCTTCAGAAATGTCAGATTTATATTTCTTAACAAACTTCCATAATAAATCCTTGCTGTCAGCATTGCTAGTTTCTACTAAATTAAGCAACATTGAAAATGTCATGATCATCTCTTCTTTTGGAATATTGCCATTGTGAACGTGCCAAACTGGGTTCATCAATAACTGTAGTTCATTTTGTTTTTTAGATTTTTCAATAGAGTCTAAATATTCATCAACAGCTTTAGGAACTATTTCTTTGTATAGTTTTTTTGCTCTTTTCGGATTTTGATACATATACAAAGATAAACTTTCTGGTGATGCATACTCCAACCATTGATCAATTGTAATTCCATTACCTTTTGATTTTGAAATTTTTTCACCCTTTTCATCTAAAAATAGCTCATAAGCAAAGCCAGACGGGTTTTTCTTTCCTAATAGATTTATTATCTTAGTAGATAAAATTGCACTCTCTATCAAATCTTTTCCATACATCTCAAAATCAATATCTAAAGCATACCATCTCATTGCCCAATCAACTTTCCATTGTAATTTACAATTTCCATCTAAAATACTTGCCTCTAATTTTTTTCCTTTATTATCAAAAATAATATTTGATTTTTCTTTATCAATTTCGATTACTGGAATTTCTAAACATGTCCGGTATCAGGACAAATAGGTAAAAAAGGACTGTAGGTTTGTTGACGCTCTTTACCTAATGTAGGAATTATAATGTTCATAATCCCTTCATAATTTTCTAGAATAATTTTTAGTGTTGGATTAAAAAATCCACTTTTATAAAGTGATGTAGAACTTTGAAAATTATAATCAAATTTAAAACTATCTAAGAAATTTTTTAACATCTCATTGTTATGCTCACCAAAGCTACCAAATTTTTCAAAGGGATCAGGAACTTGAGTTAATGGCTTATGAAGATTATTAGTTAATAATTCTTGATTAGGAACATTATCTGGAACCTTTCGTAAACCATCCATATCATCAGAAAATGTAATTATTTCAGTTGGAAAATCTGACAACTGTTTTAAGGCATTTACCATCATTGATGTTCTTGCAACTTCACCAAACGTTCCTATATGCGGAAGACCACTAGGACCATAACCTGTCTGAAGAGTAATTTTACCTTTTTTTTCTATGAAAGATTTTCTCTCTCTCAACAATTTTTTTGCTTCAACAAAAGGCCAAGCACTAGTTTTGTCTAAATTTTCTTTTTTAATCATGAATTATGCTTCTAAAAATCCTAAATCAGTGGTTTTGCTAATTCTTATAGAGTTGAAATTTATTTACCATAAAATAATGTTCTTTCAAAATGTCTAATTACAAAACTGTTTTTTTTACACTAGGAATTTTACAAATAATTCTTGGTGTTTCAATGTTCATACCTATTATTGCTCAATTTGCTTACTCTGAAATAGACTCATCATTTTTTGGAGCATCGATCGTTACAATAATTTTTGGAACTTTATTTTTCTTATCAAATTTAGATCATGATAAAAAATTAAATTTACAACAAGCATTTCTTCTTACTGCGCTTTCTTGGCTGAGTATTGCAATCTTTGGGTCTTTGCCCTTCATATTTTCAACAATAGAACTTTCTGTAACAGATGCTTTTTTTGAGAGTATGTCTGGGATAACAACCACTGGTTCAACTATTATTTCAAATCTTGAATCTACACCAAAAGGAATTTTGTTATGGAGAGCTATATTACAGTGGTTGGGTGGTATCGGTATTATAGTTATGGCGATCACTCTGATGCCAATAATGAACGTTGGTGGAATGCAATTATTCAAAATATCAAGTAATGATTCATCAGAAAAAATACTTCCAAAATCTAAAGAGATAGCTTTAAGATTAATCTATATTTACTCAGGCTTAACCATATTGTGCGGAATAACTTATTGGTTATTTGGGATGAGTAAATTTGATAGCTTAACTCATTCTATGACCACAATAGCAACAGGTGGTTTTTCAAACTACAATCAATCTATTGGTTATTTTAATAGTATTTCAATTGAAACAGCTTCTATGATATTCATTATTTTAGGGAGTATACCATTTATAGCTTACATCAAATTTATAAGTGGAAATAAAAAAATTTTTTTAACAGATATACAAATTAAAACCTTTTTTAAAATTATTATTACATCAATTTTATTATTATCTGCATACTTATTGTTAAATAATTATGAAAGTTTTAATTTAAGATCAGTTTTTTTTAATAGTATCTCTATATTAACAGGAACTGGTTATGTAAATTCTGAATACGATAGTTGGGGCAGTTTTCCAATCACTTTATTTCTAGCGCTGATGTTTATAGGTGGATGTGCTGGATCGACAACTTGTGGTATTAAAATTTTTAGAATTCAAATTTTATATTCATTTATAGTAACCCAACTTAAAAAAATTATTTATCCAAAAGGTGTATTTGTAATTAAATATGATCAAAGTTCAGTTGATGATAAATTTATTGCTTCAATAATTTCTTTTATTTATTTTTACTTCGTAATTTTCTTTGTGCTTGCCGCCCTACTGTCTTTAACAGGTCTTGATTTTATTACTTCAATTTCAGGTGCTGCTACTTCAATTTCAAATGTTGGACCAGGATTAGGGCCTATTATAGGTCCTAATGGAGATTTTTCATCTCTACCTGATATTTCTAAGTGGATTTTAACAATTGGTATGATTTTAGGTAGACTTGAACTTTTTGCAATATTAGTATTGTTTCTGCCATCTTTTTGGAGAAATTAAAATGATTGAAATAAAAAAACAATCTCTATCAGAAACCTTTGCGGTTTATTTTGATAGAAGAATGATGAGAATATTACTACTTGGAGCTATTTCAGGTTTTCCATGGGTATTAATTGGCAGCAGTTTGAGTTTATGGCTCAAAGAAGAGGGTTTGAGTAGATCTACAATAGGATGGGCAGGGTTGATTTTTGGGGTATACGCATTTAATTATTTATGGGCACCTCTTATAGATAGACTTCAAATTCCTTATTTAACAAAAAAACTTGGTCATAGACGTGGCTGGATAGTTTTAATGCAAATAGCAATTTTAATTTGTTTAGTCGTGTGGAGTTTAATAAATCCAACAGAAAATCTTGCACTATTAATTACAATTGGTTTAATCATTGCCATTGCATCAGCAACACAAGATATAACTGTTGACGCATTAAGAATTGAACAGATCGGTGAAAATGAAGGCAAATCAATGGCAGCAGGTGCTGCAATGGCAGTTGTTGGTTGGTGGAGTGGATATAAATTAGGTGGTGTAATTGCTTTATTTACTGCAGAATACTTACAAAATATCGGGGTAACTAATTATTGGCAATCAACATTTTTGATTTTGGGAATAGTAGTAATTTTAATGAATATTGGGCTAATGTTTGTTCATGAAGCCCCGTCGAGCACTAGGAAGGTTAATCAAAAGAAAACTGACGAATTAATTCAAAGTAAACTTGGATCACAAAATTTTATTACAAATATAATTGCTTGGATAAGTGGAACCCTTGGGGGTCCTGTAATAAGTTTTTTCAAAAAGAATGGATTTTCAATCGCAATAGGTATTTTAGGTTTCGTGTTTTTATTTAAGATAGGTGAGGCATTTTTGGGTCGTATGTCTATAGTCTTTTATAAGGAAATAGGATTTTCTAAAGGCGATATTGCTATTTATTCAAAAACTTTAGGCTGGATTACAACAGTTATCTTTACATTATTAGGGGGTCTATTTGTAATTAGATCAGGAGTTTTAAAAGCAATGTTTCTTGCAGGTATTTTAATGGCTGCAACTAATTTAATATTTAC
>Ga0209374_1001570_pt1 | contig 21900 bp, 23 predicted proteins | sample SaaInlLV_DNA_10m_FD_184683 | JGI IMG/M metagenome (GOLD analysis project Ga0209374, IMG submission 184683) | Marine microbial communities from expanding oxygen minimum zones in the Saanich Inlet - SI075_LV_DNA_10m (SPAdes) (version 2) | ecosystem: Environmental > Aquatic > Marine > Unclassified ... | reverse complement strand
TTGAAGAACCCATCAAATTCGTGTTCACATGACTCATATGGGAAACAGTATAGTCGGGGACGATAAATACAAAAAAAAATATAAGAAGCTAAAAAATATTGATATGGGGCTAGAAAGTTTAATCTCTAAATTAGATAGACAATTCTTACATGCAAAAACTTTAGGATTTATTCATCCAAAAACTAATGAGGAAATGATATTTTCCTCAATTTTGCCTCAAGAACTGAATAATTTATTAAAAATGCTTAGAAATACTAGCGAATAAATCATTGAAAATTTAGTATAGTTAATTAAATAAACATGGCCATGAACGCAACTTTTAATAGCAATGTACCAGCTCTTTCGAATGAAGGAGGTCTATCAGCATATCTAGAACAAATAAAAAAATTTCCAATGTTAGCTGCGGAAGAAGAGTATATGTTGGCAAAAAATTGGAAAACTACAGGAAATATCAAAGCAGCTGAAAAATTAGTAACGAGTCACTTAAGGTTAGTGGCTAAAATTGCAATGGGTTACAAAGGATATGGACTTCCTGTAAATGAAATGATTTCTGAAGGTAATGTTGGTCTTATGCAGGCTGTTAAAAAATTCGAACCTGAAAAAGGTTTTAGATTGGCAACATATGCTATGTGGTGGATCAAAGCTTCGATACAAGAATACATTTTAAGATCTTGGAGTTTAGTAAAAATAGGAACAACTACAGCTCAAAAGAAATTATTTTTCAATCTTAAAAAAATAAAAAACCAAATTGCACCTCAATCAGAAGGTGATTTAAGGGATGAGCATGTAAATGAAATTGCTAATAAATTAGATGTAAGTAAAGATGAAGTTGTTTCAATGAATAGAAGACTTTCTGGTAAAGAGTTTTCATTAAATGCCCAAGTAGGTGAAGATGGAGATGAATGGCAAGATTGGTTAGTTGATAAAGAACTAGATCATGATTTAAAATTTGCACACCAGGAAGAAATGGAACAGAGAAAAGATCTATTAAAAAATTCAATCAAAGTTTTAAATGAAAGAGAAAAAGAAATTTTATACTCCAGAAGACTAAATGATAATCCAACAACTTTAGAAGATTTAAGTAAAAAACATAAGATTAGTAGAGAAAGAGTAAGACAAATCGAGAATAAAGCGTTTGAAAAATTACAAAAGCAAATGCTACTAATGGCAAAATCTAAAAATTTACTACCAGTAAATTAAATATCAAAAGGATTTTCAACTAAAATAGTATCATCTCTTTCGGGACTAGTAGATACGCTGGAAACTTTTGCACCTATAAACTCTTCTACTGCAGAAATATATTTTTTTGCATTTTCAGGTAAAGCAACCATATCTTTAATACCATTGGTAGATGTTTTCCATCCAGGAAAAGTTTTATAGATTGGTTTTATTTTTAATTGATCTTCGACTGCTGCGGGTAAATAATCTATTTTTTTTCCATCAAGCTCATATTCAATGCACATCTTGATTTCATCTAATTCATCGAGAACATCAAGTTTGGTAAGTGCGATACCGTCGATACCTGAAATTTTAATTGTTTGCCTAACCAATACTCCATCGAACCAACCACATCTTCTTTTCCTACTTGTGACAGTTCCAAACTCTTTTCCTCGAGTACCTAATAATTCTCCAACATTGTCTGTTAATTCAGTGGGAAAAGGACCTTCTCCAACTCTTGTTGTGTAAGCTTTTGTAATCCCTAAAACATAATTAATTGAGTTTGGACCACATCCTGTGCCTGTCGCAGCACTAGAAGCAACTGTATTAGAAGATGTTACATAAGGATAAGTACCATGGTCCACATCTAATAAAATTCCCTGAGCACCTTCAAATAATATTTTTTTTTGTTGTTTTTTAAACTCATCAATTTTAAGCCAAACGGGCTGCGAAAACTGCAATATTTGAGGGGCAATTTTCAATAGGTCTGATTTTAATTGTTCTTTTTCAAAAATTTTTTTCCCAAGTCCTTTTCTAATTGCATTATGATGAACTAGGACAGATTCTAATCTTTGATCTAAATTTTTTTCAGACCTAAGATCCATTACTCGAATAGATCTTCTTCCAACTTTGTCTTCATATGCTGGACCAATACCTCTTCTTGTTGTTCCAATTTTACCTTTTCCCGCTGCATCCTCTCTTATTTCATCCATTTCTCTATGGAATGGTAAAATTAAATTTGCAGCCTCAGAGATAATAAAATTATTGATATTTACATCAACCCCTTTTGATTTAATCTCTTCAATCTCTTCTAATAATGCCCATGGATCAACTACAACTCCATTTCCAATAATAGAAATTTTATTTTTTCTTACGATTCCAGATGGCAATAATCTTAATTTATAAGTAACACCATCAATTACTAGAGTGTGACCCGCATTATGACCTCCTTGAAATCTGATTACTACATCTGCTTGTTCTGAAAGCCAGTCTACAATTTTACCTTTTCCTTCGTCGCCCCACTGAGATCCAACTACAACTATATTTTTCATTACCTAAATTTTCTTTCTATATTAATTGTATGTAGATGATTAATTGGGCCATGACCTTTACCATATTTAGGATTAGTTTTAATGCTAGAATTTACATATTTAATCCCAAGCTCACAAGATTTCTTTATGGGTTTTCCACATGATAAAAATGTAGTTATAGCGCTAGATAAAGTACAACCTGTTCCATGGGTGTTTTTAGTATCATATCTCTTACTGTTAAAAATTTTTATATCTGATTTTGAAACAAATATATCTTGGACGGTACTTGAGGCAAGGTGCCCTCCTTTAATTAATACATTGTTTGCTCCAATTTCAATTAATTTGTGAGCTGCAAAGATCATATCCTCATTACGTCTTATAGTCGTATTAGTTAATATTTCAGCCTCAGGAATATTTGGTGTAATTAATGATGCTTTTTTTATCAATTTTTTTTTTAATAGATTAATAGCTTTATTATCTATTAATTTAGCACCTCCCTTTGCAACCATTACTGGATCAATAACTAATTTATTTACGTTAATACTTTCAAGTGATTTGATGACTGCATCTATTACTTTACTAGAATGTAACATGCCAATCTTTATTGCATCAGGCTTAATATCTTTAGCTGTAAATAAGATCTGATTTAAAATTTCTTTTACTGGAATTGGAACAATTGATTTAACTCCAGTTGTATTTTGAGCCGTGATAGCAGTAATTGCGGTCATTGCATAAGATCCGAGAGCAGTAATAGTTTTGATATCAGCTTGAATTCCAGCTCCACCTGATGAGTCGGATCCTGCAATAATCAATACTTTAGAATTAGGTTTCACTTTATTTTAGTTAAAATAATATTTAAACATGTGTTTAAGAGTTTTTTATTTTCACTTTCACCCATAACTCTTATTTTTGACTCTGTGCCTGATGCTCTCACTAGTATTCTTCCATGACCATTCATTAATTTTTCAGCTTTTTTGATAGATTTTTTTACATCCGGGGTTTTAATTATTGATCTATCTTTAACAGAGATATTTTCTAGAATTTGAGGAGTTTTTTTAAAATTATTGAAAAAAGAACTAGCTTTTTTACCTTTTCTTAATGCAAATAAAACTTCTAATGCAACCAACAATCCGTCTCCTGTTGTTGCAAATTTACCTAAAATAATATGCCCAGATTGTTCACCACCTAGGTTAAAATTATTTCTTTGCATTTTTTCTTTTACATATCTGTCTCCAACATTTGCTCTAATAAATTTTATATTATTAGTTTCAAAAAATTTTTCCAAACTATAATTAGACATTAATGTTCCTACAACTCCGCCTTTTAACATCTTTTTGGTTTTCCATCTTGTGGCTATTGCCGCAATTATCTGATCTCCATCAATTATATTTCCCACTTCATCAACCATAATAATTCTATCAGCATCACCATCTAGAGAAATACCAAGATGAGCTTTGTATTTTTTAACCGCAAATTTAATCTTATTGGGATATGTCGAGCCACAGTTTTTATTAATATTTATTCCATTTGGATTCACGCCTATTGCGATCACTTTTGCTCCTAAAGATTTCAACAATTCTGGTCCAGCTTTATAGCCTGAACCATTTGCACAATCGATAACTATTCTTAATCCTCTTAAATTAAATTCTTTTGGAAAATTTTTTTTTATTATTTTTAAATATTCTTTTGTCCCACTTTCTAGTCTTTTTACTCTACCTAATTTTTCAGGACTAGAAAGATTTTTTGAAATTTTTTTATCTATTAATTTTTCAATTTTTTTTTCAATTCTGTCAGATAATTTCATTCCATCCGGGCCAAATAATTTTAAACCGTTATCATTATGAGGATTATGAGAAGCAGTTATCATAATACCCATATTAGCTTTCATTGTTTTAGTTAACATGGCCAAACCATTTGTTGGCATAGGACCAAATGTATAAACATGCATTCCGGCTGAAGCTAATCCTGAAACAAGTGCTGGTTCGAGTGTATATCCAGATAATCTAGTATCTTTTGCTATAATTGCTATTTGTTTTCTTTTTTTTTGTGATTTGAAATATGTTCCTGATGCTAATCCAAACTTAAAAAACATATTTCCATTAATGTTGTTGCTATTAATAGCCCCTCTTATTCCATCAGTTCCAAAATATTTTTTTGTCATTTATGTTTTGTTATTTCTTTAAAGACTTTTATGCCCTGAAGCAATTCATTTACATCATGAATTCGTAAAATTTGTATACCTTGCATCATTAGATAAATCGAAGATGCTACAGTTCCTCCAATTCTGTCTTTGGTATCATTGTTTCTTGAAATTTCTTTTATAAATCTTTTTTTTGAATTTCCTACAAGTACAGGAAAACCTAGGGAATGAAAAATAGAAATATTACTAATAAGATTGATATTATGTTTCAAATTTTTTCCAAAACCTATGCCCGGATCAATGATAATATTGTTATGTTTAATACCAATTTTTTTTAAAAAATTGATCTTCTGCTCAAAAAAATCATAAATGTCTAATAATTCATTTTTATATTTTGGTTTATTTTGCATATTCTCAGGTGTTCCTTGCGAATGCTGTAAAATAAAAGGAATTTTATATTTTTTAAGAACATTAATAGTTTCTGGGTCATATTCTAATCCAGAAACATCATTAATAATTTTTATACCATGTTTAATTCCTTTTTTCATAATTTCTGATTTTCTAGTATCTAATGAAATAGGAATTTTTTTACTTATAAATTTAATTATTTTTTCTATTCTTTTCCATTCTGTTTTGTTAGCTACTGCTTTTGATCCAGGGCGAGTAGACTCGCCCCCAATATCGATAATATTTGCTCCTGAATAAAACATCTCTAAAGCATGTTTTATGCCTTTATTGCTTGTATTAAATTTTCCACCATCAGAAAAACTATCTGGTGTAAGATTTAACACACCCATTATATTTGGAATTTTTTGAAAATTTAAATTAGAAAAATTTTTTTTCTTTGATCTAATTTTTTTTAAATCTGTTTTAATTAATCTTTTAAATGATTTTGCTAAATTATTTATTTTTTTTACAGAAATTTTTTTTTTTGAAGTTCTTGATATTATTTCAATATGATCAAATGAAATATTTTTATTTCCATTTAAAGGAATAGATTTATTGCTATTAACTAATAATCTAGATTCATTACCATAATAGAAATTACACACTTTTGTGTAATATCTTCTCATTTCTTTTTTTAGTGAACTATTTTTGGTTTTAAACCCATTGCACCTAAGGCTGAGCTTTGATCATCATTTTCTTCTGGTTTTTCGACTATTTTATCTTTTGGATATAAATTTTTATTAATTATATTTTCAATTTCTTCACCTGATAAAGTTTCGTATGTAATCAAAGCTTTAGCAATTTTGTGTAAATCGTCAATTTTTTCAGTTAATATTTTTGTAGCCTGATTGTAGCCCTCATCAACAAGCTTTCTAATTTCTTTATCAATTTTTTTAGCTACTTCTTCAGAAACTGATTGAGTTTGTGTAACTGATCTTCCTAAAAATACTTCTTCTTGGTTTTCACCATATTCTATCGGTCCCATTTCTTCACTCATTCCATATTTTGTAACCATGGCCCTTGCAAGCTGTGTGGCTTGATTAATATCTGATCCACTTCCACCTCCTGCTCCTGTAGAAATATTATCTTTTCCAAAAATTAATTCTTCTGCGACTCTACCACCAAAACACACTGCCATTCGTGCTTTTAAGTATTTTATTGAATATCCATGTTTATCTCTTTCAGGTAAATTCATAACCATACCTAAAGCTCTACCTCTTGGAATTATTGTTGCTTTGTGTATTGGATCGTAGCTCGGCATATTAAATGAAACTAAAGCATGTCCACCTTCATGATATGCTGTTAATTTTTTTTCGTCCTCAGTCATCACCATTGAACGTCTCTCAGATCCCATCATTACCTTATCTTTAGCTTCTTCAAACTCAATTAATGTAACGATTCTTTTATTTTTCCTTGCAGCCAATAAAGCTGATTCATTAACTAGATTGGCTAAATCAGCACCAGAAAAACCAGGCGTTCCTCTTGCTATAGTTCTTAAATTTACATCTGGTGCCATTTTAATTTTTTTTACATGGACCTTTAAAATTTTTTCTCTTCCAATAATGTCTGGATTTGAAACAACTACCTGTCTATCAAATCTACCAGGTCTTAATAAAGCTGGATCAAGAACGTCAGGTCTGTTAGTTGCAGCAATTATGATAACACCTTCATTAGTTTCGAACCCATCCATCTCTACTAACAATTGGTTTAAAGTCTGTTCTCTTTCATCATTTCCACCCCCTAATCCAGCCCCCCTACTTCTGCCGACAGCATCTATTTCGTCTATAAAAATAATGCATGGTGAATTTTTTTTACCTTGCTCAAACATGTCTCTTACTCTTGAAGCTCCTACTCCGACAAACATTTCCACAAAATCTGAACCTGAAATTGTAAAAAAAGGAACACCAGCTTCACCTGCTATTGCTCTTGCTAATAAAGTTTTTCCTGTTCCTGGTGGCCCAACTAACAATGCACCTCTTGGTATTTTTCCTCCAAGTCTACTAAATTTCTTTGGATCTTTTAAAAATTCTACAATTTCTTCTACTTCTTCTTTTGCCTCCTCAACACCAGCAACATCATTAAATGTAACTTTCCCTTTAAGCTCGTTCATCATCTTAGCTTTAGACTTTCCGAATCCCATCGCACCACCCTTGCCACCTTGCATTTGCCTCATAAAGAAAATCCAAACTGCAATTAATAGTAACATTGGGAACCAAGATAAAAGAACTCCAAACAATGACGGCATTTTTTCATCTAAGGGCGCAGCCGAAATACTAACTCCTTTGTCTGATAGCTTTTCAATTAAGTTTGGGTCATTAGGAGAATATGTGGAAAAAGAGTTACCATTAGAAAAAACTCCTTTGATATTGTTACCCTGGATATCAACTTTTAAAACCTCTCCATTTTCTACTGAAGTTAAAAATTCTGAAAATATAATTTGATTTCCACCTCTTACGTTAGATTGTGGATTTTTGAACATGTTATATAAACCTATAGTCAAGAAAACTATAATTCCCCACATAGCAAGATTTTTTAAATTCATGATAGTAAGATAAGAATTATTACAAGATTAACAAGTGACAAAATATCATTAAATATTTATATTTTATTACTCTTTTGACAATATAAGGGTTCCATTAACCTTTTTAATCAAACATCCTCCTAAAGTAACTTTAAATGAGGTTTTAGATTTTACTAAATCAATAATTTTATCAATTTTTTTTCCTCTGACAGTGTAATATTTTTTTCCTATAATTTTTATTACTTCACCAAAAGATCTAAACACAACTTCTTCTGATTGAGAAAAAAAATTTTCTTTCAGAATAGCATTTTGTTTTTTTTGAAAAATAGTTACATTTTCTTCTAAGTTTTTTTTTGTATAAAATCTTATATTTTCATTAGCAAATTTTAAATTTTTTATCGTTAAAAAAAATTTATTTTTATCTAATCCCTCTAAACTTAATTCTTTTAATAAATTTCTAACTTTAACTCTCTTAAACTTATCATCTTCATTTGATGGATCTTCAATGTATGATCTAAAAACAATTTTACTAATATAAACCAAATCATCTTTTTCAATACTTATTAAAGGTCTGATTAAATTGATATTATTATTTTGTGTTTCTTTATCCAGCGAGACTAACCCTTGCAAACCACTACCTCTTAGAATTCTTATAAAGAAATTTTCAAATAAATCATCTAAGTGATGACCAAGTAAAATATTCTTAATTCTAAATTTTTTTGCTGCATCTGTTAGTAACTTATATCTTTTATCTCTAGCAATCGATTGGATATTTTTTTTAGGCTTTATTCCCTTCCAAGTTAGAATGTTTAATTTTATATAAAAATTTTTTAATTTTTTTTGAACGTGTTTTGCCTCCCATGTTGAATTTTTTCGTAATTTATGATCAACAATGAAGTACTTAATATCAATAGAATTTTGAATTGCATAAATTTTTGCTAAAAAAGATAATGCAAGGCTATCTGGACCACCCGAAACAGCTACAATAAAATTTTTTCTAATAGGTAAATTATTTTTAAATTTTTTATAAATTTGAAGAGTTCGTCTATCTTTTAATTTATCTAATAAAAACTTATGAGTCTTCTTTGTTACATTCAAATTTTTTAGACTCATATTTTGCTTTTTGAATTACTGATTGGTTGGCTTTAGGATATTGTAACTCTACTCCATTTATCATCTTACACCCTTGATCTTTTTCTCCAATTTGGACCATTGATACACCAAGTTTTAAAAGATTAATAGGAGCCTTATTCCCTTTTGGATATTTTTGATATCCTTCTAAATAAGCTGATGCAGCATCAGTATAAAGTTGTCTTATTCTAAATGTTTCAGCATACCAATACTGAGCGCTACCTGCCAATTCATGTTCACTATTAGAAAGCACAAACTCTCTAAAAGCTCTTTCAGCTGTACTATAATCACCAACTTTTAAAAAACTTGTTGCAAATTCATACTGTTTTTTTGGTGATAGGTCTTGTGGCAATATTTTTTCCTCAGCTTGAAAAGTTTCTGTCACAACAGTCGCTGTTGTATCTACAGATTGAATTTGTTGTGTTGTTTCAGATGTCTCTGTATCTTTGTATGATATTGAGCCAAGATCTTGTGGCTGAGAGCTTCCAGGTAATATCTCAGTTTTTGTATCTGTTTTTGTTTTTGAAGATAGTAGTGTTGTAATTTCACCTGAACTTATTGCAGACTCTATATCTTGAAATCTTATCTGATTATCAGCTTGAATTTTTGATAGCCTATTTGATAATTTGTCTAACTTAAAATTAATTTCTTCAAATTTATTGGTTAACTCTCGAAATTGATCTTCAACTTCAGATAATTTTAATAAATGTCTTGTAAGAACATCCTCTGAATTATTATCTAGCTCAATAGTTGACTGTTCATTTGATGATGAACTGATTTCAATTGAGCCTGAATAAACTGCTCTTTCAAGAGTTTTAAGATCGTTCTTAATAATTTCTAAAGTTTCATAAATATTGTGATTATCTGAGAAGGCATATTGTGAAAAACTTAAATTAAATAAAATTATTATTATTAATTTAAATGTAAGTCTCATTATTATTTTTATTTATGATTATAAAAATGGCAAAAAAAAGACCCTAAAACTTTTACGTTTTAGGGTCTTTAAATTAAAATCTTTAATTTGCTTTGACAGTTACAGATCTTCTATTTTTAGACCAAGCTAATGGGTTTGATCCAGCATCAACTGGTCTTTCTTTTCCATAACTTAATACTGAAATCCTGTCTGAAGATATTCCATAAGTCATTAAATAATCTTTAGCTGAATTTGCTCTTCTTTCTCCAAGCGCTAAGTTATATTCTCTAGTACCTCTTTCATCCGCATGTCCTTCAAGAACAACATTTATGCTAGAGTTTTTTCTTAACCAAGCTGCTTGAGCTCTTAAAGTCTCTCTAGAAGCTGTTGTTAAAACAGTTTCGTTTGTCGCAAAGAAAACTCTATCTGGAACACCGTCTGCTAAATATTCAACCGTATCAGTTCCTGTGTAAACATCACTTTGCATCTGACCTTGCATATCAGCGACTTCTTTTTTTGTTGCACATGCAGTTAACACCAGGCATGCTGCTAATATTAAAAGTGTGTTTTTATAAATTTTACTCAATATCATTAAATTGCTCCTTGCTGCTAATTTCAATTTCTAAATTATTCACAACTAATTAGAGGTTTCAAGTTAAAAAATCAAGTTTTTTAGACTAATTACTCAATAAAGATGACCATGATGGGTCAGATGCATCAGTCTGAGTTTCAACTAATCGTTCATTATAGCCAGTTAAATCTATTGACCATAGCTTAGCAGAAAACCCCTCGCCTTTTGCGTTAGTTTTTGTTTCTCTATAAAAAATTAAAACCCTTCCATTTGGAGACCAAGATGGCGCTTCCTGGTAGTAGTTTTCTGTCAACAATCTTTCACCTTTGCCATCTGTCCTCATCACTCCAATATAAAATTTTCCTTTATGTAATTTGGTAAAAGCTATTAAATCTCCTCTTGGTGACCATACTGGTGTTCCATAAATACCGTTTCCAAATGAAATTCTTTTGACATTGCTACCATCACTTTTCATTATATATATTTGCTGGTACCCACTTCTATCAGAATTAAACGCAATAAATCTTCCATTTGGAGAATAAGATGGTGAGGTATCAATGGATGGATGATTTGTAATTTTTTCTACCAATCGATTTTCTAAATCCATAGTATATATGTCTGATTTTCCATCTCTAGCAAAACTCATTATTATTTTTTTACCATCAGGAGAAAATCTTGGGGCAAAAGTCATTCCAGGAAAATCACCAACAACTTCTTGGGTTCCAGTTTCAATATCTAATAAATAAACTCTTGGTAAATTTTTAAAATACGACAAATATGTAACCATTTGACTAGTGGGATTAAATCTTGGGGTTAGTACAAGTTCGTTTCCAAGTGTAAGAAATTTATTATTTGCACCATCCTGATCCATGATTGCTAATCTTTTCTTTCTTTGTGTTTTTGGACCTTCTTCTGCAATATAAATTATCCTTGTATCAAAGTATCCTTTTTCTCCTGTCAGTCTCTCATAAACTTTATCTGATATAATATGCCCTACTCTTCTCCAGTTACTTGGCACCGTAGTAAATGCTAATGCCATCATCTCTTTAGCTGCCAAAACATCCCATAACCTAAACTCAACTCTTAACTTTTCATCAACATATGTTACTTTGCCAGTTATGAGTGCTTGGGCTTTAATTAAATTCCAATCTTCAAATCTAGGTTTTAAATTTGCAATATCTGGTGCTTGTAAAAATGCTTCTTTACTCAGTGGATTAAACAGACCAGATGTCCTTAAATTATTTTCAACTATAGTAGAAATTTCAGATCCAATATTTTCTTTTTTAAGAATTTTTTCAAAACTTTTTTTTGATTTATCATCAATTGACAAAGGTGAAACTGCTAATGGAAGTGGATTTAAATTTCCTCTAGTAATATCAACCTCTATTAAAGCAAAAGCTTTAAGTGGTAGTAAACTCATTAAAAATAAAAGTATTAATTTTTTTTTCATTTGTTCATCTTAACCTTCTAACATCTCTCTTGCATCAAAATTTAATTGTAATTCTTTCCATCTTTCATAGCCTGTTGTTGGGACTCTTAAAGGTTGGCATAATTTTACAGCTCTCAATGCACTTTCGGCTAACACTTTGTAAAAGCTTTGACCAGGCTTATTCATTCTAGCGTGATCTAAAATTTCAGTTTTTGATACTGAGCCATCTGGCTCAAGCATTAGTTTAATTCTTACCAATAAATCTTCATTATAGGGTAATCCAAGAGGAATACTCCAGCATCCAAAAATTTGAGCTTTTAAAGCATCTTCTTCACTTAAAGTCAGTCCAGAAGTTACAATGCTCTTATCTTGATCTTGAGTGATGTCATTATTTTTTTTAATTACTTCTGCTGTATCTTCTTTTGCCTTATCAATTAATTTAGCAATATTATCTAAATCAACAAATTCTTTTTTTTCAAATTCCGAAACTTGTTTAACTTCTTCATCCAATTTATCAGGATTTTGTTTACTTTCTTTTTTTGTTTCAATTTTTTTTACAGTTTTTTCAGGTAATGGAATTGCTTCTGGTGTTTTGCTGTCAATTTTTTCATTTTTATCGACTGAAACAACTGTTTTTGTTTTGTTTTTTTTTACTTTCTTCGGTGGCGCTTGTTCTGATACTAATTTTTTCTCTTTTTCTTTTACTTTCTCAATTATTTTTTTTGCTTTAGGAGCAAATGGAATATTTGTCTTTTCAGTAATTTGAATTAATTCTACAGATACAATAGGTGGTATTTCTAATGGTTTTTTAGCTAAAAATGGCAAACTCATTGCAGTTATAAAAATTAAACCCACATGAAAAACAGAAGATATGATTATACTTCTATTCATAAAAGTTACCTTTGTTTGTAAGGCTCGGATATTAATGCAACTTTAGTAAAACCTGATCCAGATAATAACCCCATTATTTCTAATACTCTTCCATAGTTTATTGTTTTGTCACCTCTTACATAAATTCTTGTATCTGTTCTATTTTTAGAAACTGCTAAAACTTTAGCAATAATGTTGTCATACTCTACTTTTGCTTCTTGAATAAAAATTTCACCTTTTGCATTAATTGAAAGTGTTAATGGTTCAGCTTCTTCTGGAAGAGAATCAGCAGACGTTTCTGGAAGATCAACTTGTACACCTACTGTTAGTAATGGCGCTGTTACCATAAAAATAATTAACAAAACTAACATTACATCAACAAACGGGGTAACATTAATCTCGCTCATAGGTTCTTTTGATAAGCGGTTTAATTTAAATGCCATTTAAATTATAGTTAAGAATCTTTTTGAAAAATTTTCTAACTTTTGAGAATACTTTTGAGAGTCTGTGTTAAATTTATTGTAAGCAACTACCGCTGGAATTGCAGCTAACAATCCTAATGCAGTAGCAAATAGTGCTTCAGCTATCCCTGGAGCAACGATTGCTAGACTTGTGTTTCTTGAAATTGCAATAGATTGGAATGAGTTCATTATGCCCCAAACTGTTCCGAATAAACCAATAAAAGGTGCTGTAGAACCAACTGTTGCTAAAAAAGTGAAACCTTTATCAATTTTAGACATCTGTTTTTCAATTCCAACCTCCAGAAAAGTACTCATTTTTTCACTTAAATTACTTTTGAATTTTTTTTTGAGTAAACTTTCCATTGTATCTTTAAACACAATTGCCATGGGATCATCAACTTTTGCTGGTAAACTATTATAAAATGTTTCTGCTGATTTAGAGTCCCAAAATTTTTCCTCAAAATCATCTGATGATTTATTTATTTTCTTAAATAATCTAAACTTATCAATAATTACTGCCCATGAATAAATTGAGCAAACTATCAAAATAATAATTACTGATTTAACTATTATATCAGCTCTAAGAAATAAGCTTATTAAAGAAAAGTCAGTATTAGTTCCTAATCCTACTGCTTGTGATGCGATATCAGCTTCCATGTTTAACACTTCACACTTAAATGTGTCATGAATTTGTCTTGTATTTTTTTTCTATTCTTCAATTTTGTAAGTTTCATAATAAAAACTCGCTATTAAAATAGCATCAGCTTTATTAGAGTCTTTTTTTCTTGATAAATGACCTGAAAAATAAGGAAAAATCTCAATTGCCTTAGTTCTACTTGCATCTTTCTCTGAATTTATGAGATTAAAATATTTTTTCCATTTTGCAGGTCTTACAAAGTACATGGGTAGTTGCATTGCAGAACATATCCCTTTTAAAATTCCAAATGATTGACCAAAATTAAACATACTAGTTACACCCTGACCTGGCATCGCTGATACCTGTTCTATGACTACTTTTATATCATTTTTATCTAATTTTTTAATTCTAAGCGATATTTCATTAAAAATTTGTGAACCATTAACTTGTTTTTTATTTTTTTTACCTTCAGCCATGGTTGGCATTTCCACCACATCAATAATTTTTCCATTTTGAAAAAAACATATTGATCCTGAAATACCTGGGTCAATTCCAATTATAAGCATTAATTATTTTCAAAGTTTGCGTTTGAAAAAACATTCTGCACATCATCATCATCTTCCAATGACTCTAAAAATTCAATTACAGTTTCTTGCCTATCTTTATTAACATTGGCACTATTAAGTGCAACCCATTCTATCTCGGTTGAAATAAAATTTGCTACAATTGACTCTAATTTTTTTTTTACGATGTATATATCGCTCATAGGACATTGGACTTCATGAAATTCATCATGAGAAATACATTCATCAGCACCAGATTCAATTGCAAGTTCAAAAATTTTTTCATCAGAAATTTCTTGTTTACCAATTTTAATAATACCTAATTGATTAAAATTATGTGATGCAGATCCTTGGGTTCCTAAGCTACCACCACTTTTTTGAAATATAGTTCTTATATTTGATGCAGTTCTATTTTTATTATCTGTCAAGGTTTCAACAATTACTGCGATTTTATCTGGGCCAAATCCTTCGTATCTAAGATTTTCAAAATTAACACCTGTTGCAGCAGAAGATTTATCTATTGCTCTTTCTATATTATCTTTAGGCATATTAGCGGATCTTGCTGCCTGAATAGCAGACCTTAATCTTGGGTTCATTGCTGGGTCTTTATCGCCAAGTTTTGCAGCTACACTTATCTCTTTAGATAATTTTGAAAAAATTTTAGATCTTTGCTTATCTGCTTTTCCCTTTGAGTGCTTAATACTTGCCCACTTTGAATGACCTGACATAATCTTTTTTAAGTATTTTTTAACTGACCTCCACGAATATAACTTTCAATACTATTTGCTAATCCAGTTTCTATATCACAATCAACAATAACACCACACAAAGTAGCATCACCAATTGCAGGAAAATGTTTTACTGAATTCTTTTTTAAAAATCTATTCAATGAATTTTCTGTGTTCATACCAATAATAGAATTATAATCTCCACACATACCAGCATCTGTTTGATAGCCTGTACCACCAGCTAAAATCCTTGCATCATTAGTTGGAATATGTGTATGTGTCCCGACTACTAAGGAAGCTTTACCATCAAAAAAATGACCTATTGCATTTTTTTCACTTGTTATTTCTCCATGAAAATCAACTACCAACAAATCATAATCTTGTTTTAACTTATATTGTTTCATAAATTTTTCTGCAATCTCAAAAACATCATCACATTTTTTCATAAAGACATTGCCCATTAAATTTAATACTCCAATTTTAATTTTGTCTTTAGTTTCATAAATATTAAAACCCTTACCTGGCGCTGGCTCAAAAAGGTTTTTGGGACGTAATAATTTGTCCTCTTTATCTATGAACTCCATTATTTCTTTTTGGTCCCACACATGATTACCAGTGGTAATAACATCAACTCCACAATTAAAAAAATCATTACATATTTCTTTAGTTAAACCCACACCCTGAGCGGCTGCATTTTCACCATTAACAATTACAAAATCTATTTTTTTTAATTTTATTTCATTCAAAAGATTGTTCATTAATTTTGAACAACCTGAAATTCCAACAACATCACCTAAAAATAATATTCTCATCTTAAAATTTCTTTTTCTGTAATTATAAAATCTAATCTTTTATCATATTGATCAATTGGTATAGATGAGATTTTTTGAAAAGAAAATGCTAAACCAATTTTTATAATTTTTTTAGTTTTTTCAAGTTTTTCAATATACCGATCATAATAACCACCCCCATAACCCAATCTATTTAAATTATTATCATAGGCTACTAATGGGACTAATAAAATATCTGGATAAAAAATCTTCGATGAGACAGGTTCTGGTATGCCAAATTTGTTCACTCTTAATGGATCGCTTCTTGACCATCTGTAAAAGTTCATTTGATTATCTTTTTTTATAATTGGTAGTGATACTTTAAAATTTTTTTTTTCTAACAAATCTAAAATAGCTAAATCATCTATTTCATAATTTGATGGATAATAACCACCAAAATTTTTTAGATTTAATCTATTTTTTTTTAAAAAAGAAATAAATTTATCTGAATCAATTTTTAAATCTTTATCAAATAGTTTTTTTCTGATTTTAAAAGTTTTATTTCTTATTTGGGATTTACTCACAGAAATTTATTGAGAAACATTATCTAATTTAGCTTTTTCAATAAAATTAGATATTTCATCTGCAGCATCATCAATTAATTTTTCATATTTTTTATGATTAGTCTCGATTTCATTTTTAAAATTTAAATGATTAATATTTATCTCTTGAATTTCTTCCTCTTTTTTATCTCTGTAATCATAAATAAGTGATTTTAATTCTCTAAATTTATTTGAAAGATCCTTTAATTCATTTTTCTTTTGATCAACTTTTTTTTTAGTCTCATAGTACTCATCCATAATCTTAACTGCTGTAATCAAAAGAAGTTTATTTTCCCCTAAATTTCCAAGATTATTTTTAAGATCATTAAATTTTTGATTAATTTGGATTAATAATTCTTCAAGATGCTCCTCTTGACCGTCTTCACATGACAGCAAAAACTCTTTATTATTAAATTTGATACTTACATTTGCCATTTATCTATTTCTTCTAATAAAGTATCTGTTTCTTGATTTAATTCATCAATTTTTTCAGAAAACTCTATTTGTTTTTTTTGCTCCAATTTTTCTTTATTTTGAATTTCTTCAAGTTTTTTTGTTAGATTTGTGTGTACCTCTAAAAGAGATTTGTATTTATCCTCTAATTCAGATTTTTCAATTTCTAATTGAGTTTTTTGAGAACTTAAATTATTGATATTATTTTTTAAATCAGGGTTGCTTAAATCTAAATTTTTTAGCTCTGATAAAGCTTCATTTAATTTTTTTTCTTTTTCGATCATAGAATTCATATATATATATTTATATTATTAAATAGAATCTTCTTAGTCTAGTCAGGATAATTTTGAGCAAACTACATAATGATTTGGCAAATTGCATCAGATTTCTTTCAATTGATGCTGTGCAAAAAGCGAATTCTGGTCACCCTGGTATGCCAATGGGTATGGCAGATGTTGCAACCGTTCTATTTAAGAATTTTTTAAAATTTAACCCAAACAATCCAGATTGGCTAAATAGAGATAGATTTGTTCTTTCTGCAGGCCATGGTTCAATGTTACTTTACTCTCTATTATATCTTACTGGATATAAGAGTATTTCACTTAATAGTATAAAAAAATTTAGACAACTCAATTCAATTTGTGCAGGTCACCCAGAGTATCATCCTAAAACTGGAATTGAAACCACAACAGGGCCTCTTGGTCAAGGAATTGCAAACGCTGTTGGTTTTGCAATTGCAGAAGAAATTTTAAAAAAAAAATTAGGTAAAGAAATTATAAATCACAAAACTTATGTTCTTGCAGGAGACGGATGCTTAATGGAAGGGATAAGTCATGAAGCAATGAGTTTAGCTGGACATTTAAAACTTAAAAATTTAGTGATGCTTTTTGATAACAACTCAATATCAATTGATGGGCCAACAAGTTTAGCTGTTTCAGATAACTTTAAAAAAAGATTTGAAAGTTATGGATGGGATTATATTCTTATAAATGGTCATAACGAGCAAGAAATTTTAAGGGCTTTAAAAAAAGTTCAAAATGCAAAAAAACCAACCGTTATTTCTTGTAAAACTAAAATTGGTTATGGATCTCCAAACAAATCAGGCAAATCGTCGTCTCATGGAAGTCCCTTGGGTTTAGATGAAATTGAACTAGTAAGAAAAGCGTTAAATTGGGGACATAAACCTTTTGAAATTCCAAATAAAATTTTGAGTGAATGGAAAAAAATTGGTAAAAAAGGTCAGAAACTTGAGAATGCTTGGAGCAAGATTTACAAAAAGAAAAAAGTCATAATAAATAATTTACTAAAAAATAATTTTACAAAAACTTTACAAACTGAAAAACAAAAGGCAATTAAAGAGCTTAAAAGTTTAGCAACCAGAAAATCCTCAGAACTTACTTTAAATGCGTTGACAAGTGTTGCTAATAATTTAATTGGAGGCTCTGCAGATTTAGCAGGTTCGAATAACACTAAAACCAAACATCATAAAATAGTTAAGACTGGTGAATTTAATGGAAATTACATTCATTATGGGGTTAGAGAGCATGCAATGAGTGGGATAATGAATGGACTTGCTCTTCATAGTAGTTTTATTCCATACGGAGGAACATTTTTAATATTTTCAGATTATTGCAAACCATCAATAAGATTATCTGCTTTAATGGAGCAAAGGGTTATTTATGTCATGACACATGACTCTATTGGTCTTGGAGAAGATGGTCCAACCCATCAACCAATAGAACAATTGTCAGGCTTGCGTTCTATTCCAAATCTAAATGTTTTTAGACCTGCAGATAGAATGGAAACTATAGAATGCTGGGAACATGCATTAAAAAGCTCAAAGACACCAAGTGTTTTGTCTTTGACCAGACAAAATCTTGATCCAATAAGAAAACGAATTTCAAACGTTAACAAATGTTCTCTTGGAGCATATGAGGTTTTAAGAACGAATAAAAAAATTCATTTAACAATACTTGCAAGTGGTTCGGAGGTTAATTTAGCAATAGAGACTAGTCATAAATTAGCCAAAGATAAGATATATTCAAAAGTAATATCTATGCCTTGCCAAGATCTTTTTGACTCCCAATCAAATTCATACAAACAAAAAATAATTAATGAAACAAAAGAAATAATTTCTATAGAAGCAGCATCAACAGATTGTTGGAAAAAATATATAGGCAAAGATGGGCTGTCTTTTGGAATTGATACATTTGGAAAAAGTGCACCTTATAAAGAAATTTATAAACACTTTGGTTTAACAGCAGCAAATATTGCTAGCAAATCAAAAAAAAAGGTTAGAAAAAAAATATGACTATAAATGTTGGAATCAACGGTATGGGAAGAATTGGCCGAATGGTTATCAGGTCAATTATAGAAAGCCAAAATAAAGATATTAAAATAAAACATATTAATAATAGATCTAATTCTGAAGCAAGTTGTACGTTAATTAAATACGACTCTGTTCATGGAAAATTTGATGCAGATCTTGATTACGACGAAAACCATTTAATTATAAATAAAGATAAAATTACTTTCTCTCAAGAATCAAAAATTGAAGATATCAATTGGAAAAAATTTGGTGTTGATTACATTTTCGAATGTACTGGAAAATTTAATTCGAAAGAAAAATTATTGGCACATATTAATAATGGTGCAAAAAAAGTTATAGTCTCTGCTCCATGTAAAAATGCAGATAAAACTATTGTTTTTGGTGTTAATGAAGAAAAGCTAACAAAAAATGATCAAATAATTTCCGCTGCATCTTGTACTACAAATTGTTTAGCACCAGTTGCAAACGTACTTCATAAGAATTTTGAAATTGAAAAAGGTTTTATGACCACAATTCATGCTTTTACAAGTGATCAAAGGATTTTAGATAATTCTCATAAAGATCCAAGAAGAGCAAGATCGGCAAGCCAATCAATTGTCCCTACATCAACAGGAGCTTCAAAAGCTATTGGAGAAATAATTCCATCTTTAAAAGGTAAATTAGAAGGTGTTGCGATGAGAGTTCCAACTCCCAATGTATCACTCATTGAATTAGTTTTTTGTACTAAAAAAGAAATAAGTAGAGAAAAAATTAACGATGCCTTTAAAGAAGTTTCAAAAAACCAGTCTAAAAAAATATTAGAAATTACATTTGAAAAATTGGTATCTGTTGATTTTAATCATAATTCATCATCAGCAATTGTTGATTCATCACTCACCAGCGTGGTAGGTAAAAATATGGGAAAAATTTCAGCTTGGTATGACAATGAATGGGGATTTTCAAATAGAATGTGTGACATAGCAGAATATGTCCACAACATCTCTTAATGAAAAGTATAAAAGATGAAGAGAATCTTAATAATAAAAAAATATTATTAAGATTAGATTTAAACGTTCCTTTGCTTGATGGTAAGATAACCGACACAACAAGGATTGATAAAATTTTACCCACTTTAAATTTTTTAATTTCTCAAAACGCAAAAATTATAATTATTTCTCACGTTGGAAGACCAAAAGGAAAAGTTGTAAATGAACTTTCACTTAGACCAATATGTAAAGATTTAGAGGTAAAATTAAGTCATAATATAAAACTCATTTCCAAAGATGTTAACAAGATAAATTCAGAAGAGTTATTTAACGATAACAATGAAAAAATAGTCATGTTAGAAAATATAAGATTTTATCCTGAGGAAGAAAAAAATAATCTGCAATTTGCAAAACATCTTGCAACCTTAGCTGACATTTATGTTAACGATGCTTTTTCTTGCTCTCACAGAGCACATGCATCAATTCATGAGATAACAAAATTTTTACCTTCTTTTTCTGGATTACAACTTGATTTGGAAGTTAACGCTTTAAAGAAAATTACTTCCGAAATTAAAAAACCTATAACCTGTATAATAGGAGGCTCAAAAGTCTCTACTAAAATTAATATAATTAAAAATTTAATTCCCAAATTTGATAACATTATAATTGTAGGTGGAATGGCTAATAATATTATTAAATATTTGGGTAACAATATTGGAAAATCAATACAAGAAGAAAACTCTGACCTAATTATTAAAGAAATTTTTTCACTTTCAGAAACAAAGAATTGTAAAATAACATATCCTAAAGATATTGTTGTTGGGAAAGATTTAAATGGAAAGCCTCAAATAAAAGAGTTGAATGAGATTTTATCAGATGAAATGATTTTAGATATTGGTCCAAAAACTATAAACATGATTAATAATATTATTGATGAAAGTAATACAATTTTATGGAATGGGCCTGCAGGATATTTTGAAAATCCAAGTTTTGCTAAAGGTAGTGTTGAAATTGCTAAGAAAATAATTGAAAATAATAAATCTAATAAAATTTATTCTGTTGCCGGAGGTGGAGATACAGTTTCATTATTAAATAATTTAAATGCATTAAATGATTTTAATTTTATTTCAACTGCTGGTGGAGCCTTCTTAGAATATCTTGAAGGTAAAGAGCTTCCTGGTATAAGAGCTCTAAATTAAATGTCAGAACTTAATAAAATTGCTTTAAAAATTCTTTCAAACGGCAAAGGTATACTTGCTGCAGACGAGAGTAATGGAACTATGACTAAAAGATTAGAGTCAGTAAATATTCAGTCATCACCAGAAAATAGACTTCTTTTTAGAGAAACACTTCTTACAGCGGACAGTATGAGAGATTGTATTGGTGGTGTTATTTTGTATGATGAAACAATCAATCAAAAATCAAGTGGTGGAAAAGCAATCCCTGCTATGATTTCAAAAACGGGAGCTGTTCCAGGAATTAAAGTAGATACAGGTGCAAAAGATCTAGCAAATTCATCAGATGAAAAAGTTACTGAGGGCTTAGATGGACTAAGAGAAAGACTAAAAAAATATTATGAGCTTGGAGCAAGATTTACAAAGTGGAGAGGTGTTTACAGTATTGGTGAAAAATATCCAAGTAAACTTGCAATCAATTCAAATGCTCATGCACTTGCAAGATATTCTGCTCTAGTCCAAGAGTGTGAGATGGTTCCAATTGTTGAGCCTGAAGTCTTAATGGATGGCGAACACTCGGCAGAAGACTGTTTAATTAAAACATCTGAAGTAATTCAAAAATGTTTTGAGGAACTTATTGTTCACAAAATTGACATGACAGGAATAATCTTAAAACCAAATATGATTCTAGCTGGAAATAAGTCAAAAAACAAAATCACCAATGAAG
>Ga0209374_1001560_pt1 | contig 21980 bp, 15 predicted proteins | sample SaaInlLV_DNA_10m_FD_184683 | JGI IMG/M metagenome (GOLD analysis project Ga0209374, IMG submission 184683) | Marine microbial communities from expanding oxygen minimum zones in the Saanich Inlet - SI075_LV_DNA_10m (SPAdes) (version 2) | ecosystem: Environmental > Aquatic > Marine > Unclassified ... | reverse complement strand
ATATGATGATGTTTATGTTTCAGGAGGCTGTCCAGATCAACAACCGCTTAACTTTTTAGCAGAATGCGAATCAGTATCTGGATGTACAGACTCCTTAGCACTTAATTACAACGATGAAGCTGATTTTGACGACGGGTCTTGTATTTATCCAGTTTTCGGATGTACAGACTCCTTAGCTCTCAATTATAATGAAGCTGCGACAGAAGACGACGCATCTTGTGAGTACCCTATCGAATGTGGAGAAAATGCCGAAGCATTTGTTTTAAATTTATATGATTCTTACGGTGATGGTTGGAATGGAAGTGACTTTACAGTTACAGACCCTTCAGGTTTTATTTATGAAACAACCATGCAGACAGGCTCAGAAAGTAGCAGTTCATTTTGTTTAAATGATGAGTGTTATTTAATTACTATAAATTCAGGATCTTACCCAGGAGAAATAACCTGGGATCTTATAGATGATCTTGGGAATGTAGTATTAAATGGAGGTGCACCTTATGAAAGCTCTTTTGCGGTTAACTCTAGCTGTGAAACAATTATAGAGGGTTGTACAGACCCAGCTGCATTAAATTATGATGATTCTGCCATCACAGATGATGGTTCTTGTGAGTACCCACTAGCTGGATGTACGGACCCAGCAGCATTAAATTATGATGATTCTGCTATCACAGATGATGGTTCGTGTGAGTACCCTCTTGAGTGTAGTGAAGGAACCAATATGGTTGTGATGGAACTTCAAACAGACCCTTATCCTGAGGAGACCTCTTGGGACTTAATTACTGCTGATGGTGACACATTAATTGCCATGAATGAATTCGAAGAGGACAACACATTATATTTAGATTCAGTTTGTGTGCCTGATGACGTAGACATTACATTTAACTTATATGATACATACGGAGACGGTTTAACCAGTGGCGCAGGAAATGGAGAATTCCACCTGTATGTGTGTGGCGCTCAGGTTTTTTCAGGCTCTTCGTTTGAGAATTTATTTAGTGGAACATTTTCAGGCTGTGATGGCGCACAAATTATTGTTTTTGGATGTATGGATGAAACGGCAATTAATTACAGTCCTGATGCCAATACCGATGATGGTTCATGTGAATATGAGGTTGTTTTAGGGTGTACTGATGTAGAAGCGGTTAATTACAATGAAGCAGCAACCGACGACGATGGTTCGTGTACCTACATTACATGTGAATTCTATGAAATGCTTGTAGAGGTCCAACTCATGAGTACAAATGGAAATGGATGGGAATCTTTAAATTATGAACTCTCTTCTTTTGATGGTTCTATGCAAGTGACAGGAACTTTAGAGACAGGTTTTGATGGTGTAAACTATTACTGTTTATCAGATGGTTGTTACTTATTTACTGTTCCTGAATATGGCGGTTCAGAATCATTTAATTGGTCAATTCTTATTGAAGGTAAAAAGCAATTATCGGGTACCTCAGGAACAAAAAACCATTTTGGTGTTAATCAAATATGTGAACTTGTTATGGGTTGTACTGATCCGAACGCCATTAACTTTAACCCACAAGCAAATGTGAGTGATGAATCGTGTAATTATCCTAACGGAGGTACACAGATGTTAGCGCTCGATGCAGGATGGAATATGGTTTCTTCCTTCATACAAACAGAAAACATGTCTATGGAGGCTATAATGGAACCTATAATAAGTCAAGTGACCATTGTGAAAGATAATTTAGGACTAGCTTATCTACCAGACTTTGATTTTAATGGAATTGGTGATTGGGACAACACACAGGGTTATCAATTAAAGCTTACTGATCAAGCAGTAATTGACATGACAGGCGTTATTGTAGAGCCTGAACAAACCCCAATAAACTTGATGGAAGGATGGAATATGATTGCGTATTTACGTTCAGAACCAGCTTCAGTAGATGCTGTTTTTGATGCCTTTACATCAGATATTATTATTGTTAAAGATGTTATGGGAATGGCTTATTTACCTGAATGGGGCTTTAATGGTATTGGCGATATGCTTGCGGGTCAAGGGTATCAGATTAAATTGTATGCTTCTCACGAATTGATTTATAATGCCAATGATGATAATTACAGAATGGCTCAGACCCCTCCTGTTGATAATACACCAACAGCTGTTGATTTTGAGAAAAATACAGGAAGCAATATGCACCTTCTTGTTCCAGAGAGTGCATGGAATATTCCAGTTAGCTCAAAAGATGAGCTTTATGTTTACGATGCAAAAGGTGATATGGTAGGGGCGGCAAAAATTACTTTCCCAAACACCCTTATTACACTTTGGGGTAATGATTTACTTACAGCCGAAAAAGATGGTTTATATGATGCAGAAGAATGGCGTCTTGTTCTATATTCTGAAGAAAGCAAGACCGTTCAGTCAGTTTCTCTAGAGCTTAAAACAGGTGTTTCTGGTTATGAAAAAGATGCGCTGGTTATTGCTTCTCAAATCACAGAAAGTAATTTTGAAAAAGGTTTAGCCTTGTATAATTCTGTACCAAATCCTGCGAGTAATTTTACCGAAATTTCATTCTATTTAAACAAAGAAATGGATCTTACATTACGTCTATTTAATGTTATTGGAGAAGAAATTAAGCTGATCGCTGCTGGAATTAAGTCAGCCGGATACCATACAGCTCAGGTAGATGTAAACCAATTGGCTCCGGGCTCGTATTTTTATCAGTTACAGGCAGACGATGCCCAGATTACAAAGCGTTTAGAAGTCATCAAATAAAAAATAAAACCCCTGGTTTGATAAAGAAGCCAGGGGTTTAAATTATTGTTTTGAAAGCACTGCCGGGTGTTTTAATATATTTTGATTTCCCTCTGCGTCAATCAATTCTACCACCACCATATAAATACCCATAGGGAGCTCGTAATTGCTTTCATGTAGGCCACCCCAAATCCAATTTGCTTTATGGGTAATTAATTCAGAATGGCACATTTCACGAATCACAAAACCCTTTTTATCGTATATTCTAATACTTGCTTTTACGGCCCCTTCAACTTCAATTGTAATATTTACAAAATCATCATTTCCATCCTGATTAGGACTAAAAATTTCTGGACTGACTTCTAATTGGCCCATCGAATTTTGGGTGTATACAAACTGCGAATTTTTTCTCGCAGGTGTGCCATAATTTTCTGTAGAAGCGGCCGAAAACAAATCATTATTGTTTGTGTTTAGCCGCTCTAATGCCACACCTTTAACCTCTTCTAAAAGAGGGAAATGCATGCTTTCGTTATAAGAAACGGCATCAATCATTTCGTAAGCCAAACTGCTTATAGCAACTGTTCCTTTTTCGTTGGGAAGGCTTGGCAATTGATTTATTTCAAGGAAAAACAAACTGTCGTGAGAAGCATAATTTGATTTTATCCAAGTGGTGTCTTCACATAAGGCGATGTATGAATGTGGATAAAATATTTCCTTCGTTTCACAAATGGGTTTTGTATTAACGATGTCGTTTAATAGAGAATCATAATTGCCAATAATAAGCTTGGAGAGGTCTATGAAATTGTTTGACGCATTGTAAAGCTCTACGTAATCGTGCCCACCGGTTTGCGGATTAAATAATATTTCGTTGATGAATATTGAACCCTTTTCTGGCCAGATACCTTTAACAAATTCTGAGTCGATTTGTTCCTTAGAATTTCCTTGGCAGTCGTTAATATTATGAAGGGTCATTTTATAGCGCACACCCGATTCTAAGGGCTCCGAAAACTGAATGCTTGTGAGATCCATAAAGTGGCTGGTCGACATTGCATTTATTTCGTGTGAAAACAAATATGAGCTGACATCATTGAGCGCAGCATCGTATATGTTTTCTGACCAATGAATTTGTATTTCATCATCTTCCACCACAACAATTTCGTTTATATACGGCACAGTTTCGTCTGGGTTTTCTCCATGCACACTGTTAAGCATTCCGGGGCTACCGCCCAGCGTATTTTCGCAAGCCTTCCAGTTGCTTTTTCCCGCACAATAATTCTCAGGATCTATCATTTCAAGCGACCAGCCCCCTGTTTCTTTGTTTTCATTTTTATACCAATTTTTATGGTACTGAATTTCATGGACTTGTTCATTGTTGTTGTCAAACAAGCCTATATAGCCCTCTGTTTTGTTTATGTTGGGAAGCGAAACGAGCTTAAAGTTATGCCCTTCAAATTCAAGTGAATCCGCTTCATCAATCAGCACGAAGTATTCATTAGGGCCACATTCAATTGAATCCAGATCGATTTCGTTATCATTAATTTTAAGCATCCAATTTGATAATTTTATGGCGTAATCAGCCCGATTATAAAGCTCTATATATGCCACATTTGGCAATTGAATAGTTGGCGATGGGTCTATCATAATTTCGTTGATGACAATATCGAACACTTGGTGTTGCTGAACATAAAGGTCAATGATGGTATCATTCATTTGGTTCCCTATGCTGTCAGAAATATTAAAGAGCTTGAGCTGGAAAGTTTCGTTTATGGGCAGCGCCTCATAAAATATAAGCGTAAGTGCATTGCCATTTTTTAGAAGTGTATTTGGTGATGTTTCTGAGTCTACAAGAAGCAGTTGAGAAGGCAAAATCTCCGACAAATCTGCTGCATCAAATTCGATTAAAATCTGATTTATATTTAGAACCTCTGTGTTTATGATATTTGGAGCAACACTGTCTATATACGCCATCCCATTTATAGAAATTTCATCAAAATAAAACCGATCAGATCGCGTAGACGTGTAGATGCAATTTATACCCGAGTAAGCCGAAGCATTGATTTCATAATCTTGAACACCCCCCTCTAAAACCCAGCCATTTCCATCTAACAAATCGACCCACAAAGACCAATATCCTCCAATTAAGCGCTCAACCTTAAGCCTAATATCAACTGGGTTAACATTAATTCTGTCATCTAGGCCGTCAATAATTTTAGTGATTTCACCATCATGTTGGCGGTATAAAGCCAGCTCATCTTCCGAATCACCTACCCGAACAAAATAAGCCTCAGAGCTCATCTCAAGAAGCGAATCATTAGCTGCTAAATACCAATCTAAATAGTTCGAACCCGAGGGGTTGAATGTTAATTTTACATTTATTTCCCAGCTTGCATTTTCTATAATATCAGATGAAAGGCATAAATGAGAAGAAGCATTTTCGCTCGGTGCATCTAAGTGCAGGCGGTATTCAGAATCTATTTCAAAATGATTTTGTAACCCAAACCAATTAGGGTTATTTGTAAAATTACCATCTGAAAAATTGTCGTAAACTTGCCCTAAAACATAATAAGGGAGAATTAAAGCAACACAAAGAAGCTTCATAGCAATATAGATTATTAATTATATTTGTTAAAGATAATTTATTTAAAAAAATATCGTTTGCTCATTAGGTAGTATCTTTGTGTAAAATTATAGATAATGAAAATTGCGTTAATTGGTGCAACAGGAATGGTAGGCGGAGTGATGCTAAAGGTTATGGCAGAACGTAAGTTCCCGTTTACAGACTTAATCTTGGTGGCCTCTCACAAGTCGGTTGGTAAAAGCATTTCTTGGCAAGGAAAAGAATATGTTGTGCAGTCTCTTGATCAAGCGATAGCATTAAAGCCCGATATTGCTTTATTTTCGGCAGGTGGTGCATGCTCTTTGGATTGGGCACCAAAATTTGCTGCTGTTGGCACCACCGTAATTGACAATTCTTCTGCTTGGAGAATGAAGCCAGGCCACAAATTAATTGTACCCGAAATTAACGCTTCTGAATTAAATGCCGACGATAAAATTATTGCCAACCCCAACTGTTCAACCATACAAATGGTAATGGCATTGGCACCTTTACATAAATTATATGGTTTAGAAAGGCTTGTTATTTCAACCTATCAATCTGTTACAGGTACAGGAGTTATGGCAAAGAAGCAATTGGAAAACGAGGTAGAAGGAACCCAATCGGAGATGGCTTATCCTTATCCAATTTACCAAAACTGTTTGCCCCACTGTGACGATTTTTTGTTTACTGGCTATACCAGAGAAGAGATGAAACTGGTACATGAAACACGAAAAATTTTAGGAGACCAATCCATAGGCATAACAGCCACCGCGGTGCGTGTTCCAGTTATGGGAGGACATTCCGAAAGCATTAATGTTACGTTTAAAAAAGAGTTCGACCTTCCAACAGTCCGTAAAACCATTTCGGATACCGAAGGCCTAACCTTACAAGACAACACGGACACCAACACCTACCCGATGCCGAAATATGCCGAAGGAAAGAATGATGTATTTGTTGGGAGGCTGCGTAGAGACGAGTCGTATAAGAACACTTTAAACATGTGGGTGGTTTCCGATAATTTGCGCAAGGGCGCAGCAACCAATGCGATACAAATTGCAGAGAAATTAATAGAAAAAGAACTTTTGTAGAAGGAGGAATTACAGTATGCGAATAATGCAAAAAGACCCTTTTGGTCATTACATATTTTTAAAACGGTGGCTAATTCAAATATTAGGAACCTTATCTCACAGAAGATACCAAGGCTTTAATAGTTTAAAAATAGAAGGCTCTGAAATTATAAGAGATTTACCAGAAAAAAACATTCTTTTTGTTTCCAATCATCAAACCTACTTTGCAGATGTTACTGCCATGCACCATGTTTTTAATGCCTCTTTAAAAGGACGCATAGACAGTATTAAAAATGTTGGCTATTTGTGGAGGCCCAAAACCAACTTATATTATGTGGCTGCCACCGAGACCATGAAATCCGGATTCTTACCTAAAATTATGGCCTACATAGGCGCGGTATCAATTAAGCGCACATGGCGCGAATCGGGCGAAAACATTAACAGACAAGTAGACTTCAGGGACATCAGCAATATTGGAAAAGCTTTGGACGATGGCTGGGTCATTACCTTTCCGCAAGGCACAACAAAAGCCTTTAATCCCATACGAAAAGGAACGGCCCACATTATAAAGAAATACAAACCCATTGTTGTTCCTATTGTTATAGATGGCTTTAGACGATCGTTTGACAAAAGAGGCCTGCTTATCAAGAAAAAAGGCATCTTACAATCTATGGTTGTTAAAAACCCATTGGAAATTGATTACGAAAACGATTCGGTAGATAAAATTGTAGAACTCTTGGAATTTGCCATCGAGCAGCACCCGTCTTTTATTAAAGTTCCTACAGAGGAATATTTAAAATTGAAGCGCGCGCGGAATAAAAAGAGAGAATTCTGGAATTAACAGGACTATATTTTTAATGCTAAAAAATTTAGCTGATTTCGAACCCGCCTTACTTTTCTTACATTTGAGTTGTGCCCGAAATTAAAGAACATATCGCTCAATGTTTAAAAACCCTGCCTTTGGCACCGGGGGTGTATCAATTTTTTGACAAACAAGACGGGATTCTCTATGTCGGGAAAGCCAAAAAGTTAAAAAAGCGCGTTTCTTCATATTTCCATAAAGACCACTCCGATTATGCCAAAACCAGAGTCTTGGTTAAAAAGATTGAAAGGATAGAATACATTTTGGTTGAGAGTGAGATGGATGCTTTATTGCTTGAAAACAACCTGATTAAAAAACTCCAGCCGCGTTATAACGTTTTGCTGAAAGACGACAAAACATATCCCTGGATTTGCATTAAAAAAGAACGCTTTCCACGAGTGTTTTCTATTCGGAATGTTGTTAAAGACGGCTCGGAATATTTTGGCCCTTACGCTTCTGTTAGAGCCATGAAGGTGCTGCTAGATTTAATAAAACAAGTCTATCAACTGCGCAGCTGTACCTTTAATTTAAGCGATGAGAACATCAAAAAAGGCAAGTTTAAGGTCTGCCTAGATTACCACATTAAAAAATGCTTGGGTCCTTGTGAAAGCCATCAAGAAGAAGAAGATTACAACAGGGCTATTAATGAAATCCGACACCTATTAAAGGGAAACACAAGCAGCATTATTAAATCTTTAAAAGATCAGATGCACAAACATGCCGAGGCCCTTGAATTTGAAAAAGCCCAGGAGATAAAAGATAAATTACATGCCTTAGAGAAATACCAATCGAAATCTACTGTAGTGAGCCCAAGCATTCATAATGTAGACGTGTTTACCATTTTATCTGACACCGATTCGGCCTACATCAATTATTTTAAAATTGTAAACGGCGCCATCATACAGTCGCATAATATGGAGATAAAGAAAAAGCTCGAAGAAGCAGATGAAGACCTTTTGACTATGGCGCTTATCGACATCCGAGAAAAATTTCACTCCAGCACCAAAGAGATTGTATTGAACAAAAAAATCATAAGCCCCTGGGAGGAGGTAAAAGTACATGTGCCACAAAGAGGCGATAAAAAAGCACTGATTGATCTGTCTTTACGCAATGCACAATACATAAGACAGGAAAAACTCAAGAAGATAAAAATTGTAGACCCCGAGCGCCATAGCAAACGCATTTTGGAGCAGCTGCAAAAAGACTTGCGACTGGCGGAGCTGCCCGTACAAATAGAATGTTTCGACAATTCCAACATACAAGGAACCAACCCTGCATCGGCCTGTGTGGTGTTTAAAAATGCCAAACCAAGTAAAAAAGACTACCGCCATTTTAACATTAAAACAGTAGATGGCCCCGACGATTTTGCCTCTATGGAAGAGGTGGTTTACCGCCGATACAAAAGACTCAAAGAGCAGAACGAACCCTTCCCTCAGCTCATTATTATAGATGGGGGTAAAGGACAGCTGAGCTCTTCTTTAAAAGCTTTAGAAAAACTGCAGCTCAGAGGAAAAATTGCCATTGTGGGTATTGCAAAACGACTGGAAGAGATCTATTTCCCTGGCGATTCTGTGCCACTTTATATCGATAAACGCTCGGAATCTCTAAAGCTCATTCAGCATCTTCGTAATGAAGCACACCGTTTTAGCTTGGCGCACCACCGCAACAAAAGAAGCAAATCAAGTTTGCATTCGACCTTAGACGATGCGCCCGGAATTGGCCCAAAATCGAAAGCCGACTTATTAAAGAAATTCAAATCTATCAGGCGGATTAAAGAAGCCTCAATTAAAGAATTAACAGAACTTTTGGGCAAGAGCAAAGCTCAAAAACTGAACACATATTTTAAAGATGGAGAAAACGCGAATTGACAAATGGCTCTGGGCGGTGCGCATCTTTAAATCGAGAAGCATGGCCACCCAGGCCTGTAAATCTGGAAAAGTAAAGGTGAACAATGCCAAGTGCAAGCCGGCACGTTCTATTGCAGGGGGCGAGCACATCTCGGTAGACAAAAACGGCCTTAAACTGCAGTTTAAAATATTGGAAGTTTTAAAAAGCCGGGTGGCTTATGCCATTGCCAAAGACTGCTTCGAAGATTTAACCCCAGCGGAAGAAAGAGAGAAATTCAAAGCTTTTTACCACCGCCGACGTGCTGGCGAAGACCGCGAGCGCGGACTCGGAAGACCCACAAAACGCGACCGCAGGGCCATAGAGAACTTTAAAGAAATTGACGCCTGGCTGGATGAAGAGATCCCCTATGATTTTGGTGATGAGGAATAGGTGAAAAGCATTCTTGTTAAATACACATCTTGGGGTTTTATCTACTTACTTGAATAAGCCATATTTTAGGATGCTGAATATTTGATTAAACCCATCAACCCATCGAATCTTTTTTCCTTCTTCATGGTTTCTCGGGGTATAACTAATTGGTACCTCTGCAAACTTCACCTGTTTATTTTTAGCTAATTTTGCGGTTATTTCAGGGTCAAATGCAAAACGTTTCTCTACTAAATGGATCGATTTAATCACACGCGTTGGGATTAGCTTATAGCATGTTTGCATATCTGTTAATGCAACATTAAGAATTACATTACTTAGCCAGGTGAAAAATTTATTAGCAAATCTGTTCAAGATCATTTCTTTTTCTCTCTTCTCTTTTTTAAGGAACCTTGAACCGTAAACAACAGTAGCTTGTTTTTCGAAAATAGGCACTAACAATAAATTGATCTCCTCAGGGTTCAGTTCAAGATCAGCATCTTGAATGATGATATATTCTCCAGAGACATATTTAAGGCCTGAAATGATTGACCCACCTTTCCCCTGATTTTCTTCATGAGCATGAAAAATGATGTTCTCTTGTGGGTGGTTTTTAATGAATAATACAATCTCATTTTTACTAGAGTCTGTTGAATAATCGTCAATTACAATAATTTGTTTTTTTGTGTTATTGATTAACCTTAACGAAGTAATTTTATTCAATAACTTAGCAATTGTTTGTTGTTCGTTATAAACCGGAATGATGATGGAAAGCGTTTGAATCATTAAATATTTTTTAGGATGAGTAACACATCAATATGAGCTTAAAATGGCTGAAATTCATATTCATCAATTCCCATTTTTGCTTGTTTATAATCTGGCTTTTGAATTTGAGAATTAAAGGCTTCCCAATCCGAAGCGGTCATAGAATTTTTTCCAAAATTAGCCCAAAAAGCTTCTTTTGTCATGCTATCCCAATGAATAATGTTGTGTCTTCTTTGTAGAGTTTGAAAAAGATTAAGAGAAATAAGGCACACAATTAAACTTCCAGATAGAAACTTTATAACATGATTCCGCTTATACATCCAGGCAATACTTGCCGCGAAAGGAATAGATAAAAAAGGATAAAAATCTATAATGGAACGCATGCCATAGCTGCCCCCGTACCACCAACACCACCAGCAAGAAAGCACGTATATGTTTATCCCAAGCGGTATAAGTAAGGCGTAAAAAAAATTCTTTTTGGTTTTATAAAGAAATAGAAAACCGGTCAACGAAAAAATCATGATTGGACTGTAAACCATCCACCCGGATCTGTAGCTAAATAAAAATTCAAGAATATGGGGTTTATTAAAATAAAATTGTTCGCCAACATACGAATTAAAAATCCAGTTTCCAGTGATGTATTTCCAGTAAATTAATTGTGGGCAAACCGTCATAAAAACTAGCATAGCAATGACAAGTATATGCCGCCAAAATTGAGCAAAAATTCTTGCTGTTTTTGCTATATTAAAAGAATGATAAAGAAGCGGGAATATGAAAACAAGAAGGTTAACAGGCCTTATTAAAACAATTAACCCTCCTGTAACGCCTAATGCAATTGCATATTTTAATTTTTGTGCATCAAACCACTTGATAACAAAATACATAAACACAGAGATTAAAGAAAAGTTATAAGCATGTGACATGCACGGCTCTGTAGTACAGTAATAATAGAGATTTGTACCCATTACAAGACTAACGATAGTAACAGAGGTAATAGCTTCATTAAAAAACTTTAACAGAACTTTTCTTAAATAATAAAGCCCAATCATCAGATAGAAAATAGAAGATAAGCCCAAAAAAAACTCATAGGGCTTTGAAAATCCATTTGCGGCATATTGAGATGTTGAACTGGCAAAGAGGTGCCCCATCATAAAAAATGGTGCGTATAAAAACGAAAGGCCCATAGTAGTTTTAATCACCTTGCCTCCATTAGGTGCTTTTTCAGGCCAAAACTGATGTTTTGCACTGTAGTTAATCGAATCGTTATCTGTAAAACTTAGGGTAAGGTCATCATGAATAAAGTAGGCGGGTAAATAAGCATAATATGAAGTAACATCCCAATCAATTAAGCTATGCTGTTTCTCTGCATTCTTCCATGGCTTAATGTTCATTTGAGAGTAAAATAGAATACCAATGATGACCAAAGTGGAAATAAAAGATGGTTTTAAGAAAGATAATTTATCTTTTAACATGTTTATTGGCATAATGTTTAGCAGCTAAATTACATTAAAAAAGTAAGATGGTTAGCCCGTGTTAAATTAAAGAGTTATCAACTCTTTTATGCATGGTATGTAAGTTGTTAATACGTTTATAATTATTTGTTTTCATAAGATTGTTGAGTTTTACACAAACTAAAGAGGCTTTTTTCTCCACAGAGTTAATCAAATAACAACTCAAAATGAATAGTTTTTATACCGACAATATTTCTTTTCTTTGTGACACCATAATTATTAATCGAAAAAAATATTCAGATGAATAAGAAAATTTTAGGTTTCATTTTAGCCGTTCTTTTTGCTGCACCTATTTCGTTAAAAGCAGACGAAGGAATGTGGCTACCTATGTTTGTTAAGCGTTTAAATGAGGTAGACATGCAAGCTGCAGGTTTACAACTCACAGCAGAAGAGTTATATAGCATTAACAATTCCAGCTTGAAGGATGCCATTGTTAGTTTTAGTGGCTTTTGTACAGGAGAAGTTATTTCTGCAGAAGGCTTGCTTTTAACAAATCACCATTGTGGATATGGTGCCATTCAAGACCATTCTACTGTGGAGAATGATTATTTAACAGATGGCTTTTGGGCGATGGACCGATCTAAAGAGCTTGAAAACCCAGATTTATTTGTTGATTTTTTAATCCGAATGGAAGATGTTACTGAGCGTATATTGGCTGTTGTAAATGACGAGATGACTGAGGCGGAACGCGCTCAGGCTATAGATGCAGAAATGAAAGCCATTAAGACTGAAGCAACAGAAGACAACAGTTACATTTGTAAGGTAAAGTCTTTTTATGAGGGCAATGAATTTTACATGTTCATGTATGAGCGTTTTAGCGATATTCGTTTGGTGGGTGCTCCTCCATCTTCAGTAGGAAAGTACGGTGGTGATACCGACAACTGGATGTGGCCACGTCATACGGGCGACTTTTCCATGTTCCGAATCTACGCTGCACCAGATGGAACGCCTGCAGCTTATGCAGAAGAGAATGTGCCTTTAACAAAAGAGCTAAGAGAGAAAAACAATGCTTTTTACCACCACCTACCTGTTTCTTTAGAGGGTGTGGAGAATGATGACTTTACCATGGTTTGGGGCTACCCAGGTTCTACAGATCGCTTTTTAACTTCATGGGGTGTAGAGCAAATGCTCGATATTAAAGCGCCTACCATTGTTGACATTCGCGATTTAAAATTAAATATTATGAAAAAGCATATGGATGCCGACCCTGCTGTTAGAATCCAATATGCTTCAAAATATGCTCAAACAGCGAACTATTGGAAATACTTTATAGGCCAATCGAAAGGATTGAAGCGCTTGGGTGTTTATGAAAAGAAACAAGCCATTGAAGCTGATTTTACTGCATTTGCAAATTCTTCTGATTCAAATAAAGTAAAGTATGGTGAGGCTCTGAACTTAATTGAACAAGCCTATGCGGCATCAGATGCAACAGAAAAAGGTGCCAATTTCCTTTCGGAAGTAGGGATTAGAGGAACAGATGTTGTTTTATTTACCTATCGTGCCAATCGAATGATTGAGCAGCTTTTAGGCACAGAAGATGCTGATCAAAAAGCGGCCTTAATTTCAAAGCTCCAAGCTTCTGCTTCAGAACATTTTAAAAATCACAATGCAGCTTTAGATGAAGAGCAGTTTGCGAAATTGTTTGCCAAATATCAAGCAGATGTAGATGCCTCACAGCATCCTAGTTTTTTTGCTCATGTAAACAAAAAGTACAAAGGAGATTTTGCCAATTTCGCGGCAAAGATGTATGCGAAATCTTTCTTTACAGACGAGGCGCGTTTTAACGCCTTTATCCTTGCGCCAAATGCAAAGAAACTCTCAAAAGACCTTGCAGCAATGTCTGCCGGATCTATCATTCAAAGCTACTTTAGTATGGGTGCTGTAACTGCAGAATCTGATGCGATGCTCGGCAAAGGAAACCGCTTATTTGTAGATGGTCTTCGTAAAATGGACTCAGATAAAGTGTATTATCCGAATGCAAATTCTACCATGCGAACCACCTATGGTACTGTAGGCGATTACGTGCCGGCAGATGCCGTTGAGTACGACTATGTAACCACTTTAGAGGGTGTTATTGAAAAGTATGTACCTGGCGATCATGAGTTTGATTTACCACAAGGGTTTATTGATCTTTATGATGCGAAAGATTACGGACAATATGCCGATAAAAATGGAGACCTTATCATTAACTTCATTCACAATACAGATATTACTGGTGGGAATTCTGGATCGCCAGTGATCAATGCAAAAGGACATCTTATCGGAACTGCTTTTGATGGAAATTGGGAAGCCATGAGTGGCGATATTGCCTTTGAACCAGAATTACAAAGAACAATTTCTTGCGACATTCGTTACGTCTTATTTATTGTAGATAAGTACGCAGGTGCAACGCACTTAATAGAAGAAATGGACTTGGTAAAAGCTGAGTAAGTTCTACTTATAATATTAAAAAAAGCCCCTGCATTTGCAGGGGCTTTTTTTATACATCTATTCGTTATAAACCACGTGCATAACGGTTTGTCCTACAGCTTTTAGGGTGTTTTTATCTATATGCTCCAGCTTGTCTTCATGCGTGTGCCAGTGCTTGTAGAACTTGTTTTTTGTTGAGGCATCGTGTTCGATGATGTCTATGGTAGGGACGCGTCCATTTGCGTAGTTGTTAATATAGTAATGATCATCAATCACAAGGTTGGTTTTTTGGAACAGAAACTGTCCGCCATAACCAAGTGCAGCAGCAGTATTCCAAACTTTTTTAACCGTTCTCTCAGCAAAAGTCATAGAAGCCAACTCTTGGGTAAATACGGCTTCTTTTCCCCCAACCATATCTAGTAATATGCCATACTTTGCAAAATAGTTTGGTTTGTGAAGGTTTTGCGCCCAATACTGCGATCCCAAACAATAGGAATGCTGCATTCTAGGATACTCACTTTCGTCAGGTTGCCCATAATCTTCCGAGTCAAAGAGAATGATGTCTACACCTACATCCGGTTTTTTCATTGAAAACTGACGCGCCATTTCTAAAAGCACAGCGACGCCACTTCCCCCATCATTAGCTCCTTCAATAGGGGTGTTTTTATTTGTTTCTGCCTGATCTGCAAAAGGACGGGTGTCCCAGTGTGCACAGAGCATAACTCGTTTTGCGCGTTCTGGTTTGAAGGAAGCAATAATGTTTTTTGATTTTAAAACATTGCCATCAAACGCCGTTAGGTCTGCTTCTTGAACGATAACAGTATCGCAATACCCATTTAGAGTATTAATGAGATATGCTCCACAAGCCTGGTGTGCTTTACTGTTTGGAACCCGAGGACCAAAGGCCACTTGCTTGGCTATGAAATCGTATGCAGAGTCTGAGTTGAAGGTAGGGACCTCTACGACTTTTTTAGGTGTAGAGCTGTTCTTTTTTACTGCAGGTTCATTCCCACAACTTAGCACTAATAAACTTATAATTATTAAGATTATTTTTTTCATTAGATTGACTTGATTAGTAACATCATATTTTATTCCTTCGACCAGCTAGCGCCGTCTTTTGAATCTTTAACTGTAATATTTAGCTTTCCAAGCTCATCACGAATAAAGTCTGCGGTAGTCCAATCTTTATTTTCTTTTGCGTGTTTTCTTAAGCCCAAAACAACTTCCATGATCTCGTCGCTTAAGCCCTCTTGTGTTGCAGATTCTATTTTTTGCAGGCCTAAAATATCGAAACAGAAATCATTCATCAGCTTCATTAAATCATTTTTTGAGGCCTCATTAAGGCTTCCATTTCCTGCTGCAATAGAGTTGATTTGTTTTACCACATCAAAGATGTGGGCAATTAAAATAGGGCTGTTAAAATCGTCGTTGATGGCATCGTAGAATTTCCGTTTGTAGTCTTCTACATTTGAGGTAGATTCATTTGAAGTTGTAATTCCTTCTAAAGTGTCTATTGCAGTCATCAACTTATTCATTCCTTTTTCTGCAGCTTGTAGGGCCTCATTAGAGAAATCTACTGTAGATCTATAGTGCGCTTGAAGTATAAAAAAGCGAATGGTCATTGGATTGTAGGCCTGATCTAAACTCTCGTGCTCACCACTAAAGAATTCACTTAATGTGATAAAGTTTCCAAGAGATTTACCCATTTTTTGTCCATGAATGGTAATCATATTATTGTGCATCCAATAGTTGACCGCATCATGCCCATCGCTGGCACAAGATTGTGCTATTTCAGCTTCGTGATGTGGAAAGACCAAATCCATTCCTCCTCCATGAATATCAAAACGTTTTCCGAGGTATTTTGTACTCATAGCAGAACACTCCAAATGCCATCCCGGAAAGCCTTCAGACCATGGTGAAGGCCATCGCATAATGTGCTCTGGTGATGCTTTTTTCCAAAGGGCAAAATCGACGGAGTTTCTTTTTTCTGATTGCCCATCTAATTCACGGGTATTAGAGATCATGTCTTCTATATTTCTTCCCGACAATTTTCCATAAGCATGGTCTTTATTGTATTTCACCACGTCAAAGTATACGTTTCCGTCAACCTCGTATGCATAGCCATTTGCTAGGATTTTTTCGATCATTTGAATTTGCTCAATAATATGACCAGTAGCTGTTGGTTCTATACTAGGTGGTAGGGTGTTTAGAAGCGCCATATCTCTATGGTAACTACGCGTATAGTATGCCACAACCTCCATAGGTTCTAACTGATCGAGACGTGCTTTTTTAGCAATTTTATCTTCACCCTCATCGGCATCATTTACCAGATGTCCGACATCTGTAATGTTACGCACATAACGCGTTTTGTAGCCTAAATGCTGCAAGTATCTAAATACAACATCAAAGGTGATTCCTGGTCTGGCATGTCCTAAATGCGCATCGCCATATACTGTAGGACCACACACATACATTCCAACTCGGCCTTCGGTTATTGGTTTAAACACTTCCTTTTTTCTACTTAGGGAGTTGTAAAGTTTTAAGTTTTGCATGATGTGTGTTAATTTTAATTGTACTCTTTTCTGAGGTTTGCAATCATGTCTTCCGTAATATCATTTAGATTAAATTGGTGTTTCCAACTCCAATGTGCTCGAGCAAAATGGTCGTCAATAGATTGAGGCCAGCCGTCTGCAATGCTTTGACGATGATCTAATTTATAAGACATTTCAAATTCAGGAATGTGTTTTTTAATTGTGTTTGCTATTTCTTCAGGATTAAAGCTAATCCCGGCGATATTGTATGAAGAACGAATTTTTATTTTTTCGGCAGGGGCTTCCATAAGCTCTAAGGTAGCTCGAATGCCGTCAGACATATACATCATTGGTAAGGTGGTGCTTGCAGAAAGAAAGCATTCATATTTTTGTCGCTTTAGCGCTTCATGATAAACGAGAATAGCATAATCTGTAGTACCACCTCCTGGTTTTTCTTTCCAGCTAATTAAGCCAGGGTAGCGAAGGCTTCGTACATCAACACCAAATTTGTTGTGGTAATATTCACACCAGCGCTCTCCTGCTTGTTTTGAAATACCATACACGGTATTTGGCTCCATTACGGTATATTGACCTGTATTTATCTTTGGTGTTGAAGGGCCAAACACAGCTATAGAGCTTGGCCAGTATATTTTTTTAATTTTCCCATATCTTGCTAAATCGAGAACATGAGACAAAGAGCGCATATTTAGCGCCCAACCAAGTTCAATGTTTTTTTCTGCTGTAGCAGATAAAAGCGCCGCCAACAAATAAATCTGAGTGATTTTATGTTTTTTTAGAACCTCATGAAGGCGAGATTCATCCATAATATCGAGTTGCTCAAAAGGCCCAGTTTCCATGACTTCTTTAGAGGCTGATTTTAGATCAGATGCAACGACAGAAGAATTCCCATAAATGGATCTCAATTGTATTACCAATTCGGTTCCAATTTGCCCAGAAGCACCTACTACAAGAATGGTATCTTTTGTCATTTATATAATTTACGCTATTTAATTAGACAAATATACGATATTTGGATTGCTGAAAACAGTATGTAATCGTTAATATATTGCGTGTGATAAGTGCTTAATTTGTAGTTTTATATGAATAACAACAAACCAGTAGATTACGGTGTTCAGCTTCTTCGATTTGTGTATTAAGTAAATTAGTAATTACAAATGAATTGACAATCAACATGATATGTTTTGAATAAATCGATTACATTTGTATTCCAGACCATTTTACCCCCTATTGGGAGGATTTAAAACCTAAATTATGCCGTTTTATTCAAAACTAGGAAATATCCCACATAAACGACACACCGTGTTTAAGAAGGAGGACGGTACTTGTCATTATGAACAACTCTTTGGCACAGAAGGTTTCTCTGGGATGTCATCATTGCTCTATCATGTAAACAGACCAACTCAGGTAAAAGCCAGTGGAAAAATTGTTGACCTTAGTCCTAAAATAGCAGATGATAAAAATTTAAAATCGCGATTGCTAAAAGGTTTTGAAATTCCTACAACAGATGATTATCTAACAAGTAGAATTCCTGTTTTAGTGAATAATGATTGTTATATTTCTTTGGCTGCGCCTAAAAAGTCGCTTCGCTCTTACTTTTATAAGAACGCAGATGCAGATGAGGTGCTTTTCATTCACAAGGGAACCGGTACCCTTCGAACGATGATGGGAAATATTAAGTTTTCATATGGCGATTATTTGGTTATTCCTAGGGGCATCATTTATCAAATTGATTTTGACTCTGAAGACAACCGACTTTTTATTGTAGAGTCTTTCGACCCAATATATACGCCAAATCGGTACAGAAATAAGTTTGGGCAGCTCCTAGAGCATTCTCCTTTTTGTGAGAGAGACATTAGAACACCCGAAAATATAGAATGTTACGACGAAGAAGGTGATTTTTTGATTAAGATTAAAAAGGAGGATGTTTTACATCAATTTACCTATGCGACACATCCATTTAATGTAGCAGGCTGGGATGGTTATAATTTCCCATATGCATTTTCTATTCACGACTTTGAGCCTATTACAGGTCGTGTGCATATGCCTCCACCAATACATCAAACATTTCAAACGTCTGCTTTTGTAATTTGTTCATTTTGCCCGAGATTATACGATTATCATCCCGAAGCAATACCCGCCCCTTATCACCATAGCAATATAGATTCAGATGAAGTTTTATATTACGTGGATGGCGACTTTATGAGTAGAAATGACATTGAGCAAGGTCACATAACTTTACATCCCGCCGGCATACCACATGGCCCGCACCCAGGCGCAATGGAACGGAGCATAGGTCAGAAGGAAACACGAGAGCTCGCTGTTATGGTAGACACTTTTAAACCACTAAAAATAACGCAACAAGCTTTAGATATAGAAAACCCAGATTATTTTAAATCGTGGATGCCTCATTAAAGAGCGTCTTCAAAAATTAAAAAAATGAGTACAGTTTCACAACCCCAAGAGATAGAAAAAATATTTCCACAAGCAGAAGATTTTCTCCCACTTTTAGGAACAGATTATATTGAACTTTACGTAGGTAATGCAAAACAATCATCGATCTATTACAAGAATTGTTTAGGCTTTCAAACAGTGGCTTACGCCGGCTTAGAAACCGGAGTTAAAGACCGCACATCGTATGTTCTCCAGCAAGGTAAAATTCGAGTTGTTTTAACAACGCCTATGGGCCCAGATGGAGACATTGCCGAACACATTAAACTTCATGGAGACGGGGTTAAGGTAATTGCGCTATGGGTTGATGATGCAACAAAATCTTTTGAGGAGACGACAAAAAGAGGCGCAAAAGCCTATATGGAGCCAATTGTTGAAAAAGATGAGTTTGGTGAAGTTGTTCGTTCGGGTATTCACGCGTATGGTGATACGGTTCATGTTTTTGTTGAGCGCAAAAATTACAATGGTGTTTTTATGCCTGGTTATGTTAAGCAAGAATCTACTTTCAACCCTAAGGAGGTAGGCTTGAAATACATCGATCATATGGTCGCTAATGTGGGATGGGACGAGATGAATATTTGGTCAGATTTCTACAATAAAACAATGGGCTTTGCCAACTTAATCACCTTTGATGATAAAGATATTTCTACACAATTTACTGCTTTAATGAGCAAGGTGATGACGAATGGGAATGGTCGTGTAAAATTTCCGATTAATGAACCAGCACATGGGGCTAAAAAATCACAAATTGAGGAATATTTAGATTTTTACAAAGGAGCCGGTTGTCAGCATATTGCTGTTGCTACGGATAACATTATAGAAACCGTTACTGAAATGACAGCTCGTGGAATTGAGTTCCTTTATGTTCCTGGCAATTATTATGATACGGTATTAGACCGCTGTGGCGAAATAGATGAAAACATATTAAAGTTAAAAGAACTTGGCATACTTGTAGATAGAGATGAAGAGGGTTATTTACTTCAAATTTTCACCAAACCGATTGTTGATAGACCCACGATGTTTTTTGAGATTATTCAAAGAAAAGGTGCGCAGTCTTTTGGAAAAGGGAATTTCAAAGCTTTGTTTGAGTCTATTGAAGCTGAGCAAGCCAGAAGAGGAACGCTTTAATTTATTGCTTCAAAGACATAAGGGAATTTAATAAAGGTCCTGTGATTATTCTAATTTACCGGGGAATCTTCCTTTATTACCCGTTTATAAAACAAGCTTGCGTTCCAAAAAACAATGAGCAAGACATATACAATCTCAAAGACGCCATAACTAGGGAAGGGAATTAACAACAGTGAGCTAAGCAACATTAGCGCGCCTATAAAGATTGAAAAAAGCCCTTTTCTGAGATATTTTAGTGAGCGTGAAATCCCAAAAAAGAAAACGAAGAAGTTATAGGTTAAAAAGAAACCAGATGCAGATATTCTGTGAAGCAATACTCTGTTCATAGGAACTACAGCTGTTAGAAAAAGTGAAATAAAAGAAACCGTTAGAAGAATTCTTAAAATCCTTAAAGTTTTTAGTTTGTTAAAATAAATTGGTAAAGATTTTTTTGCGTTTAGATAAATTGCAAAAGAAATCATGATTAGTGAAAGGTTCCAATACCAAGCAGTTATTTCTGCTACCCCAAAATAAGAAAGAGGCTTTTCTATTGGATTAAAATCGGGAATCATATACCAGCAAATAAGAGGAGATAGTACCCCCAAAGACATTGAGAATAACAAATACACTCTTCTCCAAAATCGAACTCTATTAATTTGCATCTAGATTTACTTTTACCTTAATAAGTTAAGGGAAAAAGTTGAAATTTGAAAGAAGCTTCCTAAACTATTTTGATTAACAGCTTTTATTTATGAGGCCACATTTAATCTAAAACCCACCCCGCGAATGTTTTCAATAGAGATGTTTTGATCTTGCGTCAGTTTTTTGCGAAGCTTAGAAATAAAAACATCTAAACTTCTTCCTAAGAAATAGTCATTCCTACCCCAAAGATTGACAAGGATATATTCTCGTTTAACGATTGTATTTTGTTTTTGCGCTAAGAGTGATAAAAGCTCAGTTTCTTTTAATGTGAGCGTTTTTTCTATTCCTAATATACTTAGTGTTTGTTCTGTAACATTTAACTGAAAACCTCCAATTTTGTAGATGTTGTTTTGACCAGAGTTGATTTCTTTACGTTTTAAAAAAACCTCTATTTTAAGACACAATTCATCTATATCAAAAGGCTTTGTTAGATAGTCATCTCCACCTATTTTTAATCCTTCTATTTTATCTTCTTGCATTGATCTAGCAGAAAGAAAAATGATGGGTATGTGCTCATTTTCTTGTCTGATTTTTTTTGCCAATTCAAACCCATCTATCTGGGGCAGCATAATATCGAGAACGCAAAGGTCGAAGAGTTGTTCCTTAAAAGTAGACAAGCCTTCTTTCCCATCTTTACAAGAAATGACTTGATAACCCCGTTTTTTAAGCTGATCACTCGTTACAAAACGTAAGCTTAAATTATCTTCTACATATAATATTTTAGCCATTGTTAATGTTTAATTTTGAAAAGAACACTCGTCCCTTTTCCTTTTTCACTTTTGATTTCCCAATCCCAATGGTGTGCTTTACAAACTTGGCTTACGTAATACAGACCTAGTCCAAAACCTTTTACATTATGAACTCTTCCCGTTGGAACGCGAAAGAATTTATTTTTCAAGTTTTCAATATGCTCTTCAGCAATGCCAATTCCATTGTCTGAAATACTTAAATACAAAAACCCGGCCATTTCAGAAGTTTCAATAATAATTTGTGGA
>Ga0209374_1001552_pt1 | contig 22058 bp, 17 predicted proteins | sample SaaInlLV_DNA_10m_FD_184683 | JGI IMG/M metagenome (GOLD analysis project Ga0209374, IMG submission 184683) | Marine microbial communities from expanding oxygen minimum zones in the Saanich Inlet - SI075_LV_DNA_10m (SPAdes) (version 2) | ecosystem: Environmental > Aquatic > Marine > Unclassified ... | reverse complement strand
TAGAGCGATCATCGGCGAAGAAACCGAAGAGATAGATTTAACCCCGATGCTTGACGTCGTGTTCATTATGTTGATCTTTTTTATTGTGACGGCAACGTTTGTAAAAGAAATCGGTATTGATGTGAACAGCCCAGACAAAAATCAAAACGTAAAAGATGCGGATAAGCAGAGCATTGTGGTGCAAATCACCAACCGTGACAGAATTCGGATTCGAGGCCGCGACATTGATTTTCGCGCCGTTCGAGCCAACATTGAGCGCCTGCACGCCGAAAACCCAGATGCGCCGGTTGTCGTGCAGCCCCATCCTGATAGCACCACCGAAACCATGATCCACGTCATGGACTCGGCTCGTCAGGCAGGTGTCTATGCGGTTTCAATCGCAGCAACTTAGGCGCTAGTCAACCATGTTCGTCTGAATGAGCCGCGTTGATCGCGGCTCGTTTGTTTAGCTCCCCAACAATCTTCTATTTCGGGTAGGTCTCTTATGGAATTAATCTTGATTCGGCATGGTCTGCCAGAAAAAGTCATCCGTTCTGATGGGGGCGCTGCCGATCCCAACTTGTCGGAGCAGGGGCATCGTCAAGCAGCTCAGGTTGCAGAGTACCTGAAAGACGAGCAGATTCACCGACTGTATTCCAGTCCGATGCGTCGCGCTGTTCAAACCGCGGAGCCGATTTCTAAGATTCTTGATTTGCCGATTGAGCACCGCGATGGCGTCGCCGAGTACGACCAAGACGCCAACGAATATATTCCTGTAGAGCAGCTTAAAAAAGAAAATTATGAGGCTTGGTTGCGGTTGATGCAGGGCGATATGGTCGGTGTTGACTTTGAAGCGTTTACAATGCGAGTGGTTGAGACGCTTGAAGCCATTGTCAAAGAGAATCGCGGGCAAACCGTGGCCGTGACCTGCCATGGCGGCGTGGTGAATATATGGGCGGCGCATGTGCTCGGCATGCCGCTTAAAATGTTTTTTAATCCTTATTACACTAGCGTGAGTCGGTTTCGAGCCGCCAGCACCGGTGAAAAATCGATCATCACCTTGAATGAGCGGTTTCATGTGCGAGATGAGCTTTAGGCCGCGGTTAGTTTTTAATTCTGTGCGACTTTACGCCCAAGGTTGTGTTGTCTCGGGGCTATTGTTTGACAGTATGGTACTCAATAATGCCTGTCGCCTCGGTCACCTTGTGGGTGACTTTCGCGCCAAAGTGTTTGCTTTGCCCGCACGGCGTCGATGCGTCGCGAAACCCCGGTTTTCCTTAAAACTACCCGCCATTGTTTGCGTACAAGGTTGATCGTAGGGGTCGACTACCCGGAAAGTAGGTCTCGGGCTCAGAGCCCCCTAAGCCGCTAAGGGGTGGTGTGAACGATAAGACGGTAGGTTTCGGCGGCGTTGTGTTGGGCAGGCCGGGCGCAGGACAAGCTCGGCGCGCTGGGACTGTACATGAGTGGGCGTCATAACGGTTGGCCATAGAAGCTCGCCATAAAAGTGCTCCACAAGGATAATTAGGTTGAAAAGATGCATTGTGGCGCGGCGCCTTAAGCGTTTGCGCCACTCTAGGCGGGATTTTCTAATGGCGGGCTGAGTGGCAACCGAACGAACTAGACGGCGTGCAATGTGCGCGAACTAAATCGAAGCCCGCGCAGTGTAATGGCGCCATTTAAAATGAAACACAATAGAAAGCCAGTGGATCAAACGCGCTTGAACAAGCAAAATGCAGATATGCAATAGAGGGTCTTGCCAGTTCAGGAGATCAATTGCACATCAGATGTACGGTCGTTTGACTATGGTATAAAGGGCGAGCAAGCGCATAAATTGGGACCGAAAATGAGCATGAATCGATGGCACAAGGTGTTGGGAACCAGTCGCGCGGTCTGCGTGGTGGGGGTTTTACTTAGTTTGAGTGGTTGCGCCAGTATCGTCTCCAATGCGACTAGTCGATTTGCGGATAATCTGTCCTCGGCGATCCTGGGTTCAAACGATGTCGACACGGTTCGCGAAGCCATTCCCGCCTACCTGGTTTTGATTGATAGTTTGGTGATGGGTGAGGCGCCGTCATCAGACTTACTACTCGCCGCCGCGCAGTTGAACGGTGCCTTTACAAATTTAGTTGAGCCGGAACGCGCCGGAAAGTTGTCGCTAAAAGCGCTCGACTACGCGGCCCGCGGAGCGTGCCTTAAGAGCGCCACGCTATGTGACCTGTCTGAGCTCAGTTTCAAGACATTTTCTGAACGCGTCTCGTCGATCTCCTTAGAAGAAGTGGACCCGGCTTATCAGTTGGCAGTGGCCTGGACTGGCTGGATTCAAGCCAATAGCGATGATTGGGCCGCGGTTGGTCAATTGGCGCGCGTCAAAGCGCTGATGACGCGTGTACTCCTGCTTGCAGATGGGTTTGATGAGGGCGGCGCCCATTTGTATATGGGCGGCCTCGAGACGGTTTTGCCGGCCAGCATGGGCGGCAATCCAGAAAAGGGCAAAGCGCACTTCGAAAGCGCAATTGAGTATTCTGGTGGTCGCTTTTTGATGGCAAAAGTGGTTTATGCCGAGCAATACGCTAAACTCGTTTTTGATCAGGCATTGCATGACGCGCTACTCAACAGCGTCTTGGCCGCCGACCCGGTCGCGCCGAATCTAACGTTAATTAATACGCTGGCTCAGGAACGAGCCAAACAGCTGATGATGGAGTCCAATGATTATTTCTAAACCTTTAAAGACCCGAATCAATCACCTGTCAGTTGGGTTTATTTTAGGGCTTGCTCTGATGTGCGCGACCTCAATCGTGACGGCTCAAACGTTGAAGATGGCAACAGTTGCCCCGGACGGGCTTGCATGGATTAAGCAATTGCGCGCAGCGATGAAAGCGATCGATCAAGAAACAGAAGGACGGGTTAAGTTCAAACTCTACCCTGGCGGGGTGCAAGGAGATGACTCGACGGTCCTCAGAAAAATGCGTATTGGCCAGCTGCAAGGAGGCGCCTTGGCTGCTGGCGCGCTCATTCGCTTTTACACCGATCTTCAGATTTACAACATGCCCCTACAGTTTAAAGATTCCAACGAAGTACAACATGTTCGTGCGGAAATGGACGACGGAATTATCGATGGGATCAAGCAGGGCGGTGTCCATGTGTTTCCCCTGATCGAAACGGGCTTTGCTTATTTGTTGTCAAAAAAGCCCGTGGCCAAACCCGAGGATATGACCAACCTGAAGGTTTGGGTCCCGGATGGGGATCCATTAGGCGAACAACTGGTAAAGCTCTTTAAAGTAAGCCCCGTGCCGTTAAATATCACCGACGTCTTGGCGGCGTTGCAAACGGGTTTGGTGGATGCGGTCGCCGTGCCGCCGCTGGTTGCGATTGCGCTGCAGTGGCACAACCACGTGGACTACATGATGGATTTGCCGCTGATGTATATCTACTCGGTGTTGGCGGTGGATGGTCGTGCGATGAAGAAGGTGAGTGCCGCGGATCAAGCGGTCATAGCAAGTCATCTAGACCCCCTGATGAAAGAAATCGATGGCGTAAATCGGCAGGACAACGTCAAAGCGTTTGAGGCGATTTTGGGGCAGGGCGTGATCTCTGTGCAACCAAGCAGTGCTGATTTGGCCGCTTGGAATGAGGTCGCGGTGGATGCGCTGGCTGCAATGGTTGCCGCTGAGGAGGTTTCTCAGCCCGTTTTGGATCAGTTCCAAGCATCGCTTGAAGCCTACCGGGCGCAGTCTCAGTAACGTATGGCCTCAACTGACCAAGCTGTTTTGCCGCGCTTCATTAAAGGGTACGCAGCGCTTGAAGATGGAGTCTTGATGGCCATCTTTGCCAGCACATTAGGTTTGGCTGTGATGCAAATACTGCTTCGAAATTTTTTTGATATCGGGCTTATCTGGCTTGAGAGTTATCTGCGCATGCAGGTGCTTTGGCTTGCTATGCTGGGCGCGATGGTTGCAACCCGTGAGGGCGAACATATTCGAATCGATCTCCTAGCAAGGTTTATTCAGGGCAGGCTGGTTCGCTATTTTGATGGTGCAGTGGCTGTGTTTTCGGTTTTGGTTTGTGGCGCGGCGACCTATGCCTGCATCACGCTGGTGCAATTCGAGATGGAAGACAATTTGATGGCTTTCGGGCCTGTGCCCATCTGGATGTGTCAGCTAATCCTGCCCTTTGGCTTTGGGGTCATGACCCTACGGTTTGCAGAGAAAGCCCGCCGCGTGATTTTCAGGGGCGCGCTCTAATGGGGTTCCTGGGTTCAGCTGGCTTGATGCTGCTAGCGCTGCTGGGCTCGCCGTTGTTCATTGTGATCCTGGCTGCTGCGATGCTCGGGTTCCTCATCTCTGAAGTGCCGCTCACCGTCATCGGTATTGAAATGTACCGCATTGTTGAAACCCCTATGCTGCTTGCTCTGCCGTTATTCACGTTTTCAGGCTATGTGTTGGCCGAGTCGGGTATGTCCCAACGCTTAGTTCGTCTGACCGCGGCGACGCTGGGCTGGTTACCCGGGGGCCTGGCCTTGGTCGCATTCGTCACATGTGCCTTTTTCACGGCCTTTACGGGGGCCTCAGGGGTCACCATCGTCGCGATTGGGGCCTTGCTGTATCCGGCGCTGCAACAAGGCGGTTATACCGAGCGTTTTAGCTTGGGACTGGTTACAACCTCTGGCAGCCTCGGGCTATTGCTGGCGCCGTCGTTACCGTTAATTTTATATGGGGTGCTGGTACAGCAAATGGACTTGGGTGTTCAATTTAGCATTCAGGATCTGTTTTTGGCGGGTCTTATGCCGGCGGCCCTGATGATCATTATGCTGACCGCGTATACCGTTATCACGCAACCAGCGGTTTCACGTCCAGTCGATGAGGCAAGACCTTCGGTACGCCAAGCAGCGTGGGCTATGCGCTGGGAGTTGCCGATGCCCGTGGTGGTGTTGGGCGGGATTTATTCTGGATTTTTTGCCGTGTCCGAGGCCGCGGCAATCACGGCCCTATATGTATTGATTGTCGAAGTTGGCATCTATCGGGAGATAACACTTTCGACCCTAATGCGCATTACCCGCGAAGCAATGGTCATGGTTGGGGGGATTTTATTGATTCTGGCCGTGTCCCTTGCGTTCACGAATTTTTTAGTCGACTCAGAGGTTCCCCAGTGGTTGTTCGAGCAGATCCAGGCGGTGGTCTCCAGTCCGCTGACCTTTTTGTTGCTGCTTAATATTATTTTGCTCTTGCTGGGCGCGATACTCGATATTTTCTCCGCCCTGGTGATCATGATCCCACTGATCGTGCCGGTAGCGATGCAGTTCGGGATTCATCCGGTGCATTTGGGCATTATTTTTCTTGCGAATATGCAGATTGGTTACTTCACGCCGCCGGTAGGGATGAACTTGTTCATCGCCAGTTATCGCTTTAAAAAGCCAGTAGCGGAGTTGTATCGCGCGACGCTGCCGTTCATGGCGGTCCTCATGGTCGCGCTGGCCTTGATAACCTATGTGCCCTGGTTGAGTCTCGCTTGGATGGGCGAATAAACGCGGATTAAAATCTGCTCTGCGCCAGCCTTATAGCGTTATCGCGGTCACACTGATGGCTGTGGAAGATTCGTAAGATCAGAAAAGACGCGCATTTCAAAAGGCGCGAAATAGTGGTGAAGGTGCAGCCGTTTTTTTCCATTTGAGGCGAGCACATGGCAGATTCAAAAGCCTGCGGCCAGTCCTTCCTTGCGATGATCACTGCCGCTGCAATAGCCGTCTCCAAGCCGGGCAATCAGTTGGGCGCCGCCAAAAAGATGCTCGGGTTCGTTCAGTTTAAGCGTGTGCCCCCGAGCTTCCAATGACGCTATGGTGGCATCAGAAAAACCTGATTCCAAAGCGAGCTCACCGGACTCTGTGAGGTGCCAACGCGGGGCGTCGGATGCCGCTTGCGGGTTTTGGCCATGAATAATCACACGCACCATCATCTGCACATGACCCTGTGCTTGCATGTGCCCGCCCATCACCCCAAAACTCATAAAGGGTTGGTCGTTTAAAAAGGCGAATCCGGGAATGATGGTGTGGAACGGCCTTTTGCTGGGTCCGATACAATTAGGATGACCGGCTTGGGTATTAAATCCGGAGCCTCGGTTTTGGAGGCTGATGCCAGTGCCAGGCACAACAATGCCGGAACCAAAACCGCGGAAGTTGGATTGAATAAAAGACACCATCATGCCGGAGGCATCGGCGGCTGAGAGATAGACTGTATCGGGACTGGCGCCCAGCGCTGGCGGTGGGCCTTGGACGCTATTGAGCTGGATTGCTTGCGCTGCCTGTCGCAGGGCGCCTGGATCCATAAGCGATGAAACGGTCTCCGACATCATCGGTGGATCCGCAAGGTGCAGCGCAACTTGTTGCCAAGCGTACCGTATCGCTTCGACCTGTAGGTGGATGGCGTCCGGGCTGTCCAATTCAAATTGGCCTATGTCCCAATGCTCTAACACCCCGAGGGCGATCAAGGCCATGAGGCCTTGTCCGTTAGGGGGTATCTCAAATAGTCGCGCCCCAGAAAAGGTTGTTGAGATTGGGGTCACCCATTCGGCTTGATGCTCTGTCAAATCTGCTTTCGCTAAAGGGTAGCCTGCCTGGTTGGCATCAAGAAGCATGCGTTCCGCCAATTCGCCGTGATAAAAAGCCTCGCCAAGGCTGTCGCGAATTGCTTTTAGCGTCTCAGCGTGCCTCGGTAAAAAAACCATCGAGCCGATATTTGGAACCCTGCCATCAGGGAAAAAGGTCGCCTGAAATTCCGGAAAATTGCGGTATGTGTGCTGGGCATGCTGCCAATAGAAGGCGCTTTTGGGGCCAAGCAAATAGCCATTTTCGGCGTAATCAATCGCGGCCTCGAAAAGCGCTTTGAAAGGTAATCGGCCGAACCGTTTGGAGAGGGTCGACCAGACATTAACAGCGCCCGGCACCGTCACGCTGTGCCACCCTAGGCCTGGCATTCGTTTCTGGCCGAGATATTCAGATTGCTTTAGTGCGCTTGGCGTCCTACCTGAGCCGTTGATGCCGTGCAGCGTGTCGCCATCATAGATAAGCGCAAAAGCATCACTGCCAATACCGTTGTTATTGGGCTCAACGACCGTCAGCGTGATTGCTGCTGCCAGGGCAGCGTCTACTGCATTTCCACCTGATTTAAGGGCTGCAAGACCAGCAGCGGTGGCAAGAGGCTGCGAGGTGGCGACCATATTCTTGGCAAAAACGGGCTGCCGGTTAGCGGGGTAAGGCAGCGTCCAATCAAATGCCATCGCTTTGCCCTGCGTCAATTGGTTCGGCGTGTTGCCAGAGATTGCTCAAGCTTTGTTGTTGAAAGAGGTGATAGTAACGTCCTCTAAGGGTGATGAGTTCATCATGATTACCGTGTTCGATGATTCGACCGTCATCGATAACGACAATCTTACTGGCATGGCGGATGGTTGATAATCTGTGAGCGATGATGACACTAATTCGATCCTTGAGCAGGGCGCGAAGGCCTTGCTCGATCCGAGCCTCGGTTAACGTGTCAACTGATGAGGTCGCCTCATCCATAATGAGGATCTGAGGATCCGCGAGCAGCGCTCGCGCAAAGGAGATGAGTTGTTTTTGACCCGCTGACAAGCTTGACCCACCCTCACCAATCACCGTTTCATAGCCGAGGGGCATTGCGGTGATGACGTCATGAGCGCCGGCCTGTTTCGCTGCCACTAAAATCTGTTTCTGGTCCGCAGACAGATGCCCGTAGCGAATGTTGTCGGCAATCGTGCCGCCGAATAAGTGCGATGATTGCAGTACGACGCCAAGGCTTGATTGCAATGCCTGAAGGCTCCAATCGCGATAATCTACGCCGTTTACTAAAATCCGGCCGGCAGTGGGTTCATAAAATCGGGCCAGTAAACTGATTAAGGTGGTCTTGCCGCCGCCGGTCGCGCCCACGACAGCGACACTTTGCCCACGCTGAATCTCCAAATCGATGTTGTGTAAGACGGGCTTGCCCGTGTTGTAACGGAAGCCGACCCCTTCAAATGTAATGCGCTCTATCGGTTGGTTAAACGCATCGGGCTCGGCGCCGCTGGTCGCGCGCTGCGCCAGTCTGTCGAGCACCGCTTGACTGTCTTGTATGTCTGGTTCAGCTTGGATCAAACTGATGACTCGCTCAGCGGAGGCTTGGGCCATTTGCATTTCGGCAAACCAATGCGCGAGCTGCTCAATCGGCTCAAAAAAATGTCGGGTATACGTTAAAAATGCGATCAATGTCCCGGTAGAGATTAGGCCCCAAGCCGACTCGACCCCCCCAACCACGAGGGCGATACCGGTCGCCAAGGCTGAAAGGGTTAACACAATTGGTAAATAGATTGCCGCTTGTACAGCATTCGTAATGGAGGCGGCGTGCATTCGGTCGGTCAATCGCCCGAATTTATTTAGGTTGTCAGCCTCTTTCACGAACACTTTGCTGGTCAAAACACCCATAATATTTTCGTTGTAGGCGCCGGTAATCCGAGAATTGGTTTGCCGGACCTCCCGTGCACTGCGCAAAATTCTGGTCTGAAAATAACGGCTAATGATCGCAAGTAGCGGCAGGCTTAGTAGGATAATCACGCCCAGAACGGGTTCCATAATCAGCATGGCGCCTGAAATACCCAGCATGATGGTGAAAGACCAGAACAGATCGAGAATGCCCCAAGCCATAATGTTTGACAGCCGTTCGCAGTCTGAGGTCATGCGCGCCATTAGCCAGCCCACCGGTCGTTCATCGTAGTATGCAAAAGACAAACGCTGTAGGTTGGCGAAACCGTCGCGACGGATGTCATGACTCATGTGGCTACGAAGCTTACCCCCAAACCATAAAAAGCCGAGCACCGCGCCGCCCAGCGCAACACACAAAATGCCGTACAAAGTTCCATAACCGAGTAGATCGATGTCTTGCCCATGGAGCCCAATGTCGTCAATGACCCATCGCGTCACGAGCGGAAACGAAATCTCAGCGATGCCAACCACGACCGCGCACAGAGCAAGCAGCACCAAATCCTTCGGGTAACGTCGAGCATAGCTGAGCAGTTGCGTCCAGACCCCCAGCTTTAAATCTTTATCAGGAGTGAACTCATCGCTGAAATTGTCGTCATCATAGAAGGCGTCACTCATAACAGTTTGCTCTCAGGCGTTCGGCTCTGCTGTATGTCTTTCTGCACCTGGCCTTGGAGTTCACAGAGTTTTCGATAGATGCCCGGGGTTTGCGATAAGGTTGCGTGATTCCCAATTTGGGCAACTTCGCCATCGGCTAGAACAATAATTCGATCGGCATGCATCACGGTGGATAATCGGTGGGCAACAATAAGGGTGGTCCGATTGGCGCGAACCCGTCTCAGGTTGTCCAAGATGAGGGACTCGGTGTCGGTGTCCACAGCAGATAGCGCGTCATCTAGGATAAGGATTGCAGGGTCTTTAAGCAGGGCTCTAGCAATAGCGAGGCGCTGACGTTGACCGCCCGAGAGTGTGACGCCACGTTCGCCCACAAGGGCGTCGAAACCATTCGGTAACCCGTCAATCGTGTCGAGCAGGTTGGCCGTGGTGACCGCCTCGGTCATGTCCGCAAGGCTTGCTTGGGTTTGGCCTATTCGAAGGTTGTCGGCTATCGATCCGGCAAACAAAAACGATTCTTGTAGCACCACCCCTATCTGCGCTCGAACAGACTTTCTAGACAATTGACTCAGGTCAAAATCGTCGACCCAGAGGGTGCCCTGCTGGGGGTCATATAGCCGAAGCAAGAGTTGGATCAAGGTACTTTTACCTGCCCCAGGCGCGCCCACCAGAGCCACGGTTTCACCGGCCGCAATGGTTAGCGATAGATTTGATAGGACAGGCGGATTGCTCTGGTGGTGAAAGGTCACGGCGTTGAACTTGATCCGCCCCGAAAGCGGGGCGGTTAAGGCCTGCTCAAGGTTTGATTCTTCCGGCTCTGAGAGAATTTCAGCCATTCGTTTAAGCGCAACGACGGCCTTGCCAGAGTCGGTCAGAACCCGGCCCATATGTCGGATGGGCCAGATGATCATGCCCTCATAGGTGATGAAGGCAAAGAGGGTTCCAATTGTCATGGCATCTGCCAGCACCCAATGGGCGCCCACGAAAAGGATCAGGCCAACCTGGAACAGGCAAACAATATCGCTGCCGCCATAATAAAAGCCTAAAAAACGCATTAAGCGTTGGTTTTGGTCACGAAATCTCGCATTCGCGCGACCGAATTTTTCTGCCTCAAAGTCTTGGCGAGCAAAGGCTCGGACCACGCGAATGCCCGTTAAATTTTCCTGCAGGACCGTAGTGAGGCTCGCCTCGGCCTCATCGACCTCTAAAAACATCGCTTTCACGCGATTGAAAAATAACACGGCCGATAGCAGCAAGAGCGGCATCGTGATGAGGGCGACACCCGTCATGGTGACATCTAGCGACAGTAAGATTGGCGTTACGATAAGTAGCATTAACACCGCGCGACCAATCTCGATGATCTGGCCGCTCACAAATACGCGAAACGTTTCGATGTCTGATGTGCATCTTTGAATGAGGTCTCCAGTATCGGCCTGATGATGAAAGGCAATGGGCAGGTGATTTAAATGGTTCATGAGGGTGTCGCGCAGGCGCCGCGCCATACCTTCTGCTGCGGCTGCGATTTGTTTTCCGCGTATGTAAACAAAATAACCCGCAAGGGCGGTGCACAACACAATAAGGATGCCGGATAATCCCAACTGCAAGTACAGCGCATGATCGTCACTGAGGCCTGAGGGCATAAAGTTTTGGAGCCACGTTAGATAGGTGTCCGGCGCCTCGCCCGTTAATCTATCGAGCATCGACCGGGTGATCATGGGCACGGTGAATAGCAGTGCAAAGCTTGCAACCATTGCCAGTAGCGCTATGAGTAAAGGGCCGCGAAAGCCAGCGGAAATCATTAAAAACATCGGCCAAAGGGCTTGGGTTTTAGTAGGGGTCGAAGCGGTGGCCTGCATGATGTCGGGGTGTCCTGTCGACGGTTTAAGTCAAAGTCGCATGGCGCCTTGACGGGCCAGCAAACCGTTCTTTTTTTGAATGCTCCCGCATTATGCCGATGCATGAAACAAATGAGAAGGCCATTGCTGGCGGGGTGGAGTTCGCGCCAGCTCTTCTGTATAACAAGGGTTCGTATTTTTAAGGAAGCGCTATGAAACTTTTTAATTCAGTCGGACCCAACCCCCGCGTCGTTCGGGTTTTTATGAGTGAGTTGGGTCTCACGATGGATCAAGATACGGTTGATATTATGGCTGGCGAAAACCGCCAGGAAGCCTACCAAGCCGTTAACCCGGGCGCCCAACTGCCGGCGTTGATGTTGGATGATGGAACCGTGGTGTCAGAGATTACCGCTATTTGCGAGTATCTGGCCGAGCACGCTGGTGGCAGTAGCCTTATTGGTGACACGATGCAGGAGCGCGTCGAAACTAGAATGTGGGTTCGCAGAATTGATCTCGGAATCGTCGAGCCTTTAGCGAACGGTTTTCGATCGTCAGAAGGCGCGCCGATGTTTAAAGATCGCATGCGCATCATTCCGCATGCGGCGGATGACTTGAAGGCGCTTGCTCAGGACAAGATTCAATGGCTGGACGGATTGATGGGGGATCAAAACTACATCTGTGGGGATCGCTTCAGCTTGGCAGACATTATGCTCTGTGTGTTTCTTGAATTCGGCGAGCAGGTGGGTCAACCCATTGATCAAAATAATGCCAACATCCTGGCCTGGCATAATCGTGTGAAAGGTCGGCCAAGTTTCGCCGCCTAGCGTTTGATTAATAAGGGTCTGGCGTGATTTAGGTCATCCAAAGCGGCTGTATATGCGCGCCTTGGCGTTGGCCTCTTGCCTTACTTTCGAGCAATTTAACCGAGCACATTCGGCCCAGCGCCCTAAGGGTTGGGCGTGTTATCGGAAAGTCTCAAGGTCAAGCCCGTATTGTCTGGTACACAGCGTCTGCCGATTAGGATGCTGTTGCGTGGTATTCTGGGAGAAAGTGTTTCGTGCAGATTCGGCTGATTGGCTTGGTATGTCGTACAACCAGCGTGACGGTTTGAACGAAATAGTTAAGGCGATCGAGAAAACTACGATCCAGAGGTAGAGCAGGACTATGGCGGACAAGGGACGGGCTTAGGGGATCGTGCCTGACGCAGGCGCATGACGTCAAAAGCAGAAGCGCAATGTAATGCGCCCAGAACAAATCAAATTGCCAGACCAGGCGCCGTGTAAAAAGACTGAACTGAGCAAATAGACAACTAAGTAAATAGACAACTAAGCAAATAGAAAATGGAATACATCGATTAAGGGCAGATTATGTTTCAAGGAATGAATTTTGCGCCCGCGCAGCTGCCGGGTGAGCTCGAAGCGTTACGAACGGAGGTTCGAGAATTTCTTAATGCTGAGACGGACTGGCATCCCAATTCGGATTTTAACGCTGGCGCGTCACCAGAATTTTCCAAACGCTTCGCAGCTAAAGGTTGGATTGGCATGACCTGGCCAAAGGCGTATGGCGGCGGCGGGCGGAGCTTTCTTGAGCGCTATGTGATTACCGAAGAGTTGTTGGCTGCGGGTGCGCCTGTGGGCTGTCATTGGATTGCTGATCGCCAAAGCGGGCCACTGCTCTTGAAGTTTGGTACCGAAGCTCAAAAACAAGCTTTCTTACCCGGTATTATCTCTGGCGAAAGTTTTTATTCGATTGGGATGTCGGAGCCCGACACGGGGTCCGATCTTGCCTCGATTCGCACCAGCGCCGTGCAAGTGCCCGGGGGCTGGTGTTTGAATGGCAGTAAAATTTGGACCAGCAATGCTCACCTGAATCACTTCATGGTGACTTTAGTTCGGACAGCGCCCGCAACTGATAACCGCCATGAGGGAATGAGTCAGTTTATTGTGCCGATTCATGCCGATGGCGTAACTGTTCGGGGCATTGACAACTTGGCCGGCGAGCAGGATTTTAACCAAATTTTCTTCGATGATGTCTTTATCCCTGATGATCATGTGGTGGGTGAACCTGGCAATGGTTGGGCTCAGGTTATGAGTGAGCTGGCCTATGAGCGCAGTGGACCGGAGCGCTTTTTAAGCGCCTTTCGTGTGTTAGCTGAGTTTGGAAAAAGCCTGCGAAACGGTGCGACGGAATCTCAAGCCCGGCTTTACGGGCAGCTGGTGGCGCACTTGGTGGTTCTGCGGAGGATGTCGATCTCGATTGCGAGCTTGCTAGAGGAAGGTCTAATGCCGGATACAGAAGCCGCGCTCATCAAAGATCTAGGGAATAGCTATGAGCGCTTGGTGCCGGAGGTGGTTCGTCTGTACTTGCCGGGTCAAGTACCCAAGGGCTTGGCTCAAGCACTCGAGGAATGCGTGTTGCACGCACCCTCCTTCACATTGCGGGGCGGGACCCGGGAAATTTTACGCGGCATGATCGCCCGTGGTTTGGGCTTAAGGTAATACGATGAATGAAGAACAACAGCTGATTGGCGAGATGGCACGCCGCATGTTAACCGACCATTGCAGCGCAGAGGTCATTGATCGAGCAGAGCAGGGTGACTTCCCAGAATTGTTGTGGACACTTTTAGATGATAATGGCTTGACGACGTTGGGGGTAGCTGAGTCATCAGGCGGTGCCGGCGGGAGCTTCGGTGACGCTTTGGTCGTGTTGCGCGAAGCCGGTCGTAAAGCTGCGCCCCTACCGCTGGCAGAAACGTTGCTGGCAGGGCAAGTTTTATCGCAATTGGGTCAGCGTTTACCCGAAGGCCCTGTGAGCCTCGTACAGGGTTCAGTCACTCTGACGGAATCGGGTCAACTGCAGGGCGTTGTTCAGGGCGTCAAATTCGCGCGCTACTGCAAAACCCTCCTGGTGGTTGCCCAAAGAGGGGACGCGTCAATGATTTGTCAGATCCCAGCTGATGCGGTTGTTATAACGCACAGCAAGGATTTAGCGGGAGAAGCCAGTGATACAGTACAGGTGGCGACAACGGTCCAGCCCGAGGCCTGTTTTGCCATCAATGATGCTGAGCTTGATGCGGTGCTGGTCTGGGGCGCCGCTATGCGGGCCGTCATGATGGCTGGCGCGTTGGAAGAGGCGTTGGCGGCAACGGTTGGTTACTCACTGGAGCGTAAACAGTTTGGTAAGGCCATTGCGAAGTTTCAGGCCATTCAGCAACAGTTGGCCGTCTTTGCGACGCAAGTCGCGGCCAGTACTCGTGCAGCTGAGACGCTCATGGTGCAATCGGAGGTTGCTGTTATCGATGTGGCCATTGCCAAAGCACGCATTGGTGAGGCCGCAGGTATCTGTGCTGAGATCGCGCATCAGGTTCATGGAGCAATTGGGTATACGCGAGATCATCGCCTCAATCATCTCACGCGCCGTCTCTGGTCCTGGCGCGATGCATTTGGTCATGAAGCGTATTGGCAGGAGCGTCTTGGCCGTACCCTGTTGGCCGATAAAACAGGGGATCTCTGGCAGCAAGTCACGGCGCTCGGTTAGGGCATCAGTGAGGTGTAAAACTCAGGCGGCACAAGTCTGATCGGTGCTGAGATACAGTTCGCGCGATCTTTTTCAGGACGTGGTGTTGCGGGGTGTCACTCGCTGGGATCAGCGCGGGCTGATTGAAACCAAGGCAGCCTGTGGACCTTGCAGTGATCCCTAGGCGCTGCGAAGGTGCTGGTCGGCGTAGCAGGGAATTATGGGGTAGTGCCTTTCCAGTGGATGCAGTCATGCGCGTATAGCGCGTCGATTAGGGGAAAGAGTTGTTATGCAACAAGTCGTCTCTTTGGTACAGCCGCCTCTCGCTGACAGCAGGACGTGATATGTATGGGCGCACCCACAATAATCGGTCACCAGTGACCGCCGATTTATCAAGCGCATCGGCCACTGTATGGTGCAATAATTTGTGATTTATCTGAAAGCTTTGGGTGCGCACAGGCACCCGCAAGCGACCGCTTTAATCAGACGTTAATAAGAAATCAGACGCCGTTGATACCGGCAGGGTACTGGAGACGGTGCCTTGATCAATCAGCCGAATCATGGCGCTCAATACAGAACGCTCAGCGGCGGGAAACATTCGAGGGTCCGTGGTGGTATACATGACGGGCACCATGTCCGGGATCCGCGTTAGGCCGTCGTTTAAACAGGCTAGGATCTGCTGCTCGCGCTCGAGACGATGATCAATAAAGGCTTGCACGAAGGGCTGAACATCGCGAATGGCGGTGCCATGGGTTGGCCAGTAAACCTGGTCGTCCCGTCGCTGCAGTTTTTCCAGGCTTTCCATGTAAGCCGTCATATCACCGTCGGGTGGGCCAATGACACTGGTTGACCAGCCCATGACATGATCTCCTGTGAAGAGCGCCTTTTCCTCTTTGAGCGCAAAGCACATATGGTTAGAGGTATGCCCTGGGGTGTACACGCATTCAACGGTCCAGCCATCGCCTTCAATCATTTGGCCATCTTGGATCAAATGATCCGGCACAAAGTCCATATCGCCGCCTTCTTCAATCGGGGTGCCCGAGGCGATTTTGCCAGCGCCGTGCGGCCCGTAACCATAGGTTGGCGCTTGCCACAGCTGTTTGAGGGGTGCCGCAGCAGGGGAATGATCCATATGAGTATGGGTGATTAAGATATGGGTAATGGTCTCGCCGGCGAGGGCATCGCTGAGCGCTGCAATGTGCTCGTCAATCATCGGTCCCGGATCAACAACCGCAACGTTGCCGTGACCGATCACGTAAGTACCCGTGCCATTAAAGGTGAAACCGGATGGGTTACGCGCTGTCATTCTGCGAACCAGTGGGGATACGGTTTCAAGCGTTGCGTACGCAAACTCGTACTCGTAAACATAAGGGATTGCTACGGCCATAAGGGTCTCCATCTGAAGGAAAATGATAACAGAAACGGTATGTTGGTATCGTATGTAATACCTTTTGCATTTTGCAGCAAATTGTCCATTATTGAGCTTAAGTACTAATGGTTTAATGAGAAAAGTATGACTACAGATTCAAGCTCGGCGAATCGTTTAATCGAAATTGGTATCGCCCTCTCGGCAGAAAAAGACACAACCGTCTTGATGGAAAGAATCTTGCTTGAAGCGATGGATATCTCCCAAGCCGATGGCGGAACCTTATACCTGCGCGATGAAGATTTCTTAAAATTTGAGATTGTCCGAACCAACTCACTCGAAATTGCGCAGGGCGGGACCACCGGTGGTGATGTCACCTTGCCGCCAATGGCTCTCAAAAACGCAGAAGGCGCACCAAATACCCATAACATCGTGACCTACGCCGCCAATGAGGGCAAAACGGTGAATATCCCAGATGTATACCTTTCGGATGACTTTGATTTTACGGGCACCAAGAAGTTTGATGAGGCATTTGGCTTCAAAGGCTTTCGGTCAACGTCTTTTCTCACGGTCCCAATGAAAAATAATGCTGATGAAGTGATCGGGGTTTTACAGTTGCTGAACCGAACCGACCCGGAGACCAAGGTAGTCGGCCCGTTTGACGGGGAAATCCAGCCGATTATTGAAGCCTTAGCGTCTCAAGCCGCGGTTGCCTTGGATAATGCGACTTTATTGAAGGAAATGACTGACTTGCAGCAGGCTTTCATCCAGCTGTTGGCGAATGCGCTTGATGCCAAGTCACCCTATACCGGTGGACACTGCCAGCGCGTGCCGGAACTTGCGCAAATGTTGACCGAGGCGGCGAATGCCGATACCACTGGTATATTCAAAGATTTTAATCTATCCGAAGAGGATCGCCATGAGCTGTACGTGGCGTCTTGGATGCATGATTGTGGCAAGGTTGTCACCCCAGAGTATGTCGTCGACAAGTCCACCAAGCTCGAAACCATCACCGATCGCATTCACGAGGTGCGAGTGCGGTTTGAAGTGCTCAAGCGTGATGCAGAAATCGATTGTTTAAAAGCGATTGTTGCCGGTGGCGATGCGCCGGCGCTGCAAGCTGCGCTTACAGAACGGCTCGCTGAAATTGACGCGGATTATTACTTTATTGCAGCCACCAATGTGGGCGGCGAATTTTTGGATGACGATGCCAAAGCGCGAGTAAAGGCCATCGCGGCGCAATCTTGGACACGGACCTTGAACAATCGGGTTGGTATCTCAATCGAGGAGCGCAAACGCTTTGAGCGTACGCCCGCGCCAGAATTACCGGTTGTTGAGCCGCTGTTAATGGACCGAGAAGACCATCTTATTTCTTACGAGGTACAACCGTTTAGTGCAGACCCCGATAACCCCTATGGCTTTAAGGTAGACGTGCCCGAGTACAAGTTCAATAAGGGTGAGGTGTATAACCTGAGCATTTCGCGCGGCACGCTCACCAATGAAGAACGATTTATTATTAATGACCACATTGTCCAAACGGCGGTGATGCTCGAGAACCTCCCACTGCCCAAGGCGCTCAGACGAGTGCCGGAGATTGCCTGTGGTCATCATGAAAAAATCGATGGTACGGGGTATCCGCGAAAGCTCACCGGCGATCAAATGTCGGTGCAGGCACGGGTTATGGCCATCGCGGATGTGTTCGAAGCGCTGACCGCGGCCGATCGGCCTTATAAGGATCGAAAGACACTGTCACAAAGTCTAAGAATTATGTCCTTTATGGTTAAAGACAATCATTTAGATAGAGGCTTATACGATCTGTTCTTAGACAGCGGTGTTTACCAAGATTACGCTGAAAAATTTCTACTCGCGGATCAAATTGACGAGGTTGATGTCGAACAGTTTCGGGCCGCCTAAGCCGCGCTTAGGCTTAAGGGCAGTGGGATAATAGGTAAGTGATGAGTGATGAGAGACAAGTGATAAGGGATAAGGGATAAGGGATAAGAGATAAGCGACAAGGGATAATGGATAAGACTGCAGGTTAAGGGCCTTTGAGATATCTCATCGGTGGTTGGCTTGGTGAAACTGGACCTGCTCAAGCGCATTGTCAGCAGACCCACGAATAGTCCACTCAGCCGCTGGGGAGCAAGAGCCTTGCTTATCGGGTCGGCGTTTTGATGACGCGTTGTTGGCTCGCTTCAGATTGTATATTGGGTCCAGCAGCCCACTATTTGTCTCGTTAGTAGATCAAGCCTTGTAATAGGGTCCGTCTCGACTGGCGCAGTCCTTTGGAATAGATTCCCAGCCAGTCTCGTAACCACGCAATGAGAATCAAGGTTTAAAAATGAAGCATCAAGAACACGGTGATTTGCAGAGAAGTTGGGGTCGAATCAATTCAGCTGAAGGGGCAAGGTGTGGCATGGCCTTCGATTTCAGGTGCTGGACGCCTCTCTGAAGGGTTTCAGAGTCCAATACTTGGCGATCTAGCGTGCGACGACGCATTGACCCAATGGTTACTGGATCGCCGATCAGCACAGAAAGTGGCTAAGGCTAAGCGATAGTTTTAGACATTCAATCGTCCGCTCTAGGCGCAGAATCACAAGGTTAGGACGCGGCGAAGTATCTTTGAAACTCCCAGAGCCCTGGAACTGGGCTGTCTGGGTCGTTACCGGCACGATAAAATGTCATCCATTCATGGCGCCTGGATTTGATCCAATAATCCACATCCTCGGCAACCAATTCTTGCTTTAAAGCGTCACAGGCGTCCAGGGTGCTTGCCGCGGTCATAATGTCTGAAGGCAAGCGTTCCACGCTGGCTGGAATGCCCCAAGCCAAGTCGGTGAATTCTGGTGGCGGTTCTTGCTTTGCCGCGAGACCGATCAGCCCGCCCGCTAAGATGACGGATAGGGCATGGTAGGGGTTCAAGTCGCCCGCACCAACCCGGTGCTCGATCCTTGCTGTTTTGGGTGCATCGCAAATGAGACGAATCCCGGTTGATTTGTTTTCTTCACCCCAGGTTGCGGTAACTGGCGGCGCTGCAAACTCTCGCAACCGCCGAAAAGAGTTCAGAGACGGACATAGGTAACTCACCGTTGCCGGCATAGTGGCAACCAAGCCGGCAAGCCAATGCCGTAGAAACTGTGAACGATGTTGTGGCGCGCTGTCATCATAAAATTGCGGGTCGCCGGCTCGGAGCAACGAGTGATGAATGTGCATGCCGTTCGAAAACCCGGGCTGGGGGTGGGCCATGAAAGTGGTCGATAGGCCTTGCTCAACAGCTGTTTCGAAAATAATTTGTTTGGCGCGCACGACACGGTCCGCCATGACAACGGGCTCATCCGGCACCAGGTTCAATTCGATCTGTCCTATCCCATTCTCGTCATTCCAGGCTTCCCATGGGATGCCAAAGGCTTCAAGCCGGGAGAGGACTTGATTCATAAAGGTGACGGCTCGAAAAGAGTCTTTCAGTAGGTAAATGGTTTGTAAGGGCGAGGCGCCTACCGGGCTTAAGTTTTGATATTGCTTACGTTCGGCGTCGTCGAAAGAATTATCAAATAAGAAAAATTCAAGTTCGAAGGTGCACTTAACACTCAAGCCGAGGTCATCGAGTTTTTGAACTTGTTGCTTGAGTTTTGTTCGAGGGCAGAGCGAGATGGCTCGGCCATCTAAAAAGGTAAAGTCGCAAATAACGTGACCCAAATCCGGGTCCTGGCCGTCGGGTACCAGGGTTGAAAGGTCTGGACTTAGCGCTATGTCGCCTATGACGTTGCGTCTAAAGGAGTGCCAAAAACCCAGATGGGGCGTGCTTTCGCTGTCGGATCCTAGCGCTACATCGGCAAGGTTATGGCCTATCGGGAGGCCTTTCGTGAACTTTTCACGGGCGCAATATTTACCAAGCGCAAAGCCGTCGAGATCGGTAGCCATTGTCCGAACCCGTTTAACATGGTGTCGATCAAGCCAGGCATCGAGGCTTACCTCGCCCTTAAACGCTGTGTCTGTCATTGCAGGTCCATCCAGTGGTCGGTTGTGGCATCGGTGATGATCGCGATCGTACGCATACTAGCTTGGCACTGAATCCGACCTTTTAAAATATCATCAATCAAGAGCGCGTAGCCGTTATAGAGATGGCTGAGGGTTGCTGCGCTGCCCAGGATGAGGGCCTGTTCCGAGCCCTGACCCCAACGATGCCGCGTGTCCGTGTCTTCGCTGTAACTCTCGACGGTAAATTCGTTCGGGTCAAGCAGGCTGCTCGCGGTATAAAAATTTTCCGCGGCGGTTTGCCAAGGCGTAAGTCCTGGTTGAAAGAGTTGCTCAAGTCTGCGTTTTAAAAGGGGTTTGCGCCATGCACCTCGGAGTTCGAATGTCGGCGGCGCGCCAATAAACGGATCAAAGAGGCCCTCAACCAAAGGGGTTTCTTTTTTACCGGCTCTGGAAACTGTGATCCCGGTATGGGGATTGACGACTAGGCGTAGCTTAAGGCGCGTTTTGGTGTCCATTAAGATCATGGTGCCGGGTAGGCCCGCCAAACGACGATGGTCAACTCTTAGGCTCGCTCGCAGAATCCTCGCCAGATTGAGTTCCATGGGCGCCGCATTGGATTGCGTTTCCACCGAAAGTAATTGTTCCATGGGTTAATCTTCCGCCAAAGGGTTGCTGCTCATAGAGCGTTCATTCTGCTTCAATAAACTCAACCACTTCAAGGCCAAATCCGGACAAAGCATTATACCGAGAAGGGCTTGATAACAGCCGCATTTTGCCGACACCGAGCGCGCGCAGGATCTGCGAGCCGGCGCCGATGACGCGATAGACGCCGGATTCTGCAACCGATCGATCAGCTGCGGGAATATCCGGGAACGACTCGATCTGCGCCAGTTCTTGATCGGCTTGATAAGGTTGGCCAACAATTACGAGGACACCTTGATCTGCAGACGCCAGTGCTTCGAGCGCATCCTTCGTCGACCAGGATTGCTTAAAGCCGGGTCGTGTTGCGCCCAGAATGTCGCGTAAGGTGTTGATTGTTTGCACTCGAACGAGACAGGGACTGTCCGCGCTGATCGTGCCTTTGGTCAGCGCCATATGAATTGTGTCAGAGGTTGTATCGTTATAGGTGTGCAGCTGGAACGTGCCTGCTTCGGTGTCGATATCGCGCACATCAATTTCATTGACGGTCTTATCATTTAGAACCCGATACTCGATGAGGTCGGCAATCGTGCCGATGCGAATTCCATGTTTTTGGGCGAAAACCTCGAGTTCTGGCCGTTGGGCCATGGTGCCGTCTTCGTTCATCACTTCGACAATGACCGACGCGGCTTCGTATCCGGCCATGCGCGCGAGATCGCAACCGGCTTCGGTATGGCCGGCGCGACTAAGGACGCCCCCGCGATTTGCGATAAGCGGAAATATATGGCCAGGCATCACGATATCTTTGGGGTTGGCATTCTTGGCAACCGCCGTGCGCACCGTTCGCGCTCGGTCAGCGGCGGAGATGCCGGTGGTGATGCCGTCTGCCGCTTCAATCGAGACGGTAAAGTTGGTTTCGTGCTGAGAGTTATTGTTATCTACCATGAGGGGGAGTTGCAGTTGGGCAGCTCGTGATTCGGTGACGGTGAGGCAGATCAGGCCGCAGGCTTCGCGTGCGAAAAACGTAATGTGGGCGGGCGTGACAACCTCTGCGGCGATGACTAAATCACCTTCGTTTTCTCGGTCTTCATCATCGAGAATCAGAACCATTTTACCTTGTCGGAAGTCCTCAAGAATCTCGTCAGTTGTGTTGAGTTTCACATTACGCTCCTAGTTGAGTCGTCAGTATATCCCAGAGCGAGGTTCGCTGGGTCTTTCGGAAGGTTGGCCCTATAATGCGACATTGCACAGGTTTCGGACCAGTATGCTATCAGAAGCGATCACAAGCAGTTTACGTCAAATCGATGACCTAGAGTTGATCGAGGACCCCAGCCGGCGCAAGGTTTACGAAAGCGATGGTTTAACCGCGATTGCGCAGATGCCGCCTTTGGTTGGACTACCCAATTCATTGCAAGCCTTACAAGCGGCCCTGCGCCTTTGTCATAGCCATGGGGTGCCGATGGTAGCGCGCGGGGCCGGCACGGGCCTGTCGGGGGGCGCGACGCCTTTGGCCGATGGTCTGCTCATTGGGCTTGCAAAATTCAATCGCATTTTAGAGATCGATCCGATCAAAATGACGGCGCGGGTCGAACCGGGCGTCACCAAT
>Ga0209374_1001551_pt1 | contig 22066 bp, 17 predicted proteins | sample SaaInlLV_DNA_10m_FD_184683 | JGI IMG/M metagenome (GOLD analysis project Ga0209374, IMG submission 184683) | Marine microbial communities from expanding oxygen minimum zones in the Saanich Inlet - SI075_LV_DNA_10m (SPAdes) (version 2) | ecosystem: Environmental > Aquatic > Marine > Unclassified ... | reverse complement strand
GCAGTGACGCTAGGTACAGCGATGCGGGATTGCTATGCTGTAAAGGCGTGTCCGTGCCGACGGTATCCAGCCAGGTGCTGATTTCCTGATTCGGGGTTCGGGTCTCGTTGGTCATCTAAGCTGGCCCCCCATAAGGGTTGCTTTAACTGACGTAAATATACATTTAAGGAAGTTATGTTGCAACCCCTCTGGCAGTTCGCACGCCCAGGCATCCTGCCATGCAGTCCTGCACCAGACTAAGCGCCCCAGTATTACTAAGGGGTATTACCAAAAGGTATAAGCAAATAACCATATCAATGCTACCCTATGCACCCCACGCAACCCAGTGATCTTACTGCCTTCAGAGTGCTTTATGATGAGCCCGCACGTTACCCATTTTTTTGACGCCGCCACCTATACGTTGACCTACGTTGTCACCGATACGACCACAGGTGACTGCGCCATCATTGATCCGGTGCTCAACCTTGACTATGCCTCGGGGGCAATCGGCACGGATTCAGCAGATCAAGTCATTGCCTATATCAAAGACAACGATCTCAATTTGGCGCTCATATTAGAAACGCACATTCATGCGGATCACTTGTCGAGCGCGCCTTACCTTCAAAAGCACCTTGGGGGTCGCATTGTCATTGGCTCTCATATCACAACCGTTCAGGACACGTTTGGCACTATTTTTGACGAAGATGAGGGCTTTCGACGCGACGGCAGCCAGTTTGATGTGATGCTCTCAGACGGCGATACCTTCAAAGTCGGCGCTTTAAAGGGCAAGGCTTTGCACGTGCCGGGCCATACGCCCGCCTGTATGGCCTACCAGCTGGGTGACGCGCTCTTTGCCGGGGACACACTCTTTATGCCCGATGCGGGCACCGCGCGCTGCGATTTTCCTGGTGGCGATGCGCGCACCCTATATGAGTCTTGTCAGCGCTTGCTGTCGTTGCCTGATAACCTGCGCGTCTTTGTGTGCCATGACTATCAGCCTGAAGGACGGGTATTGGCCTTTGAGTCGACTGTGGCAAAGCAGCGCGATGACAACATCCACGTTGGCGGCGCCATCTCAGTCGATGAGTTTGTCTCCCTGCGCGAGGCGCGAGACGCAACCCTCGCCATGCCATCGCTAATACTCCCCTCCCTACAGGTCAATATGCGAGCAGGGTATCTCCCTCCTCCTAATGGGCAGGGACGGATGTTTTTAAAAGTGCCCATTAATGCGTTTGGTGGTGCTCAGCTCGATCAACTGCCGGCTAACAAATAATCCAACTCGCCCTGGAGGGCTTTGTCATGACAACGCAATATTTTGACGTCGCTATTGTGGGGGCGGGAGCCGCAGGTATCGCCACAGCGGCTAGCCTCAAAAAGCGTCAACGACATTTGTCTGTGGTATTGATTGATCCAGCCGAAACCCACTACTACCAGCCAGGTTGGACAATGGTGGGAGGCGGTGTTTTTCAGGCACCGAGTACCGCCCGCTCTACGGCATCAGTCGTTCCCAGCAACGTTGCCTGGATACAGCAATCGGTGCAAGACTTTCAGCCCGATGACAATATGCTCTCGCTGGAGGATGGCGGCACTGTTTGTTACGAGCAGCTGGTCGTTGCCCCGGGGCTGAAGCTGGATTGGGATGGTGTTGAAGGCCTCTCAGAGAATTTGGGTCGCAATGGTGTGACCTCTAATTATGCCTATCACACTGCCTCCTACACCTGGGAGCTAGTCCAAAATTTGAAATCGGGCACCGCGCTATTCACCCAGCCGCCAATGCCGATAAAATGCGCGGGTGCGCCACAAAAAGCCCTTTACCTCTCGGCGGATCATTGGCGTCGGCGGGGATGTTTGCAGTCGATCGACGTTGAGTTCTGTACCTCGACCCCCGGACTCTTCGGTGTGGCTGACTATGTGCCAGCTCTGATGGAGTACATGGACCGATACGGCGTGCAGCTGAATTTCCAGACGACGTTGACACGCATTGACGGTGCTCAAAAAATAGCGACGTTTACGGGCCCTGATGGCGAGTGCGAAAAATCCTTCGATATGATCCACGTGTGTCCACCGCAGCGCGCCCCAGATTTCATACGCCACTCCCCGCTCAGTGATGAACAGGGATGGGTCGACGTCGATCAGGCAACCTTGCAGCATAAGCGGTTTAGCAACGTTTGGTCTTGTGGCGATGTCATGAATGCGCCGAATGCTAAGACCGCCGCAGCGGCGCGAGCGCAGGCCCCAGTGGTAGCCACTAACCTCGTTGCTCATCGGGCTGGTCATCCGCAGCTGGCGCGTTATAACGGTTACGGATCCTGCCCGCTAACAGTCGAGCGAGGCAAGATTGTATTGGCTGAATTTGGGTACGGGGGCGCCCTGCTCCCCACGTTTCCAAAAGGGATATTGAACGGTCTGCGCCCTACCCGCCTTGCTTGGCATTTAAAAGCAGATTTGCTGCCTTGGATTTACTGGAACGGCATGCTGAAAGGCCGGGAGTGGCTGGCGAGGCCTGAGATCCAGCAGTGAAACTCGACACGCACAGTCGGCACTCGCTCTTTCCGGCTGCGGCGTGGCTTGCAGGTTACCAGCGCCATAATTTGCTCAACGATACTGTGGCTGCAGTGATCGTTACGATGCTGCTGATCCCGCAGTCGCTCGCTTACGCGCTGCTCGCAGGGTTGCCGGCGGAAATGGGCCTGTATGCCTGTATTTTACCCCTGCTCGCTTACGCCGCTTTTGGCAGCAGTCGAACTCTGTCGGTGGGTCCCGTCGCCGTGGCCTCGCTCATGACCGCCTCTGCGGTCGGCGCCGTTGCCGCCGAGGGTACCGTCGATTACGCGACGGCGGCGACGACGCTGGCACTGCTGGGGGGCGTCATTTTACTCGCCCTGGGTTTTTTAAAATTTGGATTTATTGCCAACTTCCTCTCGCATTCAGTGGTGTCCGGCTTTATTACCGCATCGGGGATTATCATCGCCGTAGGGCAACTGGGCCCCCTCATCGGTATTTCCATTAAGGGCGATACCGCACCCGTGCTGCTGGCAGGACTTTTTGATCAACTCGCTGAGATGCATTTATTGACCTTCATCATCGGGGCAGCTGCTATCGGGTTTTTGTTGTTTGCTCGTTATCGGCTCGCAGCACTCCTGCGTCGTGCCGGCTGCGGCGAGAACATTGCCAGCATCATCGTTCGTGCGGCGCCCATCTTAGTCATGATGGTGATCATTCCCTTATCGGCCTTCCGCGACTTCGAATCGCTGGGTGTCCCTTTGGTAGGGCATGTCCCGAGTGGTTTACCGCCATTCAGCGCGCCCAATATTAGTTGGCATTTGCTCGAAGTATTAGCACTCCCTGCACTTTTAATTGCCTTGATTGGATTTGTAGAGTCGGTGTCGGTGGGTAAAACACTCGGCGCGAGAAAACGACAAAAAGTAGATGCTAATCAAGAATTATTGGGGCTGGGTGCTGCCAATGCCGCGGCAGCGCTGTCGGGCGGTTTTCCGGTAACGGGCGGCTTTTCTAGGTCGGTTGTGAATTTTGATGCAGGTGCCGATACGCAGATGGCCTCCATATTAACGGCGCTCGGTATCACCTTGGCCGCACTCTTTTTGGCTCCTGCACTCTACTTCTTACCCAAGGCAGTGTTAGCCGCCACCATAATTGGTGCCGTCATTAGCCTCATCGATTGGGACGTCATCGTCAAGGCGCGCCGTTTTGCCCTCGGTGATTTCGTGGCGGTGACATTGACGTTGCTGGTCACACTGATAGCGGGCGTTGAACTGGGTGTCCTCACAGGGGTGGCGGTCTCAATTGGCTTACACCTTCATCAAACCAGTCATCCGCATTTTGCGGTGGTGGGACAAGTGCCCGGTTCTGAACATTTCCGCAATGTGATGCGGCACGACGTCATTACGCATGACCACATTTTATCGATACGTATCGACGAGTCGCTGTATTTTGCCAATGCCGCGTATCTTGAGACAGTGGTTTACGATCAAATAGCGGCACACCAGAATTTAAAGCATGTGATTATTATGTGTCCTGCGGTTAACACCATTGATCTGAGCGCCCTCGAAGCGCTCGGCGAGATCAACCTGCGCCTCATCGATTGGGGCATCGCATTACATTTGAGCGAGGTAAAAGGTCCCGTTATGGATGCCTTGGGTCGCAGTCACTTTTTGCAGGAGTTGTCAGGTGAGGTTTTTTTATCTCAGCATGTGGCCGTCGCGGCGTTAACGGCTAGAGAAAGCGCTGATCTTGCTCCGACCTAAGGATTCGCCGAAACCCTCGCTCCACCGCCACCTCTGCTGCAACACCGAGGCGCTCTTGCCAGCCACGCTTCACTCGATAGCGCACCTCGATCAGGTCACTGTGTTCGACCCGCGACTGCAGAAAGGCGTCAGAAGTACTGAGCCGGTCTGTTAACTGCAAATCTAGCGCTCGCTGGCCGAACCAATACTCCCCTGTGCTGACCTGATCAATCGCTACGATTGGCCGGTTAGCTGAGACAAACTCCTTAAAAAGAATATGCACATCGTCCAGATCTGCCTGAAATTTCTCGCGTGCTTTATCGGTGTTCTCGCCAAAAAAAGTCAGTGTTCGTTTGTATTCCCCTGCCGTGTGCATCTCAACATCAATATCATTTTTTTTGAGTAGGCGATGAAAGTTGGGCAGCTGCGCAACAACGCCAATTGAGCCCAGAATGGCAAACGGCGCCGCAATGATCTCGTCCGCGACACACGCCATCATATAGCCACCACTTGCGGCGACTTTATCAACCGACACCGTCAACTTAATACCAGCGTCTTTAAGTCGGATGAGTTGGCTAGCCGCTAAGCCATAACCGTGGACGACACCACCGCCGCTTTCAAGGCGCACCAGTACTTCATCTTTTTCTGTCGCGACCGGTAAAATCGCAGACACTTCCTCTCGCAGCTCCGCGACGGCACTGGCCTGCATGTCACCGTCAAAGTCGATGACAAAGACGCGAGGGCGATGTTCAGCTTCAGCCACGTCCGCCATTTTCGATGCGCGCTTTCGTGCCTTTGCTTCGACTTTTTTTGCTTTTTTCTTCGCTTTTTCACGTGCCTTAGCGTCGGCCTCCTCTTCAGTTACCGCACGAAGGGATTCTTGATGTGCCTCATAACGTTCATTCAGCAGTCGCGCCTCGATGTAGCCATCATCGCCTGATCCTCGTTTTCGTTGACTAATTGCCACTACGCCTGCAACCGCCACGAGGAAGACCGCGAGTAAGATCAGTGCTTGAAGTAGAAATGAACCGATGTCGAGAAGAAAATCCATAGCGATTGACCGTTAACGAGCTTGAAGGAAGTGAGCGATGAGTTGCCCCGATATGGACGCATTAGGAGGCGTGGGTGGGAGTGCGCCCGGGTCAAACCAATCGGCCTCCTCGATCTCATCAGGGTTAGGCACGATATCTCCCGATTCCCATTCGGCGAAGAAGCCGAGCATGACCTGACTCGGAAAAGGCCATGGCTGTGAGGTAAAGTAACGAATATTGCCGACTTCGATGCCGACTTCTTCTCTCACCTCGCGGATCACGGTCTGTTCGCAAGTCTCTCCGGACTCCATGAATCCTGCTAGCGTACTGTAAAATCGTTTCTGGTAGCCTGCGGCTGCGGCGAGCAATAGTTTGTCACCTTTTGACACTAAGACGATCACGCACGGCGATATCCGGGGATAAACCCGCGATGAGCAATCGCTGCAGCCTACCGCCCTACCGTCTTCGATGACCGAAGTGGGCGAACCGCAGCGGCCGCAATATCGGTGGGTGTCTTGCCAGTGCAATAACTGGTAGGCGCGGCCGTTGGCGTGGAACAGTGAGTCGTCTACGCGGCCTAGCAAGCTATATAGATTACCGCTGAGCACCTCAAGCCCGGTTTCGCTGTTCTCTGGAACAGAAAATGCCCAAGCTGCTTTGCCGCCCCAGTACCCCATCGGCACCGCTAAGTCCCTATTTAGGCTCCAGAGCGCGTCAGCCTCGCCAAGGCGCCATGGCGCACCTGGCTGGCCCCGCAGTGACGTCAATGTATTGCGGCCCGCAAAGACGAAGGCCCAATCGTCCGTCTCGGGGCGCAGGGGCAAAACAGAAATATCAAGCAAAGTGGCATCACCGAAAATCGCGCAGCGGACAGTCTAGGAACCCATCGCCCCAAGTACAAGAACCAAGTGATGCTAATCGCCGTATATTTTCCCAGTCGTTGGATGAGGGTGCATCTCTGCTGCCGATGGGGTTTAATCCATAAAGCCTATAGCGGCCTGATCAATAGTGTCGTCGTGAGTGCGAATTAGCATCGGTCAATCCACAGTCATTGATCGCGGCGCAATAACAACCATAACGGATAAAAAGATATGAGTGAGTCCCCCTTCAGTGCCCTCTGGTCCAATTTTTTAGGCGAATCACCCCGCTGGTACAAGCAGACCATCATCGCTTTTCTCGTTCTGAATCCGTTTATATTGCTCGGCGCAGGACCCGTGGTCGCTGGATGGGCGCTGGTGGCAGAGTTCATTTTTACTCTTGCACTGGCACTGAGGTGCTATCCGCTCCAACCCGGCGGGCTCATCGCCATAGAGGGGATCCTGCTGGGGCTCGCTGATCCACACAGCGTTTACCATGAAGCTGAGGCCAATTTCGAAGTCATCCTGCTACTGATGTTTATGGTGGCTGGTATCTACTTTATGAAGGACCTGCTGTTATTCGTCTTCACAAAAATTCTCTTGAATGTTCGATCCAAAAAGTTTCTGGCCTTCTTGTTCTCGATTGTCTCCGCGGTGCTGTCAGCTTTTCTTGATGCCCTTACGGTGACGGCGGTGTTGATTAGCGTGGGCGTTGGCTTCTACGCCGTCTTTCACCGCGTGGCGTCGGGTGCCGCGCTATCGGATCAGCAGCACGACTACACGCATGATCGAGGGGTGAACGCCGCGTCAGAGAATGATCTTGAGACGTTCCGTGCTTTCTTGCGCAGCTTGTTGATGCACGGGGCTGTCGGTACTGCGCTGGGTGGTGTTTGCACGTTGGTGGGTGAACCACAAAACCTGTTGATTGCGAGCGTTGCCGGATGGGACTTTCAGACTTTCTTCATGAACATGGCACCGATCACGATGCCTGTGCTGGTGTGTGGATTGATCACCTGCGTCCTATTAGAGGTGACCGGATGGTTTGGCTACGGGGCATTGATGCCTGCCAATGTTCGCCAAGTCTTGGTTGAGTTCGATGAGGGGCAGCAGAGTAACGCGACGCCACGGACTAAGATGAAGCTAATGGTTCAAGCCGTGGTAGCCGGCATCTTGGTTTTTTCGCTGGCGCTTCATTTGGCTGCAGTCGGGTTGATCGGCTTGTTAGTCATCGTGTTGTTGACAGCCTTTAATGGCATCACGGATGAACACGATATCGGACACGCGTTTCAGGAAGCGCTGCCCTTCACGGCGCTGCTTGTGGTCTTTTTTGCCGTTGTTGCCGTCATTCACGAGCAGCATTTATTCACGCCCGTTATTGACGCCGTGTTGGCGATGTCAGATGAGGTGCGGCCGGCTATGTTCTTCCTCGCCAATGGACTGCTCTCGGCGATCTCAGACAATGTCTTTGTTGCGACCGTTTATATTTCCGAGATTGACGCGGCGTTAAAGGCTGGTGAGATTGATCGAGCCGAGTTTGACCGGCTGGCGATTGCCATCAATACGGGTACCAACCTGCCGTCTGTTGCAACGCCCAATGGACAAGCCGCCTTCTTATTCTTGTTGACCTCTGCATTGGCGCCTCTGATTAGACTGTCCTACGGCACGATGGTGGTCATGGCATTGCCCTACACCATTGTACTCACCGGGGTCGGGCTGCTAGCCGTCACGATCGCGCTATAACTATCCCTGCGGAGAGGCGCGACGCCAAAGCGCCTCTCCAGATTCCTGATCGAGTTCTCTGAGCTTCTGCTCATGACGCTCGACCTCCTCTGGTGTCGCGCGTAAGACCGCAAGCCTGGGGCGATCAGCAGGCAATGGCCGAATACTGGATGCTTGCATCGCCCCGCTTCCCAAAGTGCCTGCGCCCTCAGATCCCAACCCCAACGACGTTTGACCGCCTGTCATCGCTAGGTACACTTCGGCGAGAATTTCGGCGTCTAATAGCGCGCCGTGGAGACTTCTACTGGTATTGTCAATTTCGTAACGCTGACACAAGGCATCCAAATTATTACGCTGCCCGGGGTGCTTGTGCCGAGCCATTTGCAACGTATCGGTCACCTCACAAATATCTCTGACCGCTTCACTGCCCGGACTTAATCGCGACAGCTCTGCGTCGATGAAACCCACATCAAACGGCGCATTATGAATCACGAGCTCAGCCCCTCGAATAAATTCGATGAACTCATCGGCCGCTTGCTGAAAGGTCGGTTTTCCCATCAAAAAATCGAGCGTAATGCCATGAACCTCCATGGCGCCTGCGTCGATGTCTCGTTCAGGGTGCAGATACTGATGGTAATGACGCCCCGTTACTCGACGGTTCAATAACTCCACACAGCCAATCTCAATAATCCGATGTCCTTGATTGACCTCCAGCCCAGTGGTTTCTGTGTCTAATACTATTTGCCGTCTATCCACGATGGGCCCCTTTCAATGCGCTCATGCCCTCGTTGGCGAGGGTGTCTGCCCGCTCATTCTCGGGATGTCCACTGTGTCCTTTGACCCATAGCCACTCAACCGAGTGTTGCGCCGCATAGTGTTCGAGTTGCTGCCATAAATCTTGATTCTTAACGGGCTTTTTGGCGGCGGTCTTCCAGCCATTGCGTTTCCAGTTGCTAAGCCATTTGGTAATCCCATCCTTTACGTAGGTGGAGTCCGTTGTCAGCGCAATGCGACACGGCTCCTTTAAAGCTTTTAACGCCTCGATGGCGGCGGTCAGCTCCATACGGTTATTAGTCGTATCGTTCTCGCCCCCCATCAGTTCTCGTTCATGATCCCCGAACTGCAGCACCACGCCCCAGCCCCCTGGACCGGGGTTACCGCTGCAAGCGCCATCGGTATAGGCTTGGACCGATCTCATTGCTGTGGCCCCCAAGGGTCGTCGATTTTCACCTTCACTTGCCGTGGCACGGGAACCCCTCCTTGAGACTTACCCAGCGGAATCGCGATCAGTCTAGGCTTGTTCATGACTGTGAGGCCGCTCTCGAGGCGGGCCGACACCCGTTTACGCGCATGAATGAGATAAACATTACCAATGGGCGCATTCTGCCTTCTCAGCCAGCCCTCGATGGTCGTCATCATATTCCGAAGCCGTCCCCGCCCTACCGGGACAAGGGGCGCCAAATACTGCGGCTCGCCATGTGAAAACCCCAACAGTGCGAGCCAGTCACGCATTTTTCGGCTGCTGGCCGCGGGCAGGGTCTTACGACGCAACAGATGACTCAACAGTCGCCCAGCGCCCCACAAACTGAGGGGATTAAAGCTGACGACAAATAAATGGCCATTGGGCACCAAAACCCGTTGGCACTCTCGCAGTACCTCATGGGGAGTAGGCGCCACATTCAAGGTATGACACAGCACCAAGGCATCAAGCGAATCTGAGGCGAAAGGTAGTTCGCTGCTCATCCCCACGACAGGTTGGAAACCTGGCGCTGAACTGGGCTGAGTCGTCAAACAAAAAATACGCTGGGTTTTTCCCAGTCGGCTGAAATCAAGGCCGATATCGGCACCGGTGATGAGCATGTGATAGCCAAAAACTTGCTCCAGCCGATGATTCAGTGCTTCGCTCAATTGCTCAGTCAGCAGGCGCCCCATGGCCCTCTGTGCATACCACTGTCCGAGCGCATTTCTATTGGCAGATTCTTGCGGAAAAGGACTGGTCACATTCATGGGCAGCAGGTAGCCTCGCTAAACAGAGTGAAACACTAAGGTAATGCATCAATGGTGACTATATCGCCGATCAACGCTTTCAGCGACAACTACATCTGGCTGATAGAGCGAGGTCAACACGCCTATGTCGTGGACCCGGGAGAACCGGAGCCCGTGTTGACAAGGTTAGCAGAGCGGGGGCTCGAGTTAACGGGCATTTTGATAACGCATCATCATTTCGACCACACTGGGGCAGTACAGGTCTTGCAGGAAAAAACAGGCTGCGATACCTGGGGCCCCGCAGGGAGTCCCGCAGGCGTTTTCGACCACACGGTGACTGAGGGTGACCAAGTATCGGTATTGGGTGAGTCCTTCGAGGTGCTGGAGGTGCCCGGACATACTTTGGACCATATTGCCTACCACTGTGCAACACAAAGTGCGTTGTTTTGCGGTGACACGCTTTTTGTGGGCGGCTGTGGCCGAGTCTTTGAGGGCACAACAATGCAGATGCGCGCCTCACTGGAGAAGCTCAGCGTATTGCCGAGCGATACGAGGATCTATTGTGCACACGAATATACGCTGGGTAATTTAGCGTTTGCGCAAATGGTGGAGCCCGACAATGCGGCACTCGCAGCGTTCGCCGCCGCCTGTCAGGACAAGCGCGCTCGGGATCTACCCACGGTACCCTCGGTGTTAGAAGGGGAGCTTCGCTATAACCCCTTTCTCCGATGGTCTAGTAGCGCGATCCGCCAAACGTTGATCGATACCGGACGACTACATGACGATAGCCCCGATGGTGTCTTTTCAGCCGTGCGAGAGTGGAAAAATCAGGCTTGAGACCACAAAAAGTGACAATCCATGCCTTCCCGCCTTCCCGACACCAAGCGATTGCGCTATCTTGCTCAGCGATTTGACTGAACGCCCCTGTATCACTGGGCCAAACTGATAGAAGGAATACATGATGAAATTGTTGAAGTTAATTCCCCTCTCTCTTGCCACGCTTTGGGCGATTGTGCCAGTAACCAGTTTTGCGGGGCACCATGAAGCTGGCGAGACGGTTGTTCACGAAAACCCTGCCGATGTCGTGTGGGCATCTGGCGGTCGCGCCATCGTCGCCGAGGTAGAGGGTGAAGTGGTTGCGGTTGATTTAGAAACTCGTGAACTCGTCGTACGCGGACCTGGCGGTAACTTCGTCACCCTGAGCGCGCGTGAAGACGGTGTCGATATAAGCCAAATCGTCCCCGGCGACACGATTATCGCTGATTACGTTGCGTCGATCGAGGCAGAAGTGCGGCAGCCCACAGCCGAGGAGCTGGCTGAGCCTTGGGTCGTTATCGGCGAGCGCGGCAATACGGACGCTGATGCCGGTGTCACCGCAGCGGGAGTGGCGCGTCTGGTTCGTGCCGTATGCACCATCGAAGCAATGGACAGCGCAGGCAATGTCGTCATTAAAGATGCACGGGGCCGCATGCACACAATCGGGGGCGTCGAACTCGATAAGCTGGATAACGTGCGACTAGGGGATTCGGTAGTTGTCGTCTTCACTGAGGCACTGGTGATGTCGCTCAAAGAGGTTTGATCACCGATTGGCAAGACAAGAACCCGGCTTTCAGCCGGGTTTTTTTATGGTGTCAAAGAGAGCATTTTGATCGACGGAAAGTACAGTGCGGTCTTGATGGCTGCGTGTGGTTCTGCCCCAGTTTGCTCAGCCAGTAGCTCGGCATAGTTTCGCAATTGCTCTCGGTAGTGAGCATGTTCTCTTGCTGTAAAACTATCGAGCGATTCGTCCACCAAGGGGGCGCTCGTTTTATAATCGATAATCCAGCGGAACCCTGTCTCTGAATCGACAAAAGTTCGGTCGATAACGTAACCTTTTAACTCACCAGACTCCATACGGCTCAGTGCCAACTCACTTTGGGCCTCAGGATGAGCGCTGAGGATCCACCGGCCTGTCTTACAACTCAGTGTATTGCTCAGTAAGTGCAAGCAGTGCTCCTCTACTGTATTCATCGCCTCAGGGGTAAGACTGGTCTGCTGTAAGCCACCACGGATCCATTGCCTGATGCGGGCATCCGGTTCGGTCGGTAAGTCTGTGCCGGAGAGTAGTTCGAGTATCCGATGGGTAATGATCCCAGTGACTCGCTCCACACGATGACTCCGTGACTGAATGGGCAGTGATCGCTGGGTGAGTGCCGCTGTCCTGTCTGCGGATGGTAATGTCATAGCGTCACTGCGGAGCTGGTCTTTCGATAGCCGGTATAGCCCCGTTGTTGCTACGGGCATACCCACATCGCCCATGGGCGTCTGCACGGAGGCTGATTGAGGGGACGGCTCTACGCCCACCGGTGATGCTGAATCGTTGATGGCGTTCTCTAATAACCCTAGCATCGATCCTGCTGGCGCCCTGAACTCATCGATGTCATCACCTGCAACGGCACATCCAGTGAGCACTGCGCGGCGGCGTGCTCGGGTTACCCCAACATACAACAACCGTTTAAGTTCCTCGGCGTCCTTTCGTTTTTGCAACCAATTGAGATAGTTATAGAGCGACGTGTCTTTTTTCTCTTGGTCATCGGCCGCAATCAATAGCCCACCCGCCCGCTCGGTCCCATGCCAATGCCAGCGCAATAACTCACGCTGCACCGGTCTCGTGCGGCGATGCAGAGACGGCATAAAAACATAATCAAACTCGAGACCCTTCGCTTTGTGGAAAGACATCATGCGGACGGGGTTATTGGACTCAGCCATTCCCGGCGCGACGTCTGAGAGTGACTGTGACAGCCACTCGACGTCCAGCCCGACTCCTGCTCGCTCCGCTCGCCGTAAACACTCAAAAAACGAGTATACCGACGATAAATCGTTGGGTAGGACACTCGCAGGCCCCTCAAGTCGCAGCCATATTTGTTCTAACCAGACAGGCAGGGCTAATCGGTCTCTTTTGCTTTGCGCCCACTCGAGTGCCTGTTTGAGATGTGTGACTCGTGCTGCCACCTCCCCCTCCAGCTCCAGGCTCAGTTCCGGCGTCAATAGTTTCAGCAGATCAAATGGTCGTTCAGGTTGATCGATGAGCAGCCTGTCGATAGACCCGAGGTCAATACCACACCAAGGACTCCTCACCAGTGTGAGGGCCGCAATGTTATCGGCGGGGTTCGCTAACCATGAGCAGAGTGCCATGAGATCTTGAATGACGCTGCGGTCGGCCAGCGACTGGAGCGCTTCTCCAGACACTGGAATGTCACGACTAGACAGGGCGTCCATCACGGGGTCGGCATGCTTTTTGGCTCTCACTAATACCGCAATCGTGGCATCTGGGTGGGTTTGTCGCAGCGTCGCGATGGTGTCGGCGATAAACGTTGCCTCTTCCACCTCAGATGCCTCCTCAAGGGTCACAACGTCTACCCCCTCCCCAGCGCCGGTGTCATCGAGAGACTTGGCGCTGACAGCGTGCACGTGACTGACTCGACCAATATTGATGTCGTCGATCTTTCCCATTAGGTCCGCAAAAACACGATTTACCCAGTTCACGACCGCTGGGCGCGATCGAAAGTTTTGCGAAAGCGTCAATGGCGCTAACGTCAGACCGGCCAGTCCATTTTGTCGAATCTGCAAAAAAAGCCGCACATCGGCGTAACGAAATCCATAAATGGATTGCATGCCATCACCGACAACAAAGAGCGTGCGTGGCATGGCACCGGTCGCATTGTGCTCAGCCCAGCCACGCGTCAGACGTCTTAAGAATTCTGCCTGCGACGATGAGGTATCTTGAAATTCATCGACCAGAATATGTTCGAGTTGATAGTCCAATCGCTCTGCTAGCGTCGTCGGCTGCTCGTCACTACCCAGTGCTTGGCTTGCTGCCAACGCAATATGGGTATGATCAACGGTGCCAGTGCGTTGAAATGCCAGCAGCAAATGGGCTTGCAGCACCGGCAGTAAAGACGACAGCAAAACCACCAACTGCCACCCCTCACCCCGGGCAAGGGGATCTGGCAAATATCGCAACTCAACGAGTGCTTCTCGCAGAGCCTCATCATCACCGTAGCGTGCCAGTATCGCTAAAAATCGCACCTTGAAATCGCTGTCTTTCTGAAATCCCTGCCTGACATTAATACCTTTGGGTTTGCGCCAAGTCTGATCATTTGTCAAAAGTGCCATTGAGACGGCACGCCAGCCTTCAAGCGCCTCGGTAGCCGGTGCGTCGGCAGCGTATGTGAGTGTGATGGCCGGCAACGCTAACACCTCTCGCGCGCCATTGATGACGTCGCACAGTTCCTGAGTGTCGTGAGCAAATAGCTCGGACAGCGCACTCAGTCGGTCAGTCACAAGATCGGAGACCGTCGATTCAATGGCGGCCTCTGCAGTGGCGGGATCGTGATGCTGACCAATATGGGGCCCCCAGTCGCCTCGACGAGATAGCAGCGCTACCAGTAAATCCGACACCTTGTGCCAGCGATTGTCGAAATGACCGAGTAACGTGGAGATGCTTTCACCGACCTCGCCCTCGCTGGCTTGCTGTAAGAAATCGCTCACTGCGCGTTCGTACAGGGGGCTCGCATTGTCGACCGGCTCAGCGATGCCCCCCATCCCACTCAAGATGGGCATTTGACGTGTCAACTCGTGGCAAAAACTGTCTATGGTCCTCAGGTTTAAGCTCGACTCATCGAGCCGCCAGCTTCGCTGCTGTGCGTGTACCAGTAGCTGCTGTGCTAAGTCTCGAGTTACTTGCTCATGTGCCGCCTCAATCGGCGCACCTGCCCTCGCCTGCTCTAGCTTTTCCATAATGCGTGCGGCCATCTCATTGGCCGCCTTGCGCGTAAACGTGATCGCCAGTACTTGCTCTGGCCTGTCGACTCTCGCTAGCAATGCCAGCAAGCGCTGTGTCAGCAGTTCGGTTTTACCAGAGCCCGCGGGCGCACTGACGCAAAAGCTCATGGTCGGATCAATCGCGCGCTCACGCGCTGCCTGGTCGTCAGATAACATCCTCGACCTCCCCAGCTCGGGCTATCTCGCCCTGATTCAGCTGCCGGACTCTGCACACCGATGAAAGATTACAGTAACGACAGGCACCACTCGCCGGATCTACCCGAGCATTACCTGCGATAAAATCATTGGCAAGCGCTGTCAAACCAGTACGCCACGCTTCCACCAACTCCTGCCATTGTTCAGCGACTCCCTTGGTTTGTTGCTGCAGCGGTTTCTCATTGTGGCTGGTGAGTCCCAGTGCCTCGCCCAGTCCGACAAACTGGGGCGGTTGCTCAGCCATACTGGCAAACGCAATACCCTCAATCTTGTCATCCAGTAAAGCGTAAAGCGGCAGCTGCGGCTCTCCAGGGCGCTCGCCCATCCACTGGCTCCGCGCCGGTGCGCGCGTTTTATAATCGATGACCATTCTGCGCCCGTCCTCCAACTCGTCGACACGATCTGGACGTAATGACAGTTCGAGCTCTCCTAAGCGAAGACGATGCGCCTGTTCCGCCTCTGCTACGCGAAACGAACCTTCTCGCTTTTGTTCGAGATGTAACCAGCGCAATAGGACCTGTCGACAGTACGTTTGTTCCAGATCCCAGCAGGCACGGCCCACTCGCTGCCTAAGGCTAAAACCACGGCCCTCACAGGTCCTTTGAAGCCCCTGAAATGCGCCGCGGACCGCGCTGTCGAGTGTTGCTTGTAGGGCTTTATCGCTGAGCTGATTCAGGCGCTTCTGATCATCTACCTCTCGCCAAAACAGAAATAACGCCTCGTGCAGTAAAGCGCCGCGCTCAGCACTTGAAAAGCCCATCACGGCAGTCGTTAGCGAGGTTGGTCGCAATCGATGTTTCACCAGAGCGCGAAACGGACAGGCCGCTTGATCTTTAATCAGTGAAGTGCCGCCCGCCCGGTGTCCTTCCGGAACAGGCAGTGACCCTTCCAGTGGCATGGCTTCTACCGCCTGGTTTGCGTGCCAACGACCCCATAATGACGCCAACGCCCCACTTCCAGTGGTTTCTGTGATGAGGCAGCTTGGCTTGGTCGGTAGGCCCGCATCGGATTCATGGTACGTCATCGTCAATGCTGTCGATCCAGCTCTCCAGATACCGAGCATCTGGGTTGCCGCATCGTGCTGCGCTTGTTCATTCATTTCCGGGAGCCCCAGCACTTTCTGCAACGGCAACGGCAGAAAGGGCTCAATTCGACGCTTGGCAGGAAAGGTGGATTGCTGGGCGCCACAGACCCACATTGCCGTGTACTGACCGCCCAGTGCTTCCAATGGCCCCATCACTTGTACGCTGTCATAAGGCGTCTTGGGTTGAAACACAGCGTCGTTGAGTACTGCTCGCCACAGGGTGAGCGCTGAATCGAAGGTCTGATGCGGTAATGCTACGGCCAGATCAGCGAGTGCATCTAAACTTGAGTCGAGTCGATCAAGTTGTTGGTACTCAATCGAGTCGAGTGACGATCTTGCCGGCCATTGCCAAATACCAAGCCGCTCGCGCAGCACCTCTGACCACTCGGTAAGGCTTTTGACGCCCAGTTGCTGGCGGCTTGAACGAAGGGTGCGCAGCGTTGTCGCCAACGTTGATTCTGGCATTACCATGACACTCATATGGAGTGTCGATTCCATCGATACCTCAGCGCTCCCCGTCTGAAACTGCTGGTCAATCAGTTTTAACGTCTGCTGCGGGTGCTCTTGGGAAAAGGGCAAAAAGGGTGATCGCAACAGCGCAAGCCAGTCGGCGCGACTCAGTGATCGAGTCTCCCACTCGAGCGCGAGCAAAAGGTCTCGGTACATCGGGGTGGCACCCAGCGGCATGCCGGTTGAGAAATTGACGGGTAAGTCATTGTATTGTGTGTCTAAGCAGTCAAATTGCTCGCGCAATCGATATTCCAACTGATCGCGATCTGCCTCAAGATCGAGTAATACAATTGCAGTGCGAGAGTGTGCCTGCTGACTGTTCTGATAGGCCCATTCAGCCGCTGCCGCCAGCTCGTCTTCCCTTGACGCAAAGGGGACGCCCGCCACTTCATCCTGTTGACGATATGGCGGTTCGATGACGGTGACCTGACAGAGGTGCTCGAGTGCGCGCTGGGGTAATGGCGCCAGTTTTGGCACGGCATACAGCCCAATCGATTCTTTTTTAAAGCCGCTCGTCGTCAGCAACTGCTGGTATGCGTCATACCGAGTCGTCGCAGCCAGCTGGGACAAGCGCTGCTCAAATTGTTGCGCCCATCTTGCAAAAACACTGCAATCCTCGTCGAACTGAAAATAGTGCCAAAGCCCATCCAAACGCTCCGCTTGGAATAGCAATAATCGATCCCGTGCGGTCTTTGCCCGACTCGCCGCCGCACGCGGGTGCATTAACGAAAACCCATGGCGCGTAGCGATGTCCTCTTTGATAATCTGTTGCCATAACGCCAATTCTTGTTGATGCGATAGCAATCGCACGCTGGGCAAGTGCCCTAACTCAATGAACTCAGACCACATACCCTCGAGCCAACCATCCAGCGCTTCGACGCGGGGCGTGATGACAACCGAACGGGTGCTTTGCTGCTGCGCTACCCAGGTTCGCGTGATGTCGCGAGCCAGCCGCTTCCCAGGCGTCAGTATTAACTGATGTTGTTCGAGGAACGGCAGAAATAAGGTGAGGTCTACAGCGGGAAGCATGCGCTATTGTATCCCACGTTGATCAGCCTTCGGGAAAGAACGCCTCATGACCCTAACCCGCTTAGTGCGCCGGTTTCGGGTCGGGGGGAGCGTCAGCAACTCTAAGGTAGCCAGCGCACGGCGCTCTTTTCGATTGAGGTGCAGAGGGAGCCAGTCACAGCAGCGCTCGTGTCCCAGTGAGAGAAACCCGCCTAACCCCGCCCTTGACGATGGGAACAGCGCTAGTAGTAAGCCTGGCTGCGATCAGTGTGGTCTGTCGTGTCGCGCACGCCTGCCAACTGCGGTATTTGCTCCAGCAGCGTTTTTTCGACGCCGCCTTTAAGGGTCATATCGACCGCACTGCACCCTTGGCATCCCCCACCAAAACGAAGCACCGCAAATTGATCATCGGTCACTTCAATCAGGGAGACCTCACCGCCGTAGGCCGCTAGAGAAGGATTAACTTCGTTGTACAGCACGTAATTAATCCTATCTTCGATTGGACTGTCATCGGATACGCGCGGCATTTTGGCATTAGGCGCTTTAATGGTGAGCTGACCTCCCATTTTGTCGGGAGAATAGTCGACCAGCGCATCTTCCAAGAACGGCACGCTGCGGCCCTGGAACCAGGCGGCAAAGGACTCGTAGGGCTGTTCAACATCCCCCTCTTCAATGTCGCCCTCGCGGCAGTAGGCGATACAGGTTTCTGCTCTTGGCGTTCCCGGTTCATTGATGAACACCCTCACGCCCAGCGCATCCGATTGCTTAGACAGCAATTCCGCCAAATACGTTTGTGCCGACTCAGTGATCGTGATCATGCTTCCCCACCCTTTTTTATGGCCTAGCCATACACACGGATAATAACGCGATAAACTAGGACTGCCAATTAAGCCAAACCCAAAAGCCAGTCGCAGGGCCCTGCTACCCGCGCACCGCAGAGCCCACCATTATGCTGCTTGCATCACCTCAGCGCCAGCCAGAGCCGTCCATGACAGATCAAAAAACGAACGAACAAGCCAGCCAAAAAGACCCACCTGCAGCGTCAGCGGGCCAGCAACCGACTGGCTCCCTCAGTTGGATTCAAACGATTCGCTCTGGGTTGCTGGCCGGGCTCGGCGTGCAAAGTAGCAGTAACCGCGAGCGAGACTTTCAGCAAGGCTCCGTCATGCGGTTTGTGACGGTTGGTGTGTGCCTCACTGCGATTTTTGTCTTGTCTTTACTGTTTTTGGTCAAGGCGCTGGTGAATTGATGCCGCTGACCGATTATGAGCAGTTGGTCAGTCATATCGAAGCGGCGCTCCCTGCCGTACACAAATTTGCTCCGCCTACCCCCATGCTGCGTCTTCCGCGCCTCGATGCCCTCATTGGTGGCGCTGTTTTTCTCAAAGCGGAATGTTTACAGGCCACCGGATCATTCAAGGTTCGTGGGGCACTCAATGTGATGACGCCTCTCAAGCAACAACAGAGTGTTAATCATGTCGTTGCCTTCTCGTCGGGTAATCATGGTATTGGGGTCGCCTATGCAGCCAAGTGCCTGCAGATGCACGCCAGTGTCGTTGTTCCAAGCGATGCTCCGATCCGAAAAGTCGACCGCATTCGTTCGCTCGGTGCCAACATCATTTTTTACGATCGACACATTGAGAATCGTGAGCACATTGCTGAGGCGTTATGTCGTGACACCGGTGCCATGCTCGTCAAACCTTACGATGACTGGCGCACCATTGCGGGTCAGGGTACCTGCGGAGTAGAAGCGCACCGGCAGACCCGAGGCGCTATTGATAGCGCCATAATCTGCACTGGGGGCGGTGGTCTGATCGCGGGCATCGGCGCTTACTTGAAAGCCCAACGTGGCGATACGACACTCTACAGTGCGGAACCCGAGGGATGGGATGACCACCGATTGTCCTTTGTGCACCGCCGTGCTGTGGCCGCCCCGGCCACTGGATCTAGCTGGTGCGACGGCCTGCTCGCCATGGCACCGGGCGAGGTGACCTTGCCAATCAATTTGCAACATAACGTCACAGGTCTGTGTGCTTCAGATCTGGCCATTGCCAATGCGATGCGCCTGATATGGGACAATTTTGGTATCGCACTCGAACCCAGTGGGGCCGTTGCCCTCGCCTGCCTTATGGGATCGCCGTCTTCATTTTCGGGGCAGCGGGTGCTGGTGACACTGACGGGCGGCAACGTCGACAGCGCCACTTTTGAATCAGCGCTGACGCTAGCTGGGCAGACCGCTCAGCCAGATCATTAATGTTGCGAGTACCACGCAAATGACACCGGTTGCTGCAATAGCGTCCGCCACGCCGTCTTCCATATTGCTTTTAGACATATTTCTTTGAATCCTGCTGTGCGCCAGTCAGACTGGACGACGATAAAAGTAAAGGTGCTGACTGCCAACGATCACTCAACTGGCAGCGAACCGACGGCGCGCATTGTACCGATTATCCGGTCCCCTTCAAACGCGTTGTTTGCTCTTAACGATCATTATTTTGTCCGCTGGATATGCAACAATACTCGCTCTTAGCGCCGGTGGCCCTTGGGACTCACTGCCAGTGACAACACTTTCCTCGGCGCGGTTTATTCACAGGCAGCGACATTGGATGACTAGGTGATGGACACGGGAATTACCTTTACCTTTGCGGCGATTTTTTTGGGAGCCGCTGTTTTATCCTCCTTAGCGCTCTATGCGCGTCAGCCGATCATCATTGCCTATATCGCTTTGGGCATGGCACTAGGGCCGCATGGCTTTGGCTTGGTGACTGATATGGCGTTGGTATCGGGCGCTGGGCACGTGGGTATTATTCTGCTGCTATTTTTACTCGGGCTCGATATGAAGCCCGTGGCGCTGTGGAATAGCCTCCGACAATCGACCCTCGTTGCCCTGTTGAGCACTGCGCTGTTTGCCGTCACCGGTTTTGGTGTTAGTCGGTTATTTGGGTTTGGTACGCAGGATGCTGTGCTGATTGGCGCAGCATTGATTTTCTCTTCGACGATCATTGGCATCAAATTGCTACCAACGACAGTCTTGCATCACCGTCACCTTGGGGAGCTAATGATTGCGTTGCTATTGTTTCAAGATTTGATGGCCATCATTGTACTGGTGCTGATGGAGAGCACGGGGACAGACAACACCTCATGGCGGGCACTACTTGCCCCTCTGTTGACGCTGCCACTCTTAGGTTTTATTAGCTGGCTAAGCGTTAAAACGGTCTTGCTGGCGCTGATCAAGCGATTTGATCGTTATCATGAATATATCTTTCTGCTCTCTATTGGCTGGTGCTTAGGCATGGCGGAGCTCGCTATTTGGCTTGGTCTGTCAGCCGAGATCGGTGCCTTCATAGCGGGCATTAGTATTGCCAGTAGCCCTATTGCGCAATACATCGCCATCAGCCTGAAGCCTCTGCGGGACTTTTTTTTGGTGGTGTTCTTCTTCTCCGTGGGCAGCGGCTTGGATATGCAATTACTCCCCGCGATCGCCCTCCCCGCCGCCGCCATTGCGACCATCCTGCTGGTGCTGAAGCCGATCGTTTTCCAGTTCTTGGTAAAGGGTATTTGTGAGGAGCCCAAGCTGGCCTGGAACTTGGGCCTAAGATTGGGTCAATGCAGTGAATTTGCGCTATTAATCGCGTTTTTAGGAGTGTCTAAGGGGCTCCTGGGAGACGCCGCAGCGACATTGATTCAAGCGGTCACCATTATCACGCTACTGGTGTCATCGTATTTGGTGGTGCTTACGCTGCCCAACCCCATTGCCCTGAAGGCAGATTTGAGAAAGGACTGAACACTGTCCGGGCCCAGCCTGAATCAAGGCTATGCGCTGAGCGGGCGCCGAGGCAACGGCTCAACCCCAGCAACTGACTAGCATTCAAATGGAGAAGAAAAAAACAGTGCAGTGCGGCGATGCGAAAGTGCCTGCAGGACCCATCCAGCGGGACCTGCAGGTGTCATACGCTAAATCGCAGCTTCTAGCTCTGGGAGCGCCTCGAAGAGATCGGCGACCAGGCCGTAGTCTGCCACTTGAAAAATCGGCGCGTCTTCGTCCTTATTGATCGCCACGATGACTTTGCTGTCTTTCATGCCGGCGAGGTGTTGAATCGCCCCTGAGATACCGACGGCAATGTACAGGTCTGGCGCAACAATCTTGCCAGTCTGCCCCACCTGGTAGTCATTAGGAACAAACCCCGCGTCCACCGCTGCACGCGATGCGCCAATGGCCGCGTTAAGCTTATCGGCAATGCCCTCTAGCAGACTGAAATTGTCACCATTTTGCATACCACGACCGCCGGAAATGACGACAGAGGCCGAGGTCAATTCAGGCCGATCAGAGACGGCCACTTCTTCGCGGATGAAACGAGACACACCGGCATCATGAACCGCTGCGCAGGCTTCTACCGCTGCGTTACCCCCTTCAATAGGCCCTGCATCAAACGCCGTCGTCCTCACAGTGATGACCTTTTTAGGGTCAGAAGACTGGACGGTTGCGATGACGTTCCCCGCATAGATGGGCCGCTTAAAAGTGTCCGCGCCCTCAACGGTAATAATGTCTGAGATTTGTCCAACATCGAGCAAAGCAGCCACACGCGGCATGATGTTTTTGCCGTTGGGGGTTGAGGCGGCCAATATATTGTCG
>Ga0209374_1001523_pt1 | contig 22310 bp, 21 predicted proteins | sample SaaInlLV_DNA_10m_FD_184683 | JGI IMG/M metagenome (GOLD analysis project Ga0209374, IMG submission 184683) | Marine microbial communities from expanding oxygen minimum zones in the Saanich Inlet - SI075_LV_DNA_10m (SPAdes) (version 2) | ecosystem: Environmental > Aquatic > Marine > Unclassified ... | reverse complement strand
TGAAGCAACGAATCTTCAGCTTCACGATCCTCTGGTTGATCGTTACAGTCTCACTACTTATTTTCGGTATCGACGCAGGCGTCTGGCTACTCGCAGGTCTGGCGTTTTTTACGCAACTGGAGCTCTACCAACTGTTTGATAAAATGGGGCTCAAACCGATCAAGTCGCTCGGACTTACTTGCGGCCCCATCATCATGTTAGGCTCCTATTACCTCGGCGGAGTCGATGCCGGCACCGATATTTTCATCCTCTGTTTTCTAATTCTCGCGCTGACGATTATTATTAAAGACCTGCAAGCAGGCCGCCTACGCAGCTTTATGCCGACGCTTTTCGGGCTCCTCTACGTGCCCTTCATGCTCCATTTTTTCGTGAAAGTAGTGAAGATGGCTGAGTTCCACGGTTTCACCGACGCCACCAGTATTTTCCTCACGATCTGGATCGTCGCGGTGGCTAAATGCACTGATGTCGGCGGACTACTCGTTGGTATGCAAATTGGTAAAACGCCTCTGTCTGTGATCAGCCCAAAAAAGACCTTCGAAGGCGCTGCTGGCGGCATTGTTTTCGCCATGCTTATTGGACTTTTCATTTTGGGCATCTTTAGTGCCTATGCCCCCGAAGGTTTCACTTGGTGGCGTTCTGCATTGATGGCGATCCCAATCGGCATCGCCTCGATCGCATCCGATCTAGTCGAGTCCGCCTTCAAAAGACAAGCCGACGTCAAAGACTCAGGCAACATCATCCCTGGCATCGGCGGTATTTTTGATCTGACTGACAGCCTGTTACTAACTGCACCGCTCGGGTATTTGATGTTCAAACACTTCATCTTCTAAATGGCCGAAACCGCGAAAAAAAAAGTCGTGCTACTCGGCGCGACTGGTTCAATCGGCACTAGCACTCTACGCGTCCTGCGCGAACATACAGATCGACTGGAACTAATAGGCGTCGCCGCGCACTCCAGCCATACCGAGCTCGCTGCGATTTGTCACGAATTTCACGTGCCGCATGCCACGCTCTCCAGCGAATCTGCTTACGCTGAAGCCAAAGCTGCCAAGCACTTTCCCACCAACACTCAACTCGGTTGCGGTGATGCTGGCTTGCTCGAAATATCGACTTTAGCCGAAGCCGACATCGTACTGGTCGCCGTGGTTGGAGCTTGTGGGCTCAAGCCGACCCTCGCAGCCATCGAAGCAGGCAAGGACATTGCCCTCGCTAACAAGGAGCTCCTCGTCCTCGGTGGAGCCTTCGTGATCGAAGCAGCCAAGCGCAAAGGTGTACGCCTACTCCCGACCGACAGCGAGCACAACGCCATCTTTCAATGCCTCGAGGGCCACCCACAACAGCATCTCGATAAACTTATTCTCACGGCATCTGGTGGACAATTCCGCGACGCACCAATCGAGCGACTCGCCAGCGTTACTCCAGCCGATGCCACCCAGCATCCCAACTGGTCGATGGGTCCAAAGATCACCGTCGACTCGGCAACGATGGCCAATAAAGGCCTCGAACTAATCGAAGCACACTGGCTGTTCGGCTTGGAACCTGATCGCCTCGAGGTGGTCATTCATCCACAGAGCATCGTCCACTCCTTCGCACAATTTGTCGACGGCTCGATACTCGCACAGCTCAGTCCACCTTCCATGACCTTTGCCATACAGCACTGCCTTCTCTACCCCGACCGCGCACCAGGGGTGGACGCTAGCATGGATTTTAGTAAAACCTTTCAACTCGATTTTAAAGCACCCGACTTAGCTCGCTTCCCCTGCTTACAACTAGCCTACGATGCGATGCGCACCGGCGGCAGCGGACCCGCGATTTTCAATGCGGCCAACGAAATCGCCGTCGAGCGCTTCCTCGACCACGAACTCGCATACCTCGACATCCCACGCGTGATCGAGCAAACACTCAGTCACATCAACCCTGCCTCTGCTGCCAACCTCGAAGCACTAATGGAGATCGACCTCCGCTCCCGACAAGTCGCCCGCGACTTTAAATCAAAATAACGCGTACCAACCCTCCAGTCTCAACTTTCAGCTCTCACTTTTACCATTCAGGTTTCAGCCCCTGGGCTCCACACTCTGTCATGCTACTCAATATCTTCTACATCGCCATTGCGCTCCTCGCGTTGAGCTTCTCTATTTTCATTCACGAGCTTGGCCACTTTATCGCCGCTAAAAAGCGCGGCTTAATTGCCGACCGCTTTTCCATCGGCTTCGGTCCGCGCCTCTTCGGCTGGAAATGGCGCGGCACCGACTTCCGCATCTCACTGCTGCCACTTGGCGGCTATGTCTCCCTCCCACAGCTTGCCGACATGGGCCGACTCGAAGGCGGCGAAGAAGACGAGAACCAAGACCTACCACCGATCTCTTATGCCGATAAGATGATCGTCGCAGTGATGGGCGCTGTGTTTAACATCATCTTTGCATTCTGCCTGTCCCTGATCCTATGGGGTGTCGGTCGCGAAATAATATTAACCACCGAGGTGAACTTGGTGCCCAAAGAGATCCTCAACCACGAAGGCACACCCGTCCCCGGCCCAGCCTACGCAGCTGGCATTCAAGAAGGCGACCAAGTCATCACAATCGATGGCATCAAGATTCGCAACTGGGGGGACATAGATAACGTCATCATGACAGGAACCCAGCGTGACGATTCAGGCCGCGCGCTTGCTGAAATTGAAGTGCTACGCGATGGCGAGACCAAACGCTTCACCGTTCATCCCGAGCTGATTGATGTCGGTATCGACAGCATACGCAGTATCGCCGTTACACCAGGAAAAGGAACAGATATCATCGTCCTTCAAGTTCAAGAAAGCATGCCCGCATTTGAGGCAGGAATGCTGCCCGGCGATAAAATCTTAGCCTTAGATGGGCAAGCGATCACTTCATCTGCATTCCTAAGCCTATATTTAGATAAACATGAAGGAGGCCTCATTGATGTCTCTGTTCTGCGTGAAGAACAAGAAGTCGTGCTCCCGATCGAGCCACGTATTGCAAAGGGAGAAACTAGACCAAGGTTTGGATTTGCTTACGGCTATGATATTCCAACAGTTCGCGTGCATCTTAATCCAGTCGAGCAGATCGTCGCGATGGCTCGCCAGATGAAGCAGACACTGACCGCACTAGTCAGCCCTAAATCCGACGTCAAGGTCGGCAACATGAGCGGCCCAATCGGCATCGTGCACGGTCTCACAGCAATGGCTCGCTTTGGCTGGATCGACCTCATCTGGTTCTTAGCTCTTATTAACGTCAACCTCGCGATCTTTAATGTGCTACCAATCCCTGTTCTTGATGGCGGGCACATGACATTTGCTACGTATCGCAAATTGACAGGACGCCCCGTGCCTCGCCGTATAATGGAAGGTTCTTTCACGATCTGCATCATTCTCCTGCTTTCGTTTATGCTCTACGTCAGCTACCGCGATGTTCTACGCGTCGGCCTCGATGCTGGATTCATCGAAGACAAGCCGAATGGGACACCACCCGAAGTTACTCAGCCCGAAAAGCCGGAAACAGCCGAAACCAGCCAAATAGAAGATCTAACTGCAGGGGACGCGGAGAACGCAGAGACAAACAATGAGTGACTTAACTGAACAGATCCTAGGTGCTGCAATCGATGTGCATACAGAACTCGGCCCGAGACTATTGGTGAGCACTTACGAACACTGCCTCGCCCATGAACTATCGTTGCGTGGCCTTAAGGAGATTCGTCAAAAGAAGCAACCGATCACCTACAAAGACTTAAAGTTAGAAGAGGCTTAGCGACTTGGTATTATAGGCGAAAAAAAATCATCTTAGTACTTAAAGTCGTCGATCAACTCAACGACATTCATACAGCCCAACTAATTACTTACCTCAAACTTTCTGGCTGCAGCCTAGGCTATCTATTGAATTTCAACGTCACAAAAATGAAAGACGACATCAAACGGATCGTCTACAATCACAAAGACTAAAATCCGTTCGTTAGAACTCCCACATAACAACCTAAGCTCTGCGTTCTCCGCTTACACTGCGGTTAACCCTTTCATTTTCAACACTCATTCGAAACGCTAGCAATGACAGCACTTTCCAATCTCGATTACTGCGCATCGCGCTATCAGGCGAAGCGACGCAACTCTCGCGTTATTCACGTCGGCAATATCGCTATCGGCGGCAATAATCCGATTCGCATTCAGTCCATGACGACGACCAACACGCAGGACGTCGACGCCACCGTGGCACAAACGCTCGCCCTTGCTGAAGCAGGCTGCGAGATCGTGCGTATCACTGCACCCAATAAAGCCGCAGCCAAAGCACTTGGAGATATTTCTAAAAAACTACGCGCCGCCAAGTGCCACGTACCCCTCGTCGCTGATATTCACTTCCTGCCATCCGCGGCGATGGAGGCCGCGCTGCACGTCGAAAAAGTCCGCATCAACCCAGGCAATTACGCCGACAAAAAGAAATTTGCCGTACTCGAATATACCGACGCGGCCTATGCCGAAGAACTCGAGCGCCTGCACCAAGCTTTCTCGCCGATCGTTCTGCGCTGCAAAGAGCTTGGTCGCGCCATGCGCATCGGCACCAACCACGGTTCCCTCTCCGACCGACTCATGAATCGCTACGGCGACTCACCGCTCGGTATGGTTGAAAGCGCACTCGAATTTATCCGTATCGCCGAGAGTCACAACTATCACGACATCTGCCTGTCGATGAAAGCGAGTAATCCGAAAGTCATGATCGAGGCTTACCGCCTGACCGCAGCCCGTATGGCCGAAGAAGGCATGAACTACCCGCTGCACCTCGGCGTGACCGAAGCTGGCGACGGCGAAGATGCCCGCGTCAAAAGCGCGATCGGTATTGGCGCTCTACTCAACGATGGTCTGGGCGATACCATCCGCGTCTCACTTACCGAAGATCCCATTTACGAAGTGCCCGTTGCCCGCGATCTCGCCGACAAAGCAATGGCCCTCTGGAACCAGCAAGCGGAGCTACCACTTTCGGCCGAGACCAAAGACAGCATCAACCCGTTCGACTTCAATCGCCGCAGCGCCCGCGTCATTGAACTCGGCCCGAAATGTAGCATCGGCGCCGACGTCGTGCCCGCCGTAATCGTCAAAACCCAACATTCAATCGGCGCAACTGCAGAAATCATCCAAGACGTTTGCCGCACGCAGAGTTCGCTCAAAGAAAATAAGCTCGAAGGCCTCCAAGTCGAGATCAACAGCAGCGGCGACCTCACCGCATTCAGCGGACTGCACGAAGCACTCCACAGCGTGGTGCAAGCCTTCGTACTCGAACTTTCGGACGCAGTCGACCTCACTGATCTGGAAGCATTCGAATGGCCTGAAGACAGCATCGCCGGCATCACCTTGCTGCAACACATTGAAAAGGAAGACGCCTACTACGCGTCCAACCTGCTACAGTTTTGCCGCCAAAAAGGTTTCAACTGCGCCATTGATTGCCAAGCCGACGCCCTGCGCGACGAGATCGGCGCACAACTTGCCCCGATGGGCAGCGCCAATCTAATTCTAACCAGTGGCGTCCGAGCTTACTCGAGCCCTGCATCAGAATCGCCCAACCACCCCGTCGGCAGCTATCGTACCCTTGCCGAAGCCGCCCAAGCCTTCGTGCCGGACGCACCGATCTGGATACGCAATACCCTATCCAACACGCTAGAGCCGAAAGATTACTTTTCAGATCGCCTACTCGAAAGTAGCATTCTCAGCGGCGCTCTGCTCTGCGATGGTATCGGCGACGCGATCAGCATCGAGACCGAACCACTCATCGAAAAAGCCACCACGCTCGCTTATAATATTTTGCAAGGCGCACGCGCACGCATCACCAAAACCGAATTCGTCGCCTGCCCGAGTTGCGGCCGCACTCTGTTTGACCTGCAAAGCGTCACGCAAAAAATTCGCGCACGCACCGACCATCTCAAGGGCGTGACGATCGCGATCATGGGCTGTATCGTCAATGGTCCCGGCGAAATGGCTGATGCTGACTTCGGCTATGTCGGTGGCGCCCCCGCCAAAATTAACCTCTACGTCGGCAAACAATGCGTAAAGTATAACGTGCCCGCCGAAGAAGCCCTCGACCGCCTAATCGATTTGATCAAGGAACACGGCAAATGGAGAGCGCCGCTGTAACGTTGAATGTCACTCGCTGATCAGCGGTGGCATTGGTAAGCCCAGGCTGATAGCAATAACCCTGACTAAACTTAGTTCATCTTGCGCGACTTTGCCATCGGCCAACACAACTGCCAAGGCACCTTCAAAAATCACTTTTTTTTGTGGCAACGGTAAGTGCATAAATAAATCTAGTGCGCCCCTCAAGGCTTCGAAAGTAATCGTCTCTTCGGGCAATAGAATTGATTCCTTCAACATGTAGCGGTTGCATTTGCGCGCACCTTGACGAAAAGTAGACTCTCGCTCAGCAGGCTCAACAGTGGCAGTGTAAGTAATCGCCGAGAGCAGCACACAGAGCGGCATTTCAATCTTAGCAGGGCTAAGCGACTTTACTTTGCGCCTGGGCTGGCGACGACCTTCTAAATAGCCAGCGACGCCACGTAACAGTGCGAGTTCTTCCAATTCAATCGAGCTATCACTGTGCGCTAGGTCATTAATCAATTCTGACATTGGAACGAAGGCTTCAAGATCTCGCCCCACCGCCATCGGTAAGGCCGCGTCGAACAAGGCAAAGCGTTGATTCAAATTAAGCGCACGTAGCCGTGGCAACCACTCCACGGTCTCGCGATACACCGCCCCATCTAGGCGCTTCTTTGCCGTCAGTAATTGAGCCGCATCATCGTCGACCGAGCTGGCCGAAATCTGCAATCCGATCAACACCGCACCAGCAGCCTCGCGACTCTGGTGTAAGCGATCCAGATCATTACCGATCTGGCCATGTATTTCCTGCGCGCTCAGAATTGCCGCAGCACTGACTTGACCGATTGAGTTGATAAAATCGTGCGCCTGCAAAGGCGCTGGCGCCGCTTCTGGCTTTTTCGAAGTGGATCGACGCGCTGACTGTCGGCGCTCGCCACTGACGAATTTGCCATCCCAATTCGGCTCAATCGCGGCGATTCGCTGCTCCAAGGGCGGGTGGGTCGCAAATAAACTGACGCTCTTTGACTTGAGCGCGCTGGCAAAAAAGAAATGCGCGGCCTCCTGCGAGTGCGCGTTCGACACCGCGCCATGCAACGGTACCCCACCAATCTTTTTCAAGGCGCCGCCGATCCCCTCCCGATTACGAGTAAACTGTACCGCCGCGGCATCCGCCAAATACTCCCGCTGACGCGAAATCGCACTCTGGATCATACGTCCGAAAAACACCCCAATATAGCCAATCGCCATCACCGAGATGCCGATCACCATAATCACGATCAATGCCCCGCCGCCCTCTTTGCTGCGACGTCGGCCGCCTCCCAAGAAATTGGCCTGCGCGGTACCTCTGAAAACAAGTTGTCCGAGCACTGCAATCGCCATGATGCCAAACAGCACGCCCATCAGGCGAATATTCATGCGCATGTCGCCATTGAGGATATGGCTAAACTCGTGAGCGACCACGCCCTGCAATTCATCACGATTCAAGGTGCGCACACAACCACGCGTCACCGCCACTACCGCATCTGCAGGACTAAACCCGGCGGCAAAGGCATTGATACCATCTTCTGGTAACAAATAGACCTCAGGCATCGGCACACCAGAGGCGATCGACATCTCTTCGACGATGTTCATCAACATGCGCTCATCGGCATCCTGTGTCGTATGCTCGATCTCACGCCCCCCCATGGAACGTGCTACATAACCGCCACCCGAACGCAGTTGCCCCACTTTAAACAGCGAGCAAGCAGAGACTAATACAACTACTGCCGCCAAGGTGCCAAAAAATAGATTCGGCTGCCACAGCAGTATCGGCTGTCGCAGCGCGCCTTCCGTATCAAGGAAGCCCGCGCCTGTCACATACACCACCACGCCATACAACGCAGCTGCGATACTCAGCACTGCCATCGCAAACAGCACCACCATCAGGCGGGTGCGCTTACGAGCCAATTCTTGGGCTTCAAAAAAATCCATTTTTAGAACTGGCCGCTACTAGAAGCTGACCTTGACCGCCTCGCGCTCGCGCTCATCGGTAATCTCAAACAGCTGCGCTTCGCGAAACCCTAGGACTCCTGAAAATAATACGGCAGGAAACACTTCGCGCTTGGTATTATATGTCATCACCGAGTCGTTGTAGGCCTGACGTGCAAATGAGACCTTGTTCTCCGTCGAAGTCAGCTCCTCTGTCAGTTGCATCATGTTTTGATTGGCCTTCAAATCTGGATACGATTCCGATAACGCAAAGAATTTACCCATAGCACCGGTCAGCGCGGTCTCGGCCCCCATCAACTGTTTGATCGCGTCTGGATTGCTCGGGTCGCTCGCCGCTGCCTGGCCAGCAGAAGCCGCACCATTGCGCGCAGTAATCACCGCCTCCAGCGTCTCGCGCTCATGCGAGAGATAGCCCTTGGCAGTCTCGACTAGATTCGGAATCAAATCATAGCGGCGCTTCAGCTGCACATCGATCTGCGCAAATGCATTCTTAAAGCGATTTCGTAAGGTCACCAGACCGTTGTAAATCCCCATCACCCACAATGCCATGAAGACAACAAGCAGCACACACACACCCAAAAAAATCAGTCCAATAGTCATAATAACAGTATTTAAATTAACAGAGTCTCCAGCTGCAGCCGGCAAGAATAACGCTTATAGTGACGATAAAAAGGCAGCACTAGACAGGAAGATTATAAAATGAAGCGGACTGCAGGCATTTGCAAGTTTGAGTTGAAGCCGAACCTCACCTGCCATTAACTCGCGACATGTCTACCATCGGCACACCTTTTACATCTACGGCAATTAAAGTGCTGCTTTGCGGCTCAGGCGAACTGGGCAAAGAAGTCGCGATTGAACTGCAGCGCTACGGCATCGAAGTCATTGCCGTCGATGCGTATGCTAATGCGCCTGCCATGCAAGTGGCCGATCGTTCACATGTTATCTCCATGCTCGACGGCGACGCACTACGCGCCGTGATCGAAGCAGAGAAGCCCGACCTCGTGGTGCCCGAAGTCGAGGCCATCGCGACCGATGCACTTGCTGCAATTGAGAAGGAAGGCCTAGCAACAATCATTCCCACCGCTCGGGCCACCCAACTCACGATGAACCGCGAGGGCATTCGCCGCCTCGCAGCCGAAGAACTGGGCCTCCTCACCTCGCCGTATCAATTTGCCGACACGTTGGACGACTTCACCGCTGCGATTCACGCAATTGGTATGCCCTGCGTGATCAAGCCAATCATGAGCTCCTCTGGTAAGGGTCAGAGCGTGGTGAAAACAGAAGCCGACATCGAAGTATCGTGGAATTACGCCCAAGCAGGCGGCCGCGCTGGCAAGGGTAAGGTCATCGTCGAAGGATTTGTCGATTTCGACTACGAGATTACCCTGCTCACCGTGCGCCACGTCGATGGCACCAGCTTTTGTGCGCCGATCGGCCACATTCAAGTCGATGGCGACTACCGCGAATCCTGGCAACCGCAAGCCATGAGCGACGCCGCACTTAAGAGCGCTCAGCAAATGGCCGAAGCCGTGACTAGCAACCTCGGCGGCTATGGACTGTTCGGTGTCGAGCTCTTCGTCAAGAACGACACCGTGATCTTTAGCGAAGTTTCCCCACGACCGCACGATACAGGGATGGTCACCATGATCTCGCAGGACTTAACCCAATTTGCACTTCATGCCCGCGCCATTCTGGGATTTCCGATCCCCAGTATTCGCCAATTTGGCCCCTGCGCCTCATCGGTGATTCTGGTCGAAGGCAAATCGGAGCAGGTCAGCTTCGGCAATCTGCAACAAGCACTCAGCGAACCCGACACAAAGCTACGCCTGTTCGGCAAGCCAGCGGTCAACGGCAAGCGGCGTATGGGCGTGGCCCTAGCCCGCGCCGAGACGATCGATGCCGCTCGCGCTAAAGCCTGCCGCGCATCGAGCGCCGTGGATGTGCAATTGTAGGAGAGGGACGAGCTCTGCCTCGTCCGCATTCAGAATGCCACTGAATATCGCGGAGTCACCCGCGCGCTACAACTCCTCGTCGCACATTACGACCTACCCTACGTGGCACTGGCTTTGTGCTGGAATAGAATACTGAACAGCAAAAGCGACAATTGTGTCGCTTTTACTTTCCCACTAAGGAAGCCAAGGATATTTCCTGAAATTGGGAGCGCGCTTTTCGTTCCAGGACTTGCGGCCTTCTTCGCCCTCTTCGGTGAGATAGTAAAGCATCGTCGCATTACCTGCGAGTTCTTGTAAGCCTTGTTGACCATCGACATCGGCATTAAACGCCGACTTGAGGCAACGAATCGAAAGTGGGCTATGATTCATCACTTGCTGCGCCCATTCAAATCCTTCGGCTTCGAGTTGCTCGTAAGGTACTACCTTATTGACCAAGCCCATATCCATCGCTTCCTGCGCATTATATTGACGGCACAAATACCAAATCTCGCGCGCCTTTTTGTGGCCGACGATACGCGCCAAATAACTCGAACCAAAACCACCGTCAAAGCTACCAACCTTTGGTCCAGTCTGACCAAATACCGCATTGTCCGCCGCAATCGTCATATCGCACACCACGTGCAAGACATGACCGCCGCCTACCGCAAAGCCAGCCACCAGAGCGATCACGACCTTCGGCATCGAACGAATTAACTTCTGCAAATCGAGCACGTTCAGGCGCGGCACACCATCTTTGCCTATATAGCCGCCCTCTTTATGGCCGCGAATCTTTTGATCACCGCCCGCACAAAATGCGAACTTGCCGTCTGTCTGTGGATTGAATCCAGTTAACAACACGACACCGATTGAGGTATCTTCACGCGCATCCGTGAAGGCCTCGATCATTTCGGATACCGTATCCGGCGTAAATGCGTTGCGACGATGCGGGCGGTTGATCGTCACCTTCGCAACACCATCACACTTTTCATAAATTATCTCTTCAAACTCGCGGACTTTTTTCCAATTCATACCAACCAGATAGGACGGGTTTTAACCGAAAAGCAACGTCACTGTTCTACAACCTAAGTAACTTAGTGACTGCGAAAATTATTACCCGCGTCATCACTTGCTGTGGCTTGAAGATAAACAATCCGCTCGAATACCGCTGCGCAAGCGCAGACGACATTGAGCCATATACCTACAATGACCGATTGTGACAACTTCTTAGTATTACAATTAATACGCGAAACTAGCGGAGTAGGCATCACCAAAGTCTGGCACGTGCAGCGAACTAACTTTTTTGCTTTCAGTATCTAGCAACATCAGGCGCATTCGCCCGTTTTGACGCTGTGTGAACACCAAATGACGACCATCATTCATCCATGTCGGCTCAACCGCAGACTGTGACGCGGTGGTCAAAATCTTGCTTGAGCGAGTCTTAAAATCATACAGCGCGATCTGAAAACCACCGCTCACTGCTGCAGTAAAGGCGATCAAGTTCTCGTTAATCGGGTTCCATGTCGGCTCAGAGCAATAACTACTGACATTGGTCGGGATGCGACGCATCGGTCCGCCATTTGCAGACATCTCATAAATCTGAGGCTTGCCCCGCACATCCGAAGTAAAGGCCAAACGACGACCATCCGGAGACCATGTCGGCGAGGTTTCTAAGCTTTTATTGGTCGTCAAACGGCGCGGCTTCTTGTTTATCGATTCAGCCACAAAAATCTCTGCGTTACCGGAACTTGTTAACGACATCGCAATACTCCGCCCATTCGGACTATACTCACCACCAGAGTTCGTGCCCTTATATGTCGCCACTGGGATCTTGCGACCACTCTGCAGATCAATCATATAAATATCTGGGAAACCTGTTTTATAATAAGTCGTATAGAGCAGCTTGCTGCCATCTGGCGACCAATTAGGTCCAGTCAACAATGCACGATCCGCAGTTAACGGACGCACACGATTAAACAACAGGTCACTTGTATATACCTCGGATATGCCACGCTGCTTACCAATAAAGGCCAACTTACCCGCAAAGAACCCCTTGACATGCAAAGTTGCCTCAACCGCCAGGTCGCAGGCGCGAAGGGTGGCGTTTTGCAAGTCGCGCCCCGGTACCACGCGGCGCAACTGTTCCTGCGCAGGCTGACCAGAGTTAATCGTGAGCGTCACCGACGAACCACTAGCACGCTCGATTTGAAAAATGTAAGCTGCCTTCGACGCTGTCGTCAGCGTATAAGCGCCATGCAAAGCAAACGCTCGTCGTGCCAACTTCGCAAGCGCGGCATCTGTGCTGTCGACTGCGATACCCAAACGCCCCTCACCTTGACGAACCGCATCGCCAATATCAATCACCTGCGCCGAAACGGCACTCGTCAGTAAAGAAAACAAAGCAATAAGAAACAAAAGATGATGAAACATACGCATACCTAATAAATAGTCGCAGGCTAGCAAGAACCGCAAACGCAAATCCACTTCAACAAATATTTATTTAATCATTTAGACACACACCAAAGTTCAGAGGCTAGACCTGTTTATTAAGCTAGGACGGAGATCCGACTGCGCATTCTTAAAAAAATCCACCCTTTCGCCAATATTTCTTCGATTCGTGTTGAGTCGCAGCCAGAGAGTTTCACTCTGACAATTTCCTTTTAACCAAAACATAAAGTGGACACAGAAAGTATCAAAGCAGCTCTTAAGACGGTCAAATTCCCAGGATTTAGCCGTGACATCATCTCCTTCGGCCTCGTCAGAGACGTCGACCTAAAAGATGGCGAGGCCCTGATCGGCGTCGAAATCACGACGGCTGATACGAAAATCCCCGAGCAGATCGCTGCCGACATTAAGTCGGTCATCGGTGTACTCGAAGGCATACAGGACGTCAAAGTCCGCATGGAAATTTCCCAACCAAAGAATCAGCCAAGCCCAAGCGGCGGAGCCAACGGCAACACGCCGACTAACAGCGCTGCCATGCAGAAGGTGAAATACGCCATCGCTGTCGCCAGCGGTAAGGGCGGCGTCGGCAAGTCCACCGTCACCGTGAACCTCGCCTGCGCACTGCAACGCCTGCTCGCAGCAGACGGCCAGGCTGGCGTCGGCATTATGGATTGTGACATTTATGGCCCATCCATCCCTTTGATGCTCGGCGCCTGCGGACGCCCAGAAATCGAGAACGACTTAATCCTACCATTGGAAAATTTCGGCGTGCGCACCATGTCGATGGGATTCCTAGTAGACGAGGACACTCCAGTCGTCTGGCGTGGCCCAATGATCATGAAGACTATTCAACAGTTCGCGCAAAACGTGAATTGGGGTGAATTAGAAATTCTCGTCGTCGATCTGCCGCCAGGCACTGGCGATGCACAGCTCTCTCTCGTGCAAACCATCCCGCTCGACGGCGCAGTGATCGTGACAACCCCTCAGCCGGCGGCATCCAATGTGGCTCGCCGCGGTGCGCGCATGTTTGAAAAGGTCAACGTGCCCTATCTCGGCGTAGTCGAGAACATGAGCTACCTCGAAAACGCAGACGGCACACGCCAACAGCTATTTGGTGAAGGCGGTGGCGCAAGCACCGCAAACGGCCTTGGAACCCCACTTTTGGGAGAAATACCTATCGATCCCTCGATCCGTATCGGTTGCGACAACGGTATTCCGATTGTCGTCAGCGAGCCCGAATCATTGGCAGCAAAAGAATTCTTCAAAATCGCCCGCCAGATCATCGAACAATTGAACGCATAATATTTGCTTAAAACTGCATTGTTTTGATTTTTGAACTAGCCACCAAAGGCCATGCCCCTATGTTTCATGGCATATCGTTCACCCCAAGGCAAATTGCCTGTAATGACTAAGGATAAAAAAAATATGTCACCCACAACCATCGACGCGAAACCCTCTACAGGCTTCGCAGAACGTTCCAGCTTGTATCAAGAATTCCTCGCAGAGCGCGAAGAAATCCTTCGCCACAAATGGATCGAATCGGAGAAAAAGGGTAAAGATATTGGTTTCGAACGGGCTCTACTCGACTGGATTCGAAAGCATCGCGAAAACTGGCGGAATGAGCGATCGCCCAGAAGAAAATAAACTACAAAACCTCAGTGATTCGGCTGAGGTTTTTTTGTAGGCGGAATGATCGACTACAAAGAGCGATAAGGGCGGGGCGACCTCCGCGTCGACCGCATTGCCTCAAGTAGGTCTAAATCCGTGGAGGGCAACGCTCTGTCGTTGCCACCGAGAGACTCAGTGAATCCTGATTTAACTAATGGAAATGACGGAACATTTCCCTCCACACCCAGGCATAAAAAAACCCGCCTTTTAAGGCGGGTTTCAAAAATAGGGTGCAAACGCAAAACAAGATTAGTTCTTAATTTCGCGGTGCAGTGTGTGGCGACGAAGAAATTTGTTATATTTCTTTTTCTCGATGCGATCTGGCTGCTGCTTTTTATCGCGGCTGGTCATATAGCGGGATACTGGTTTGCCTTCGGCGCGTGCCTCAGTGCATTCGATCATTACGTGCTCTCTTGCCATACTAAAAATTCTCTGTTAAATTTTGAAAAAAGAGCGGAAGTTAGGTGCTTCAGAGGTTGAAGCAACTCTTTTTTCATCTGAATTTCAATAAAATCGACCTGACCTGAGCTGAAGATGACTCAACACTTCGATCAAAAATAAACTTTCGCTTCGATTCACCCTATTATTTTGCAATACATATGACAGTACAAGGTTCCACAGGCAACGTCATTGCCGCACTTTGCAACTTCTTCATTCTGAGACTCGGACAACTCCTGCAAGGCCGCCTACTCATCGCCATCGCACAATTTGCCCTAGCTGCCGCTCTCTGGTTCGTTCTGCTCGGCCGGAGCAGCCATCTCTGGTACATTTAAAATGCTGCTTTATTTAAAGGTACATAGACCGATTCGTATTTCATTAGATTACGTATTGCCCTTATCGTCGCAGCACGCTTTTACTGTTTGCTTCCAATGAGCAAAACATCCCTTACAGTTTCCATCGGCACCGACCACGCAGGTTTCCCTCTCAAGGCGCCAATCATCCAACTTTTACGCGACCGTGGCCACCAAATCATTGATTGCGGCTGCGACTCCACCGAGTCCTGCGACTATCCCGACTTCATCCGCCCTGCGGCTGAGGCAGTCGCAGAAGGTAAAGCTGATTGCGGCATCGTGCTAGGCGGCAGCGGTAACGGCGAAGCCATTGTCGCCAACAAGGTCAAAGGCGTGCGCTGCGGCATCTGCTGGGACGAATGGTCTGCACAAATGACTAAAGAGCACAACAATGCCAATTGCATCTCCATCGGAGCCCGCCCCGTATCCGAGGCAATGGCACTCAAGATCGTCGGCATCTGGCTCGATGCCGATTTCGAAGGCGGTCGCCACCAACGCCGCGTCGACAAGATCGAAGGCTAAGCCACCTCCACCTTTTCATTTTCACATTTAATCGATACCAAATAATTCTCATGGCAGACAAAAAAACAAAAGACGCAGACAAAGGCGCAGGCCCAAAAATCCAAGAAACATTCCTCAAGGAGCGTAAAGTCTTTCTTTGGGGTGAAGTCTCGGATAAATCCGCGCGCGACATCACCGAGAAGCTCCTGTACCTCGAAGCAGACGCTCCGGGTACAGAGATCACCTTCTATATCAACACCCCAGGCGGCTCGATCACAGCTGGCATGGCGGTGTATGACACCATGAAACTGATCAGCTCACCGATCAAAGTGATCGTCACAGGTATGGCCGCCAGCATGGGCTCTATTTTGCTCTGTGGCGCCGACAAGGGCAACCGCTTCCTCTACCCGCACTCACGCGTATTGATTCACCAACCGCTAATTTCGGGCCAAATGGTCGCGGTCGCGGTGGATATTCACATTCAAGCGATGGAAATGGAACGTCTGCGCGACGAGCTCAATGCAATCCTAGCCGCCAGCTCCGGTCAGAAGCTCGACAAGATCGAGCAAGACACAGATCGCGACTTCTACATGACTGCAAAGGAAGCGATCGCTTACGGCCTCGCCGATGCGATTATCGAGAAAATCTAAACGACCTGAAACCTGTTTCCAAAGCCCGTCATGATTGGCGGGCTTTTTTGTGGAATAGCGGCACTATCTTAATTGAGACTCAACGTAATTTCTCAGAGATTTTAGATCCAAACTCAATCAGCTGCGTACCCATCGCTTGAATGCCACTGGACGCGGAACGAATAGTCGCAGCCGAATAGCCTAACTCAACACCAGCTTCCTTTAGCCGCCTCTCGAGTGCGAGTAAATCTACTGACACGCGTTCGACCTCACGAAGCAATGTGCGCTTTTCTACCGTTGAAATAGTTTGCTCAGCTCTTGCTTCAAGATATTCAATTTTTTGCAAGAGCTCCTTCCGTTCGCTTTGTAAACGCGCAATTCGACTGACAGCCGCTGTTGAACCATTGATTGCCTGAGAATTTTCAAACAGCTTTACACGTTGACTACTCAAAAAAGACAAGTCGTCGAATTGAACGGTAAAGTATCGACCATCCTCTAGGCGTTGGAATCGAACTGATGAATCACATACCTCCAACAACCGAGCATTTACACGTCGATACTGGGTATCCCATAGTGCCATTTCCTGAGGTAATCCAACTGTTTGAGCCTCATAGTAATCATACCCAAAAATTCCGCTCAGGAATAAAAGAAAAGCAATTAGAATCCGTCGAACTGTAGTCACTAAAAGTTTCATAAAATTGACCTTTTGATTGTTTAAGTTTGTAACGAATTTTCATACAAAAAATTAATAATTTTAAAATCGTTAATTATTAAATTCTATAAAATTAAATGTCCCATTATGATCAGATTTAATTACGAAGCGGTCGAGACTTAAATACACCAATCAGTGCATTTTTATTCAAACTATTGCCAGCCACTTTAATTTGTTAAATACACTTAGGCATATCCCATACTGGGCCTACTAATTGTTGCCCTTCATACAACAGAACAAAGGCTATTTTAATCATAATACTCAGTAAATTTTACGGGCCTATAATAATGCCATAGGGCATGGCGTTCGTCCGCGAAAAATAAACCTCCTCCACGACTCTACCGTCTCGAAGCAAGCCTTCGATCTGCTGACGACGCGCCGCTTCGCTTATAACTCTGCGACAGAGCACCGTGGCGATGCAAACGTGGGCAAGATCTAAGCAATTCATCAAACTCTTTCCAAAGCCCGTCATGATTGGCGGGCTTTTTTGTGGGTTCTTCTTCGAGCACCAGATCGAAGCGACTGACAAGGGAGGGTCCGCCCCCGCGCGGGCCGCAGAGGATGAGCGCAGAGGCAAATTCGGACGACACGGAGGTCATCCCTGCCATAAACCGCACATAAAAAAGGCCGCCTCATGATGGGGCGGCCTTCAGAAAGACTAAGATTAAGTCCGAAGCTTAAGCAGCTGCGTTGGCTTCTTTTGCCTTTTCAACGAGTACGTTGAATGCGGCTTCGTCGTGAATCGCTAGCTCGGAAAGCTGCTTACGGTCCATGTCGATCTCAGCAGCCTTGAGGCCACGGATGAAACGGCTGTAGTTAATGCCGTTTGCACGACATGCAGCATTGATACGAACGATCCAGAGTTGACGGAACTCGGACTTCTTTTTGCGACGGTCGCGGTAAGCGTAAACTTCTGCGCGATCGACTGCGTCTTTCGCATAGCGAAAGAGACGTGATTTGTTACCAAAATAGCCTTTGGCTTTTTTGAGAACTTTCTTGCGGCGTTTTAAGGTTGCCGGACCATTGGTTGCTCTAGGCATGTTTTATATAATCTCTCGATTTGGTCGCTGTCGGGTCGCCCATTTTCATGTTACCCGACTAGCGTGAGTTTTTGTATCAAACGTTCTTCGACCTAAGCGAAAGGCAATCCGCGAATGAGGTTAGCGCGTTGGCCGGGAGCGACCAATTTACTACTACCTGCACGGCGGCGTTGCTTAACACTCTTGTTACGAAGGAGGTGACGGTGCCCTGGCGTGCGACGCAAGAGTTTACCGGTGCCTGTCTTCTTGAAGCGTTTGGCGATGGATTTACGTGTTTTCTGCATGAGAAAGTTGGAAAAGATGGGGAAAACACAGCTTTTGCAGCGGCTTGTAAAGGGTTAAAAGTGAGAAAATCAAAATGGTTCCACATCGGAGCTAAGATCCCAGTAGCTAATCGACTCAATCCCCCCTTTTTTATGGTTGATCTCACTTAGTGGAAAGGCGGGAGAGCGACTCGCTCTCTTTTACAGCAACACTGGATCTGTATGCGCATGTCGCGGATACTCTTTATCGCAGTTAATTGCTCAAACAAGGCCTACTTCTCTGCGATCAAAATGCGATGCGGATATTAGGCTGTGATGGCAACTGACCCATGATTTCTAACAGACTGCCCACTTTCCACTTTCCACCCGCCACTTTTCCCGCTCTGATTCAAATACTTTCCCCTTCGCTATCGATATTGAAAATCCAGATTTTAAAAGACCCGCACTCCAAAGCCGAATCCTCGGCATGGTTGAGGGACGCGTGCGTCGCCTCAAAGGCTATCAAAAAAACCATCACCTGCCCGATAGTTACCACCCTGCGGCACAGGCCTTTGTGCGCAAAGTCGGACAGGAAAACGTCAAAGAGCTGGTCGACCTGTTCTACACTGACATTCGCAGCCAGTTCGGCTACAAACGCCGCGATTTTCAATACACCTGTGAGGATGGCTTCGGCTGCATCAAAACGCCCGACTTCGACCTACAAGTACGGATCGATCAATCCCCGGAAGATCCAAAGAATTACCAGCTCACCACCGAGATCGTCGCGCTGCACAATCCCGAGATTGCAGACGACGAGCGCTTCCACGCCTGCTTTACCCATCACTGTGAAACCTTGATCGTCGAATTCCCAGGCTCTATTAATATAGACGAAAAAATCGACGCGATCGAAGAGATTGAGGAGATTGCGCAATATCTGAGCTACGAGCCGGACGGCAGCTCATTCGAACTCAGGCTGACTCCACTGGATCTTGAAATCAAGGTGACCGAGAGTGAAATGAGCTTTCAGTTGCTCACCCTGCGCAATCTCAATAAACTAATTGAGCACAGCCAAAAGGCCTTCGAAATCTTGACCGCAGTCGGCCTGGGTGCGTCGCTCGGGTGATCAGGGAGGGACCACCTCCGTGTGGTCCGCAGAGCAAAAGTGCCAAGACTAGCACACTACGGACGGCGCGGGGGACATCCCTCCCCCACAAAAAAATAAGACACGCCTCCCCTGTGCAGGCGCAGCTTGACTTGAGCCCAGCTTCACTTGATTGTCTCTCGCTTTTTCCAACGACTCGCACCATGGCAACTACGACTCTCAACTACGAACCAATGGTCTTCAATCCGCGTAACGGTGAAGAAGCACCACTCTCTGCGATCCAACTCGAAGTGCTTGCGCTCAAAAAAGAACGCAACGCCGTCATTCTCGCTCACAACTATCAAGTAGATGAAATTCAGCGCGTAGCCGACTATGTCGGCGACTCGCTCGGGCTCGCTTACCGCGCAGCTGAAGCAGATGCCGACGCGATTGTATTCTGTGGTGTGCACTTTATGGCTGAGACTGCGAAGATTGTTAACCCGAGCAAAGCGGTGCTGCTGCCCGACCTAGACGCAGGTTGCTCCCTCGCGGATTCCTGTCCGGCGGAAAAACTCGCCGCTTATAAAGAGGCGAACCCCAATGTTTACGTGGTCGCGTACATCAACTGCTCGGCTGCCGTCAAAGCGCTTTGCGATGTGATCTGCACCAGCGGCAACGCCAAGGCGATCATCGATAATGTCCCAGCCGACCGCGACATCCTATTTGTACCGGACCAAAACCTCGGTCAATGGGTATCCAAGCAAACCGGCCGTGAGATGCAGCTCTGGCCCGGCTCGTGCTACGCGCACGTGCTCTTCACACAGCAAGCCATCGAAGCGCTGAAACTCAAGTTCCCAGAGGCTCTAGTGGTTGCCCACCCAGAATGCGTGGAAACCGTGCGTGACAATGCCGACATCGTTTGCAGTACCGAGAAGATGGTTGGCTACTGCCAAAAAAGTGATGCACAGCAATTTATCATTATCACCGAAACAGGCATGATTCACCGTCTTCAACGAGAAGCACCCGACAAGACCTTTATCGCGGGCCCCACAGATACTTGCGCATGTAACGATTGCCGATTCATGAAAATGAATACCATCGTAAAATTGCGTGACTGCCTACGCGATATGAGCCCACAAATAGAGATGGACGAAGACATGCGTCAACAAGCCTACGTGCCACTCAAGCGTATGCTTGATTGGAGCAAATAAAGAAAGAGTTCAGAAGTCAGCAACTAGAAGCCAACCTGAGGCTCTTAATTATTGGGCCTCTGCCCTCTGACCACCTGTGAACCACATCCCTGAAAGCGAAACAACCCGCACCGCTGCGACTTATCGCAACGATGTATTGCGCGCGCCCTTTTATGGCATACTCGAAGCAGGCTGGTCGACTTTTGCACTGCTTATTGCGATCCGTCACTTCGACGCGCCAGAGACGTATAAAGCATTCATCGCAGGTGCGTGGCCAATCGGTTTTCTACTCACACCGCTGACGCTTTATTTTGTAGCAAAGAAACAGATACGTCCCAGTCTCGCCTCAGCCTGTATGTTCGCACTGGCTGCCCTACTTATGGTTGGCGCGACCGTGATTCAAAGCTTAGCGTTGTTCACCGTATTCATCATCACCAGCCAAATGGCCACGGTGCAACAAGGCCCGCTGATGATTCAGATCTACTCGGAGAACTACCCTGCTCATGAACGCGGTAAGCGCATGACCACTCCGTTCATTCTCAGTGCATTGAGTATGATACTGTTTTCACTGCTGGGCGGCTGGCTACTAGATCTATCGATCAATTACTACCATCTGCTATTTGTCATCATGGTGCTTGCGGCGACAGCCTGCGGATGGGCGACCAATCGTATCCCCTGCGTCCCGCTCTCCACCGAGCATGTCGGCAATCCGTGGCAGAACTTCAGCCTCATTTGGAAAGATAAACTGTTCGGCTACTTGCTCGGCAGTTGGATGCTGCTCGGACTGGGCAACCTCATTACTATGCCGATTCGCGTGGAATACCTAGCCAATCCAATGTTCGGCATCAACGCCGACAATGCAACGATTGCCTTTCTATTGGTCGTTGTGCCTGCCGCCGCACGCATCCTCAGCACTAAAGTCTGGGGCAGTCTTTTCGACAAACTACATTTCATCACGACTCGTAATTTGCTCAACGCCCTATTTCTTCTTAGCATCGCGTGTTTCTTTTTCACCCAGAACATAATTCTGCTCACCTTCGCGATGGTCTTAGTGGGCCTCGCCACTGGCGGCGGCAAAATCATCTGGAGCCTGTGGGTGACGAAAATCGCGCCCCACGAAAAAGTCTCTTCCTACATGAGCATTCACATGGCGCTCACTGGCTTTCGCGGTACCCTCGCGCCATTCATTGGCTACTGGATTCTGAGCAGCTCAGCGCCCACAGGGGTCGCCTACGCCGGCATGCTGCTGATTTTCGTGTCTATTCTACTGTTCGAATTTGTGCGCCACCACCAGCGCTTTGAAAATCAGTGATACTCACGGCGCCCCTCGAGGGCACTACGTAAGGTTACAGAATCGGCGTAGGTCACACCGCCGCCGCTGGGTAGGCCGAAGCCAATACGAGTGACCTTGATCGGGCGCTGCCCGACAATCTCTTCTTGTATATAGTGGCAAGTCGCCTGTCCTTCGATGTCATTCGACAGCGCTAAAACAAATTCAGTGATTTCGCCAGACTCCAGCCGTGCCTTTAAACTCTGAAGATTGAGATCTTCCGGACCGACTCCATGAATCGGTGAAAGCTTACCATGCAAGACATGATACTGCCCCTTCCATGCAGCAGAGCGCTCAATCGCGATCAAGTCTGGCACATGCTCGACGACACAGAGTGAACCAGCAGTACGCCGCTGATCTTCACAAATTGCACACTTGGCGCTCTCGGCAATATTACCACAAGTATCGCAGCGCCGCACCGCAGTGCGCGCCTCCGCCATCGATTCCATCAAGTGCTCCAACGCTTCTGGCTGTTCGACTAGCAAGTGCATCGCGATGCGCTCGGCGGATCGAAAGCCTAGACCTGGCAGGCGCTTTAGCTCCTGTAAGAGCTTATCAAAAGAGGGAGTCACAAATATGCTGTTTTAAAACCCAGGAAATCCGCCCATGCCACCGGTCACAGAGCCCATGGCTTCCTCACTGGTTTCCTTGGCCTTGGCTGCTGCTTCCTGCACTGCACCAA
>Ga0209374_1001517_pt1 | contig 22349 bp, 15 predicted proteins | sample SaaInlLV_DNA_10m_FD_184683 | JGI IMG/M metagenome (GOLD analysis project Ga0209374, IMG submission 184683) | Marine microbial communities from expanding oxygen minimum zones in the Saanich Inlet - SI075_LV_DNA_10m (SPAdes) (version 2) | ecosystem: Environmental > Aquatic > Marine > Unclassified ... | reverse complement strand
TGAGAGCGCTGGCGTTGTGCAGCCATGGCCGCCTCGTAGCCCTCCAGATCCAAACTCAAACCGCGCTCGCGCGCGATATCGTTGGTCAGGTCAACCGGAAATCCATACGTGTCGTAGAGCTTGAAAATGACAGCCCCGGGAATCACCGCATCCTCTATATCAGCGAGTGCTTCTTCGAGGATGGCCATGCCATTATCCAGCGTGCGGGCAAACTGCTCCTCTTCGCTGCGCAGAGCATCAGTAATAACGGTCTGCCGCTCAGTGAGCTGGGGGTACGCCTCTCCCATTTGCGCCAGCAGTGCGGGAAGGAGTGCCGAAAAGAAAGACGGATTGGCACCAAGCTTGTTGCCATGCCTGATAGCGCGGCGGATGATGCGACGCAACACATAACCGCGCCCTTCATTACTGGGAAGCACGCCGTCGGCAATCAGGAAAGCTCCAGAGCGGAGGTGATCCGCTATGACGCGGAGTGATTTGTCATCGTTTTGCTCCAGACCTAGCTGGACAGCGACCGCTTCTATCAACTTCGTAAATAGATCGATCTCGTAATTGGAATGCACGTGCTGCAGCACCGCTGCAATGCGCTCAAGACCCATGCCGGTGTCGACCGAAGGTGCCGGCAGCGGATGCAATTCACCGGTGGCATCGCGGTTGTACTGCATAAACACCAGGTTCCAGATCTCGATGTACCGATCCAGATCGTCATTCTCGCTACCGGGTGGACCACCGGGCACATCAGGGCCGTGGTCGTAAAAAAGCTCTGAGCAGGGTCCACAGGGCCCCGTGTCTCCCATCTGCCAAAAATTGTCCTCGTCGAGGCGAGAAAGTCTTGCCGGATCAATGCCGATTTCTTCGACCCAGATCTGCGCCGCCTCGTCGTCGCTAATATGAACCGTTACCCACAACCGCTCTGGCGGTAACGCCAGTGTCCCGGTGAGAAACTCCCAAGCAAACTGGATTGCCTCGCGTTTAAAGTAATCGCCAAAACTGAAATTACCCAACATCTCAAAGAATGTATGGTGTCGGGCGGTGTATCCCACATTTTCCAGATCGTTGTGTTTACCGCCTGCGCGCACGCACTTCTGGGCGGTAACGGCGCGCACATAAGATCGTTGCTCGAGACCCAGAAATGTCTCCTTGAACTGATTCATGCCCGCATTGGTAAAAAGCAATGTCGGATCATCGGCCGGCACCAGAGAGCTCGATGCAACCCGGGTATGACCCTGGGCCTCAAAATAACTGAGGAAAGCTTCGCGAATGTCGGCCGTTTTCATGGATGAGTCCCAGCAATAAAAAAGTCGGTAGCGGTGTGAGTGCTTTAATTAAGTCCAACGGCGAGGGCACCCTCCGCCATATCGCGCCCGGCGAGAATATGCAGATGGAGGTGAAATACAGTTTGTCCGCCCCCTTCTCCATTGTTGATCACCAGCCTAAAGGCATCACCCACGCCCAGTTGCTGCGCCACCTTGCCAGCCACCAGCAATAAATGGCCCAGCAGCATCTGGTCTTCGCTGTCAGCCTCCACTAGCTTGGGGATAGGCTTGCGCGGGATAATCAGCACATGGGTGGGCGCTTGAGGATTGATGTCTCTGATCACCACGCATTGGTCATCCTCATAGAGAAACTCCGAGGGAATCTCACCGCGCGTGATCTTGCCAAAAATAGTGTCCGTCATGATGGCTTCTTGCTCAGTCCAGTTTCTCATCAGCGGTCATCGCACGCGCTTCTTCCTCGAGCATGACTGGAATACCGTCGCGTACGGGGTATGCCAGACCACTGGCCTTGCACAGCAACTCCTGGCGGGCCTCATCATAGGTAAGCGGTGCCTTGCTGAGGGGACACACGAGAATGTTCAGTAGTTTGGGATCCAGCACGTGGGGGTCCTCACAACCAAAAGACGGAGTATAAGCCCTCCCACGCCCGAGAGCACCGCTCAATCCGGCATGGGTGGCACCAGTAATTGCGGGTCGATGCGCTGGTTTAACCAGCTCATTCGCCAATCGAGATGCGGACCAGTAGCGCGCCCGGTAGCACCGATAGCGCCCAGCCGATCGCCAGTCTGCAGCCGATCTCCCACCGAGACAGAGACCTCGCTCAAATGCAGAAATGAAGAAGAAAACCCATAGCCATGGTCCAGTATCACGGTGCCACCGGAATAAAAAAGATCCGGCTCGGCCAGTGTCACTTCGCCGGGTGCCGGCGCCAGAACTGGCGTTCCATTGGGACGTGCCACATCGACACCGTAATGTGGTGAACTAGGGGTGCCATTGTAGATCCGTTGACTGCCGTAAACGCCGCTGATTCGCCCTATAACGGGCCAAGTGAAGCCAGCCTGCACGGCGTTCAGCCCATCGTTGCGCCTCAGACGCAGTGCCTTAGCGGCACGCACTTTTTCACGCTCTGATCTGATTCGCTCCAGGTGCGCCTCGCTTGGCGTCACCGTTTGCTGCGGCACTCCAGTGATGTTTTGCAGAGAATACTGTCGCTGGCCTATAGCGATTTCCTGCTCGCAAGGCACATCGGTTTGAATCACTAGCCGCGCGGTTGGTGGCATGTCCCGACCCAATCCCAGTAAAAACCGACCATCCGGCGATAGCGGCACTGCACGCCCATCCAAGGTCACGCTAGATGCTTTAGGCGCATGGGCCCACAAGACCCCACCTTGAATCGCATGACCCTGCAGTGCCACACAGGAATCGGCCTGAACCTCCCTCGCAGGCACGCCAATTAGAAGTACTATCGAAAAGCAGAATAAAAACCATCTTGTGCTGCAGTAACGTGACACACATCACCCCGAATCAAACCACTTTGGCAAACCGCTCGCGCCCTGCCTTTCACGTGCGAATAGGCAGCACCCCATGACAATGACTCTAGCGGAGTGTTTCGCCGCACCACAAGCCCATCTACACTGGTCCCATGGGCAGATACCGACCACCACGAGAGCAGGGCTCTCCATACATCACGCCGGAGGGCGAGGCCGCGCTGCGCGCTGAACTCCATGCGCTGTGGAAAATAGAACGTCCTGAAGTGACCAAGACCGTCAGTGCCGCCGCCGCAAATGGCGACCGCTCAGAGAACGGCGACTACATTTACGGCAAAAAGCGGCTGAGAGAAATTGATTCGCGGGTACGGTTTCTGCGCAAGAGGCTCGATACCTTACAGGTCGTTGCGGCGCCCCTGGGCGATCACGCGAAAGTGTGGTTCGGAGCTTGGGTTACGTTAGAGAACGAATACGGCGATGAGCATGAGTGGCGAATTGTCGGCCCCGATGAATTTGACGTTAATCAGAAAAAAATATCCTGTGATTCGCCGATGGGGCGCGCACTGCTTGGGAAAGTAATCGACAGTGACATTCTGCTAGAGACGCCCGAAGGAAGTATCAATTGGCGGCTGATCCGGATCGATTACCGGTAATAAGGGTATGACAGGACTCAGACGTTATTGACAATCATTCCCATTATCATTAACGTGGCGACATGTATATTTGCATTTGCAAAGGCGTCACGGAACGCGCGATACGCGAACAGGTCTCCGCGGGAGCTAGATCGGTAGACGAGGTCAGCCGCCGTACCGGATGCTCTACACAGTGTGGCAAATGCCTAATGCGCGCAGAACGGGTTGTCAGTGAGGCCTGCTCCGGGGTATCCGCTGGCAATGCGTCTTATGCGGCACCTCTCTCCGTCTGAGAATACGAATACTTCTCACTTACATTTTTATTAATAAAATCAGTAGTTTAGTTTAATTTTTTCTCCTCTTTGGCTATACTTTCACCTGTTTATTTCTCACAAGCAGGGAGTTCTCATGAAAGGTAACCCGGAGGTGCTCCAGCACCTGAACAAGATCCTCTACAACGAGCTCGTTGCGATTAACCAGTATTTCCTTCATTCGAAAATGTATAAGGATTGGGGTTTAACTGAGCTCGCTGAGCACGAATACCACGAATCGATAGATGAAATGAAGCACGCAGATGCGCTCGTTGAGCGGATTCTGTTTTTAGAGGGTATTCCCAACCTGCAGGATCTTGGCCAACTGCGTATTGGTGAAACACCCCGAGAAATGTTGGAGTGTGACCTGCAGCTTGAACACATCGCCCATGCGGATTTGATCGCCACCGTTGAATGTTGTGAACAAAAAAAGGACTACGTGTCTCGAGACCTGGCGAAGGATATTCTTGAAGCCGAGGAGGAACACGTCGACTGGCTGGAGACTCAGCTCTCATTAATCGACCGGTTGGGAGAACAGAACTATCTGCAGACGGCCATGCAAACCGTCAAGCCAAACTGAGTTCACACACAATAATGTGAGGTCCTCGGTCGCCCAACGCTGACAACCGGGATTCTGGCCATGAGGCCGACTAAACTTTTCGCAGGTCGAGGTCGCTCTCCTGACACATCAGGAAGCGCCTTGATCTAGAAATCCTTGGTGATCGCTATACGGGCATTAAAGGGCGCCCCCACGGTTGCCTGATGCGTACTATGTGAGCTGGGGTAGTAATCAGTGTCACCGAGATTCTCCACATTGAGCTGTATCCGCCAATCATCTGACCATTCGTAATAAATCGCCGCATCAACTCGAGTGTAACTGGGCAGTCGAGCAGTATTACTGTTGTTTATGAAGCTTTCGTCTTGATATGTGAGCCCTATTCCCATTCCGAGGTTAGCCGTGAACTGCACAAAGTTCCAAACAGAAAACATATTCTCTGGCAGCTCACGGGGTCTCAGGCCTGTGGGACCCGAGCGCCCCATCTGCTCACCATCAAGAAAACTATAGGCTGCCGATACATACCAGGCGTCAGTAATCTGGCCTTCTAATTGAAGCTCAAAGCCATCCGTTTCGGATTTGATGACATCCAAGGTATCGGGATCGCTGTCCGCGACCTGTGGCGACTCTTGCTCAATTTCGAATATGGCAGCGGTAAAACTTAATGATGAGGAGATATCCCACTTAAACCCAAGCTCTGTGTTCGCAAACGTGTCTGCATCAAGCTGGTTTTTGCTGCCATTGATATCCGCAAATTGTTCGCCGCTTCGAGGCAGGAATGATTCACTATAACTGGCGTACAGCGACATATTCTGCATGGGTTTATAGACCACACCTATCCGGGGCGATACTTCTTCTTCACGTTTTGATCGGGACTCGCTGGCAGGCACATTGAACACATCGATCTCAAATTGATCAAACCGCGCGCCAAGGACCAGGTCCAAAGACTCCGTTACTGCCATTTCGTCCTGAACATAAACCGACACAACCTCGATACCCACTCGCGTATCGTCATTCAGGTCGACCGTAAAATCGTTCACAGTCTGCACACCCAACGCATTGACCCCAGAGCCGCCCACAATGCCCATCGGCCTGGTAACCATGAAAGCCTCCCTGTCATCGGCGGTCTCCGACCAGTAGGTATTCCAACGATCCTGGTTAGACGAGGTATCCACGTACTCTGCTCCAACCAGAAAACGATGACTCACGCCAACAAATGCAAGTTCTTTAATAAGGTTGCCCGAGAAAATCAGGTTTTCGCGCTGAGTGGTGTCAACATAGCCGTCCAACGTCACCACATCCGGAGCGTTTGATTCGCTATAAGACGCCGCGTAAAAGTTCTGGTAAAGCTTGTCGTAGTCGCCGTAGAAAGCGGTGATTTGGCCCTTCATCGAATCGGAAAAGCGATGCTGTAGGTTGGCGATAAAGATATGCGCCTCCAGACTGGTCAGATTGACATCGGGATCTCCAAAAACCACTCGATCGAAGCGCTCGACGGGCTCACCATTACTGCCCGTGGGGATACCTCGATCGATAAAACGTTCGTGATCAACGTATTCATAGGAGACATCGAGACGAGTGGCTTCAGACAACAGCATGCGGACAGTTGGATTGATTCCGACCCGCTCGCCGTCATAGTGATCCCGATGATTATCTAAGCCCTCGGCCATCGCATTCACCCTGAACGCTACCGTGTCGCTTAGGCCAATGTTGACATCCCCTTGCAAACCACCCGCGCCAAATGAATCAGCGTAACCAGTGAGTTGAGAGAAGTTTTCGCCAGTGTTCGCCTTTTTGGTCACGCGGTTGAGGATCCCACCGGTGCCACCTCTCCCAAATAGCAGTGCATTTGGGCCTCTCAACACCTCTAGTTGCTCTAGGTTGTAGAGTGGCCGGTAATACTGAACGTCGTCCCTTACGCCGTCGATGAAGAAATCGGCCGTCGACCTTACGCCTCTAAATACCACGGCGTCACGGTGTCCCTCTCCCTGCGACATGCTCACGCCAGGGAGGTACTCGATAATGTCAGAGACGCTAGTAAAGCCGCGCCTTAGAATCTCCTCCGACGTGACGATACTCAGACTCTGAGGCACGTCGAGAATGGGCGTGGGCGTTCGCAACGCACTCACCTCGCTGGATTGCAGGTAACTACCTCGAACAATGGTTTCTTCAATTAAAGACTCATCGCTATTCTCTGCATTTGATGGTGCTGCTGACACGGCAACTACCGCCAAGGTAACGGCTCGGAGTACACATTGGATATTGCTCTGATGCATTGTTGATCTGCTTTTCCTTTGTTAATGAGAATCATTATTATTATCATTAACAAAAAAAGCAAGCACCAAACCTACTGTTTTTTTTATGTTGGTCAAAATTCACCACGTCCAGTGGGCTCAAATAACGCGCACGCGAAAACCTGCTGGCCAGTCGAAAAAACCACAGGTAACCCGCCGAACCCCTGACCACCCGGGAAAACGCTGACGCTGACAAAAGCGCAAATGCAGCCGCGCGAGGCGCTTATCGATTATTCGGCCTCTGCTGACCTTATGTCACTCGGCGTCCGGTCGAGAAAAGACTAGCCTGCCGTCGGAAAAGGTATGCTCCACACGAATGCGGTGCAGTTGGTGAAGGTCAGTGGTGTAAGGATCGCGGTCTAGCACCACCAAATCAGCAAGCTTGCCGACCTCTAATGTGCCAATGTCATCCTCCAGTCGCAGTTGCCACGCAGCATCTGAGGTGTGGGCGCGAATCGCTTGATCGACACTGAGCCGCTCGCTAACCCGCGGTTGCACAGGCACCTCGGGATGCCCCGCCTGCTGGCGCGTCACCGCCATCTCAATATTGAACATTGGATTCAAGGCATCTTTGCCAATCCAACTGACCGGGTAATCACTGCCCAGCGTCACCCTTCCTCCGTGGCGAAGAATCGAAGCCAGTGGATACATCTGGTTGAAACGTTCCTCACCTAAACGGTTGAGTGCAAGATCATCGTATTCCAACCAAGTGGGCGTCGTTTGAGCCACCACGCCAAGCGACGCAAACCGCGCAACATCCTGCGCACTCACAATTTCGATGTGACAAATTGTGGATCGGCTGTCGCTATCTGGGTGCATCGCCTTTGCTCGCTCCACCGCATCAAGCGCAGCACGCACTGCCCCGTCGCCAATTGCGTGAAGATGTAGATCGATGTTCGCTTGGTGGGCGGCCGCCACCGCGTCGAACATCGCAGGGTTCGGCAACAGCGGCGCGGGTTCATGACCTTCCGGCACGGTGTAAGGCTCCAGCATCACCGCCGTCTTAGCCTCAACTGTGCCATCGAGGGATAGCTTGAGCGTTGAAACCGTAAACAAGGGATGCTGATAGCGTTCGTTGAGCTCGGCGAGTACAGCTAACGCTTCAGTAAGTTGCTCGGGCTGGTTCACATAGAGGGAAGCCACCATGCGTAGCGGAAACGCTCCTGCTTCAGCCATGTGCAGCGCCAACGCTCGACCTTTTTCGCCCGTGTCGATCATGCCTGCGTCGAAGGCGGCGGTAAGGCCCACCGCCGACATCTCCTCAAAAAAACCCGGGGCAGCCAGCGCTAATGCCTCCTCACTCACCAAGCCAAGTGCCTCGCTGACCGGGTCAATCGCCGCTCCCTCGACTAACCACCCGGTAGGGTTGCCCGACTCGTCACGCTGAAAGAAGTGCGCGCCGGGAACCGGGTCAGGCGTTTCTTGCGAGATACCCGCCGCTTTCAGCGCCAGTGTGTTGGCCCATCCGGTGTGCCCGCCCTCGTCGATGATTAAAGCAGGGCGATCGGGTATCACCGCGTCTAGTTCCGCGGCCGTCGGTCCGTTCACACCAAAGGCAGGCGCAAGAAACCCGATACCAATCACAGGATTTTGATAGGGGTGTGTGCGAGCATGCTCGGCGATAGTCGCTAGCACCTCTTCAGCACTCTGATACGGACTCAACGTAACGCCATTCACGAGCGGAAGCGTATCCATGCTATGGATGTGGGTGTCGATAAATCCGGGCAAAACGCTCCGGCCATCAAGCTCGATCACCCGTGTTTGAGGACCCACGTGCGCAGTAGCTGCCCCTGCTTCTCCCAACCAAACGATGCGGTTACTTGTGAGCGCAATCGCTGAATAGTATTGTGCCGAGTTGTCCATGGAGTAGACCGGGCCACCGCGCAATACCCAATCAGCCTCAGCCATAACCGTACCCGACCAACCCGAAAACACAGTAACAACACCCAACACCACACTACGCGCAGCGTCCTTCCAAAGCACCATATGCCTACCTCCCTATTGGCCTTGATCTTTTGGCCGATCAAATCTGAACAGGAACCATATCTTCATTCCTTTTGTGATGAAATGTCCGTAGTATTTTCCCACCACCCGCCGCCACACCACAGGGAGCAATTCATGTCTGGATCACGACCTCTAGAAGGCCTCAGAGTCGTTGAATTAGGTCAACTACTCGCTGGCCCGTTTGCGGGCACCATTCTGGGGTACTTCGGCGCAGAAGTGATCAAAGTTGAACCGCCAACGGGCGACCCCATCAGACAATGGCGAGAGGTTCGGGATGGCATGTCACTGTGGTATCACTCATTGGCGCGGAATAAGAAAAGTGTCACTCTGGATCTGAAATCCGAGCGCGGTCGCGAAATAGCATTTGATCTACTGACCAAAGCCGACGTCGTCATCGAAAATTTCCGGCCGGGCGCCATGGAAAGTTGGGGTTTGGGTCCCGAACAGGTTAAGGAAAAGAATCCGGGCATCATCTACGCGCGGATTTCGGGCTATGGGCAAAGCGGGCCTTTTTCAGAAAAGCCAGGCTATGCCTCGGTCACCGAGGGTTACGGCGGCTTCCGCTACATTAACGGCGAGCCGGGCAAGGCCCCAGTTCGCCCCAATATCTCTTTGGGTGACACGGTCGCTGCGATCCATGCCGCACTGGGCGTGGCGTTTGCCATTATTGAGCGAACAAAAAGTGGTAAGGGACAGGTAGTTGATGTGGCGCTGTATGAATCTATCTTCAACCTGTTGGAGGGTATCGTACCCGAGTTCGATGGCGCGGGCGTGGTACGCGAACCCTCTGGCACCACGATCACAGGGATTGTCCCGACCAATACCTACCTCTGCTCAGACGGGAAACACGTTGTCATTGGGGGCAATGGTGACTCCATTTTTAAACGCCTGATGACAGAAGCGGGGCGAGAAGACATGGCGAACGACCCGGAACTGGAGCACAACCAAGGCCGGGTGATTCATGAACAAAAAATCGATGAAGCGCTAGCAGTCTGGTGCACCGCGCATACCTCCGGTGAGATCATTGCAAAGCTGGAGTCGGCGAGAGTGCCGGTGGGGCCGATTTATAGCGTAGAGGACATGATGACCGACCCTCACTACATCGCTCGCGGGATGTTCGAGACCGTGGAAATCGACGGCAAGCCACTCAAGATACCGGCCATTCTTCCCAAGCTCAGTGAAACCCCGGGCCGCACAGACTGGCCGGGCGCACAAATTGGCCAACACAACGGTGAGATACTGGGGGAGTTACTGGGTCTGTCAGAGGCGGAACTCAGTGGGCTGAGTACAGACGGCGTGACCTGCTAATCGGGACCCTGCGATGAAACTCGAGGGTATCACTGTGCTCGACCTGTCGCTGTTCCTGCCCGGGCCTGCTGCAACTCAGCTAATGGCTGATCATGGGGCACGGGTCATTAAGATCGAAAACCCGCTCGCACCCGAACCTACGCGGTCGGCCGAAGCTTTTCCGTGGACGCAAGGCGGTGAGACAGTGATGTTTCGCAACACCCAGCGCGGCAAAGAGAGCATTGCGCTCAATTTGAAGAGCACTGCGGGCAAAAAAGCGTTTCTGGCACTCGCAAAAAAAGCAGATGTGGTTGTTGAAGCATTTCGGCCTGGGGTGGCCGAGCGGCTCGGGATCGATTATCAGACACTTTCTGCGGAAAATCGCCGATTAATTTACTGCTCACTCTCTGCCTTTGGTCAAACCGGCCCTTGGCGAGACCGCCCGGCACACGACACTGCCACGGTCGCTGCTGCAGGCATTCTCGATGTGACCCGCTCACCCGAGGGGGACTCTGGCCCAGCGATCATTGGGGTGCCAATCGCCGACATGCTCTCCTCCTACCTAGCGCTATCCGGAATTTTGATGGCGCTATATCGGCGCAATACCACGGGCGAAGGCGACTTCGTTGATGTCAGCATGTTTGAATCGGTGCTCGCTGCGAGCCCCAACATTATGGGCCCGGTATTCGGCGGGAATCAGGCGCCCGAAAGATTGCGAGAGCGCACCCATGGCGGCAATGCCATGCTCAATATTTATGAGACTGCCGACAGGCAATTTATCGCCCTGGGCGGCGGAGAACACAAATTTGTCGAAGCACTCTTTGAAGGCCTGGATAGACCAGAGTTTATCTCAGCAGTGACTGGACCCGCCGGTGAGGGTCATTGGCCCGCAATCGCGTTTTTGCGCACCGCCTTCCGACAGCGAACCCGCGCCGCATGGGAAGTGTGGTTCACAGGACGCGATATCTGCTGGAGCCCGGTAAACTCGCTGAAAGAAGCATGGGATTCAGACCACGTATGGGAGCGAGGCATGCGCTTTAAGGATTCCCAGGGAAACGACCACATCGGTTCGGCGGTGCGATTTTCCAGAGAACCCGCACAAATCAACACTAAATTGCCTGCAATCGGCGCCGAAACCGCCAAAATTATTGCGGAACTGGACTTGACCGAAGCGGACCACAAAGCCATATTGTCGGAGTTAGACTAAATTGTCCGGACAAAGCAACCCGATTGGCGGCATCGACCGGTAATCCAAGCTTCACAATTAGCGGCAATAACTACAACATTCGGACCATCACAAGGTCTTGTCAGCACAAAGGAGCCTTCCCATGAGCAGATGCACCTCACGCAATCGACGTCTCCACGCTATGGCGACACTTCCCATTACCGCAGCCGTCTCGACAGCCCTGTCTGGCGCGGCACTGCTAATGCCCTCCGTTGCCTCCGCGCAACTCGAGGAAGTCGTGGTTACGGCTCGGGCGCGAGCAGAATCCTTGCAGGACGTCCCGGCCACCGTGACAGCATTTACTGCAGGACAGATCGAAAACATGGGCGTCGCGCGCGCGGAAGACTTTGTCTATATGACCCCCGGCGTAACGTTTGTTAACTCGGTGGAAGTGGGTGATAGCCAGCTTGCCATTCGCGGCATTAACGGTGCCCGCGACGCAGAAACCAACTTTGCATTTATTGTTGACGGCGTGCTCTATACCAATCCCTCGGCCTTCAACCGCGAATACCCCGATCTTGCACAGATCGAAGTCCTTAAGGGCCCTCAGGGTGCGCTCTATGGACGCTCTGCAGCTGCCGGCGCGGTCATCATGTCAACCAAACGTCCGACGCAGGAAAGAGAAGGTAGCATCAAAATCGGCGCAGCCGAATACGGCACGATGTACGGAACCGCCACCATCGCAGGCCCGCTGGGTAGCGATGTCGCAGGCCGCCTGACCGTCACCTCGCGCAAGACTGACGGCTTTCTCGAGAACGTCTATCTGAACGATGATGTCGTGAATAACTACGAGGAAACCGCCGTCAGCGCGCGCATTGTGATGGACCCTACTGACACATTGTCCATTGATACAAAACTGCGTTATTCCGAGGTGTCAGCAGCCTCGATCGCATTTAATGCTGCATATGAACTGCCCTTTTTTGTGGGTGCACTAGAGGGCGTGACAGGCTTTGGTGTAGACAATACGGCAGCCTCAATCGACGTAAACGATTTTGAGTGGGTATACAGCCCGAACGTTGATCCCGAAAACGAACAGGAAACAGTGGAGTTCTCAGTAAAGATCGATAAACAGTTCGAATCCGGCACACTTACCGCCTGGGCTCTCTATTCCGACCAAGATCAGTACTTTCTGGCGGACGGCACATCCGGTGCATTCGGTTTTTATGACGCATTGGGACACTGCCAGCAGTCTGCCGCAGAGCGGTCGCTGTTTCTTGGCGACAACACCGCAATGCAGCAGCCCACCTTCAACTTAGACGGCACTGCAGCCGGCAGGTTCTTGCCGCCTTACAGCCCAACAACGTGTGACGGTTATCAGTATCAGGAACGCAACCAGCGCGACATCAGTTTCCAGTTGCAATGGACATCCGATGCCGATCAGCGACTTCGCTGGCAGGCCGGGATGTACTTCCTCAACATTGATCGTCGAGTAGGCGTGGCGCAGCTCGAGGATGATGGGCGAGCGGAATTACCGCGTTCATTTATCAACGAACTGACTGATGCCCTGGTGCTAGATGACTTTGAGACAACCGTCCTTTCCGGCTTCGGCTCGATCAACTACGACATTACGGATCGGATGGAACTGTCTCTCGCATTGCGGTACGACATTGAAGATAGAGAAGTCCGCAACGCGGTACCAAGCCCTGCTGATGGATATGTGTCGACCAATATCAACTACTGCGGCCAGTTCTTCGAGGGCGGCTGCACGCTCAACGGGGCTCCGCTGGGTGGGACTCCCTGGAACCCTGCTTTTATTGACCTAGAATCGGGCGCGGTGAGCGCTCGGGTAGCCGATCGAAGCGAAGAGTTTGATGCTATCCAGCCAAAGATCAGTCTGACCTATGACCTTTCAGACAGCACCACCTTATTTGGTAGCTGGGGCGTGGGTTTTAAGACGGGTGGCTTTAACAATTTGGGCGGCACCGAGACGATCAGCTTGTTCCTCGTAAACCCTGATGGCCTGCCAGTAGCACCACCGGAAATCTACGAGGAAGAGACTTCTAGTTCCTTCGAAATCGGTTTTCGCTCCACTCTGTTTAACGGCAACCTGCAGTTAAACGCAGCCGCATATCATACTGAAGTAGACGATATGCAATTCTTCGAGTTCTACGTTGGTCCGTTTGGACTGCTAAGAACCGTTGAGGGCATCGATGAGGTCACTATTCAGGGCTTCGAGATTGGCGGCTCGTGGCAAATGACGGATGGCCTCCGATTGGATGCGGGCTACAGCACAATTGACGGTGAAATTGATGCCATGACCGTTAGACCCTACGTGGCTGGTAATGACGTGCCCAATGCACCTGAGTTCACTGCAAACGTGGCGCTCACCTGGGATCAAGACTTTGGCAATCTGAACCTTTTGGCGCGAATCGAGTACGCTTATCAGGGCGATGTTTTCTATCACGTTGTCCAAGGTGGCGATTTGGACGTACCCAAGTCCTATGACTTCGAAGGGCTGCCCTACGAGGTTCCCGCTGTACTATTTGGAGGGTTGGCCACCAGCTACTCCAAGACCAAGGTGGACGCATACGGCATCACTAACCTCCGCGTAGGGATTGGAAGCGATCGTTGGCGCATAACAGCCTTTGCACGCAACCTCTTCGATGAGGAGTACGTGGGCGAGGTGATTATGGCTCCGGAGTTTGGTGGCGCATTTGTCACGCCGGGCACATACAGAACAGCAGGTGTGGAGTTTCAGTGGGACTTCTAATATCCGATTGAGAGACACAAAAGCCGGGCTATGCCCGGCTTTTTTTTGCAACGACTAAAGCGCCCGTAAATCAATCTGCTCCGCACTGGAGACATGCCTCGCAGCAACGCTGCGCTCAGTAAATAGCGCCGATCACTGTCATCATCTGGCGAACAGTTTCTCTACGCTCTCAGCGCATTTAATCCACTGTCGAATTTAATATCAGAACAGTAGCGGGTTCGGCCAACCTAGTAGTGAAAGTCGACTTTGTATGGTCCTGTACCTCTAGTGACCAGAGACTCACAAATCAGGTGACGAATCAATGGCAACCCGTCAGCAGGTCACTGTGAGATAGGAACAAAGCCTGCAAAATTTTGTGATTGTGGCAGAGTGAGAAATGCGCTGACAAACCAAAAGAGAATAGCGCGAGTGCTCAGGAAAGCACCAAGACCGCAAATAACAGCAATCCGCTGCTCGAAGTGATCAGTGTCGTCTTGCGGAGTCGGTCCGACGACAATCCGAGCCACAAGCCGCTGAGCATGACAAACAGCATGCCAGCCGCAAAAAACTGCTGGTAGATTTTGTAGACCGCAGGACCATGCCCCATGTGTAACTCGATCATTCTTTTTTGTAACGACGGCTCGTTGTAGCGCACCGTCACCTGCTCCGCTTTTATGTCGAGGGTATAAAACGGGCGTGTAGTGGGTCGCGTGATCAATTGCGCCCCTTTGGTTTTAACATAGTCAAATTCGAAGCCAGTCACACCAACCGTCGCCAGTGCGGCCGCGACAGCGGCATGACTGGGGTCAGCCAGCAACGCCTCACCCGAATCCAGTGAACCAGCCTCACTCTGAACTACAGAGCCTTTTATTCCCATTAGATAAAGGCCGCCCGAGACGGCCACCAATACAATCGCCGCAGAAAAAAAAGCGGAGAAATAGAGATGTAGCTTAATGAGAACAGCACGCGCCATAACTGATATCCTGACTGACGATAAATAGATCCTTGGCTCAAGTGTTATCCGAGCCATAGGGTTGGGTATTGTGCCCTACAGAGGCGCGCTCACCAATATCAGCTGCGACTGAGGCACTCGCAACCGCAAAAAAATAATTATCTTTTTACTTGCTATGGCGATTCGCTCACATACGCATATTTCTGAGTGGTTTATAGCCGTCACATTCAAACACCGGTAGAGTAGTGTCCACGTTCTTCAACAGATATTTTTATAGAGTTCAGGTCGCCCACGGGCACTGCCTATCTAGAGGATAAGGGCCTCCTTCTTTGTCGTCGTCGATTGAATTTGAAACTAGTCCCTTTACTGAAGCGCTACTGCGCGGTTCGGCGAATCATCCAGATCGGGATTGTGTCGTTGTCAGCAATGACAGGGCGACTTATGGCGAACTCGCGACGCGGGCGCGGTTGGTCGGTCGTTCTCTTATTGCACTCGGTATTCATCGTGGCGACCGGGTGGGCATTCTCATGTCCAATAGTCTGGACTTCATCGAAATCCTGTTCGGTTCATCGCTGATTGGTGCTATCCCGGTGCTATATAACGCCCGCTTCAAGGCGCGCGAGATCTCCCATGTGACCACCGATGCTGGTATTAAAGTGGTGGTAACCAACGACACCATAGGGCAACACACTAATTACGTTGAGCTCTTGAAGAAGGCGGAGGTTGAGAGAGCACCTAGCCTACAGGCTCAGATATTCCTGGGTGAAGGCCAGCGTGATGGCTTCATTGGACGCGACACCTTTTACGGGCTGGCAGACTCCGTTGATCCCGGCGTGATCGATGAACGCCATGCGGATACTTCCGTGAAAGACATTGCACTCATGTTCTACACCTCGGGCACTACGGCAATGCCGAAGGGGTGTCCCCTAGACCACATCGTGCTTCAACACGCCGGGGTGGTGGGTGGCGCTGATCGTTTGCGGCTAGCGAAAGGGGACGTGATGTGGAACCCACTGCCTATGTTCCACAGCGCATTCACCCAACCTCTGACTGGCACATTGCACTTTGGCGGAACATTCGTCTCCATGAGCCACTTTGATCCGGGAGAGGCGCTTGATCTCATTGCACGCGAACGCGTGACAGTCGCCTTTCCCGCTTTTCTGACCATTACCTTACAACTACTTAACCACCCCCGTTATACCCCCAACACCTTAAATAACGTGCGCATCATGCTGAACGTGGGGCCACCAGAAGAGTTGGTCGCCACGCAAACTCTGATGCCGCATACCACCCAGATCACGGCTTTTGGTATGAGCGAGTGTGGCGGTTCCGTGGCTATGTGCAACCCGGATGACCCTATAGCGCTGCGCTCGGGATGCTCAGGAAAGGCGCTGCCCGGCCTTGAGATCGCTGTGCGCGATCCGGAAACCGGAGAGACTCTGGCACCGGGCGAGCGCGGAGAAATTGTCGTCCGGGGCGTTGGCGTGTTTAGCGGGTACTACAACGACCCCGAAAAGACCGCGGCGGCCTTCTGGGAAGATAGATGGTTCCGCACCGGCGATCTGGGCGTTTCGGACACAGAGGGTCGCATTACTTTTCATGGCAGGCTCAAAGATATGCTCAAGGTGGGCGGCGAAAACGTGGCCGCCATTGAGGTCGAGGGTTATCTGGCGCTTCACCCGGCAGTGAAGATGGCGCAGGTCGTGGGTATAGCTGACGAAAAATACGGCGAAGTGCCCGTGGCATTTGTTGAACTGGCGCCAGAAGCGAACTCCTCAGAGCGCGAGATCATCGATTTCTGTCGAGGCGAAATCGCGAGTTTCAAAATCCCGCGGCATGTGCGTTTCGTTAGAGATTGGCCGATGGGCGCCACCAAGATCCTCAAGCACGTGCTCCGTGACCAGATCAACGCTGAACTGAATCTCGACTGAGGTCGCTGTGGTGACCGACACTATAGCTGGAAGAGACTGCGAGCTCTCGCCTCTCCCTTGGGGAGAGTGCGGTTTTTTTGGTTACGCTGCTACAACCTGCAGAGCACACTAATGCCATTTGGCCATGACATGGCACTGGCCTGACGCCAAATCACATGACCACAAAAAAGCCGGGCTGGGCCCGGCCTTCTGCGTACTGAAAGCGCTTGTCTTGCTTAGCCTCGCGCCATTTTCAATTTGCCCTTGGCTTTGGGCTGCTTCTCAAGAAATTTCAGTGCCCAAGCCTGGAATTCAGGCTGGCGCGGCGCATCGAGACCCGTCTCCTTCTTGCAACGAGCCTTGAGTTCGGCAATATCGCCACCCCGGTCGAACATTTTGACCTTGCCGCGAGACTTCGCCATACGAGCCCGCAGCGCCTTGGTCTTCTTTTCATCAACCGTAAGATCTGCGGTCATCACCACGCCGTAACGTTTAGCGCCTTCAGGCGAAACAAGGCCTGCTCGCACATCGAACTCGACTCGTTCGGTTTCTCGCTTGAGGGGATCACCACAACCCCCTCCACCCCAGGTATTGAAGTAGAGAATATCCCCGGCGTTGACAGTAATGCGATCGCACTTACTCGGCATCATCTCCTCGGTGCCGTCTACTCGCTTCAAGATTTTTTCTGAGCGACGCCCCGGCAAACCGCCATTAACGCCCCAAGGGTAAGTCAGCCATCGATCGTCGTGTATCGAAATAGTCCCCGGCTCCAGGAAGCAGTAGCCCATTCGCAGCCCATTACCACCGCGGTTATAGCCTGCACCACCGCTGTCCGTAATCGTCTCGTAGGCCTCGATACGGAGGGGGAAGTAACTCTCCAGAAACTCGTTGGGCACATTGGTAAAGCTCGGCCACAGAGAGTGCCCATCGGGACCGTCCCCGGAAGGCTTCCCGGGAATACCCCCAAACCCGATCGAATAAAGCTGATACCACTCCCCGTTCTTGTCATAACCAGAGTACATAAAGTGCGGACTGTCGGAGAAGCCAGCACCGGCGAGAAAATCAGGGTCGCCCTGACCCAACAGTCCACCCAACACATCAAAAATGCGTCCAAGAGCGTGCGTTCGGCACGATAGGGCCGCAGGCTCTCGCGGCTTCAATAACGTACCTTCAGGAATGTGTACTTCCATCAGGTCGTAAAAACCATCGTTGAACATAATCTGCGGGTCAAACACCATGATCATGTACACCCCGCAGAACATCTTAAACATCTCCTCATTGAGGTAGAAGTTAATTGAGCTGATCGACTGTGGATCGGTGCCATCGAAGTCGAATATGACTTTATCTTTGTCACGCCACATGGAGCACTTGATGCGATACGGGCCCATCCCGAGCCCATCGTCGCAAATGTAATCCTCAAAATATTGCTTTTTCTCGGGCACAGTGTCCTTGATAAGCTTGCCCATAGCGCGCTTGTTGCGCGCCAGCAGTTCATCCAACGCCGAGTAGTACTCGTCATCCCCAAAGCGCTCCGCCATCTCGATGACGCGTTTTTCTGCGGTCCGCATGGCGGCTACCAGCGCGTTGAAGTCACTACGATTCCACGTCGGCATGCGACTGTTGTGTAGAATCAAATTCAGCACATCCGTCTGCAGCTCATCATTTTTGAAAATTTTCAGGGGCGGTACGCGAATACCTTCCTCAAAAATCTCTCGGGCATCGGTGGGTAGACTTCCGGGCACCTTGCCACCCACATCGGTCATGTGCCCGAACATTGCGGCATACGCAATCAAGCGACCGTCCTTAAAAATCGGCCGCAGCAACAACCAGTCATTAATATGGCTGATAGCGCCGTTGCAGGCGTAAGGATCAGTGGTTAGAAACAAATCCCCCTCTTCGATGGTGCCGTCGTAGGCCTCTTTAAAGCCGTGTATGAAGCTTCCAAACTGACCCACCACCATTTTGCCTTCCAAATTGGCAATCATCGGGAACATGTCATTCTGCTCGCGAATGCCCGGAGACATCGCCGTCCGGAAGACGACTGCATCCATTTCGTAGCGGGCATTCATCATCGCGTTTTCAATGATGTCGAGGGTAATCGGATCGATATCCTTACGCTTGAATTTCTTTGAGTTCGTTTCAACAATCGTTGCAGGCATTTTTATCTCCCCTCGCTCAAGCTGACGGTGCAATCAGGATGTTGCCGAACTTATCGACGTTACCGGTATGTCCGGAGAGGATAACGGTTGTCGAATCCATCTCCAGTACAATCGCTGGTCCGTCAATTTTGTTGCCGGCCTTCAGTTTATCCCTGCGGTAAAGGTTTGCTTCCATATCCTTGCCGTCCATAAAGACTTTAGAAGTTCCAATTTTGGCGGCTGCGACCGGTGTACGACTGCCAGAGCTGGTCACTTTTTTCGCATCAATTTCAGCGCTCTTACCTTGCGCAACCGCCCGCACATTGACGATTTCCTTGTCCGCATCGAGCGCGAATGTGAATAACTGACGGTGCATTTCATCAAAAGGGTCTCCGATGATGGAGAGTCCCTTGGACTTCAGCTTCTTGAGGTCAAAGTCGACTGTCAACGTGAGCCCCTGCCCCGAGTACCGGATATCCGCCTGATAGGTCACAGAACGATGTGCCTTGGGTACACCCTCTTTTTCGAGCGTTTTGAGCGCTTTACTCGCTAACTGCTGATAAGTTTTCGTGAGTTCAGCGGGAGAGATGTTGGCGAAACGGCGAATGAACGTTCGTGACGCCTCGTCACGAACACGCGTCGTTGCATCTCCGTAAGCGCACAGTACGCCAGGGCCAGGGGGGATAATCACCGGCCAACTGTTCATAAGCTTGCCCAGCGCATTAGCGTGCAACGGCCCTGCTCCACCAAAGCCAATCAGTGCGAAATCTCTGGGGTCGAAACCCTGCTCTACGGACACTAGCCGCAGCGCGCCATACATGTTCTCGTTAACAATATCGATGATCCCTGCCGCCGCTCTCTTCACCGAGATACCCAGGGCATCTGCAACTGGTTTGATTGCCTTCTCAGCAAGATCCTTGCGGATCTCCATATCGCCACCGAGCCTGACTTCGCTGGGCAAATACCCCAGCACCACGTTGGCATCAGTTACCGAGGGGAGCTCTCCTCCCTTGTTGTAGGCCGCTGGTCCGGGCTCCGCGCCAGCACTCTCTGGACCCACACGGAGTGCTCCTGTCAGCTCGGGCACGTGGGCTATCGAACCACCGCCAGCACCCACCGTTCGCACATCGACAGAGGACGCTCTTACTGTCACATCACCGACCGTTGTCTCCCTGCGCAACTGTGCCGTGCTGTTTTGCACCAGTGCCACGTCTGTAGACGTGCCACCCATATCGAAAGTCAGCAAGTTCTCGAACCCCGCCTGCTTCGCCACCCAAACCGCTCCAGATACGCCTCCGGCAGGACCGCTCATCAGCAGATTAACGGGCAAGGACTGGGCTACCTTAGCCGAAGCCATGCCACCATCGGAGCGCAAGATGTGGAGCTTCACGTCCTTCATCTTGGCCTTGAGCTTTCTTTCAAGGCTTTTTACGTACGCTGCAACTCTGGGTCGGACGTAGGAGTTAGCAACCGTGGTAATCGTGCGCTCGTACTCCTGCATTTCCGGCACCACGTTGTAAGAAAGGGAAACCGGTATGCCCGGCAGTACCTGTTTTGCAATCTTCTCGACCGCTCGCTCATGCGCTGGGTTGGCGTATGAATTTACCAGAGAGATCGTCAGGGCCTCGATATTCTCTTTCTTGAGTTTTTTGAGCTCCTTGGTCAACGCCGTTTTATTCAACTTCCGCACTACGGAACCGTCGGCACCCATGCGCTCGTCGGCTTCAATCGTGCACGACAACGGGGCCAGCGGTTCGCTTTTGTTGTAGATAACCCAACCGCCAAGACCGCCCGGCACATAAGAGCGTGCAATTTGCAGGACCTGCCGGTAGCCCTTGGTTGTTACCAAACCTACCTTTGCACCCGTGCCAGTCAAAACAGTATTGGTCGCGACCGTTGTGCCGTGCATCACCTGTGAGATCTCACGCGGATCAACGCCTGCGTTATCGCATACTTTGGCGACACCGTTCATGACACCGATCGAAGAGTCGGCCGGTGTACTAGGGACTTTTGCAGTGTGAATGGAACCGGATTTCTCATCGACCAAAATCAGGTCTGTGAATGTGCCGCCGACGTCGACACCAAGACGATAAGGCATACTGGCCTCCTCTTGTTAAGGATCTAATGTGATCTCAATGCGATGTGCTCAGGGCCGGTTAGCGCCTCGAACCACTGTTGACGTCTTAGGGCACAACCCTGCGTCAGAAACAATTGACCGGACATTTGCTACAATTTCGCGTTATCGGTAACGATGCACCAATCTGGGTAGACGTGCAAGGTATGATGCCTCCCTGCCCCCACATTTTTTGGAGTCGATCATGATAAAGCCTCTCGCCGGTATTCGGGTGTTAGCTATCGAGCAATTTGGTGCGGGGCCCTACGGCTCGATGTATCTCGCGGAATTGGGTGCCGAAGTGATTAAGATCGAGAATCGATCAACCGGTGGAGACCCCGCGCGGCAGTCAGGCGCGGCGCGGCTAGCAAAAGACGACAGTGCCTATTTTCAAGCCTTTAACCTTGCCAAGCGTAGCGTCACCCTGAACCTCAAAAGTGACGAAGGTCGCGCACTCTTTCACGAGCTGGTGCGCACCAGCGATGTCGTTTGGAACAACCTTCGCGGCAGCCAGCCTGCAAAAATGGGCTTGGATTACGAAGCACTACAGGTCGTTAAACCCGACATTATTTGCACGCATATTTCTGCCTACGGACGGGACAACGACCGCGCGGACTGGCCCGGATATGATTACCTGATGCAAGCTGAATGCGGCTTTTTATCAGTCACGGGCGAGCCCGGCGCCCCACCCGCGCGCTTTGGGTTATCGATGATCGATTTTATGACTGGCGTCGTGGCAGCACTGGGCTGCGTTTCGGCTTTGCTGGCACGGACGAATCAGGGAGGACGCGATGTCGATATCAGTTTGTTCGATGTTGCTTTGCATCAGCTCACCTACCCCGGGACCTGGTATCTAAATCACGGCATAGAGACTGGCCGGGTCACGCGCTCTGCTCACCCTTACAACACACCGGTGCAGCTGTACAAAACACAGGATGGCTGGATCTTTATCATGTGTATGACCGATAAGTTCTGGCAGCTCCTGCTAGACCGCATCGGACACACCGAATTGACCGCCGATGAGCGCTTCAGCTCCATGGCGGCCCGGGCAGAAAATCGCGACGCCTTGACCGAGGTGCTCGATGCGATCTTTCAGAGCGCTGACACGGATCACTGGTTTGCATTGCTGCAGACTTATATTCCGGTGGCACCGGTCTACGATCTACCCAACGCGCTGGATAATCCTTTTGTAACGTCGATTGGCATGATGCAGACACTGGAGCACCGGGAATTCGGCGCCTATCGCGGGCTCAGCAACCCCATCAAGGTCGACAACCAGCGCCTCAGTACCGATTGCGGCGCTGGCCTCGGAGCGGATAACGCTGCCATCCTCGGTGGCGAGCTGGGTGTTGAAGACCTAGAGGGTCTTGCTGCACGCGGCATCATCTAAAATACCCATCCTGCACTAAGCGGGGTCTAGACCAAACTGGATCATAGCCCCGCAGCGTCAAAGCCACACAGGATCCCGGCCACTCCG
>Ga0209374_1001495_pt1 | contig 22538 bp, 19 predicted proteins | sample SaaInlLV_DNA_10m_FD_184683 | JGI IMG/M metagenome (GOLD analysis project Ga0209374, IMG submission 184683) | Marine microbial communities from expanding oxygen minimum zones in the Saanich Inlet - SI075_LV_DNA_10m (SPAdes) (version 2) | ecosystem: Environmental > Aquatic > Marine > Unclassified ... | reverse complement strand
TGGTGGGATAGGTGGTACAACTTATAGCGTTGAATATACAACTAATGGAATTTGTCCTTCACAAAGTATAGAAACTGTATTAGTTAACAGTGTAGATGACGCATCATTTGTTTTGACTGATTATTGTGCTGGTTCTTCAAATGCTGCAAGTGCTGTTGTAACATCTGGAGGTAGTTTTTCATTTAATCCTTTGCCTTCTGGATCTGAGACAATTGATGTAGTGACTGGTGAGATTTCAGGTGGAATAGGTGGTACAACATATAGCGTTGAATATACAACCAATGGAGTTTGTGTTAGTAGTTTAATACAAAATGTGCTAATTTACTCTACACCTTCAACAGGTCCAATTTTTCATAACTAGCAATATTAATCTTAGATGAAGAGATTTATATTGACCATATTATTAATTTTTATTATTTCTAATGTTTCAGCACAAGATTACATACACCTTTGTGTTGGTTATGATAAAGAATTTGGTGTCCCTTTCACAAATGGATCTGTATATAATTGGCAGATAAGAGGAGATAATAATATTGCATCTATTACTTCAGGAAATGGAACTGAAATTATAAAAATTGATCTTAACAGTGCTGGTATTTTTCAGCTATTTGTTGAAGAAATTAATATATATGGTTGTATTGGTTATGATAGTATTTTTGTCAAAATCCATGACTTGCCAACTCCAGTTATATTTGCAAATGGACCAACTACATTCTGTGATGGAAGTAGTGTATTATTAGAAGTTGATTCTATTTATGAAAATATGATTTGGAATAATTATCTTAATACTGATTCACAACAGTTAAATGTTGATTCTACTGCAAGCTACTTTGTTACTGTTACTGATGAGTATGGTTGTATAAGCAACAGTAATTCAATTTTTGTTAGTTCAAATAATATTATTGTACCTAATTTTAGTTATGATGGATTTTGTATCAAAAATCCAATTAGTTTTTTTAATAATTCAACTACATCTGACGGTGATTTTATTTCAACTCTTTGGAGTATAGACAGTACTAATTTTCTTTTTGGAGATACTATTGATTTTACTTTTTCAGAAGTTGGATTACATACAATTTCTTTAAATGTATCAACTAATAATAATTGTCAAGACTCAGTAACTAAAGTTATTAATATAAATCAAAACCCAATTGCAGATTTTATTTATTCTCCAATGACTGTTTCAAATTTAAATCCTTTAGTAAACTTTTTTACTACTTCAATAAACCCTAATATGGTTACATGGTTTATTAATGATTCTATTTTTTCGTTTGATATTAACACAAATTATTCTTTAGATAATCCAGGAATAAATAAGGTGATGTTATTAGTTGAAGATAGTAATAGATGTATAGATTCTATAACAAAAAACATATTAACGTATTATGATTTTATGCTATATATTCCAACTTCTTTTTCGCCAAATAATGACGGAATTAACGATAGTTTTGCTCCAAAAGGATTACGTATGGATAAATATTTAGCTTATGAATTTGAAATATTTAATAGGTGGGGAGATAAAGTATTTAAAACTAATGATGTAAATGCTAAGTGGAATGGTGATGGAGTACAAGATGGTATTTATAATTGGGTCGTAAATCTTGTTGACGAGTTAGGAAAATTACGTGTTGAAAGTGGAGAAGTTACTTTGTTTAGATAATTACCTTAAATCAATTATTTCAATATCCGCATAATTTTTTGTATCAAAAATAAAAGGTTCTAATTTAGTATTTACACTGATTTTTTTAATTTTATAAGATAATGTTCCACCATTTTTATCATAAATTTTTATTTTTCTTAATTGATTTTTTGATGCATCAATTTCAATATTAATTTTTATAAACTCTTTACTTGTTTTTGGAAATAAATTAATATTTTGTATTTGTAATCCATTTTCTGATGTTGTTCCGACATAATTATATTTATAGTCACGTTCATATATTGTAAAGATATTAATTGGATTCATTAGTTCATTTAAATCACTATTATTGATGATTTGAACTTCATTCATATCAACTAGATATATCCATTGGCTTTCTCCATTATTTACAATAAATTGATCTTCTAATTGTAATCTGAATTTTTCTTTTGCAATTTCTATTATGCCTTCCTGTTTTTCATTAATATTTTGATTTTTGTTTTCAATCATTAAATTAAATTCGATATATATATTATCATAATTTTTAGCGTTAGCGCTTAATTCTTCTAGCAATGATTTAGCTATTTCATCTTGAGCATAAATATTCGTAGAAATTAATATTAAGACGACTAATAGTTTATTCATTATTTAAATTTTCTAATATTTCTTGTAAAGCAATTTCATCTTTGACTAATACTTTTCTTGCTTTACTACCCTCAAATGGCCCCACAATACCTGCAGCTTCTAATTGGTCAATAATGCTTCCAGCTCTATTATATCCAAGCCTTAGTTTTCTTTGAATTAATGATGTTGAACCTGATTGATGTTTAACTAAAACCGAAGCTGCTTCATTAAACATTGAATCTAATTCATTTAAGTCTGCTTTGCTTCCAACTGCATCTGCTTCTCCTTCGAATTCAGGAAGCATATGAGCCTGAGGATATGCTCTTTGTGAGCCAATATATTCACAGATTTTTTCTACTTCTGGTGTGTCAATAAATGCACATTGAAGTCTCGTTAAATCATTTCCAGTTGAAATAAGCATGTCTCCCATTCCAATTAATTGCTCTGCACCTTTCGTATCCATTATTGTTCTTGAGTCAATTGTAGATGTAACTCTAAAAGCAACTCGTGCAGGAAAATTTGCTTTTATTATTCCTGTAATTACATTAACTGAGGGCCGTTGAGTTGCAACAATTAAATGAATCCCAATAGCACGTGCTAATTGAGCAAGTCTTGCAATAGGTGTCTCTATTTCTTTTCCTGCAGTCATTATTAAATCTGCAAATTCATCAATTACAAGTACAATATATGGTAAAAATCTATGTCCATCATTCGGATTTAATTTTCTTGAAATAAATTTAGCATTATACTCTTTGATGTTTCTACAGTTAGCGTTTTTACACAATTCATATCTTTCATCCATTTCGATACAAAGTGAGTTTACGGTATTTACTACTTTTTTAGTATCTGTTATTATTGCATCTTCTGAATCAGGAAGTTTTGCTAAATAATGTCGTTCAATTTTATTAAATAATGTTAACTCGACTTTTTTGGGGTCAACTAAAACGAATTTTATCTGAGATGGGTGTTTTTTGTAAAGCAATGACACCAACATTGCATTTAAACCAACTGATTTTCCCTGTCCTGTTGCTCCAGCCATTAATAAGTGAGGCATCTTGGCAAGATCTACAATAAAAGTTTCATTTGAAATTGTTTTTCCAAATGCTATTGGTAGTTCCATTTTTGAATTCTGAAATTTTTCAGATTGCAAAACTTCAAGCATGGAAACTGTATTCTTATTTGCATTAGGAACCTCAATACCAATTGTCCCTTTTCCAGGTATTGGGGCGATTATTCTTATTCCCTCTGCCGCTAAACTAAGAGATATATCGTCTTCTAGATTTTTTATTTTAGAAATTCTAACACCAGCTTCTGGTACAATTTCATACAATGTAATGGTAGGACCCACTGTAGCTGAAATTGATGTAATACCTATATTGTAATGCCCTAATGTTTCAACAATTTTATTTTTATTTTTTTCTAATTCACTCTTATCAACTTCAATCTTATTTTTCCCATAATCATTTAGAAGATTCATGGTAGGCATCTTGAATTTTGATAACTCTAAAGTAGGATCAAAATCACCAAGCTCTTTGAGTTTCTTTTCTATTTCGCTTTTACTTAAAGAATCTTCATTTTTGTTGCTAATCACTTCTAAACCTATATCGTCTATTAATTCATCTTCTTTTACTTTTATCTCAATTTGATTTTCAGTCTTTGTTTCAGAAATATTTTCTTCTTTAACTTCTTCAATTATATTAGTATTTTCTTCTAAAATTTGTTCAGTATCTTTTGCTTCTACTTTTTTATTTTCTCTTAACGTAAAACCTTTAATCTTAAATTTATTTAGTTTTAGTAGATGCTTACTATTTATTTTGAATGAAATAATTATATTTAAAGAGATGATTGTTATTAGTACAATGCTTGTTCCTATATTACCAATAGCTTGAATAAGTATCTCGTCAATAAAAATACCTAATCCGCCAGCTAATATCATAGCATCAAAGAAATGATGTATAGTTATAGGCAAGATGATTAAAGCTAAAAGTACATTTGTTACGACCTTATTTAACTTAAACTTCCTAAGACCTAAAATTGACAAGCCTAAAATTAGTGTTAAATAAGGTATGAGAAGTGCTGAAATTCCAAACCAAAGCTTGATAAACCTATGAGATAGTTGAGCTCCTAACCCTCCAATTTGATTGTTAGTTTCATTATTAAAGATTGTATAACCTTCTTTAGATAATACGCTGTCATCTGCTTTCCATTCAAAAAGGTATGATACAAATGATATGATTAATAATACAGAGAATAGTGAGATAATAGTTCCAAGAATTTTCCGATTATTAGAATTGTTGAGCTGAGAAATTATTTTAGCTAGTGATTTAGCTTTATTTTTTTTATTTATCATATATTTCAAAGGTACAAATGAAATTAATTTATTTATTACCAACGTAACTTAAATTTAACCATTAAAATGTTAATAATTGTTAATACTTTAAATGTGTTTTTCTTAAGAAGAAAAGATTAAATTTGCACTAGTTATGATACCCGTTAATATAAAGAATGAGACCTCTAAACTTATTACAGTTGTTTTAGGAATTGCTGAAAATTTTGGCGGTATTCCACTTGTTGAAGATTGTTATGATCCTAAATCGATTGAGCATGTACAAGCAGGTACATTTCCAAACTCTAAGTCTTGTGTAGATCAGATTAATGAGTTTTTTGAGGTGCTTGAAAAATATAATGTGAATATTTTAAGGCCTAAAAATATTTATGGAATTAATCAGATTTTCACAAGAGATATTGCCTTTGTTATTGAGAATAAATTAATTTTACCTAATATTATTAAAGATAGAGTTGAAGAGCTAACAGCAATTTCTTTTATACTTGATCAAGTAAATACCTGTAATATATTAAAAACCCCTTCTAATGTCAGAGTTGAAGGAGGAGATGTTATTGTCTGTAATGATCATATTTTTGTTGGCTATTCTGAGAAAGAAGATTTTGATAAGTATATTGTTTCAAGAACTAATAGATTGGCAATTAATTTTTTATCTCAGAATTTTCCTCAAAAAGAAGTTAAAGGGTTTGAATTGAATAAGTCTGACATTAATGCAAGAAATAATGCTTTACATCTAGATTGTTGCTTTCAACCAATCGGAAGAGATAAGGCTATCATTCATAAGGCTGGCTTTAAAAGACCTGAAGATATTGAATACTTAACTAATTATTTTGGTGCAGAAAATTTAATTGAAATTGATACTGAAGAAATGTATAATATGAATGCTAATGTATTTTCAATTTCAGAGAAAGTTATTGTTTCTGATAGGAATTTTACAAGTTTGAATTATAAACTTAAACAATATGGATTTACAGTTGAAGAGATTTCCTATTCTGAAATAGGCAAAATGTCTGGTCTATTAAGATGTTCAACTATGCCATTAATAAGGAGATAAAATGCAGATTACTAAAAATATATTAATGATCGAGCCTATTAACTTTCGGTATAATGAGCAAACTGCTGTTAATAATTACTATCAAAAAGTTTTAGATAATTTAACTGCTGAAATGGTACAAAAAAAAGCATTTAAAGAGTTTAATGATTTAGTAATAAAACTTGAAGACGTGGGTGTAAATGTAATTGTGGTAAAAGACACTGACCTTACTGATACACCAGATTCTATTTTCCCTAACAACTGGATTTCTTTTCATGCCAACGGAAAAATTTGCTTATATCCAATGTGCGCTGAAAACCGAAGAGTAGAGAGAAGAAAAGATATCTTTGATGTTTTAAAAAATAAATATTCTTTTTTAGTTGACAACATTATAGATTTATCCTATTTTGAAAAAGAAAATAAGTTTCTTGAAGGTACAGGAAGTATGATTTTAGATAGAACTAATAAGATTTGTTATGCTGCTATCTCAGTTCGTACTGAACGAATACCGTTAATGGAGTTCTGCAAACAATTTGATTATAAACCAATCTGTTTTACCGCAAACCAAGATGTTAAAGGTAAGAGAATGCCTATTTATCATACTAATGTTATGATGTGTGTTGCAGATAGATTTGTTATAATTTGTTTGGATTCTATTGATAATGATAAAGAAAGAAAATTAGTTGCAGATAGTATTCTTTCTTCTGGAAAAGAGATAATAGAAATAAGCGAGGAGCAAAAGAATAGATTTGCTGGTAATATGTTGCAAGTATTGGGAGACAATCAAATTTATTTGATTATGTCAGAATCTGCATACAATTGCTTAGAAATAAAACAGATTAATAAAATTGAAAAACACTGTAAAATTATTTATAGCGCTCTTGATACAATTGAAGCCTGTGGAGGTGGTAGTGCAAGATGTATGATGGCAGAGGTTTTTCTTCCAAAAAACTAATTATGATTAATAATCTAATTTTTAAAGAGATTAGCAGTGCTTTAAGCGATTTGTATTCAGCTGAAATTAAAGATATACAATTTCAGAGTACACGAAAAGAATTTGCTGGAGATATTACACTTGTTGTTTTTCCATTTTTAAGTATATCTAAAAAGAACCCTTCTGCAACTGCAAACGAAATTGGATTTTATTTAAAGAAGAATGTAGGTTTTATTAAAGACTTTAATGTAATTAACGGATTTTTAAATATTGAAATTAAAAATATATTCTGGTTTAATCATTTCTCGCAAATATTTTATTTGAAAAAATATGGTATTGTTGATATTGATGATAATTCACCAACTTACTTAATAGAATTCTCTTCTCCAAATACTAACAAGCCAATTCATTTAGGTCATTTACGTAATAATTTTCTTGGTTATTCAGTTGCTCAAATTATAAAGGCAAGTGGTAAAAATGTTAAGAAAGTACAAGTAATTAATGATAGAGGTATACATATTTGTAAATCAATGGTCGCCTGGCAAGAATTTGGTAATAATGAAACACCATTATCATCGGGAGTCAAAGGTGATCACCTTGTTGGTAAATATTATGTTGAGTTTGATAAGAATTATAAGAAACAAGTAGCTGAATTAGTTGAGTCGGGAATGGAAAAAGATTTAGCTGAGAAGCAAGCTCCTATTTTTCTTAAGGCAAAAGATATGCTTATTAAGTGGGAGGCTAATGATACTCAAGTCAGAAATTTATGGAAAACAATGAATTCTTGGGTGTATGAGGGTTTTGCAGATACTTATAAAAGATTAGGGATAGATTTTGATAAGAACTACTATGAAAGTAACACTTATTTATTGGGCAAAGAGATAGTTGAATTTGGTTTAGAAAAAGAAGTTTTTTTTAGAAAAGAAGATGGTTCTGTTTGGATTGACTTATCTGATGAAGGATTAGATGAAAAGATTGTGCTACGTTCAGATGGAACCGCAGTGTATATGACCCAGGATATTGGAACTGCAATACAGCGCCACAATGATTTCAAGTTTTCTCACATGGCCTATACTGTGGCAAATGAACAGGATTATCATTTTAAGGTATTATTTCTAATTTTAGATAAGTTAGGTTATAAGTGGGCCAAGAATTGTTATCATTTATCATATGGTATGGTTGATTTGCCTTCTGGTAAAATGAAATCTCGTGAAGGAACAGTAATAGATGCAGATGATTTTATTGATGAGATGGTTAATACAGCTCAAACTATAGCAAATGATTTAGGAAAACTTGAAGGGCTTTCAAATGAAGATGCAAATCAGTTGTATGAAATTGTTGGTCTTGGAGCTCTTAAGTATTTTATGTTGAAAGTAGATCCTAGAAAAAGAATGTTATTTAATCCGGTTGAATCAGTAGATTTCAATGGTAATACAGGTCCTTTTATACAGTACGCTTATGCTAGAATTCAATCATTAATTAGAAAAAGAGTTAAAAAAGTTGTATTACCTGAGAGTTTAATAATATTAGATAAGGAACAGGTTCTTATTAAGAAATTATTAGAATTTCCATCAATAATTCAAGATGCCTCAGATCAATATAGTCCTGCTATTTTAGCTAATTTTATATATGATTTAGTAAAAAATTACAATAATTACTATCAGAGTACTCCTATACTTACTGCATCAAGCGAAGATAAAATAAATTTCAGACTAGCATTATCAATAAAGGTAGGAGAGATAATTAAAACGGGTATGGCCCTTCTTGGATGCAGTGTGCCAAAACAAATGTAATTTTATTTTATCTGATTAAATATTCTATTTAGAAATTGTTCTAATTGTTGTTCAGTTCTTTTGCTAAAAAGTTCACCATCTTTAGCATATGAAATGTGACCATTTTCTTCAGACACTATAATAGCTATAGCATCAGATTCTTCCGTTATACCAACTGCAGCTCTATGTCTCATTCCAAGATGAGCAGGAAGTTCATTGCTATTACTAACCGGAAGAACACTTCTTGCGCTAATAATATTATTATTTTGAATAATAACAGCTCCATCATGTAATGGACTGTTTTTGTAAAATATGCTTTCAATTATTGGAACAGAAATTAACGCGTTCATTTCAACACCGCTTTCTGCAAAAACAGCTAAATCATCTACAAGTGTAACTATCATTATTGCACCAGTTTTTGTTTTTGACATATTGCCACATGCTTTCGAAATTACTGAAACATTTAAGAGATTATCATGTGCTGTAACAAAGTTAAATTTTAAGAATCCAGTATTTTTTATAAGTTTTCCTTTACCAATAATCATTAGAAATTTTCTTAACTCCTGCTGAAAAACGATTGCTAAAATAATTACTCCAACTCCTATAAATTGCCCAAGTATTTCGCTTAGTAATTGAAAATTTAATGCAGTTACCAATTTCCAAAATAAATAAATAGTAGCTAATCCAATAAAGATATTAATAGCTACAGTTCCTTTTACTAATTTATATAGTTGATAGATTAATAAAGCAACAAGTACAATGTCTATAATTTCAATAAGACCTATCTTTAAAAATTCCATTAAAAATTGTTTTTTGCGAATGTACTAATTTTAATACATTCGATAGCTTCTTTAACATCGTGTACCCTTAGAACATTAGCTCCTTTGCCAAGAGCAATGGTGTTTAATACACTTGTTCCATTTAATGCCTTATGTGGTGTAGTCTTAAGTAGATTGTAAATCATAGATTTTCTTGATACACCTACAAGTATAGGGCACTTTAGATGTTTAAGTTTATCTAAATTATTTAATATCTTAAAATTATGATTTATAGTTTTTCCGAACCCAAAACCTGGATCTATTATTATTTTTTTAATTCCTATATTATTTAGAGTTGTTATTTTTTCGATAAAATATTCAATTATCTCATCTACAACATTATTGTATTCAGGTTTATCTTGCATGTTCTTTGGTGTACCTTTCATATGCATAATGATATATGGAACATTATACTTTGCAATAACCTTGAAAATATCTTTATCAATATTTCCTGCGGATATATCATTTATCATATCAGCTCCTTCTAAGATACATGCTTTTGCAGTATTTGACCAAAATGTGTCAATTGAAAGAATGATTTCTTTAAAGGTGTTTTTTAACAATTTTATTGTTGGAAGAAGTTTCTTTAATTCATCTTTAGAAGATATTTGAATTGCACCTGGTTTAGATGATTGTGCGCCAATTTCGATAACTGTAGCTCCTTCATCTAGCATTTTTTTACATTGAGTGATTATCTGTGTATTGTTAACAAATTTTCCTCCGTCATAAAATGAATCATTTGTGATATTTAGAATTCCTATTACTAGCGTAGTATTTGTTGAAAAAACACTCGAATTATCTTTTTTGTTTATTTGTTGCTGCTTCATAATTGATGTATATTTCGGGTCTATTATATCTTAAAAATTATATGAAAAATACAATTGTAGAATACGATTCAATAATAAAAAATTGTAAGGACATTTTCGCAAAGAAAATGAAAGATTATGGAAGCGCTTGGAGAATTTTAAGAATTAGTTCTTTAACAGATCAGATTTTTATAAAAGCGCAAAGGATTCGATCAATAGAACAGAAGGGTTTTCAGAAGGTAGAAGAGGGAGCTAGAAACGAATTTATTGGTATAGTTAACTATGCTGTTATTGGGTTAATTCAGTTAGATATTGGAGTTAGCGAGCAAGCTGAAGAAATGGACTATGATAAAGCAATTTCTAATTTTGAAAAGAATATAAAGACTGCAAAAGAATTAATGATTGCAAAGAATCATGATTATGGAGAGGCTTGGAGAGATATGCGTGTAAGTTCTTTAACAGATTTAATTTTACAAAAACTTTTAAGAGTGAAGCAAATAGAGGATAATCATGGATCAACTTTAATTTCTGAGGGAGTTGATGCTAACTATCTTGATATGTTAAATTACGCTGTCTTTGCATTAATTAAAATAAAATAAAATATGAAAAATAATAATGAAAAATTAGTTTACTCTTTAAGAATATTGATTTCTGCCTTATTCTTTCTTTCTGCATTTGCTAAATTATATCCGACACCATTGTATGGTATTACAAAAGTATTTGAACAAGGTCAATTGATTCCAATGGGTTTTTCAGTTGAAGCTTCGGCTTTTCTGTCAAGATTTATTATTGGTGCAGAATTTTTTCTAGCTATTACAATCTTATTTAATAACTATCTTAAGAAAGTAATATTACCAATATCTTTTCTGATGATTAGTGTTTTTAGTATTCACTTATCAACTCAAATCTTTGGACCTGCAGAAAATTGTGGATGTTTTGGGGAGTTAATTCCTATGACCCCTTTGGAGGCATTGATTAAGAATATTATTACTCTCTTGATTCTAGTTTATATTTATTTTAAATCAGACCATATTAAAGTTGATTTTTCTAGACTTATAATTCTCTTTTTATTAATCACTACATTAATGTTTGCTTTGCTTCCAATTTCGAATACAAATCAATCAAATGAGAACAGTTTTATTTCTTATGTAGATGATGAAAAATTTCGTAGTCTTGATGACAAGAAGATATTATGTTTTTTTGATGCAGGATGTGAACATTGTCAAGAGGCTGCTAGAGAATTAGATTCATTATCAGTTTTAATTGATGATTTTCCAAGATTACATATTATTTTTTCTGATGCTGAAGATTATAATATACCGAATTTTTTTGAGTTTGTTGGAAATGAATATCCTTACCAAGTGATTCCTTTCGCTAATTATGACACTGATGAGGTTGATAGTTATATGGAGATTACTTTTCCAGATTATGATAATCCAGTTATCATTTTTTACGATGGATTTAGACAGCTAAGGCTATATGAGGGAACTGGCGATCGTTCTTTTGCAGCTGATGACCTGCATAGGATATTATCTATTTCAAAATAATTGTGATCCTTTATATTTCAAAAAAAATAATATATAGTTTTTTTGTCCTTTTGGGAACAATTACATTAATATTTTTTTTATTTAATGTCTTGCCTGGAGATCCCGCTAGAATGATGTTAGATAAGCATGAAGATTCTAATCAATTAGAATTAATTAAACAAAAGTATGGTTTTGACAAACCAATTTATTTACAATATTTTTTATACTTGAATGATGTATCACCATTTTCATTACACCACAATAATGATAATTCTTTTACTTCTTTATCAAGTGGAAAGTATCAATTTTATCATCTATTTAATTTGAGTGATTACAAGATTGTTTTTAAAATTCCTTATTTAAGAGAATCTTTTGTTAGAACTAATGTATCAGTTTTTAGTATTTTAATTGAAACGTTTAAGAATACATTTATTCTTGCAATTACTTCAATCTCTATTGCACTCATTTTGGGTTTATTTTTAGGTATTATTTCTGCTTTAAATAAAGATTCATTCTTGGATAAATTTATATTATTTAACTCAGTTTTGGGCATGTCTTTACCTTCCTTTTTTGCATCTATCTTAGTTGCTTGGTTTTTTGGTTTTTTACTACATGATTACACTGGATTAAACATGACAGGAAGTCTTTATGAAGTTGATGATTTTGGTCGAGGTTCTTATATCCAAATAAAGAATTTGATTCTACCAGCGTTTACTTTAGGTATTCGTCCACTCTCAGTTATTATTCAACTTTGTAGGAACTCACTTCTAGAAGTTTTATCATTAGATTTTGTTAGAACTGCTAAGGCTAAAGGTTTAGGAGATATGAAAGTAATCTTTAAACATGCACTTACTAATTCTCTAAATCCTGTTGTAACTGCTGTTTCTGGATGGTTTGCTTCTATGTTAGCAGGTGCAGTTTTTGTTGAATATATATTTGCTTGGAATGGAATAGGAAAAGAGATTGTTGATGGATTAAATAAAATGGATTTACCCATTGTGATGGGATCTGTTTTAATGATTTCTATTGTGTTTATAATTATTAATATACTAGTCGATTTAATTTATGTCTGGCTAGATCCACGAATTAGACTTAATTGAATATGAGAAAAAAAATTGTAGTTGGAAATTGGAAAATGAATCTTTTAAGAGATGAAGGAGTATTGCTTGTAAAAAATATACTTAAATCAAAATTTAATGATAAAATAAATGTAGTTCTTGCACCTTCTTTTTTGCATTTGTATAAAGTTTCAAAAATGACTTCATCTTTTAAGAATATAACTACTTCTGCTCAAGATTGTAGTTCTAGTACATCAAATTCTTTAACTGGAGGTGTGTCAGTTGAAATGATATCTTCTTGTGGTGTTAAGTTTGTCATAATAGGTCACTCTGAGAGAAGAAGTAATTTTAATGAAACTAATATTCAATTACAAGCAAAAGTTAATATGGCAATTTCCAACAAATTAAATGTGATTTTCTGTTGTGGAGAGAATATTGAAAAAAGAAAGAATAATTCTTATTTTGATTTTTTAAAAAACCAGATTACAGAAGGGATATTTCATCTAAATGCTAAACAATTTTCAAATGTAGTAATAGCTTATGAACCTATTTGGGCTATTGGTTCAGGTAATACTGCAAGTTCATTTCAAGCTCAAGAAGTACATGAATTTATTAGAGATTTAATTAAGATTAGGTATAATGAAACTGTAGCAAGTAATACTTCAATTTTGTATGGAGGTAGCTGTAATAATATAAATGCAAAAGAATTGTTTTCACAAAAAGATATCGACGGTGGCTTAATTGGTGGTGCCTCTTTAAGTGCTGATAATTTCGTTTCAATAATTAATTCATTTTAATGGAATATATTGAAATTGATATTAGATTAAAGTTAGTTAATCCATATGCAGAAATTTTTATTGCAAGACTTAATGAAATTAAATATGAATCTTTCTCAACAAATGAAGGTGGGTTAAAAGCGTATATAAGATCTGACTTATTTAATAAAAAAAAATTGACAGAAATTGTCGATGACATCTCATCTTTTACTAAAATTGATTTATCCATTAATGCAATCAAGAAAGAAAACTGGAATGCGGATTGGGAAAATAATTATTCTCCTGTACATATTAATAAAGACTGCGTAATTCGTGCACACTTTCATGATAGATTTCCAAATATAGAACATGAAATTATTATTACTCCAAAGATGTCTTTTGGGACTGGTCACCATGAGACAACCTTTTTAGTTATGAATCAAATTTTTGAATTAAATTTAGAGGGCAAACAGGTATTAGATATTGGTTCTGGAACAGGAGTATTATCGATCCTTGCTTCAAAATTAGGTGCTAAAAAAATTGTAGGAATAGATATAGATAAATGGGCTTATGAAAACGCTATTGAAAATTCAAAGCTAAATAACATTTCAAATATTCAATTTATAGAAGGAACTGCAGAAAGTATAGGCAAAAAAATGTATGATGTTGTTTTAGCAAATATAAATCGAAATATTATATTAGCTGATATACAAAAGTATACAAGAGCTATGCGTCCTAAATCAGACATTATTCTCAGTGGATTTTTAAAACAAGATGTTAAAATAATTTTAAATAAAATAAAGCAATTAAAATTTAATTTAGTTGCTTCAAAAAATAAAAACAAATGGCAAATGTTACATTTAAGAAGGGTTTAAGCTTACTACTATTAGCGTTTCTATTAACTTTTGATTCATTCTCTCAAGGCAAGAATAGATTAACAAAATTTTCAAGTGAATTTCCTGTTTTTCTTTCAGAATTAGATGATTTTATGACTGCTTCTGATAATGATGTTTCAAAATCGATTTATAAGTTGTTTTCAAAAGAATCTAAAAATTTATCAAGTTTTGAAAAAGAAAAAATAATTGATATTTCAAATGTTATGTTATCTAAGAAATTTAGATCCAAGCCTCATTTTCAAGAATTTTTATCTGCAATTAGTAGTTTAAATAAATCGACAAATGGTGATATTTTATTGATCGAATGGCTAGATGTAATGACTAAGTTCATAGATTTTTCTGCTTCAAAGAGATTTACTTTGTTTTGTGTTTTTACTAACAATTTAGTAAAAAATAATATTATTAGAGATAGTAAATCAGCTAAATGGTCATTCTCAAATACTAATTATCATTTTAAAGTTATTGACTATGAACCTATAATTGCATTTGATTCCAATTTTGATTTGACATGCAGTTCTGACAAAGGGTCATATACTATTTTTTCAACTAAGGGAGAGTACAATTTTGAAACTTCAAAGTGGTTCGGTACTAAAGGAGTAATAAATTGGGAAGCGTATGCATTAGCAAAAGATTCTGTTTTTGCTGAGATTGATACTTACATGTTAGATGCTAGAAAAAGTGATATTATTGCTGATTCTGTAGTTTTCTATAATTTATATGATTATCCTAAAGCAATAAAAGGTCAATTAATTAATAAAATAATTAGAGGTAAACAAACTAAACTTTTTCCTAAGTTCACCTCTTACAGTAAGGAAATTGAATTGAAAGAGATTTTTACAGATATAGACTACAGAGGTGGTTATAAAATGCATGGGAAAGATTTTGTTGCAGATGGTGGTAATTATGCTGAAGCTAAGATTGTATTTAAAAGAAATGGTGAAGAACTCTTTGTTGCTAATGCAAACAAATTTATTATTACTAATGATAAAATTGTTTCTAATGAAGCTGGAGTAAAGATTTTTTTTGATAATGATTCTATTTACCATGGAAATTTACAATTTAAATATTTGAATATAGATAGGAGTCTGCAACTTTATCGAAAAGTAAATGGTTTTTCTGGCGCTCCAATGCTTAATACTTATCATAATGTTACAATTGATTTTGAATTGTTAAAATGGAATATTGATTCTGATATTATCACTTTTGGTTCTTTGCCCGGTTCTGCAGAATCTAGAGTAGAAGTAGAGTCTGTAGATAGATATCTAAAATCAAAATTTCAATCAATGGCAGGTATAGATGCAATACACCCATTGTTGCTTATAAATAACTATGTAGAAGAATATAGAGAAAAAAGTTTTTATGTCGATGATTTTGCACGTTTTGCAAAGTTTCCAAGATTACAGATGCAACATTATTTGATTCAGTTAGCTAATGATGGTTTCATATTCTATGATTTCGGTTTAGAAAGAGTTAATGTTTTACCAAAATTATTTAATTATATTGACGCAGCTTCTGATTTAGGAGATTATGATGTTTTATCATTTAATTCAGTTATTACTCCTGGACAATATAATACTAATGATAAATATCTAGTAAATGCTGCGTTAAATATTGAAACGAAAGATTTAAATATTATAGGTGTTAAGAATGTTGAAGTAAGTCAAAATAGAGGAGTTTATATTTATCCTAGGAATGGTTTGATAATATTGAAGAAAAATAGAGATTTTATGTTTAATGGTCAGGTTTATGCAGGTAAAGGAAGAGTAAACCTTTTCGGTCGTGATTTTCTTTTCAATTATGATGAGTTTAAATTAGACTTAAATAATATTGATTCTATGCAACTCTCTGTTCCTATTCAACCAGTTGTGGAAGATATGTATGGAGATCCGTTACTTACTCCAATTCGTACAGTTATTGAAGCCGTTAAGGGAGATTTACGAATTGATGATCCAACTAATAAATCTGGAATTCGTAGAGATAGTTTTCCTGAATTCCCAATTTTTAGATCTTTTGATCATTCTTATGCTTATTACGATGATAAATCACTCTACAATGGTGTTTACAATAGAAGTAATTTTTATTTTCATATTGATCCATTTGAGATTGATAGCGTAGATAATTATACTGGTAAAGGATTAGGATTTTCTGGTACTTTTGAATCTGCAGATATTTTTCCTACATTTTTTGACACATTAAAATTACAAGAGGATTATTCTTTAGGATTTAAAAGGAAAACCCCCTCTGATGGATTTGATATTTACAAAGGTAAGGCTAGGTATTATGACGATATCGATTTAAGTCATAAAGGTCTTAGAGGAAATGGTAAATTTGAATATTTATCATCAAATTCTACTTCTGATAGTATTTCATTTTTCCCTGACTCGACTAATCTTCATTCGCAAACATTTGTTATTAGAGAGATACCAAATGGTATTGAATTTCCAAGTGTTAAAAATACTGAAACATATATGCACTTTGAGCCATACCAGGATAGATTAGATATTCTTAAAAAATCTGATTTATTTGAATTTTATAATTTGCAAGCTAACTTTGACGGAGATCTATTAATGAGACCCGCTGGTTTAACTGGTGGGGGTATAATGTCTTTAGAAAGAGCTGAAGTAAATTCAAAATTATTTTCTTTTAATGCGAATTGGTTTGGTTCAGACACTGCAAGTTTAAAAGTATTTGAAGTTGGTGGTGGTTTAGCATTTAAAGCAAATGATTTAAATACCTATATTGATCTTTTTTCTAGAAATGGTATTTTTTATTCCAATGGCTCTCAATCATATGTTGAATTGCCAGCCAATCAATACATTACTTTTATCGATAAATTAAAATGGAAAATGGACGAGGAATCCTTAACTTTAGGTGATACTATTGTTAATGGAAGTGGTTCTGAATTCATATCTGTACATCCTCTTCAAGATTCAATCAGCTTTTTTGCATCAACTGCTTTCTATAGCTTAAAAGATTATATTATTCATGCAAATGGCGTTAAAAATATTGATATAGCAGATGCCTCAATTCTTCCAGATTCTGGTGTTGTTACTGTCGCTAAAAATGCAAAAATAGAGACTTTATATAGCTCACAGATTATCACTGATAGGCTAACTAAGTATCATTTATTTCATAACTCCACTGTAGATATTAATACAGCACATAATTTCACTGCTAGTGGTGATTATACCTATATTGATGCTCTAAATAATGAACAGAAGATATTTTTTAATCGTATAAATGTTAATGAAGACACAATAACTATAGCAAAAGGTAATGTCACAGATGCAAATATTTTTCATATTAATTCTAAATTTGATTTTAAAGGAGATGTAGATTTGATCTCTGAACAAAAGGATCTAATTTTTGATGGTTATTTTTTAATTAATCATGAGTGTGATTTATTAGAGAAAGATTGGATAAAATTCAAATCGAAAGTTAATCCAAAAAATATTGTCTTTGCTTTAGAGGATAAAGTTTACAATGATCAGAATGACTTATTGTCAACAGGTTTAGTTATGAGTTTTGACTCAACAAATTTTTACTCAACATTTCTAAGTAGAAAAAAAAGAACAGCTTTAGATGTTAGTATTTTATCTGCTTCAAATAGCTTGCGATTTAGTAAAAATAAAAGTGCATATGTAATTGGAGGTCCTGACTCTTTATCAAATTATTTTTTGTTAAATGATAATAATTGTACAACATACGGTGAAGGATTTTTAGATTTAGATCTTAATTTAGGACAAGTAAATTCAGTGTTTGTAGGAAGTGCAAGTAGTGATATGGCTACAAACAAAACAGAAATGGAAGGGTTTTTTATGTTAGATTTTTTTCTTTCTAAAAAGGCAATGGATATTATGGCAGAGGATTTATATGGTGCTCCTGGTGATGAATTTATTGAATATGACAATAGTTTTACTAAGAATTTGAGTAGAATTGTTGGAAAAGAAAAAGGTGAGGAGCTGATATTAGATTTAGAGTTGAAAGATGAATATTCCAGATTCCCACAAGAACTCGAACATTCTTTAGTGTTTTCAAGCTTAAAGTTTAATTGGGATAACACAAATAAGGCATTCGTTGCAAAAGGTTCAATTGCCATACATAGTATTTTTGATAAAGTAGTTAATTCCACTGTTGATGGTTATGTAATAATTGAAAAAGGACAGAATTCAGATGTAATGACTATTTACATGCAAACAGAGCTTTATGATGAGTATTATTTTTATTATAAAAATGGGGTAATGCAAGCTTGGTCAACAAATCCTTATTTTACAGAGGCTATAAACGAAATTAAAGATGATAAAAGAGTAGCTGATAGAGTTAAGGGCGTTCAATCTTATAGGTATATGACTGGTGCAGATGATGTTACAGAGAAATTTTTAAAAAATGTCAAGAAGAAATATTAATTCTTAAATTGCTGAACTTTTAAATGATTTCATTTGATATAATAATATTATTAATTTTATCCTATCTAACAGGAGCATTTCCATCTGCAGTATGGTACGGTAGAACATTCTATAATGTAGACGTTCGAGAGTATGGAAGTGGAAATGCAGGTGCTACAAATACTTTTAGGGTGCTTGGTAAAAATGCTGGTATACCTGTACTTTTTATGGACGTGTTCAAGGGATGGCTATCTGTAAATTATATTTTTTTAATTAATAGTTCTAATGTTTTTTCTCCAGAGTTACTATTTGAGAATCAATTGGCATTTGGAATTGCTGCTGTTATTGGACATCTTTTCCCTATATATACAGGATTTAGAGGTGGTAAAGGAATTGCAACTATGCTTGGTTTATTAATTGGATTACAGCCTTATGCAGCCTTTTTCTCATTAATTATTTTTGTTATAATATTTTTTATTTTTAGATACGTTTCATTAGCATCTATGATTGCATCTATTGCTTTTCCTTTCTTTGTTATGATTATTTTGAGTTCAACAAATGAACCTTTAAATTTATTTGCAATATTTGTGCCAATTTTGTCGTTAATAACTCATCAAAAAAATATTGAGCGATTAATCAGAAAAGAAGAAACAAAAGTTAAATTTGGTAAAAAATAAATTATGAAGGACTCACCGAAATATTCTACAAGTCATCAAAACACAAGTGTATCTGAAAAATCACTTTTTTTAATAAATGATAATTATAATACTTTAGAACATGTAATTGATTGCTTAGTTGCAATTTGCGATCACAGTGAGATACAGGCAGAGCAGTGTGCAATTATAACGCATTATAAAGGAAGATGTGAAATTGCTTTCGGAAAATCTAAAGACTTAATAGCTCTTCATGAAGATCTTTCCTTATATGGATTAGATGTTGATATTTTTTAGTCAATAAGATTTTAATTTACTAATTACTTTATATTTGCAGTACTTTTTGGACTTGTAGCATAATTGGATAGTGCACTAGATTACGGCTCTAGAGGTTGGGGGTTCGACTCCCTCCAAGTTCACCAAAAAAAACCCATTAATAAGTATGGGTTTTTTTGTTTATTTTATGTAAAATAGAAGAGCTTTTCAATTTTCACATTCAACTCCCTAGCAATCTTCATTGCTAACTCCAAACTTGGTTTATATCTAAATCTTTCAATTATTTGTTTATTTCTATAGTTATGTTTTTATCATGTTGTAATTGAACATCTACTGTATATTTAGTTTTACCATCAATTAGTTCAATTCTGCTAGTATTTGGTGGATTAATCCCTTCATTTGTTGCTTTTACTTCAATAATATTTTTTCCATCTTCAAGTTTGATTCTTATCTTTCTTGCTTTATTTTTTGTTTCATAGTTTGATAATATAGTAACTGAATTTAATAATAAATCAATTTTATCTCCATCTTCTTTATTAGCATCCCATATTAAAAGTGTGATTTTTTTACTTTCTGAATTAAATGTAAACTTTTCTCCAGATTTCATTAATATTTCTTTCTCATCTTCTTTAACTCTTTCTCTTTTATTTAACGCTATTTTTTTCTTAATTTTTCTTAATTTTTTTTCTTCTATCATTATGATTCTTCCTATGGCACATTTTTTTTTATTTAAAAAATAGCCATTAAATTCTCCCTCTATTCTTTTGCTTCCAAATATTCCTTTTTTTTCAAGTTTCATTTCAATGAAACAGAAATTTTCAAGTGGTTCTTGCGAATTCGTTGTTAAAATTTCTGTTTCTTTTATATGCAATGTTTTTTCACTACTAATAAATGTCCCTATGATTTTACTTTTGGTTTCATCATTCGTTCCTATATTAGTAATTGAATAACCAGATATAATTCCATTATCTTCTGTAAAATCTAACTTATAGCTGATAGGATTATTATCGGTACTTATTATTGTTCCAATGTACACTGAATGTGATTGACTTAGTGCTATATAGTTAAATGTTATTAGTATGGATAAAATGATATACCTCATTTTTCAAATTTAGAAACAATATTGACATTTCTTACGTATTAATTTTATTTATATAGATTTACCTAATAATCCTTTAATTATATAATATTATGAAATATTTTTTTCTTTTTTTTCTTGCTTTTTTTGTAATTCAATCATATGCCATAGCTTCTTTTCCAATTTTAGAAAATACAAATAATAATTTTATTACTATTGTTAATGAATCTGAGCCTCCAAATGATGTATGGGAATATGATCCTAACTCTAAATCATTGGGTCTCCTTTCATTACTATTTGGTATATTGTGTTATAGAATACCTTTTCTAGAAATTTTAGCAGTAATTTTTGGTGTTATTGCGTCGGATAGCAGAGGTAGTAGTTATGCTGCTTGGGGTATAGTTTTAGGAGTAGTTAAAATACTATTTGTTGCCTTTGCGTTGTTATATGCTGGCTCATATCCTATGTGATTTCTATAAAAGAATTAGTTCTTTAAGATTTATGTTATTAAAATTACCTGAGCTCATCATTAAAAGGTTTTGATTTTCCCAATCCATTGTGTTTAAAAATTTTTTTAAATCACAAGAATTGTTAAATACCTTTAAATCTTCTTTTTCAAATGCTTTCTTGATGTTTTCTTTGGTTATAAGATTTAACCCTTTGTGAGCAATTGCCTTGGGATTAAAATATACAATTGAGATATCTGGATCGTTCATACATCCTTTGTATTGAGTTAAAAATTCTTTATCTAAACTACTAAATGTATGTAGTTCCATGCAGGCAACTAATTTTCTGTTTTTAAATTGCTCTTTCATTGCTTTAGATGTCGCTTTTAATTTCGATGGTGAATGAGCAAAGTCTTTATATAATGCTGTATTTTTATTACAATATACTAATTCAAGCCTATTGGATGCACCTTTAAAGCTTGCTATTTCAGCATAAAAGACCTTACTTTTAATTCCTATTTCTTTACATACTAGCTTTGCAGCATTTAAATTTTGTAAATTATGATTCCCAAATATTTGGAGTTTTGTATTTTCAACGTATGTTATTCCATCTATAACTTTATTTTCGTGAGTTGTATATCCTAAGACTTTACAATTAGTATCTTCAGATACTAGTTTCTTTAATGTATTATCCTCTTGACAGTAAATTAATGTATCTCTTACCATGTTTTTGAATAGGCGAAACTGTTCAATATAGATCTCAAATGTTGGAAAGACATTAATATGATCCCATGCTATTCCGCTTAGCACAGCTATATGTGGATGATATAAATGAAATTTTGGTCGTCTGTCAATTGGAGAGCTTAGGTATTCATCACCTTCAATAATCATGTAAGGAGCATTCTTAGTTAATCTTACCATATTTTCAAAGCCATCTAATTGCGCACCGACCATAAAGTCACAATCAATATCTTGTCTTTTTAAAACATGTAAAATCATTGCTGTAATAGATGTTTTACCATGACTTCCTCCAATAACAATTCGTTTTTTGTCTTTACTATGCTCGTAAATATATTCAGGATATGAAAAGATTTTAAGTTTTAATTCTATTGCTTTGAGTAATTCGGGATTATCTTCTTTCGCATGCATACCAACAATAACAATATCTATATCTTTAGTTATTTTTGATGGATTCCATCCTATCTTATCAGGCAATAGATTTTGTTTTTCTAACCTTTCTTTGCTAGGGCTAAAAATCTTGTCATCACTGCCAGTAACTTTATTCCTCTTGTGTTTTAAAGCGATAGCTAAATTATGCATAGCACTACCTCCAATAGCTATTAAATGTATTTTCATGTAAATAAAAAATGTTATTTAAAGATAGAACTTAATATCAATTGTTATTTTTGACAATCTTAAATTTACTAACATGCATTTGTATACAATAGATACTGGTTTTTTCAAGTTAGATGGAGGTGGAATGTTTGGTGTAGTG
>Ga0209374_1001489_pt1 | contig 22570 bp, 21 predicted proteins | sample SaaInlLV_DNA_10m_FD_184683 | JGI IMG/M metagenome (GOLD analysis project Ga0209374, IMG submission 184683) | Marine microbial communities from expanding oxygen minimum zones in the Saanich Inlet - SI075_LV_DNA_10m (SPAdes) (version 2) | ecosystem: Environmental > Aquatic > Marine > Unclassified ... | reverse complement strand
GCCTTTGAGACCTTTCGCTTTGATGTTGCCCTGCTGCTGATTTTGGTTAGTGCCGCGTTGAATATTAGCGTCGATCAATTCGCTCGCTATCTGCGCCAGCGACTGCAACTCAAGACGGTGCCTGAGTCACTTTAACGCTTTCATCCGCTCTAGCGGCTTTAGCCTGCTTGCCTTCAACCTTATCCATATGACCGCGCATTCGTGAAATCAATTCCGGTAAAACATTTTCCGGCATGTTGTGGCCCATTTCCTCGAGCAGCACAAACTCCGAACCCTGGATTAATTCAGCGGTATGAACACCATGCGGTGGCGGTACCAAAGTGTCATCAACACCATGCATCACCAACGTGCTGGCTTGGATACTGGCAACATCTTCAGAGCGGTCACCGGACTTAAACACCGCCATCAGCTGCCGCGGCATTGATTCAGGATAAAAACCCCGGGCGCGCATCATCGCGTCCCGCTCAGCGGCAGCATCACCCTCCGCAAGGTCACGCAAATTGCCCTCTGCACGCTGTGTCGGCCAGGGTAAATGCCGCGCGCCAGTTGAAGACATAATCGAAATCAAACTACGGGTATGCTGGGGATATTCCGCGGCCACAACCTGAGCAATCATGCCGCCCATGGAAGTACCAATAATATGCGCATCCTGGTAACCCAGCCGATCCATCAAGGCCACTGTATCCGCCGCCATATCACTCAGCGTGTAAGGGGCATTAACCGGCAGCCCGAGCTTTTGCTTAATCAGCTGTAACCATATAGTCGGCTGGCCCCAATCATCGAAACGGGTGGACCCGCCAACATCTCGATTATCAAACATCAGTAGCTCATAGCCACCCTCTACCAGGCCCTTGACCAGCGTATCGCCCCAGACAACATTGGAGCCGCCAAGCCCCATAATAATCACCACCTTAGGTCTGTCTGGGTCTTCACCCACAACTCGGTAGGCCATGTCAATTCCATTGACTGCGACTGTCTGCAGGGGATGGGATTCAATGTACGTGCGGGAATACTCGGCACTCACCAAGGGCGCAGCTAAGATAAATAGAAGCGTTAAAATAATCGTTTTCATAATCCTATCCTTATCAAACAGTCCATTACGCGACCAATGAAGCCAGCACCGCGCGTTTTCCCTCAAAGGGCCGCCGTCCGTGCATCACCAAGAAATTGTCCAAAACAGCAACATCACCGGACTGCCATGGAATATCAAATGTCAGCTCGTCGGCCAATTCGATGGCCAGGCCCATATGGGCGCTATCAATAGCCGAACCATCGCCAAAGCAGATCGACTTTTCGCCACTGTTGCGGACATCTTTCCAACCGCGAAAGGCCGCGATCAACTGATTAAAAAAGACTGTTCGGCCATCCTTCAGTTGACGCACAGCCGGCAGTACCGGGGTAGTCACACTGAGAGAACCGTCATCTTGCCACTGCCAGTCATAATTCAAATGCCTAAGCTTAGTCTCGGCCTGTTGTCGATTTTCAGCACTTAAAGTGCTCTGCCAACTGCGGCCCTGACCTGAATCCAAATCCTCTTCCAGAGGCATAGTCTGGGAATAGCGCACGCCCTTATTCTCGCAATCTGCCACAAAATCGGGCAGTTGCTCTCTAAGTTGCTGCAGCAAAATATCCGATCGGCAGATCGGTGTAGCACCGCCGCTCTCGGCGGCTTGCTCGCAGAAAAAGAATAATTTGGAGGGGTAAACCGGTGTCTGGGCCATTTCATGATGCAGGAAAATAGACACCGTTGGCGGTGCTTCATTGGCGGTAAACACCAACTCAGTTCGATTGCGCCTTACCGCATTGGACAGGGACTCGGCATAGGTGAAATTAAGCCAGTCAAAAGCGCGAATAAAGGCATCAAAATCGCCGTCGTCTGCGACACCAAAACCGCGAAATAAAATCGCGCCAGTGAGTGCCAGTTGATCTTCGATATGATCTCGATGCTCAACAATCCACTCGGCTATAACAGCCTTGCTCGCCGGGTGATCCGAGGAGAATGCCAGCGGAAAAACCGCCTCAGCATAAAGCTGCTGTCCGCCTAGATTAATTCTCTCAACATTGAATTCGCTCATATTATTTAATCGTAAATCGAGTGGAAGGTATTAAACGCAGCTTCGCAAAACTGTGCCGGATCATTAAAGCGATGGTTCTGATTGAGCGCTGAAATAGCGTCCATTTCCTCATCGTTTAACGTGAATTCAGTCAATGTTAAATTCTCAATCAAACGCTGAGGATTACTGGTTTTTGGAATCACCGCCGTGCCTCGCTGAATACCCCAGCGCAATACCACCTGAGCCGCGGTAACCCCATTTCGCTGTGCAGCTGCCAGCACTGAAGGATCGGTTAACACTGTGTCATTGGCTCCGGCCATATTGAGTTCCACATAGGACAGGGAACCCAGTGGAGAGAACGCCGTGACTGCCATATTATAGGATCGCGCGGTGCGCAATAAAGCTTCCTGAGTAAGGTAGGGGTGAGATTCAATCTGCAACATGGCGGGCTTGATTCGGGCATAGCTCATTAGGTCGTGCAATAGCACTGCACTGTAATTACACACACCAATTTGACGCACCAGACCACTTTCGACCAACTGTTCCATAGCGCCCCAGGTTTCACTCAGAGGCACCTGGTCAAGCTCCATAGCAGGATTCTCAGCGCTGTGATCAAAGATCCACTCCGCTGGGTAACGATCATTAAAGTCCACATAGCGCAGAGCAATGGGGAAATGCACTAGATAGAGATCAATATAATCCAGACCCAAATCATCCATCGATCGGCGACAGGCCGCCTCTACATGCTCGGCACGGTGATAGGTGTTCCATAGCTTGGTGGTGATCCATAGCTCTTCACGACTGCAGAGACCCTCGGCAATGGCTCTCGCTATGCCCTCACCGACCTGCTGTTCGTTGCCGTAATCCGCGGCGCTATCAAGATGGCGATAACCAACTTTAATCGCTTCATAGACTGCTTGCGCAGCGCTGTCCTGAGTTATCTTCCACAGGCCCAGACCCACGGCGGGCATGGACTTGGAAGAGACTTTAACTCCGGGAACTTGAATAGCATCAGACATAAATATTCCTAATTTTCTAAGTAATGAGCCAAACCATTGGCCGTCATAAATTGATTGATATCCACTGCCCCGCCACTGGCCATAGAGGCCTGCGCCGCACTGGCGACAATCATTGACCAGAGTCCCTGCAGTGGCGTAGCCGCCGACACGGACTTGGCTTCCAGCTGATCGACAAAAGCAATGTGTTCAAAATAGGTGGCGCCGTGATGACCGCTCTGCTCTATTAGAGCAGGGTAAGTCACATCCATTGATTTGGATGGCCCCATCTCACCGGCTTCAATCGCCAGGGAGGCAACAGAGCCCTGCTGCTGATGAAAATTAAACACTTCTTTGGCGCTCAAGCGACCGCAGTCGCCACTGACAATGAGTTCTTCGCTAAAGTCATGGCAGAACATATTCAACGTGAAATTAGCCTTGGTGCCATTGGCATAATCAATTACCACGAAGGCATGATCATCAATATCTGACTTTTTACCGTCCCGTTCAAAGTCGGTAAAATTCACCGCCTGCCCGCCGCTGGCATAGACCTTCACCGGCTGAGACTGAGCCAGGAGATTAATCAGATCAAAATAATGGCAGCACTTTTCCACTAATGTGCCACCGCTGGTGATATTAAATTTATTCCACTGACCAACCTTATCTAAAAACGGTGGGCGGTATTCGCTGAGGCTAATCGTTTTGATTTTACCCAGCGACGCTCTGTCCAGAGCCTCGTGAAAGGCCTCCACATACTGAGCCTTATAACGGTATTGCAAACCGATCTGGATAAACGAGGGATAGTCTCGCGCCATAGCCTCGGTGGCTGCCGCATCTTGCAAGTCAGTGGCCATTGGCTTTTCTAGAAAGATCGCCTTACCCGACTTAATCGCGGTATGCAGAATCTCGAAGTGGGTATAGTTTGGCGTGCAAATAAACAACGCATCCACAGCGGGATCATTACAGGCGGACTCTAGGTCCGGGTAGCGGAGCAGCGATTTATCGGAATAGCTGGCAAAGTTAGCCTCGGCAGTGTCCATGCTGTGCTTTTGAGTATCGTAGATACCATGGATTTGCGCGCGACCCAGCAAGGTCGCAACACGCATATGTTCCTGCCCAATAGTGCCGGTGCCGATAACGACCAAATTATGACTAGGAACTGGACGCTGATAGAGATACTGATCCCCTTCAGCTATATGTTGCTGCCCCGGCGCATCTTCGAAGAAGCGTAGTCTCGGTTTAGTCTTATTAGAATTATTCAATCTGGAGTCCGCATTTATTATTTTATTGTGCTTTTTATTAACTTTTTACTAGGGCAAATTCCTGTCTCGCCGCATTCCACCATACCAGTATATTAATGCCAACCAGCGTCAATATCAGTGGCCAAAATGCCACGCTGATACCATCCACCAAACCAATCGGCGAAAACAGCAGATACAGTCCCACTACTGATGACGCCAGTGTGACTGCGCAGGGCACCGCATAGCGCCAGCGCTGCAAATCTATTTTGTCACTGCGCACAAAGGTCCAGGCCTGCCGACGGGGATAGAGCTGACCAATCACCAACATCATAGCCACTTCAATCACAAATAAAATCGCGTATAGATGCAGAAAATGAATGGTCACCCAATCATCAAAAACAAACTTCAATAATCCGTAGGCAACCACATGAAAAACAATCGCCAGCTTTGCTGCCAATGCAGGCACTCGACGAGTAAATAGCCCGACAATCACGATAGCGATAACCGGAATATTATAGAACCCGGTAAAAATTCGGATAATTTGCCACAGTCCCTCGGGGGCAAATTGCAGCATGGGAGCCACCACAAAAGAGAACAGCGCAATCACCACCGAGGCCCGCTTGGCAATCTTCACTAGCTGCTTATCGTCCACTACCGCAGCACCCTGCCGCTGCTTCAATGGTAGGTAAATATCCAAGCAGAACAGTGTCGCTGCACTATTGAGCAGAGAATTAAACGAGCTAAATACCGCCCCCAACAAAACCGCCAAAAAGAAGCCCATGGCATAGGTGGGCAATACATCGCGGATCAGTTGCGGATAGGCCAAATCAATTGATGGCAATCCACCCTCAGAACCAGCCGGACCATAGAGATGAAACGCAATCACCCCGGGAATCATCATAATAAAAGGCACCAGCACCTTAAAAAATCCAGAGAACAAGACGCCCTTTTGTCCCTCGGCGAGATTTTTTGCTGCCAGAGTTCGCTGAATCACATATTGATTGGTGCACCAATAAAATAGATTGGCAAAGATCATCCCAGTAAATAGCGTCGCAAAAGGTGTTGGATCACTGGGCCCACCAACCGCATTGAGCTTCTCGGTGTGAGTATTAGCCACTATATGAAGCCCATCGCCAACACTGCCATTGCCCAGCGCCGAAAGTCCCAGCAGAGGCACTACAAGGCCGATCAAAAGCAAGCCCATACCGTTTAGTGTGTCGGACACCGCGATCGCTTTGAGTCCACCAAAAACGGCATATAGAGCGCCTGTGCTCCCGATCATGACAATCGTCAGGGTTAGCGCCTGACTGTATGGCAGGTCAAACAGGGCCGGTACATCAAATAAGCGCAGCACTGCAATAGAACCTGAATAGAGCACTGAGGGAATGGTTACCAAACCGTAGCCGAGCATAAATAACAACACCGTTAGGCGGCGCACATCATCATCAAATCGGTCGTTTAAAAATTCGGGAAGAGTCGAAAAGGCGCCAGCCAGATAACGCGGCAGAAAAATAAACGCCATACAGATGGTGGCCACTGCAGCGGTTACCTCCCAGGCCATGCTACTGAGATTAAATCCATAGGCCGAACCGTTGAGTCCGATCAACTGTTCCGCAGAGAGATTAGTCAGCAGTAAGGAACCGGCAATAAAAACAGCCGTTAGCCCGCGACCTGCGAGAAAATACCCATCGCGGGTAGCCACTTCGCCTCTACTCTTACGATAAGCGACCCAGGCAACCAGCAGCATAAAAAATATGCAACTCAGCAGCGTTACGCTCAAGTCGGTCGTGTTGATTCTATCCCCCCAAAGCCTCTATTTGTGAGCCTCTATTTGTGAGCCTCTATTTGCAAGCTTCTATGTGTGAGCTTCTATGTAAGAGTCACTTTATGACACTGGTTATTATAATTATGTCGATCTGACGCCCTAATCTTAGCCTGATTCTATCCCAGTGTTAACCTAATTCGCCCATTGAAAAGTAAACCCTATCAGTCAGAACAACTATTCATCTTTTTATATACAACTGGAGTAAGCTAATTTTTCACAGAGGGTGATCAAATGAAAATAATAACACTGTTTCTCCTTACCATCACATTGTCCGGCTGCAATCTATTCTCCGATTCCTATCAGCAGGAATCCCGTAAAATAATCAACTATCTGCTGGCTGATATGCCTTTGCCAGACAACGCAGACATTCAAAAACAACCTACTGTTATTCTCGGAACTGGCACTGGTATTGCCGGTAGAATAGTACTGCTCTCACCGGTCAGTCCAGCCTCCAACTTGATTTATTACAGCGACGCAACACTGGGCACCGGATGGACTCTTGTTTCGTCCACTGTTGCAGAAGAGATTGTATTGACTTATACCAAAGACGGTCGCTACGCCACCATCGAGATCCAAAAAACCAATGGTCCCAGCTGGTTTGGCGGTGAAAGCGATAGTCAGATCATTATTTCAGTTGTACATCCAAGTGCCATTCAAGAGCAAAATCCCTACCTGGCTCTAAAAGAAATTGATGATCGTGACAACCTAGTCGTACTGAGCGATTAATAATTTATATCTAAGGTGACAAAATGAGTAAGGCCGAATAAGCAAACACCCCTTTTGAAATTGATCAGCAGTGAAAATTCTCAGCTGACGTTAGCCAAAAAAAAGCCCCCAAACTGGGGGCTTTTTAACGCACTTAACGTTAGGCTTTTTTCTGCCAAATTTTACCGAACAGCATAATCGCAACAACCAACCACCAACCGGCTCTAATCGGGTTACTGACAAGACTCATCTCGGCAGCTGCACCGGTACCCCAGTCAGCCATAAATCGCACTGCAGCAGCACTATCAGCACCAATTTGTGCTAGCGAATAAGCTGTGCTGGCGAGATTTAACTCCAACAGCGCCGAAACCGTTAGTCCATTGAAGATGATGCCTGCAGAAAATAGTGACAGCAAAACTTTCACCACAACTGAGTCGGCACTCGTCATCTGATTAGCTGCGCGAAAAGCCACCCACAGGATAAAAAATACACCAGCCAGATAGATTGCATTGGATATTAAGAAGCTAAAAAATAAGCTCCATATTTGAAATTCGTCCATTTTCCTTTCCTCTAAAGTTATTTTAGTTTTATTATTTTTCAGATTTTTCAACTTTAGAGTACAAGATATATTCAACAATGTATATGCGCTAGATCTCGGCCTACAATGGATTCGACTCCTCACTGCTTTCACTGAGTCAACTTTTCACAGGCTTACCTTTTGTTAAACATTGGCGCTAACACATTAGACAGAGTCATAACCTAAACAGAAAACCGTACAATTTTTCGACGTAAAGGCTTTTCTAAAACTCTTTATAACAGTCTGACAACTACCAAACCAAAATAAGTCGACTGATATTAGCCATTAAATATGGCGATCAACAGGGATTATTATGATCCAAAATGATTAACTGAGAATCAGCTTAGATGCCCTGTTTTAACGTAGATCAGCGCACCATCATCTTTGGTATAGGGCGTATGTTGACTTAAATGTGGACTGCGTAACCAAGTGCCCTTTGGATAGACGCCCTGTTCGTCATAGAAGGTTCCATCGAGAACCAAAATCTCTTCTCCACCCCAATGCTGATGGCAATTAAAGCGCGTATTCGGCTGCCACTTGACTAATGCAATATGCTCGGCATGAAATTCATGCAATGGTATAACGGATAAGCCATTCCCTGAAACCATTGGGCATGGGTGGTATCTATAATTATCTGCTCAGAATCCTGTTCGCCAAACTGATGTAGCTTGACAAAAATAGTCGCGCCCTCAGCACCCACTTTGGGTGTGTGAGAAGATCCTACTGGGTTGCGTACATAAGTGCCTTTCGGATAGCTGTGATGCTCATCAGCAAAGACGCCTTCGAGAACGAAAAACTCTTCACCACCATCATGGTTATGGGGCAAAAAGGTACTATTAGGTGCATAGCGCACTATCGAGGTGGCCCGGGCCACCTCATTGCCGATACGATCCAGCATCATGCGTTCAACTCCAGGCATAGGCGATGGCTGCCACTGATAATTATCGGGATAGATGACTACCCGCTGATTAAAGTCAGCGTGGTAACGAATGGTATTAGATAGTTCTTTCATCGCGGTAACCGTAATAGTGTCACAACAATATAATACACAAGCAATGCTAAGGATATTTGTACAAGTGACCTGAAGACCATATTCATTAAGGGTGCGTATAGTTTGATGTTAACCAACAGTGGGTAGCAGGTCCCCAGACAGATGAGCACTTCCTTAAAAAACATGGTTAGTCTAATCGCGGAATGCCGTTGGCGTCATTGTGATCTTGGCCATCAATTTAGCGCGGCCACGATCAGTGATATCTGCAACCATATCCAACTCCCCTTTCTCATTGAGCCTCTAACAACAGCTGGGCAACCCGGGAAATCTCGCTTAATGCGCGAAAGAGCATTAAAGCAACTTAGGTCATTTGGCCCAAACACTGGCGAGTTTTATTTTGCTGAGGCCATGCAGCCGTCAATTGTCAATGTGGTTGCCCAGAAGAGTGGCCGGGCCAGATGGATACACCAGTTAATTCAAGAGGGAGAATCAAAAACTGAAGCGATTGCGCGCGTAATTAAGCTTTGGCAGGTGCCAGACAATGCGGCTCAACTTGACACATTGTGCTTAGAACGCGAGTATCGGGAGTGGCGTCAACAGCAAGCTGATAAACCAGCCTAAGATGAAAGCGCTAAAATTGATTTTTAACAGCTCAGTGATGTACTTCAGTTCCGCGGCGGCAGTCTTGTAACGAAAGTCTTGTAACGAAAGTCTTGTAACGACAGTCCTGTAACGACAGTCTCACGCTACAGTCTCAGAGCGAAAGAAATTACAATACCGTCCCAATTACCAATAAATACGTATTCTATGGTCGATCAAGCAAAGAGCAGAAACCCTTACCGGGAGAAAAGATTCCTATTGTTACTGCTTGCGCCATTTCCTGCATGGATCTACCTCTATTCAACAAATACCACTGGCCATGTGTATACCCTCGAGTTCTTCCTCACTTTTGCACTACTGTATCCTTACGTTGAAGAGTTTCTATTTCGCGGTCTAATTCAACCCGCCTTGGGGAAAAGGCTACCTGGCAACAATGCGATAATCTCCTCAGCTAACATTATTACTAGCCTGTTATTTTCAGCGGTACACCTAATCAACCATCCTCCGCTCTGGGCTCTGGCGACTTTTATGCCTTCATTGATTTATGGCTATTCCATGGAGCGCTACAAGAATTTGACTGCACCGACTACTCTTCACTGCATATATAACGCCGGCTATTTTGTAGTCGTTGGCCAGATGTAATCCAACCAGTGGTCTAAAAATTGTCCAAAGCTGTGAAATAGTCTTGGGTTAAAAGGCGTAACTAAGCGCAGAGCTCAGACTCAACACGCCACTTACGTCAGTTGATAGGGCCTATTTCAAGCTTGGGATGGTCCAGAATAGCGTTTAACTGCGTAGGTTAGGAAAGATTTAACAGACAAGGTGTCTCTATGACTGGTTTGAAAAAAGCACTATTATCCTACGGAACAACCTCTAGCTCGCCTTCGATAGTGTTGCCTGATACCGCCCTATTTCTTTCCGAGCGCGGCTCATTGACCAAGAACTATTTTGAGAATGCCGTAGAGCTGTTAAATCGAGAGTATGAGGCAATTAAACGTCTCGCCCTGTTAAATGAACTGGTTTACAAAGCCGCCTACAATTTCGTCCCCCGAGTTGGTCAAACATACCACCTCTACAAAAAAGTCGATGGCAGTTACCTGTTGAGTATGATCGAAAGCTGGTCAGCCTATGAGTTTGTCGTCTCTGTAGAGTACACCGCTGACAGTGTCTGGAAGGACCTCAATGCCATTTAGGCAGCCAAGTTAGGCTGCCGCTGCACAATATTTTCTTTGTAAAACGCCGGTATAGGGATAGATTTACGTGTTTCTGGGTCTACAAAGACCTGTGTCAAACCGCCTTTAGCAAGAAGCGCTCCGTCAGCGTTGTTATAGAGTTCAAAAACAGCGTCGGCACTTGAAGTACCTAATCGTGAGTATCCAGCAGCCACCCTCACCTCGCTATTACCACCGATTTCATTGATATAGTCACAGTGGATATTCACCGTAAAGATTAGACAGGGCGCGACAAGCGGATCCATGACATCCAGGCCCAGCTCTTCCATATAGGCGCCAAGAACCTCGTCCCCATAGACTAAGTAGTTCGCAAAATAGAGGTGCCCCTGGGCATCTAGATCACGGAACCGAACTTTGACATTGTCACTAAAAGGTAATTGGCTTTGCATGGAGAGTCTGCCCTCTGAGTTTGTCAGAAAAACTCTGAATACGCGCTAGTCTAAGGCATCGAAAAAAAAAGTAAATCAGCGGCGCGTTTGGTGACGATATTTAAGCTTTGCTTACTGGTTAATGACGTTTTGCGATGACTTAGATTGGGGTAACAACCTAATCAAGCCCAAGTATAACAGCGGCGTCAGTATCAACCATGGCAACTGACTACTCAGCCTAATACTGCGATCATTAAACTGAAACAGAATCGGATCAAACCACATTCCCAATGGTGACAGCGGTGCCCAAGAGAGGTGCTTACCATCAGCTAGCTGATCATGATAGAGAAACATTTCGACAAAGATGTTTTGGCCGATAAAAATCACCATTAATAAGCTAAAAACACGCCAATTCCACTCTCTGTAGACAGAGTCTCCACGTCCCATAAGTAGCCAGACCAAAAGTAGGCCACCGCAACATATGGTCCCAGCATCAGCCAGTGAATTGAGCAACCCATTGATATGCAGCGGAATCATCTGATTTAGAATATCCACTCGCCTAACACTGACACTGTCGCCAGCAACCAAGCCATAGTTAAACCACAGCTCCCAGCCAAGAGCGCAAACCACAAACATCGCACCATAAAATCGCAGCACCCAGGATGGAATTAACTTTTGGCGGTGTAGTATCGGAATCAGAATCAACGGCATCAGCGCAGAAAGATACACAACGATCACCAAACGTAGTTGCTCAAAGCTTAATAAATCCAAGATAGGGTCCCATTATTTCGCGACACTAAGGCCAGAATATTGCTCTAGAACGAGCGGCTAAACAGCGTATTAACGCGCGGCAAAAACTGTGCTGTCTCCGACAAGTATACATCCGAAACTCTAATAGAAGACTATTACAACCCACATATAGTATTCATCAACCATAACTCGGCGTATCCAACCACCAAATGCCCTACCTTTGCCCAGCAATCCAATTCTTCGGTCTCGGAGTAATAAACACATGTCTATCAGCGATCGATTACTCAAATATTTCAACCGGAAGAAGTCAACCTCTACCGACAAAAACCATACCCGCTACAGAAACGATATCTGTAATCACTGGGACTTGGATTATCTGTCTCTGGAAGAGATCGATAAGCGACTTGAGGCCGGTGAGGTGGAAACCACTGTAGTACGCAAAAAGAAAGAGTTTTAAAAAGAGAAACCGTATGAAGCAATTCATTGTGATCTTTGTTTTGATTTTGGCCGCCTGTGGTGGCGGTGGCGGGAGCGACCCAACAATTCCGACCTTTGAAGCTCAGACGCCCATCGAGCCCCCTGTAGTTTCAGATGTTTCAGCATACGAAGAAAGCACCATCACACAAACAGTCGATGGGACGCTTGTGGAGCGTAGTTATCGCCTGCGCTACCCAGAAAACATCACGGAAGAAAAGTACCCTATTCTGTTCTTTTTCCACGATGCTGGAGGGGACGGCAAAGACTGGCTGGATAGCAACGCGGGGCTAGCCGATTTGATTGACGCGGGAGAGTTTATCGGTGTCTTTCCCGATGGTTATCAAAACAGCTGGAATGTGAGCGGTGAAACCAACGCCGACGATGTTGAGTTTGTCAGCCTAATTATCAATAGCTTTGACTCTACTGGCTTGTTTGATCTGACTAGAATCTATGCAGTGGGTATTGCAAATGGCGGCGGACTTGCCAACAAAATCGCCAAAGAGACAGGTGTATTTCAAGCCATCGCCCCCCTACTCAGTCAGCAAACCGAATCCATAATAGAAACTATGCCTTCGAAGGCACTATCCGTTTTCCAAGTTAATGGTGGCCTAGACACCTTGGTGCCTGTAAGTGGTGGCAATGGCTTTGCCAATAGCGTTTTTGTCTCTGCCCAAGTCAGCGCAGAAAACTGGGCGGAAAGTGCCAACTGTAATATGTCAGCTACTAGCCAAATCCAAAACTGGGGCGAGTTCAGTGTTGAGGAGTTTACCTTTAGTGACTGCATCGACGGTCAACAAGTTCGCTATGTTATCGTTGTTGATGGTGAGCACAGCCTTACTTTTGGGAGCGACTTTAATCTCTATGATCTTATTTGGTCATTTTTTAAAGACACCGAGCCATTCCAAAAGATAAAACTCCTAGCCCTTGGCGATAGCTACACCATTGGTCAAAGTGTCTGTGAGTCCTGCAGCTTTCCCATGCAGTTAAAAACTGCTTTAGAAAAGGAGTATTCCGAACGGGATCAGATTGACGTACAAATCATTGCCCAGACTGGCTGGAGCACATCCAATTTGAAAGAAGCGATTTTCACCGCAGCCCCAGCGGCAGATTATGATCTGGCAACCTTACTTATTGGGGTCAATAATCAGTTTCGAAAAATCCCCTTTAGCCTCTTTGAAACCGAGTTTGAAGAACTTGTTAACTCTGCCATTTCTTTTGTCGGAGGCGACCGCAGCAAGGTCATTATTCTCTCAATCCCCGATTATGCATTTACCCGATTTGGCCAAGGCAGCGGAGCCGCTACAATTACCGCAGAGCTCGAAATGTATAACAATTTTGCCCAAAACTATGCGCAAGAAAATAGCATTTCGTTCGTCTATATAACCGACATCACCGATCAGGGACTAGAAAACCCTGCCCTAGTAGCCTCTGACGGATTACATCCCTCAGAAATCGCCTATGCTGAGTTTGTTGAGCGATTGCTGCCTCTAACGTTAGAAAAAATAAAATAGGCGCAGCACAGCTGATCTCTTAAAAAAATCTAGCAACCAGATTTATCAACCTAAAGTGCGCTATCCTATGGTCCTTAAGCTCCCTTCCTAAAATAAAAACAGCCGCAGTGCTAAAGGATAATCTTTCCATGGATCAACTGAAAGCACTACGATATTTTAGCAAGGTTGTAGAAACCGGCAGCTTTACCCGGGCTGCCGAAGCCTTTTCAGTACCCCCTTCTTCTCTCTCTCGGCGCATTGCCGATCTTGAAAAAACATTGGGTGCAAATCTACTAAAGCGCAGCACCCGAGTCGTTCAGGTAACTGAGATTGGTCAGCTGTATTTTAAGCAGGTAGAGGATATTCTCGCCCAGCTTGAGCAGAGTGATGAAACTGTGCGCAGCTATCAGGCTAAGCCCAAAGGGGTTCTGCGCATCAGTGCAATGGTCAGTTTTGGCGAGCGTATGCTGCTACCTCTGCTGGACGAATTTAAAACGCTCTACCCGGAGATTATTTTGGATCTCAGCCTCAGCGATGAGCTGTCCACACTGTCGCGAGATGATGTGGATATTGCCATCCGCGGTGGCTATGCCCCGAATGAACGAGTGCAGGCCGTGCGTCTAATGGACAACGAATTTATACCTGTGGCAGCCGCGAGCTATTTAGCCGCCATGGGCACCCCCACAAAGGCTACTGAATTAAAACAACATCAGGGTTTGTTTTTTCGCACACCTGCAGGGCCCAGCCCCTGGTTATGTCAAATGGATGGCCAATGGCTAGACGTCTCAGGCTCAACGGTCATCATTTCAAACAATGGCAAATGGCTGGGGCAACAGGCGATTAACGGACGCGGCATTATGATGGCACCCAGATGGTTGATGCAGGACTATTTCGACAGTGGTGAATTACAGGAGCTATTTATAGAACCGACACTGAGAGTCAGCCAAAATCCGGACCTGGCCATTTATCTCCTCTATCAAAAGCAGCAGTATCTGGTACCGAAAGTAAAGGTTGCAGTGGATTTTTTGGTGTCACGCTTTGCAAACAGTTGAGGCCAAAGCAGCCTACCCCAATCAAAAAGGGATACTCAGCCGGATTGCCGAATACCCCAATTAAAATATCTAGAGACTCTGATTAAAGGGCATTTGGCACTATTAATACCTTGCCATTTCTTCCTGGCGCGGCAGCACGAGAGACTGCCTCTTCGATCTGATCGATAGAAAAGCGTGAGTCAACATTCGCCTTTAGAACACCCTGCGCAATCAACGGAATAATCTGCCCAAAAGTCGCTTGCTTGGTCTTCATGTCGGCTGTCTGATACCACTTGTAGAGCCAAAAACCGCGTAGGCTAATATCTTTAAAGATAACTTTGCCTGTATTTACGCTTGCAGGCTGCCCCGAGAGCACACCATAGGCAACCAGCGTACCGCCGTAACCGAGACTATCTGCCAGACGGGTAAAGGTCTTACCACCCACTGGATCCAGTGCCAGCGCAATTGGCGCATTGTCTGTGGCAAGAGCGATCTGTGCTGCAAGATCAGGCCCATCGATCAAAACCACATCCGCACCCTTAGCCATTAGATCTTCCGCCAAGCCCTCGCGACGCACAACATTAACCGTTTTAATACCGCGCTGTTTTGCCAATTGGATAACGTAACCACCCACCGCGGAATTCGCCGCACTCTGAACAATCCACTGACCCTCTTCAAGATCGGTAAAACTATTTAGCATTAGCAATGCAGTCAGAGGGTTCACCGCTGACATAGCTAGCTGTTCAATCATTGTGGCATTGACTGGCCCGAGATTAGGCAAAGGCAGGAAACCGGTAGCCGGCGCCACTATCTCTTCAGTCCAGGTTCCCCCGCTGGCGAGGAGTACCAACTGGCCCACGGTTATATGCTTCACCTCAGCAGAGACTTCGAGTACGCGACCAACGCCTTCGCTGCCAGGTCTGTATGGTAGGACTGGATCAACACCGTATTTGCCGGCAATCTGTAATAGGTCAGATGGATTAATCGGCGCGGCCAACACCTCAACCCTAATATCACCAGCGCTCAGTGGCCGAGCGTTTTCGTGCTTTATCTCAAGTACCTCTGCCGGGTTGCCGATCCGACTAAACTCGATGTATTGCGTACCACTGGCAGCCTCATCACCATTACCTGCGAAAGAGGTAGAGCCTAAAAAAAGCGCCAAAATTGTAATAATTGATAAATTTTTCATGATCTTGATCCATTACCTTTTTATTGTTGGTTAAACCTAATAACCCGTACAGGCATTATCGATTGTTAATAATTTTTTAATCGGCGACCCTTATATCACGCTGCTCTGAGGCGCCATAGAGCTTGTTTCGCTTGGCCGGTCAACTGACTCGCCCTCACCCTGCTCAAACCAGCGTCCAAGATATATACCCACTAGTGACCAGAGCGCAGCAATACCGGCCCCAACTAAGGCAACCGCGGCTAGCCCCAAACCGAGGCCCTGGGTTAATCCGGTGAATAACCAGGCCATCAGCATATCGCCGCCACGGTAGGCGACAATATCAATGACCGGCTTGGCCTTAAAGCGGGTTTCCCGGTCAACTCGCGTAAACAGCATTTCCCGAGCCGGTCGCGTCACAGCATAGTTGCCAGCACGGCGAATCACCTGCAGGGCCACCACTGCGCCTAAAAAGGGTGAAACCGCCAAAATCAGCAAACCGACACAGATCATTACTGGAACCAGCGCAATAGTAGTGGGCATACCAAATTTGCCAACAATGCGGCTGGTGGCAAATAAGCCCGTCGCTATGGAGAGGATATTTACCGCCAGATCCATTTGCGCCCAAACTGCTGTGCGCTCCGGGCGACTCAATGCGCTGAGCAAATTCTTTAACTCGAAGTAGACAAAGGAGCTGATACCGGTGTAGAGAAAGATAAACAAACCGATGGCGAGTAAATAGGGGTTTGAGAAAAACATCTTAAAGCCAGCAAAGGGATTGCCGCCAATGGCTCCCCGAGGGGCTTGAAGTTTAGGTTCTTTATTATCAAGCTCTGATACTTTCAGCGACTGCAAATAGAAAATAATCGGGATCGGGATCAATAACATCAAGCTGGCAATCAGCATAAGATTATCGGTGCCTAGAGATGCAGAGAAAAATGAGGGTATCGAAGGCCCAACAAGCCCCCCGACACTGGCACCTGCAGCAATAATGCTAAACAGCCTTCCGGCCTGCTCTTTACTGAACAGATCAGACATAAAGCTCCAGAACACGGAAATATGGAACAGGCTAAAGACACTGACCCAGACATAAAATGACTTATCCACTAGGGTTCGATCAGCAGCGGTCGATGCCAACAGATAAAAAACCACAAAGGTCAGGGCAAAAATAGCGTACATCGCTGGCACCAAAAGTCGGAAGCGAAAACGCGACACCGCTATGCCATAGACAGCCACCACCGCGGTGCTGATAAAAAAGTTAAGCGTCCACAGCCAACTGACCTCTGCATCAGTCCAGTCGCTGGCCATCGCATCCCGCACGGGCCGCAGAATGTAATAGGCGGACATCAATACCACCACAAACAAAAATGAGCATAGAACAGCCTTGGCCTCCGACGCTTCAATCTTTGATATCTTGGTCAAAAAGTTAAATAGCGGATTATTGCTCGCTGGCATTGATTGCTCCTAGGCTGAAACCGGCCGGATTCCGTTTTTAACCGATTGTTATTGTTATTCTTCGCTAGGCGCAGGCGCATAGTCGTTAACGTAAGGACAACTATTATTACCCTCTTGAAAGCGCAGATAAATGCGGCGGTATGGGTATCTTTGTTGCCATAAAGACAACAATACAGTCTAAATGGTAACGGGTCACCACACTTCTCCCATCCTGCGCCTAATACCTCTGTCATCCTGAGCTAATCACCCCTGTCATCCTGAGCGAAGCCGAAGGATCTCAACCAGCCCGCAACAGACTCTTCCATATAACTCAAGGTAACAAGTTAAAAGCGAGCGATTTATTAAGGCCAAAAAAAAAGCCCTGGGTTAACAGGGCTCTTCTAGGGGGGGGGGTAAAATGTGTATTTTCTTTGGGGAAGAAGCATGCACATAAAGTAAGACCCCTATCTGCTGAAAAGTTCATATTTAAATAAACTTTTTTCATTTAAATTATTATCCTTAGCATTTAGCCTTCTAACTCAATAATCCCGCTGCTAATCTGACACCACTAAAACAGTAAAAACCCTCTGTATATAGTGCAGTTAAAGCGTGCTAGCCGCAATTTTGGCTTGCCGAATATGCAGCGGAGTTGTTCCCGACCAACGTTTAAATGAACGGCGAAAATTAGCCGAATTATTGAAACCTAACAACGCGGCAATTTCTGCAGCAGGTAAATCTGTGCCCTGCAAATACTCCAGCGCAAGCCGATACCGCACCTGATCCAGCAACGGCTGGAATCGAGTCCCCTCTCTGGTTAGCCGGCGCTGTAAAGTGCTTTCACTCATATACATCTGCTGGGCAACAGCTGCAGCTGTGGGGAATTCTGAGCCTGACAATAGTAGCAACTGCACAACCCGCTCACTCACTGCGCCAGAATAGCTGTCGTTAGCCAAAATCCGATCGCACTCGCGGCGAAACACATCTTGGGCAACAGGGTCAGAGGTAGAAATAGTCACCGCCAAACTCTGAGCATCGAAAGTCAGCCCGCAGCGACTAGAGTTAAACTGAATATTGGAGCCAAAGACCGACTCATAAAACGCTCGGTCTTGTGGCTGTCCGTAATTCAATTCAAGCTCGGCTACTGCACTCTGGCTATCGGTAAGCAGTTTCAAGTTAGTCACCAAACCCGCATAGAGTGCATCTTTGTAAAACTGCTCTAAAGCCTGAGGAAGATGGGGTGCTGCGCTGCGCAACTCCACAGAACCTTCACTTGCTATTAAGTCAATACGCACACTAGGGAGCAGCGCACGCTTGTAGCGCACCAATAATTTAAGCACATCATCCACCGTCGCACTGGTCATTAGGGCGTAACCCAAAATGCCCAGAGAAACCATATCCAACCGGGTGCCCAGCTTGATACCCAGCAAACTATCGTCCGCAAGCGCCAGAGCTCTGCCGCAAATCTCATCGGCTTGCTCGGCACTAAACAGCTGTGTCTTACTGAGGTCTAATCCCTCCAACCCAGTGTTTTCGAGTAGTTGAGTCTTGGAGATACCCTGCTCTGCTAACAGATCTATCAATACAGGCAACACAAACGAAATCATAAGCACCTCAGGATGGCGAATAAAACTGTGACAAATAAACGCGTAAAAAATAAAACCGTGGCAAATAAAACTATCACAGAAAACCCTATATTTGACGGTAAATGACTAGCCAATTGACTGTATTTGACACCCTATGTTACCAATCTGTCAATTACAATTTAGGAAAAAGACGTTCCCGAAACGCGACAGAAGGAGATCAGAATGGCGACTTATGCCCTAGAGCACCCAGATAAAGGTCTGATTACGTACACCGACAAAAAACGCTACCTTTGGTTGATATCCATGCTGATGCCAGCCTTCCCCTTGATGGGTGTGGCTGTCTTTTATCAAACCGGCATTCAGTGGACTCTGGCCCTGCCGTTGGCGGTCAACTATCTGATTCTGCCCTTTGTCGACTATCTAGTGGGCAGCGACGTCAATAATCCTCCGGAAGAACTGGTGCCCCAATTAGAAGCTGACAACTACTACCGCATTCTGACCATGCTTACCGTTCCCCTGCATTTTATCGTACTTGGCGTAATGGCCTATGTTGTTGGCACCAATGATCTGAGCCCGTGGATGGTCTTGGTGATGGCCATTATTGCCGGTGGTTACAGCGGCCTGGGAATTAACACTGCCCATGAACTGGGACACAAACAAACTGCGTCAGAACAGCTTATGGCGAAAATAGCACTGGCGGTTCCCGCCTATGGCCATTTTTGTGTCGAGCATAATCGCGGTCATCATGTACTGGTGGCAACGCCAGATGACCCTGCCAGTGCAAGACTGGGTGAATCCATCTATGCCTTTACCCTGCGAGAGATCCCCGGCACCTTTGTGCGCGGCTGGAATCTAGAAAAGACCCGCCTCAACAAACAGGGCAAGGCAACCTGGTCCACGGACAATAATATTTTGCAGTCGTATCTAATGAGCCTGGTATTACAGGGTACGTTGGTTTATCTGTTCGGCTGGATAATGCTGCCGTTTTTAGCGGTGCATAATTTCTGGGCCTGGTATCAGCTGACCTCCGCCAACTATATTGAGCACTATGGCCTACTGCGCAAGAAAAATGACAATGGCCGCTACGAGCGCTGCCAGCCACACCATTCCTGGAATGCCAATTATATTATGAGCAATCTGGCACTGTTCCATCTGCAGCGCCATTCCGATCACCATGCCAACCCAATTCGTCGCTATCAGAGCCTGCGTAATTTTGATGATATTCCAGAGCTGCCCAATGGCTATTACGGCATGTATCTACTCGCCTATATTCCATGGCTGTGGTTTAGGGTGATGGATAAGCGTGTGCTGGCTCTACCCCATATCAATGGTGACCTAAGCAAGGTTAATATACTGCCCTCAAAGGTTAAAGCGACCTATGCGCTGTATGGCCAGGGCCAGGAAATACCCCAGTAAGGCATTTATGTAGAACAGCCAGCAACCCCTTTCCTTTAATCTTTTAGATCACAGGAAATCTGATATGACCGTCTACATTATTGCCGCATTCATCTAGTTACCATGCATTATTTCCCCTTAAATAGGGTATTTTGAGTGGCGCAAACCTTTGAAACTACCTGCATTAAAAGCGATAGCGAATTTTAGCAATAACAGATTCAACCTGAACCCCATCCCAGCCCTCTTTCACCAGCGTTCCCGGGCCCTCATCACCCTCATCACTGGAGAAGTAACCACCGCGACTGTAGACCAGAAAAATATCCGACAAGGGGGCTAACTGATAGCGATAACGCACCTGCAACGCCGTATCACTGAGACTGAAATTCGCCGCTGCACTCGTGGATAAGCCCAGAGTACCATCGCTATTGAGCTGATAACTGTCGACCTGCTCCGCGTCTATTCCCACCCACTGGAATTTTAAGCGCACTTCCTGTCGCGCCGATGGGTACCAATCAAAACGCAGATCGGCATTAAAGCGATCAGCCTCAAAACCCGCCAACTGGGCTGTATCGAAATCCCAGATCAACCATTCCTGTAACTTTTTATAACGTAGGCTGGTACCCAAAGTGACGGTTTCACTTAGGTATCTCTGGGCACTAAATTCGAATCCCAAGGTAGCCTTTTGAATATCATCATATTTAACCTCGGCCTCAACATCGAAGGTTAGGTCATTGCCCCGCGGACTTGAGTAACTGACTTCTAACCAATATCTAGGTGGTTTAGCCAGCAGGCCATTGCCTCGGGTCAACCGATCGTCCCAGCGCGACGCCGTGCCTCCAGCTTCTATAGCTAGTTTACGAGTCGACTTATAGATCCAGGTATGCTCCCAGTTAGCGCGTAATTGGAGCCGATCGCCCTGAGTATTCTCCACATAGTTATATTCAAACAGCGTACTGCTGGAAAGAATATTTGAATCAGCTTCATACTCCAGACGATCGTGGCGCGTGCTACCGGAAAACTCTCTGAAGTCATTGCGCTTCATAAAGCCCATATCGTTCATATCAAACTGATCACCGTAGTGAGATAAATAGACACTGTGGTACCACTCATCATTGGGCGCATAGGACCAACTAGCCCAACCCGCAAAATCTTGCTCGTCCACGGACACCTGACCGTTAACACTATTGCCTTGTTGCTGAATATCGGCATGCAAAACCTGCCCGCGAAATTCTGTGGTTTCATCTTTGCGCCAGATCATATCTAGCACTTGCACTGTCGCTTCCCTATCGAGAATAGACCTCTCTGCGTAGGTTAAACGATGTCCAAGAGTCAACCCATCAACTGTGCGCTGAACCCTACTGGATAGGAAGTCACCGCCATAATTACCTTCGGAGTCATCTTCTCTAACAACAAAAAGGCCCAGGTCAATGGTCTCACCAAAATGGGTCACCTTGGCCGCGAGATCAATATCCACGAGGCCACCGCCCAGTCCCGCAGGACCAGCGCCGATGCGCCGGGTATAGAGCGTTTGATCACCATTGCGAATATTGCTGCTAAAAAGGGATTGGTTCTCGGTAAAAAATGGCCGCTTTTCAGTGACAAAGGTTTCAAACGCTGAGAAGTTAACCACCAGATCATCACTCTCCACCTGGCCAAAATCAGGATTGATCGCACCCGTTAGCTGGCTGCTGCTATTGGGTCGCCAGATAAAATCCAGTCCTGCATTAAACTCCTCATTAAGTGCGCCACTGGACGCGCCTGATGAACTGTCGTGCAGGTCACTGGTGAAGCTTATATAGGGGAACCAATCTAAGGTTGAGGTAGACACCTGCTCCACTTCTAATGGATGCCAGTCCTCCATAAAAGTGGGTCGCGAATAATAGGCGTTGGGGAAAGCAAAGCGCAGAGATTCATCAAATACCACTCTGGAGAACCACAGAGCGATCTTTTTACGACCATCTCCAGCATCAGTCATGGGTGCCACAGTCCAGGGAATATGGATTTCGCTATACCAGTAATCCTTATTCGACGATGTTTGCGAGTACCAGGTACCATCCCAGTCTCCGGAGTAGTCGCCCGGCGTCACTATGCCATCCTGCTGCGAATTAGCCGAGCCTACGGTAAAGTCATAGCCGGCAAGCGCGGTGCTATCAAAATCGATGCTGACAATATTTCGATCTGCTTCAATCTGTGCGTCGCGGGCAAATTGTCGATTCACACGTTTTACTGACGCCGGTTGATAATTGCTAAAACCAACAAAAATTCCGTCGGAATTGGTGATCACTCGTACCTGGGTACCATATTTTGCCGAGTCCCCAGTGAGGGGTTCCACGGTGACAAAGTCAGTGTAAATTTCGGCACCAGCCCATTCCTCTTCATCGAGAACCCCGTCAATAACAATGCCGGCGGAAACAGTCGGAATACAGAGAAGACTGCAACAGAGAAACAACCATAGATGGCTAGGGGAATTATTTCGCATAAAAGAATCTTGTTATTATTGTTTTAGTTCAGAGTTATCAGTCTATGGGATTTTAGCAAAAAGGGCAGCTTTAACGGCTAAATCACGCTAACGCTCAGCCTTACTGTTATTACGCCGAGTACAATTTAGATAGCTAGCCCGACTAATCAGCCCAACTCATTAGCCCAACTCATTAGCC
>Ga0209374_1001467_pt1 | contig 22815 bp, 26 predicted proteins | sample SaaInlLV_DNA_10m_FD_184683 | JGI IMG/M metagenome (GOLD analysis project Ga0209374, IMG submission 184683) | Marine microbial communities from expanding oxygen minimum zones in the Saanich Inlet - SI075_LV_DNA_10m (SPAdes) (version 2) | ecosystem: Environmental > Aquatic > Marine > Unclassified ... | reverse complement strand
TGCACCTCTCGTGGCTCAAGATCATCACCGAAGCCCTGGTGCTTAGCGAACATGTGGGAGTCCAAGACACGGAGCGAGACTTCGTTCTTAGAGAGCTGATCAGATTTTTACAATCAGACTCCTCCGGTGCCGCTGAATTCAACGACATGGGGCCAGCATGGCCATCGGTGCGGACCGCAGTTAAATCTCACGCTCTATCAAAGCCAGATCCGGATACCTTGGAGATAGTGTCAAGGTTCGAATCACTGATTCGTTACGCCGCCATGACACTGTCGGCCCGCCTTGGGGTTTCCGTCAAGGAGGTTGTGCCGCGATCAGCCAAAGGCGATTACAAGAAACACCTCCAAGTCTCGGGACTGAATCTGATTCAAAACCAGGAGCTAGCCGGGGAAATATTCATACCAGGTGCGGCAGCAAATCTTCTAATCCGTGCCCACCTAGGGAGCGAACTAATTCACGTCAAATTCACTGTCGCGGCGCCGAGTGAAGGACGCAACAAGGCAAGGTTGAACTGGCTTCTTCGTCAAATAAAAGATGCCCCCGCAAGGACAAGCATTGCCTGGACTTATAAGCGTGCTCGAACATCAGAAAATGCCTATCTTGCATCCGATCTCGCAGATAAGGCTTTTGAATATCAGATGGACAACTCAAGAGAGATTTCCAGTTTTACCGTTGAGCTGGTCAGCAAAATGGGGACAAAGAGGGGGGCTGGACAGGGTGGTTTCATTGACTCTGTAGTTGATTCTTGTGAGTTGGTTTACGGTGAACTACTTCAGGGCATTAGGGCCTTCCAGCCCGCAAGCCCACACCTATCTGATTCAGTAAAGGACTTAATTCCCGACAGAGCAGGCGCCGAACATGGAGATCCTAGCTAGAGTTCACAGCCTCAGTTCCAACAGATCTGCCAGCTGCCCCGAACGCTGGAAGGCGCAGATGAGCGGGGATTGGATTTCGGTGTTTGCTGATCAGACACTGTCCCCTCGCGGGGCTCCTGCCAATTGACTGCCCGTTCCCACTTACCTACACTCAAACTCCAGGGCAGAAGGTTTGTCGAGGTTTCTAAGAAAGGCTTGGCTCAAATTGAAAGCAGCTCAAATTAATCCGGAGTTCCGATCAAAGATCCGTTTCATGCCGAACTTCCCAATTGGTAAGCCTTGGCAAATCAAACTGCTCAACAAAATGATGAGCTTTGCGCCGGACCCAAAGATCAATGACCTGGCTAACCGGGAAATCATTAGTTTTGGTCCTGGCTCTGGAGTGAGGGTATTTACTCCCAAGACAAACGTGTCAGAGGCAGCGCTGTTGTTTATTCACGGTGGAGGCATGGTGATTGGCTCTGCTTCTCAAGATGACCAGAGACTTGCCGATCTGGCAGTTGAGCTTGGCATCACAGTTGTTTCTGTTGAGTATCGACTTGCTCCAGAACACCCATTTCCGGCCCCCCTTGATGACTGCTTTGCCGCCTGGCAGTGGTTGGGGTCAGAAGCACAGGCCAGAAAGATCAACCCAGCCAGAGTCGTGATCGGTGGCCAGAGTGCTGGCGGTGGACTGGCAGCAAGCCTTGCCCTAAAGATTCGAGACCAAAAGGGTGTGCAGCCAGCCGGTCAGTGGTTGTTTTGCCCAATGCTTGATGACAGAACGGCAGCGAATCGAGAGCTTGATGATGTCAATCACTTTGTTTGGCACAACAAATCCAACCTGGTTGGTTGGGGCTCCTACTTATCTCAAGCACCTGGTCTGGAGGAGACTCCAAAACATGCTGTTCCTGCGCGCGAAACTAACTTGGCTGGGCTTCCACCAGCCTGGATTGGCGTTGGAGACATCGAGCTGTTTTACGCCGAAGACGTTGCCTATGCCAAGGCCCTTCGGGCCGCTGGCGTTGACTGCCAGTTGAATGTTGTCCAGGGAGGCCCACATGCCTTTGAGACCTTCGCTGCCGATACCCCGACAGCGAAGGTTTACCTCAAGGATGCAACCAGTTGGTTGAAGGAAAAGCTAGGCGTTTAGAACTAGTGCCCAGCCGGCATTGAAGCCAGGGTTCCGCCGCCTTCGGCGGCAGCTTCAAAAGCTGGTAGGTGCCTACCCGCGGTGATTGGGTTTTGGGCTTAGCTCATCAGAAACAGCCGCTTCGGTTGGCAGGTTCTGGTGTAGATAGTCAAAGTCATCATCCGAAAGCTCGATTTCAGTGGCGGTGATGCAATCAAGGACGGTTTCTGCTCTCGTTGCACCCGGGATTGGCAGCACCGCTGGCGACGTCTTCATCTCCCATGCAAGAGCAATCGCATAGGGCGATGCTGAATACTTGCCTGCCACTTCTTCAAATGCACTCGAGTCAGAAATAGCTGCCTTGGTCCTTACTCCACCAAGCGGTGACCAAGGAAAGAATGCAATTCCATACTGTTCGCAAATCTCCAGAACATCTAAGTCGTGGCGGTAGCGGGGGCTGAACTCATTTTGGATAGACACCAGACCACCCTGGTCTGGTGTTCCGCCTATTTCAATGGCTTTTAGAAGCTGCTTCGCGTCATAGTTTGAGACACCGACCTGCTTGGTGAGGCCACGCTCTTTCAGGGCCATGACGTTTTCAAATTGAGTCTCAAAGTCAATGCTGGGATCCAGCCTGTGATGCTGCCAAAGATCTAGCTGCTGGACTCCAAGGTGAGTGGCAGACGCCTCTGCTGCGCGAACTAAGTAATCAAGGCTTCCGCCTCGACCCCAGACCTCGCCATCGCTTCTGGTGATTCCGCCCTTGGTGGCAATGAGAACCTTGTCCTTTTGCTCCTTAGTGCCGGACCAGGTTCGAAGTGCTTCGGCAACGAAGATTTCGTTGTGACCAACGTCTTCCCAGGTGGGAGCATAGATATCTGCGGTGTCCAGCAGGGTGATGCCCGCGTCTAGGCCTGCATGAATTGCCGGAATTGCGGATTCGAGCCTGCGGACTGGATCAAGAGCTGCGCCATCGGACCAAATCCAGGAAACGTTCATGCAGCCGATGCCGATGGCTGAAACCTCTTTGTTGCCAAGCTTTCGTTGCTTCATCTTCAAGCTCCTAATCGGGTCAGATGGTGCTGGCGTCAATCACGAAGCGGTAGCGAATGTCACTGCCAACGACTCGGGCATAGGCGTCGTCTATTGCCTTAGGGTCTGAAGCATCAACCATCTCGATGGTTGAAACAATGTTGTGCTCGCCACAGAAATCAAGCATTTCCTGAGTGCCCTTGATGCTGCCGGTGTTAGCACCGGCGATGGACTTTAGTCCCGTGATCAAGCTGAACGGGTGGAAGGACTGCTTGTTTCCGGAGACACCAACATAGATCAGGGTGCCGCCAACCTTCAGCATGCCAACAAGTGAATCAAGCTCGATGTCTGCGCTGACGGTGTTCAGGATCACATCGAAGGTGTCCTTGTGGGATTCGAAGCTCTCTGCGGTGATTAGGTACTCGGTTGCACCCATTTCTTTGGCGTCTTGAGCCTTATTTGGGCTGTGTCCTAGAACATAGGTTTCTGCTCCCATTGCAACAGCAAACTTCACTGCCATGTGGCCGAGGCCACCTAGCCCCATGATCGCAATCTTCATGCCTGGACCTACGTTCCAGTGCTTCAGCGGAGACCAGACGGTGACTCCAGCGCAAAGAAGTGGCGCGGCGGCGGCGTAGTCAAGGTTTTCTGGGACCTTCAGAACAAAGTGCTCTTTGACCACAACATCCTTGGCGTAGCCGCCATAGCTTTCCTCGCCGTCGTAGTGGCGGCCGTTGTAGGTCTGGACATTGCCGGTTCGGCAGTAGTTTTCCATGCCGCGCTGGCACGGGTCGCAGGTGCCACAAGAGTCAACGAAGGTTCCGACTCCAACCCGGTCGCCAACCTTGAACTTGGTGACACTGTCACCAACGGCAGTAACCTCGCCGACGATTTCATGGCCAGGAACCATTGGGAAGATGCCTTCAAACCACTCGTCACGAACCTGGTGGATGTCGGAGTGACAAATGCCCGAGTACTTGATGTTGATTGCAACAGAATCTGCAGCTAGCTCTCTAAGTGGCATTTCTGCTTTTTCGAAGGCTGCGCCTGGCGCACTAACAATCAGGGCTTGGGTCTTTGACAATTGATCTCCTTGGGTATTTCTTAGATGCTAACCCACGCAAGGCTCCAGTAATCACCACCAGAGCATGGAACCAATTGGCAGATTTTGTGGTTTGGTAGTGATGTGAAAACAAGGACAAAAATAATTCTCGGCGTGATTGCGCTGGTGGTTCTGGTGGGGCCATTTGCGGTGCCGGTGAATACGTCCGGAACGCTCACCAACAAAGAAGCTGCCGCACTTAGCTGGGATGGCGAGTCTGAGTTTGTCGAGCTAGCTGGTCACGAGGTCCACCTTGTTACTGCAGGCAGCCAGCAAAGCGACCGATTGATTGTTTTGCTGCACGGGTTTGGTGCCAGCAGTTTGACTTGGAAAGAGGTCTTGCAGCCGCTTAGCTCAAGTGGCTTTGTGGTTGCCTACGACAGAGCTGCCTTTGGCTTTACTGAAAGACCGACGACTATTGGCGAGGTAAACCCCTACTCGTCACTTGGCCAGCTGCAGGTAATAGACGAACTGGTTAGAAAGTACGGCCAGGGCAAGGAAGTTGTAATTCTTGGGCACAGCGCCGGCGGCGCTCTTGCGCTCGGTTACGCGCTTGATCACCCTGAAAAAGTTCAAAAGTTGATCCTGGAGGCTCCGGCTGTTTATGGATCTGGTGGCGCTCCAAGTTGGTTGAACTGGGTTTTTGACATCCCACAGCTTGATCACTTGGGTCCGCTGGCTGTTTCGTCAATTGCTTCAAGTGGTCTGCAGATTCTAGACAGCAGCTACTACAACAAGGATTTGATTACCGATCAGGTTGTTGCCAACTACACCGCGCCGCTGGACGTAATTGGCTGGGAGCGAGCATTCTGGGAATTCAACAAGGCTCCGCGCTCACTAGGCCTGGTGGAACGACTGGACCAGCTGAGCGTTGACACCTTGATTATCACCGGTGACACCGATGAGATTGTTGCAACCGCTGATTCAGTCAGGCTAAATGGGGAGCTTCCAGATTCAACACTCCAAATCATCGTTGAATCTGGCCACCTTCCCAACGAAGAGAAGCCGCTGGAGTTTGTCGAGGCAGTAATCAGCTTCTTGGCTAAATAGCGATAGGTTTTTCTGATGTTATACAAAGGCGTATTTGGAACTCTTCGGACCCTAATTGGGCTCGCTCTGGTTGGCAGCGTTGTCTGGCAAGTTGCCGACAGGGTTCGCGTGGACCTGTTTCGACCAACCGAATACTTTGCTTACTTTTCGATTACTTCGGCAATCTTTTCTGGCTTGGTTGTTTTGGGCAGCGGACTGGTGTTGCTGCAGGGCAAAAGCGAATCTGAACGGCTGAACCTATTTCGGCTTGTTGCAGCCGTATCAATGATCATTGTTGGCGTGGTCTACCACGCACTGCTTGGAGACTCCGCTGTTGACCCAAGGGACATTGGTTATGACTGGCCCAGGATTCCAAACCTTGTTATTCACACCTACGCACCGATTCTGGTCGTGGCAGATTACCTGCTTTCAATCAAGGGCCCAAGACCCAAGTGGCGCAAAGCGCTCTGGGTCGTGGTTTATCCACTTGCCTGGCTTGGCTTCTCGCTAGTTCGGGGTCTTGCCGATGGCTGGTGGCCCTACTGGTTTATCAACCCGGGCAGTGAAGGTGGTGTGATCGGCATGCTCACCTACATCCTGGTGATAGCGGGTGCCTTCATTGCACTTGGCTTTATTGTTCTAGGTCTCAGGCTGCCGGCCACGAAGGTGCTGGGGAGCTCTAGGGAAATTAGTTCGGGTGATGTGGTGTTGTAACTTTCTATGCTTACAAATCAAACACTGACAATGCTCGATGGTTCCACAAAAGACCTCGGGGACTTCCAAGGCAAACTGCTTATGGTGGTGAACGTTGCATCTAGATGCGGACTAACTCCCCAGTACGAAGCCCTCGAAGAGCTTCAGAAGAAATACCAGGACCGTGGCTTCACCGTCATTGGTGTACCATCTGGTTCTTTCAAGCAGGAACTCAAAGACGATGACCAAATCGCCGAGTACTGCTCAACCACCTGGGGAATCAGCTTCCCAATGCTTCAGAAGGCAGAGGTGAATGGCCGAAAGCGTCACCCGCTCTACAAAGAGCTGGTGAAGGCAAAGGACTCCAAGGGTCTGGCGGGACCTGTGATGTGGAACTTTGAAAAGTTCCTAGTGGCGCCAGATGGCAAAATCATGCGCTTTAGGCCTCAAACCAAACCGGACTCCGAAGAAATCATCGCAGCCATAGAGGCAAACCTGCCGCGCTAATCTTGCCTCATGGCAATAACGGTGGTGGCGGGGATAATTCAGGATTCTGAAGGGCTCTTGCTCTGTGCCAAACGCGGTGACTGGAAAGATGCTGCCGGCAAATGGGAGTTCCCCGGGGGTAAGCCTCTAGAAAACGAATCGCTCGAAGATGCCTTGATTCGCGAGCTAAGAGAAGAACTTGCGATTGAAATCAAACCACTGCGTATCTTTGATCGCTCAATCACAGTTGTCGACGATGTTGAAATAGACCTTGTTTGCTTAAGCGCTGTTCTAGTGAGCCCGAAGCCAACCGGATCCAGCGACCACTCTGAAATTCGCTGGCTGAAGGAAACGGAATTATCCGGTTTGGATTGGGCAGCTCCCGACATGCCCGCGGTAAAAAGGCTAACAATGCCTTTTTGTTAGGCCAACTTCAAGCCTTCTTTGTCGTCTAGCTTCTTGATCGCAATCAAAATGATGTCAATTATTGTCCAGACACCCAGAGCACCAAACGTGATTAGCTTCAAGATTCCAGTGCCGATTTTGCCGAGATAAAAACGATCAACCCCGAGCGTTCCGACTATCACAGACAACACAAGAGCAACTAGCCAGTCTCTGTTAGAAAAGACTCCCGGGATCTGCTTGGCATTCCATTGCTCCCCATTTGCATCGACGACGATCGAATCGCCAGCTATTTTTCCGGCTCTTGCCCATGTTTTGAGTTCTTCGGTGGTTAGTTTATGCTCACTGCCTGGCAGCTTCAGTGTCCAATTACTCATTCTCTTGCCTTTCGCTCTCAAGCTCTAACCTACGCTCTCCCATCACCCAAGCTGCCATGAGTGCTGTGAGCGCAGAAAATAGTGCAATTCCAACCACCATCAAAAGGCTTGCGATAAAACGCCCATCCGGGGTAATCGGAAACTTATCCCCGTAGCCCACGGTCGTGACCGATGCTATCGACCACCAAATGGCGTCGCCGAAGGTGTTTATGTTCGAGCCAGCAACCCCGCGCTCGGCCTCTAAGGCAGCGACTGCTGCGGTGAAAAGAGTCAACGGCAAACTAACCGCGACAACAAGGCCAACCTTGGATGCTCTGGTTCTGAAAAACGGCGCAAATCCTCGTATGACAAGCAGCACACCAAAGACCCGGAAGGCTCTAAACGCGGGAAGGATTGCGGCGGCAATTGCCAGCCAGTTCCGTTTCACAAACTTCAGAAACCCGGCAAGGGTTAGCAAATCTTTGCCGGCTCCAATAAGGCGCAAGATTAAATCCAGAACGAAGAAGGCGTAGATCAAAGCCTGAATGATGCTCAGCGCATCGTAAGCAGCGCCAGTTGGCTGAGCCAGCACTTGATAGGCGTAGACGGCAAGAAAGGAAAAACCTAAGACCAGCAAAACAGGCTCTATTTTGTCAAAGTATGAATTTAGCGCGCGCTTCATTAGTGCCATGGTTAGTCCCTATCTATCAGTCCCTAGGAACTCAGGCTAGCCCAGTGACAAGATTGGAAACCTAAGGTACGCGGCCTTCCACCTAAGTGCCTCTGACCTCCAGGCCAAGTCGTCAGCCAATTCGGCCATTGTGGCCCAGTAAAAAATTGTTAGTAAGTCCACGCTCAGGTAACTGATGGTGTCACCGGGGAAAGCCTTGGCCAGGCATCTCTTGATAACAGCGGGCATGTCTCCAAGGCCGTGCTCATATAACTGCGCCCTGACATCTGCCTCCAGCTCCCTAGCTCTTCTTGGGTTCCAAGGAGTCATCGGGTTTGGGTAGTGGAGCATGTCGCTGAGCTGCAGCGCTTCGCGATAGCGAACATCTTCTAGCCGATCAAAGATCGGCACGAATCGTTCCATCTCGTAACCGGCTTTTCGCATGTCCAAGATATCTGGGTATGAAAGGAACCTATAGAAGGGAACGTGAGGCCGAACCGATTGATATGGCTTTGAAGTGAAGCTTGCTAGCAGCGGATCGACACCGACAGCCGCAGCGCCCCAGGTGTTGAAGGCTTCATCCGGATAAGGGATTTTTGCCAGTTCCTCTGGAGTTGGTTCACTCATTTGAATATTGTCGTTGAGTTTTGCAAATTAGTGGCTTGTTATTTGAAAACTCACGTTAGCCAAGCATGTCGTGGCGAACCAGAGTCGCGTTGCGATCTGGCCCAACACCGATGGCGCTAATTCTGGTGCCGCTCATCTTCTCGAGTGCCATGACGTAGTCCTTGGCATTTTTTGGAAGATCTTCAAAGCTGGTGACCTTTGAAATGTCCTCTTCCCAGCCCGGGAACATTTCATAAATTGGCTTTGCGTGGTGGAAGTCGGTTTGTGAAACAGGAACCTCTTCGACGCGCTGGCCGTCAACATCGTAGGCAACACAAACCGGGATTTCCTTGATGCCGGTCAGGACATCAAGCTTGGTAAGGAAGATGTCGGTCAAACCATTGACCCTGGTGGCATAGCGAGCAATCGGAGCGTCAAACCAACCACAACGGCGGTCACGACCGGTTGTGACACCGACCTCACCACCTTGAGTTCTAAGGTATTCACCCATGTCGTCAAACAGCTCGGTTGGGAATGGTCCAGCACCAACACGGGTGGTGTAAGCCTTCAAGATCCCAATAACGCCTGAGATCTTGGTTGGTCCAATTCCGCTGCCGGTGGTGGCTCCTCCGGCTGTTGGGTTTGAAGAGGTGACAAAAGGGTAGGTTCCGTGGTCAACATCCAAAAGCGTTCCTTGGCCACCCTCAAGCAGCACGGTCTTGCCCTGGTCAATTGCCTGGTTCAAGATCAGTGAGGTGTCGGCAACCATCGGTCGAACTCGCTCTGAAAATGACAACAGGTGCTCAACAACTTCTTCCGCGTTGACGGATGCGCGGTTGAAAACCTTGACCAAAAGTTCGTTCTTCTGGTTCAGTGCTGCCTCGACCTTTTGCAGCAGGATGCTTGGGTCAAACAGGTCTTGAATTCTGATGCCAAGTCGGCCCATCTTGTCACCGTAGGTCGGGCCAATGCCGCGACCGGTGGTGCCGATGGCGCGCTTTCCTAGAAAGCGCTCCGAAACCTTGTCCACGGTCACGTGGTAGGGGGTAATGATGTGGGCATTTGCTGAAATCAAAAGTTTTGAGGTGTCGACGCCCTTTTCGTTTAGGCCGTCAATTTCCTTGAATAGGACCTCCAGGTCAACCACAACACCGTTGCCAATCACTGGCGTGCACTCAGGGGTCAAGATTCCTGAGGGAAGCAGGTGCAGTGCGAACTTCTTGTCGCCGATGACCACTGTGTGGCCGGCGTTGTTTCCACCTTGGTAGCGAACCACATAATCAACGCGGTCTCCGAGCAGGTCGGTGGCTTTGCCTTTTCCTTCGTCGCCCCACTGGGCTCCGACGAGGACAACTGCGGGCATGACAAGCCCCTTTCTAAAAAGCTAAGGGATTTCTTGGGAACTATTTCCCAGTCTACCCAAAAACGTGCTGCATCAACCAGGTGTGCATTGTTATTGCAGCTGCAGCGGAGGCATTGATTGATCTGGTTGACCCAAACTGGGTAATTTCCAAAACCATATCGGCGGCATCTAGGGCTGCCTGACTAAGTCCTGGGCCCTCTTGTCCAAAGAGGAAAATGCAATCTTTTGGTAGCGCTGTTTTCTCCAGCTGCTTGCAGCCGGGAACATTGTCGATTGCAATGATCGGAAGCTTTTGGCCATTTGCTCCGGCTGTTTGTGCCCAGGCAACAAACTCATCGATGGTTTCTCTGTGGCTGACGTGCTGGTAGCGGTCAGTGACCATTGCACCTCTTCGGTTCCAGCGCTTATTGCCAACGATGTGGACTTCTTTTGCCAGGAAGGCATTGGCTGTTCTAACGATCGAACCGATGTTGAGGTCATGCTGCCAGTTCTCAATTGCCACGTGATATTCGTGGCGTTGGGTGTCTAGATCAGCAACGATTGCAGCCATTGACCAGTAGCGATATTTGTCCACCACATTTCTGGTGTCGCCTGATTGCAGCAGGTCTAAATCGAACTTTTCAAAGTCTGGGTGCGAGGAATCAGGAAGCTGCCCGGGCCATGGCCCAACACCCCAAGTTGGTTGCTCATGGGTACCTGTCAAATTTTCTTCACTCACTTGTAACAGCCTAAAGCTAGGCTTAGATGTTATGAGAGATCGTTCAGAAATAATCAGCTGGCTAACCGACATGGATGGCGTGCTTTGGCACGAAGGCAAGGCTATTGCCGGGGCTCCCGAGCTCATTCAGAAATGGACCGATGCTGACACTAAGTTCCTGGTTCTAACCAACAACTCGATCTACACCCAGCACGATCTTTCAATCAGGCTTCAGGCCGGCGGCCTGAATGTTCCCAAGGAACTCATTTACACCTCAGCGCTAGCAACAGCTGACTTCTTGGCCCACCAATCTCCAAAAAGCACCGCCTATGTGATTGGTGAAAATGGTCTGATCTCCGCGATGCACGACATTGGGTATGTATTGACTGAATCAAACCCGGAGTATGTGGTGCTGGGCGAAACCAGAAACCTAAGCTTCGACAGCCTCACCAAGGCAGCGAGATTTATTAACAACGGTGCAAAGTTCATTGCCACCAACCCAGACCCAACCGGCCCAAGCAAGGACGGCGTGATGCTGGCAACTGGTTCAGTGGCCGCTCTTCTAACCAAGGCCACCGGCAAGGACCCCTACATCGTTGGCAAGCCAAACCCGATGATGTTCCGTTCTGCGATGCGCAAGATTGGTGCTCACTCTGAGACCACCGCCATGATTGGTGACCGGATGGACACCGACGTAGTGGCAGGAATCGAAGCTGGACTTCACACAATCCTGGTTAGAACCGGAATCTCGGATGATGCGGAAATCGCAAAGTATCCATTCAGGCCAACCGAGATCATGGACTCGGTTGCAAACCTTCTCTAACTAGCCATCCAGTTTCTTGATGTGTCGGTTGAACGACACGATCACGCCAGCGATCATTACTGTTGTGGCCAGGATCGTGTAGGTGGGCCTAATGCCAATGCCGTCAACGGCAGTGCCAACGGCCACCATTGAGATAAGCGGTCCGGCATTCCAAATTGTCATTTCCAGGGCGAATACGCGCCCGCGTTTATTTGCAGGGATTTTCTTTTGAATCACCGTGTTTAGAAGCGGCAGCAGCGGGCCCCAGGCCAGGCCCAAAACCAGTGCGCCTGTAAGCATTGCCCACTGTGGAGGCAGTTGGCTCATTGGCAACATGGCAAGTGGAACACCGAGGATTCCGATTCTCAGAATCGTTGAGTAGCTCAGGTACTTGTGGATCTGCTCAAAAAACAGCGCGCCCAAGATTGAGGCAGCGGCCATGGCTGAAATCAACAGCCCCAGTCCCTCTGGGTCTGCAAGTGAGTTGTAGTAGGCCGGCAAGACAACCATCTCGGTTGGCAGGTAAACAACTGCAAGAATCACAATCGCCGACATCATCACCAACACCGATGGAGTTGCAAACAAGATCTTGAAACCCTGCATCGCATAGCGAATGAAGGGTTCCTTTTCAGTCTGGTCGTTCTCCTCATGCTGCTCGGTGACCCGAATCAAGATTGCAAACAGTCCACTTAGTGCGCCGAAGAACGCCACCACAAAAAATGTGTTCGCTGAACCAATTAGGGCGATGCAGAAAGTTGCGAGCGCCGGCCCCAACGCAAAACCTGTTGCAAACACTGCTTCATGGATTGAGTTCGCTCGATCCAAAGTCATGCCGGCTGGCTTGGCAACATCTGGAACCAGTGACTTTCTAGCTGTTGAACCAGAGGGGGAAACAACGTTTTTCAGGGTCGCGAGAATGATCAGCCCGATCAGGCTCAAACCCCAGAGGTTTGCAACCAGTGGCAACAAGAGCGTCAAGGTTGCAGTTATCCACTCACCCCAGATTGCTACTCTTCTGCGGCCAAACTTGTCGATCACTGAACCAATTACTGGAATCACAATCAGACCGGGGATTGCCGTTAGGGCAACAACTAGACCAGCGGATGCGGCCGAGCCGCTGATTTCAAGCGCTATCCATGGAATGGCGATAAACACCATTGAACCCGAAGTAATGCTTGTGAGCGATGCAAGCTGGGTTAGGACAAAAGGCGCAACTCTACGCTGCACTTTCACCTCTTCTAAAGACCGAGATCACCTAGCGTGATCGCCGTTAGATAAGGATAGCCTGCCGCCTCGATTGCCTGGCGTGCGCCGGTGTCGCGGTCAACAACCGTTGCCACCGCCACCACCTCAGCTCCAGCTGCAACAAGTGCTTCTGCTGCAGTCAAAGGCGACCCACCGGTGGTTGAAGTGTCCTCCAGAACAACCACCTGTTTGCCGGCAACGCTCGGTCCCTCGACCTGCCTTGCCATGCCGTGGGCCTTGGCTTGCTTGCGGACAACGAAAGCATCGAGAGTTTTTCCCTGCGCTGCACCCTGGTGCAGGATCGCGGTTGCTACTGGGTCAGCGCCCATAGTGAGCCCGCCAACCGCATCAACGTTGCCAAAGTCATTTGCCTCGAGAAGTTCCAGCATTACCTTGCCAATCAAGGGTGAAGCCTCGTGGTGCAGGGTGGCTCTTCTTAGATCAACGTAGTAATCGGCCTCTAGCCCTGAAGACAGGGTTACTTTGCCGTGGACAATGGCAAGGTCTTTTATCAGCTCAACTAGACGTGGTTTGTTACTTGAATCAAAGCTCATAGTTAGAGTTTAGAGATGCAAATCGCCACCTGGAACGTAAACTCCGCTCGAGCACGACAAGGCCGCATTGTCGAGTTCCTTCAACGCACCAAGGTTGACGTGCTTGCGATGCAGGAAATTAAGTGCAAACCAGAGCAGTTTCCCTATGAAGCATTCGAGGCAATCGGCTACAAGGTCTTGGCTCACGGGCTAAACCAGTGGAACGGTGTGGCCTTTGCCTACCGCGAAGACTTAGTTCCAGAGGATGTTGAAACTTCCTTTTACCAGCAGCCCGAATTCAAGGAGGTCCAAGAAGCTAGGGCGCTTGGAGCAACCTTCAATGGTGTCCGAGTCTGGTCAATCTATGTGCCAAATGGCCGCGAGCTTGATGACCCCCACATGCAATACAAGCTTGAGTTCCTAGACCGTCTGGCAGCCACAATGGCCGAGCAGCTTGAAATGGACCCCAGCCTCGAGATTGCAGTGGTGGGAGATTTCAACGTTGCTCCGCTAGATGAAGACGTCTATGACCTAAGCATGTTCGAGACTCATATTTCACAGCCCGAGCGAGATGCCTTCGAAGCATTTGAACAAGTTGGGCTTACCGACAAGGTCCGTGAACTAGTCCCTAATGCCTATACCTACTGGGACTACAAAGACCTGTGCTTCCCGAAAAACAACGGCATGAGGATCGACTTTATGCTCACCTCAGAGGCCCTCACCGAGCGCATCACCGCCGCCACAATTGAGCGGGATGAGCGTAAGGGAGAGCTCCCGAGCGATCACGTTCCTGTGGTTTTGACTATTAGCTAGCGCTTGCCTTCACTCCAAGAGGAGCGCGCTTCCAGCGACCCCAGGCGATGAAGGACAGGGTTAGAACTAGAGCAATGTTTAGAGGACCGGTGGTTGCGAAACTACCGTGCTGTATGTGCCAAACCATGGCACCGAACATGACAAACACCAGACCGAGAGCTGCCAATGGAACCAAAAAGGCAAATCGCTTGATGAATCCAGGAATCAGCAGGCCAAGACCACCCAGGATTTCTAATGTGCCAGAAATCAAGTGAAGCTCTGGACTTAGCTCATACATCCAAGCCATCGCAGCTGGCAAGCCAGCCGGCAAAATAAAGTGGGTAATTCCAATTGCTACCCAGTAAAGCCCCAGGACTATTTGCAGAACCCAAAGAAACCTATTCATGTTTATTCCTTTTCTTATCGATACTTAGTTACTATTAGATACAGCGTAGGAGTGAGGTTCCCGGCACTTCAACGTGAGTGAGTAACCAAAAGGGAACCGAGGGAGAGGTGTCCATGGACTGCGAGAGCCACAATGTGCCGGTTTTGCAGAAGCTCTTCAGCAAGCTCGGTTCCAAATGGAGTCTGCTCATCTTGATATTTCTGGAACAAAACCCTCCTCACATTCGCTTCACTGAACTGAAGCGCCAAATCAAGGGCGTTTCCCAAAAAATGCTGGCTCAAACCCTGAAGGAGCTTGAGCGGGACGGATTAGTGGCACGTCAGATGCACGCGGAGATTCCCCCTCGCGTGGAGTATTCCCTCACCGAACTTGGCAAAAGCCTCCTGCCGGTCGCCCGAGGCTTCGCCGAATGGGCATTGAAGAATGAGACTGTCCTCGAGCAAAAGCGGGCAGAGTTCGACCTTCGTTTTGCCGACTAGGCCCTATGAACCCCAGAACCCTCGCATCACTTACAGTTCGCAAGAGCCAGAAACAGCTGAGTTAGCGTGCGATCATGCTGCAGCAAAATAAAGCATTGACCGACCCAATTTCATTGCCGGAGGAATCGCGATTAGTCCTGTGGCTCAGCTAAAACGCTCAGGTGCTCGCCACCTACTGCAACATCGGCCTTCACAATTGACCCATCTTCGACCTGACCGTCAAGAATCAGATTCGCAAGCTTGTCATCAATTTCTCTTTGCATAAGTCTGCGCAACGGTCTCGCCCCATAAACAGGGTCATAACCGTGTTCTGCCAACCACAATCTTGCAGCTGGGGTAACACCGAGTGTTAGGCGCTTGTCTTCAAGCCTTGCGGTGAGCTTCTCAATGTTTAGATCGACAATGAAACCAAGCTCTTCAACGCTGAGTGAATCAAACAACACGATTTCATCGAGCCTGTTTAGAAACTCTGGCTTGAATGCACTTCGAACCGTTTCCATCACAGCCAAGGACTTCTGGTCATCGGATAACTCGGGATCAATCAAGAACTGTGAACCCAAGTTTGAGGTCATGATCATGATCACATTTCTAAAATCAACCGTTCTGCCCTGACCATCGGTTAGTCGACCGTCATCAAGAACCTGAAGCAGGACGTCGAAGACCTCAGGGTGGGCCTTTTCGATTTCATCGAAAAGCACCACTGAATAGGGCCTGCGCCTAACCGCTTCGGTCAGCTGACCACCCTCGCCATAACCGACATAACCTGGAGGGGCTCCGATTAGCCGGCTGACGCTGTGTTTCTCGCCATACTCGCTCATGTCGATTCGAACCATTGAGCGTTCGTCATCAAACAGGAAGTGCGCGAGCGACTTAGCAAGCTCAGTCTTACCAACACCGGTTGGACCTAAGAACAAGAACGAGCCGGTTGGTCGGTCTGGGTCAGAGATTCCAGCTTTAGTTCTGCGAACCGCATCACTAACCGCCTTTACTGCCTTTGATTGACCAATCAGCCTCTTGCCGAGTTCATGCTCAAGGTTCAGCAGCTTTTTGGATTCGCCCGCAAGCAACCTTCCAGTTGGGATACCGGTCCAGGCCGAAACAACCGCTGCGATTTCATCCTCGGAAACCTGATCGCCAACCATCCGGTCGGCAGATTGGGTTTCGTTTTCGGCACGCTCTGCTTCATTCAGCTCTTTTTCAAGCGCTGGAATCTCGCCGTAGAGCAACTTGGATGCTGCCTCCAGGTTTCCCTCGCGTTGTGCTCGCTCTGCTTGAATGCGGAGTGAATCGAGTTTGGTCTTTAGGTCACCAATTTTGTTCAGTTCGCTGCGCTCTTTTTCCCAGCGGGCGTTTAGATCGTTGAGCTTTGCTTGCTTCTCAGCAAGGTCTTCTTGAAGTTTCTCAAGGCGCTGCTTTGAGGCGTCGTCCTTTTCCTTCTTTAGGGCCAGTTCCTCAAGTTTTAGGCGCTCCACCGATCGCCTCAATTCGTCGATTTCAACCGGAGCTGAGTCGATCTCCATGCGAAGCCTGGAAGCTGCCTCATCAACTAGGTCAATTGCCTTATCTGGCAACTGGCGGCCGGTGATGTAGCGGTTGGAAAGCGAGGCTGCAGCAACCAGCGCACTGTCTGCGATGGTGACCTTGTGGTGAGCTTCGTAGCGCTCTTTTAGGCCGCGAAGGATTGCAACGGTGTCTTCTACCGATGGTTCACCAACAAAGACCTGTTGGAAACGGCGCTCAAGAGCGGAGTCTTTCTCGATTCGTTCGCGGTATTCATCCAGTGTGGTGGCACCAATAAGGCGCAGTTCACCACGTGCCAGCATTGGCTTGAGCATGTTGGACGCATCCATAGAACCCTCGGCAGCTCCGGCACCAACCAGAGTGTGGAGTTCGTCCACAAAAGTTATGACCTGTCCGTCAGAATCTTGAATCTCTTTTAGAACAGCCTTGAGACGTTCCTCAAATTCACCGCGAAACTTGCTGCCGGCCACCATCGCTGAGAGGTCAAGGCTGATTAGAGTCTTACCCTTTAGGCTCTCAGGCACGTCTCCTGCAACAATTCTTTGGGCTAGGCCTTCAACCACCGCGGTCTTACCAACACCAGGTTCACCAATCAGCACCGGATTGTTCTTGGTTCTGCGTGAGAGCACCTGGCTCACCCTGCGGATTTCAGCATCCCTGCCGATAACCGGGTCGAGTTTTCCTGACCTTGCAACAGCGGTTAGGTCAATGCCGAACTGCTCGAGTGCACTTTTTTGCTCTTCTTGTTGTGGTTGTTGATTCATTTATCTTTTCCTCCACAAGACCACTGACCCGGAGCGCTCAGGGCGCTGACCAGGATTGAGTCTTATTACTCCTTGATCGCCAGCGGCAAACACACGGTTTCCTGGCTGACTCATTACTTGGTTCGCGAGCTCTCGCTCCAGATCTCGAACCCTTGCCTTCAAATCGGTATTTTCAGTCACAAGATCAAGCACCCGCTTGATCCCCTCGAGCGAAACGCCCTCGGCGCTCAGCTTTGCTACTTCTCGAAGTTTGACCACGTCCTGCATTGTGTAGCGGCGTGATTTGCCTGAGGTTCTAGTTGGTGAGACCAGCCCGAGCCGGTCATACTGACGCAGGGTTTGTGGATGCATGCCAGCTAGTTCTGCGGCAACTGAAATCACAAATAATGGTGTGTCTTCACTTATTTCCACAACCCCTCCTTACAGAAGTCCTGCCTTGCTGATGAGTTCTGCTCTTGGATCCTCTTCTGGGATCTCAGCGTCGAAAGCCTTTAGGGCTTCTTCGGCTTTCTTGTTGATTCTGTTTGGAACCAGAATCTCGACGGTTGCCAGCAGGTCGCCCTGTCTGCCATCGCCCTGAACACCCTTGCCCTTGACTCGAAGAGTTCGGCCGTTTGGTGTTCCTGGAGAAACCTTTAGCTTCACCGGCTCGCCACCGAGTACTGGAACCTGGATTGTTGCTCCAAGCACCGCCTCAGTGAAGGTCACTGGAACCACAACCCGAACGTTGTCACCGTCTCTGGTGAAAACAGGGTGCGAGCGCACCTTGATGGTGACAACCAGATCTCCTGCCTGACCACCATTTGGAGAGGCTTGACCCTTGCCCTTCAGCTTGAGTTTCTGCCCATCCTGGATTCCTGCTGGAACCTTTAGGGTCACTGAATTGCCAGCGACGTTGAGCTTGATGTTGGTTCCGTGGATCGAATCAATGAAGTCAATGCTGGAGGTTGTGGTCAGGTCTGAACCGCGCTGCGGTCCAAAGCCACCAAATCCTCCACCACCGGGGAAGCCTCCGCCTTGGAAACCTCCGCCGCCGAACAGGTTCGAGAACACGTCTTCGAATCCGCCCTGGCCACCACGGCCGCCGGCCTGGAACCTTGCTCCGCCACCCATTGCTCGAACCGCGTCATATTCTTGACGCTGTCCCGGGTCAGAGAGAACGTCGTAGGCCTCGGAAATATCCTTAAACCTGGACTCAGCCGCCTGGTCTCCTGGGTGGAGATCAGGGTGGTTGTCCTTGGCTAGCTTTCGGTATGCCTTCTTGAGGTCAGCGTCGGCGACGCCCTTTGTTACTCCAAGGATCTTGTAGAAATCCTTTTCTACCCAATCTTGTGACGCCATCTTTGCTCACCTCCTATTCGGCTGGTAAAAACACTGCGACCTTGGCCGGTCTCAGCAGTCGATCTTGAATCTTGTAGCCGGGTTCGATCACGTCTGCGACCTGTGGCTTAGTTACCTCTGGGTTCGGGTTCTGCACGAGTGCATCGTGGATTTCAGGATCGAAATCCTCGCCCTTTTCGCCAAATGAAACTAGGCCAAACTTTTCGCCGGCTGCCTTTAGCTTCTGAGCCACTGCGGCCATCGGAGTTCCCTCCTGCATGTCGCCATGAGCCTCGGCACGAGTTAGGTCATCGAGGGCTGGCAAGAATGCTCTGATCGCCTCTGCGATCGCTGCCTGGCGCTCCGCACCCCGATCTCGCTCAACGCGAGCTCGGTAGTTTACGAAGTCGGCCTGCAGTCGCTGTAGGTCCTGGAAAATCTCCAGTTCGCGATCAACTACATCCTTTTCGTCCTCGGAGATTTCCGGAGAAGGCTCAACCGGTGAGCCCTCCTCCTTCATCTCTTCAGTTTGATTGCCCTCGTGATGCTGAGGGTCATCGTGGTGGATGTTGTCCTCAGGCATTACTTCTCGTCCTTGGTGTCATCTGCCTCGTCGTCTTCAACAACTTCAGCGTCAACTACATCCTCTTCAGGAGCTTGCTCAGCAGCTTCTTCACCCTCTGCGCTCTGGTTGGCATAGATTGCCTCGCCTAGCTTCTGGCTGGAGGTTGAGAGCTTTTCCTGAGCAGCCTTGACTGCTTCAGCGTCTTCACCTGCGAGCGCCGCCTTTAGTTCGTCGACATCGGCCTGAACCTCGGTCTTTACGTCCTCAGGAAGCTTGTCTTGGTTGTCCTTGATCAACTTCTCAGTTGAGTAGGCAAGCTGCTCTGCCTGGTTGCGGGTCTCAGCCTCTTCACGACGCAGCTTGTCTTCTGCTGCGTGCTCTTCGGCATCCTTAACCATGCGCTCGATGTCCTCTTCAGACAGCGAGGATCCGCCGGTGATAGTCATTGACTGTTCCTTACCGGTTCCCTTGTCCTTAGCTGACACGTGAACGATTCCGTTGGCATCAATGTCGAAGGTAACCTCAACCTGTGGGATACCACGTGGAGCTGGAGCAATTCCGGTCAGCTCGAAGTTTCCAAGTGACTTGTTGTCACGAGTGAACTCGCGCTCACCCTGGAAGACCTGAATAGAAACACTTGGCTGATTGTCATCAGCGGTTGTGAAGGTCTCGCTGCGCTTGGTTGGAATCGCAGTGTTGCGATCAATCAGCTTGGTCATGATTCCACCCTTGGTTTCAATACCTAGAGCAAGCGGGGTCACGTCAATAAGAAGCACGTCCTTACGCTCGCCCCTGATGACACCTGCCTGCAGAGCAGCACCAACAGAAACAACCTCATCCGGGTTTACGCCCTTATTTGGCTCTTTTCCGCCCAGCAACTTGGTTACCAATTCGGTTACCGCTGGCATACGAGTTGATCCACCAACCATTACGACGTGAGCAATGTCTGCCACCTTCACTCCGGCTTCCTTGATGACATCTTCGAATGGCTTGCGGGTGCGCTCTAGTAGGTCCGAAGTCAGTGACTCGAACTGCGCCCTGGTTAGGGTCTCGTCTAGGTTTGCAGGACCCGCGTCAGTTAGTGACAGGTAGGGAAGCTGAATCGAAGTCGAGGTCGACTGGCTCAGTTCCTTCTTTGCCTGCTCAGCAGCTTCCTTTAGTCGCTGCAGTGCAATCTTGTCCTTTGAGACGTCAACACCGGTGGTTTCCTTGAACTTGGTGACCAGGTGGTCAACTACTCGCTGGTCCCAGTCGTCTCCACCCAGGCGGTTATCACCCGAGGTTGAACGAACCTGAATTGTTGAGAAGTCATCGTCTTTTCCAACCTCAAGCAATGAAACATCGAATGTTCCACCACCTAGGTCAAACACCAAGATAAGTTCGTCCTCTTTACCCTTGTCGAGACCATAGGCAAGTGCTGCCGCGGTTGGCTCGTTGATAATACGAAGTACGTTTAGGCCGGCGATCTCGCCGGCTTCCTTGGTTGCCTGACGCTCAGCGTCGTTGAAGTAAGCAGGAACGGTGATGACCGCGTCGGTGACGCTTTCACCCAAGTAGGTTTCTGCATCGCGCTTTAGCTTCATCAAAATACGCGCTGAAATTTCCTGAGGGGTGTATTGCTTGTCCTCAACCTTGAACTTCCAGTCGGTTCCCATGTGGCGCTTGACCGATGAAACGGTGCGGTCCACGTTGGTAACAGCCTGGCGCTTTGCGGTTTCACCAACTAGAACGTTGTCGTCCTTGGTGAAGGCAACAACCGATGGGGTTGTCCTGAATCCTTCTGCGTTTGAAATAACCTTTGGCTCTCCAGCCTCCAGCACTGTTACAGCGCTGTTGGTGGTTCCAAGGTCAATACCTACTGCTCTACCCATTTGTTTCTCCTTCTTCTATGGAAATCTTTAGGCCTTGCGGCGCTCCTTGTGACTTAAGTTGAGTCACATGCACTCAAGTCTTGTTAGGTGAAACCGAATTGTCAAGGAACTATTCCCGAAAGTTGAGTGAGAGTGACTCAAGTTTGAGTTGTAACGATTCTTGGGACACGTTTTGTTTACTTGCAGTTATTCACCGATTCCCATTTAGTCGCTAACCTGTTGCCATGACCAACAACGACGTTGCAGCAGCTAGGCCGAAAGGCACATTCTCTTGGGCACTATGGGACTGGGCATCACAAGCCTTCCCAACGGTTGTCACCTCATTCATCTTCGGAAGATACATAACCAGTGAGTTCTTTGCTCCCGCTGGTTACTCGATCGAGGAGGCTGGGCAATACACAGCCTTCTGGCTTGGTATTTCCGGCGTCATCGCCGGAGTGCTGATCGCTCTGATTGCCCCGATTGTTGGGCGACGGGCCGACACCTCAGGCCGCAAGAAGTTCTGGCTGATGGTCAACACCTACTTGTTTGCGGCAACCATCGGTTTGATGTTCTTTGTTGCGCCTTCAAGTGACTTCTTTGTGTTTGGCCTGGTGCTGCTTGCAGCCGGAGGCATTTTCTTTGAGTTCGCAACCGTGAACTACAACTCAATGCTGAATGAGGTGGCTAGGCCACACGAGCGCGGCAAGATTAGCCAGTTCGGCTGGGGTCTTGGTTACATCGGCGGCATCATCCTGTTGGTGATGGCGCTTTGGATCATTCAGTTCGGTGGCGCTGAGCTATTGGGCATTCCAGATACTGATGCGCTCTCTGTTCGCGTTGTAATGGTGATCAGCATGTTCTGGGTCATTATCTTCTCGATCCCGTTGATGCTGAAGGTGCCAGAAGCTAAGCCGATTCCGGGAACCGAGAATGAGGGGGTGCTGCTGGCTTATAAAAAGCTGGTCAGGTCCCTGGTCACCATGCGGAAAGAAAACCCGAACCTGTTGAAGTTCCTAATTGCCTCGGCCGTCTACCGCGACGGCCTAAACGGAGTCTTTGCCTATGGCGCGGTGCTCGGTGGAATTGCCTTCGGCCTAGACCTTACAGAGATCATCCTGTTTGGTATTGCGGCGAACGTGGTGGCGGGAATTGGAGCCTTTGTTGGATCGGCGTTTGAGGACCGAGTTGGATCCAGGAAAATCATTTTCATCTCGCTGGTTGGCGTGATTCTGGGTGGCGCTGGGGTGTTTGCTTTTGAGAGCGCTGGAACCATTGCCTTCTTTGGCTTCGGATTGTTCCTCTGCACCTTTGTCGGCCCTGCTCAGGCAGCCTCTAGAACCATGATGTCCAGGCTTTCAGCCGATGATAAGCAGGGTGAGGCCTTTGGGCTTTATGCAACGACTGGACGAGCCGTTAGCTTCTTGGCTCCAGCTGCCTGGGCGATCTTTGTTGGTTTGTTCTCTCCCATCTACGGCATCCTTGGTTTGATGTTGATTTTGGTGGTTGGACTGCTGCTTTTGATTTCGGTTCAAGCTTCAGCCGCACCAAAGGCGGCTATGTAGTTCTGCTCTACAGCTTGTAGAATAGGGTTCATGTCAAAACGCAAGCAGGGAGAGCTCGAGTCAGCAATCATGGGCTGCCTCTGGGATCGACCAGCAGGTCTTAGCTCGCAGCAAATTTTGGCCCTTCTGGGTGATGACGAGCTGGCAATCACCACGGTCTTGACCGTTCTTTCCAGGCTCAGCGACAAGGGACTGGTTACAAAGGAACAAGACAGCGGCAGGAAGCTGTTGTTTGTTGCCACCAGAACCAGAGAGGCCCACACCGCCTCGCTGCTATTGGATGCAGTTCAGCAATCGAATAACCCGGCTCTTGTTTTCTCACACTTTGCAAGCTCACTTTCAGCTGACCAACTTCAAAAACTAAAAGCCTCGCTAGACCAGTAGTCTTCGAATATGGAGAGATTTCTCTACCTTCTGATTGTCCTGATCGAGTGGGTGATGTTGGTGACGGTTGCGGCACCGATGTTTTTTGCTGGCCGCTTCAATAAATACCCAAGCCTTGGAATCTGGCTTTGGTTCATTAGCTTGCTCTCGGCAATCCTGGCAACGGC
>Ga0209374_1001459_pt1 | contig 22920 bp, 19 predicted proteins | sample SaaInlLV_DNA_10m_FD_184683 | JGI IMG/M metagenome (GOLD analysis project Ga0209374, IMG submission 184683) | Marine microbial communities from expanding oxygen minimum zones in the Saanich Inlet - SI075_LV_DNA_10m (SPAdes) (version 2) | ecosystem: Environmental > Aquatic > Marine > Unclassified ... | reverse complement strand
AGGCCTGCGAGCGGGTCCTGGCGGTGTCCGTCGAATCCCGCCGAAATGATCAGCCAATCCGGCGCAAACCGCTCCACGACCGGTGCCACCACCTCGTCGAGTGCACGGCGGAAGACGTCGCCCCGCGTGCCGGCGGGGAAGGGAAGGTTTAGGTTCGACATGGGCGCGTTTGGACCGCCGGTCTCGTCGGCTCGGCCGGTGCCCGGGTACAGGGGGGCTTCGTGAGTTGATACGTAGAGCACCCTCGGATCGTCGTAGAAGATGTCTTGGGTGCCATTGCCGTGGTGCACGTCCCAGTCGACGATCGCAACACGCTCTCCGCGTTCGGCCAACGCCGCCGCAGCTACCGCCACGTTATTGAACAGGCAAAAGCCCATCGCAGCGTCGGACACCGCATGGTGCCCCGGAGGCCGACTCGCAGCGAATGCCACATCGCACTCGCCCGCCCGGAGCGCATCGACAGCATCGAGAACCGCCCCGACCGCTCGGGTCGCGGTCGTCCACGAGCCGGTCGACACGAAGGTGTCACCGTCGATTTCTCCGCCTCCCTGTTCGCTCAGCGACCGCATTCTGTCGATGTGGCGAGTCGAGTGCGCGAGGTTGATTTCCGTCGCCGTCGCCAGCCGCGGCACACGAAACGACACCGCATCCAACAAACCCGCCTCGCTGATTCCTGCAAGCGACGCGTCGAGCCTGCCCGGATGTTCCGGATGTCCAAATGGCGTGAGGTGTTGGTCCAGTTCCGCCGAGGTGAAGACAACAATCGGTACGCCCACGCTGCCACCTTACGGACTTCCACCCCCTCACAACGGTCCAGCGCACAACGTGCATATCGGTCACCCCGACCGGGCCAGCAATCCAGTGGCGAGAGTGCCATGCTGGTGACGTGACCGAGTCCGTCCCCGAGCCCGCGACCGGCGCTCCCACAACAGCATCCGCTTCGCGTTGGGAAAGCAACGTGGTCTTGGGCAGTGGTGACACCGCCTATATCCGTCCGCTCACTCCGGCCGACAGTGCGAACCTGCTCGCGTTCCACGAACGCCAGTCAGAACAGAGCGTCTATCGCCGCTACTTCTCTCCGAAGCCGACCCTGTCTGCAAGCGAGTTGGCTCACTTCACCACCGTTGACATGGTTGACCGAGCCGCGCTTGCCGTTGAATCCCAAGACGAATTTGTGGCATGGGCAAGTTACGAACGGTGGCCGGGGCGGAACGAGGCCGAGGCCGCGTTCATGGTCGACGACGAATACCACGGCCGCGGGATTGCCACGCTGCTGCTCGAGCACCTGGCTGCCATCGCTCGAACAAATGGGATCGAGCGGTTCACCGCAGAGGTTCTCGGCGACAACCGAGGCATGCTGGCCGTATTCTCCAAGGCCGGCTGGCCACTCAAACGAGGCTTCGACTCCGGCGTCGTCGACCTCGACTGGGACCTCGCCGCCACCGACGAATTTCTCGACAGCGTCGAGCGGCGCGAGCAACGCGCCGATTCGCGCGCGGTCGCCCGCCTGCTGATTCCCAAGGCGGTTGTCGTCGTCGGGGCATCTGATCGGCAGCATTCGGTTGGGGCTGCACTGTGGCGACACGTCACCAGGAATTCGTCCGTACCGGCATATGCCGTCAATCCGAACCACGATCAAGTCGGAGGTGAACGAAGCTATGCCTCGGTCTCCGATGTCCCTGACGACGTGTCCCTCGCCATCGTGGCAGTGCCACCGGCTGCGCTTGACGCCACCATCGACGAGTGCATCGCCAAACGAATGCGCGGCGCCATCATTGTCACCGACGTCGACCCCACCTCGCCTGGAGACTCAACAGTCGACGTCGCTGCCCTTGTCGCCCGTTCGCGTCGAAACGGTCTCCGTGTCATCGGGCCCTCGAGCATGGGCGCCGCGGCCTTGCGCAGCGACGATCCGATGCAAGCTGCGTTGGTCAACGTCGCGCTCCCTATCGGAAACGTTGCGATCTCTCTACAGTCCGGGTCGCTGGGCGGCGCTGTGCTTCGACAGGCGCGAGACATTGGCCTGGGACTCTCCTGGTTCGTGTCGCTCGGCGACAAGAGCGACGTCTCCAGCAACGACTTGCTTCAATTTTGGGAAGACGACGACCAGACCCGGGTGATCGCGATGTACACCGAATCATTCGGCAACCCGGCAAAGTTCGCTCGAATCGCACGCCGCGTCAGTCATCGTCGCCCCATCGTCGCTGTGCGCACCGGTTCTGCAGCTGACGGCGCAATCGGGAGTGCCATCTTTCAACAGGCTGGCGTGATCGAAGTGCCAACCGTCCACGCTCTCCTCGACACCGCGCGGGTCCTCTCCAGCCAACCGGTTCTTCGGGGCCCTGCGATCCGGATCGTCACCAACTCGCGAAGCCCGGCGACACTCGCAACAGCCGCCCTCCAAGGCGCCGGACTGAACGCCTCAATTTCCCGGCTGCCGGTCGAGGCAACGCCAGCGATGTTCCAACAGGCAATGGGAGCGGCCTTGGCCGCGCCCGACGTCGACGGCGTCCTCGTCATCCACGCTCCAGCGGTTGCCTCCGACATTGACTCCGATGCATCCGAAGCCATCGATGTCGCTGGAACAGGCGCACTCAAACCGGTGGTTGGCGTGCTCCTCGGCAGCGCCGACGGTCCGGTTCGACCGGGATCCGCAGTTCCCAACTTCAGCTTCCCCGAGCAGGCTGCCGCGGTCCTCGCCCGGTCGCATCGGTACGGCCAGTGGTTGGCATCCGAATCCGACACCGGATCACTTCCCGTGACGCCCATCGACCCTGACGTAGCGCACACCATCATCAGCAACGAACTGGAGGGGCGGGCTGATGACGAGCCCGTGCGTCTCGGAATTCGCGTCACGCACGATCTGCTCGCGGCCTACGGCATCACCACGGCCAAAGCGCTCGAGGCCACACCCGATTCAGCCGTCGAGGCAGCACGTTCAATCGGGTATCCGGTCGCCGTCAAGGCGGCGCGCCGCGGAGTTGGCCGATCGGTGAAGGCTGGCATCGCGCTCGATCTGGTCGAAGACGACGACGTGGCGGATTCAGTCGCGCAAATGGTCGAGTCTTTGGGCGATGACGCTGCGACGCTCATTGTCCAAGAAATGACCACCCCTGGCTTCGACGTTCGAATCCGCTGTGAGCACGACGATCGCCTCGGCGTCATCGTGTCCGTCGGATTAGGCGGCGTACACGCCGACGTCATAAACGACCGGGCCACCCGCATCGCCCCGGTCTCGCGCACCGGCGCAGCGGCCATGATCGACGACACCAAGGTCGCAGCAGCGCTCGCCGACGCCGACATCGAGATGCACGCTCTCGTCGACCTGATTCTCACAGCAGCATTGTTGGCTTCGGATCACCCAGGCATCATCGAACTTGACCTCAACCCGGTGATCGTCACGTCAGCGAGCGCCGTCGTGACCGACGTGAAAGCTGTCGTCCGTCGCCATCAGCGTGACGAGTCGCCGATTCGCCGACTCAACTGACGGCGTCCTGCCCCCTCAGCATCGTCTGCCCCACGCCCTTCCGTGCCTTCTTGACGGTCCCAGATCAGGCTCGAGATCAGTGCCAGCATTGTGTGGTGAACCTCCGCATCACCATCTCGCTCGTTGTGCTGGCTGCCCTGATTGTCGGCGGGTACACCGCGTATCGCCGGTACATCGCTTCGATGCAGGTCGACTCCGAGGCACGCCAGATCAACGGAGCGCGGTTGACCAGCGAGCGCCTGCAGCAGCTTCCATCGCCACCCTGGCGTTTCGTGCTCGAAATCAGCGCCGACCGACTCGGCGGCGTCGATCAGGTCATTATTGGCCCCTGCGGCATCATCGCTGCCAGCACGCTCATGTTCGACCGGCCCGAAGACGCAGAAACGCCCGACCCACAGAACATGGCCAATGCCGCGGTGATGAGATCGCCCGTGGACGACCTCGCGGCGCGAGCGGGACTCTCGTGCGACATCCTCGCCCGGGTGTATTGGGGTGCACCGCAACCGGAACGGCATGCCGCACTTGATTCCGGCGCGGCGACGGTCGCGGTCGAAGGACAACGCCTCACCGACTGGCTTCTCACGTTGCCACCCAGACCCCTGACGCCCGCACAGATCGATCTCGCGTGGCAGGCCATCCTGACGGGCATTGGTCGCCCCGATCCGCTCGCCTGATCAACTGAACCTGTGGCGGTTGGCATCACCGTGCAGTGGATCGGACAATGGCTTCGAACTAGCTTCGCCTCATGACCAACGCTGCGGACTTCACGGGACCGTCAACCGAGCTGCTGCAGGCGCTGATCCGCAATGAGTGCGTGAACGACGGCACGCCTGACTCGGGCAACGAGACTCGCAACTCAGACCTGCTGGTCAGCTACCTCGAAGGCACCGGTGTCGACATCCAGACCTACACGCCGCGTCCAGGCCGCGACTCGATGATTGCTCGAATCGCCGGATCGGATCCGAACGCTCCTTCGCTGTGCCTGATGGGCCATACCGACGTCGTCCCTGTCAATGTCGACGGTTGGACGCACGACCCGTTTGCTGCAGAGATCATCGACGGCGAGGTCTGGGGGCGAGGCGCGGTCGACATGCTCAATCTCACCTCCACGATGGCCGTCGTTTTCCGTCAGCTCGCCAACGAAGGCTTTCGCCCCAAAGGCGACCTCATCTATTTCGGCGTTGCTGATGAAGAGGCGGGTGGTGTGTGGGGCGCCAAGTGGATGGCCGAGCACCATTGGGACGACATGCAAGCCGACCATGTCCTCACCGAACTCGGCGGCTGGTCGACGGTCGACGATCACGGCACTCGCACCATCACGGTCAACGTCGGCGAAAAGGGCCTCGCCTGGCGCCGTCTTCGGGTTCGAGGCACGCCGGGCCACGGTTCGATGCCGTTCGGTTCGGACAACGCGCTCATCAAGGCCGCCGAGATTGTGCGCCGCATCGCCGAGTATCAGCCGTCCGCTCACATCGATGCGATCTGGGAGGCGCAAGTCGACGCCTTCGGACTTCCCGACGAGATGCGCGATGCCATGAAATCCTCCGACAAGATCTGGGAGACGCTGAAGACTCTCCCGCCTGGCATGGCCCGCACGTGTCATGCCCTGACGCACACCACCTTCTCCCCCAACGTCATTCACGGTGGGCAGAAGACCAACACCATCCCTGACGTCATCGACATCGACGTCGACATCCGCACGGTTCCGGGCACCACCAAGGCCGATGTCGAGCAACATCTCCGTGATGCAATCGGTGACCTCTATGACCACGTTGAGGTCAGCGAGCTCCAGAGCTCCGACCCCACCGCATGCGCATACGGCGAGGGGAACCCGCTCTGGGATGCTGTCACCAAGCATTCGCAGATCGCCTACCCCGGCGCCAAGTTGATTCCCGGCCTGATCACGGGCGGTACCGATGCCCGCTTCTACCGAGAACGCGGCAGCGTCGCGTATGGTGCCGGGCTCTACTCGGGCAAGATGGACTTTGCCACGTTCGGCGCGCGTTTCCATGGCAACGACGAGCGCATCGATCTCGAGTCACTCGGCCTTGCCGCCGAGTACTTCTACGGCATCACCAAAGATCTCCTCACCTGACCCTGCCCCTGCCCCCTGACGCTGACGCTCACTCGAGTGTGAAACCGAGGCGATGTGGAACCAGGACGAGTTCCTCCACGAAGCCGAGCGAGGCGTACAGCTCCCGAGCCGCCGCATTCGACACCCGCACCGTGAGATGGGCGTGTGTTGCCTCGTCGGCTCGAGCCCGAATCGCTGTGCCCACGAGTGCACGACCGATCCCCTGTCCACGGCTCGCATCGGAGACGCCGACGTAGTCGATGTACAACGATCCGTCGTGCTGCACTTCGGTTGCGACGTAGCCCACAACGTCGCCTTCGTGGCGCGCCACGAAACGGTCGTGCCGGCCGCCCGTCAGCCCGAACAGCTGCGCCCCCGTCGAGTGAGTTCCCGGAAAGATCGCGTCGTGCAGCGCGACCACCTCTGCATCGATCGACTCCGCCGCCGCCTCGATTCGCACCGACGAGCCTGGCACCTCGATGTGGAGGTCCGACAGACGCAACACCACAGACCCCTCCTCGGCCTCAAAACCGTTGCGCTCAGCGAAGCGCTGAAGCCACGACGACCGGGCATCGATTGCTAACTCATGTTCAGGGAACTGTGCAAGAGAGCGGCGTCCAGCGCCAAACAAGCCATCTGCAATTGCATCGGCAAGCGGCAGGTCAGCATCAGCCACGAACGGGCCAAACCACCAGACCCGACCCATCTGCCGATCAGACTCGGCAGCGATCCACCCAATCACGTCACGCGCATCGTCGAGCGCAACCCAGGTCGCCGTGGTCCACGAGTCAACCCCTTCGATTTCCCGCAGCTCGGTCCGCAGCGCAGCAATATCGCTGCTCAGGTAATGGCAACTCCGGTTGGGGTCCCCCTGACAGCCGACGGCAAGCTCGACGAGCCGTTCGAGATCTGCGTGCCAGGCCTGGCGAACCGCAAACGACATCTATCTGAAGAGATCCTTCTCGCTATCCCGCAGCACCGGCGCCAACGATGCAGTGTCGTCACGCACCCATTCGTGCCCACGAATCACCGCGACAGGGACGCGGCTCGTATTGCCTTTCACGAGTTCACCTGCTGCGGCAAGCTCGTCGGCGATACACAGCTCCTGCACGCGAAACTCGTGTCCGTGTGGGTCGTGCTGACCGATGTAGCTGTACAGCGGCTGCATGCCGGCGATGCCGATGGCAATGTCGGTCTGACCTTCACGCCAGGGACGCCCGAACGTGTCGCTCATGATCACCGCGACATCGACACCCAGCTCGGCAAACCGGGCGCGGTGCGCCCTGCATGTCGCATCCGGATCCTCCGGGAGCACCAGCACACGTCCTTCAGCCCCACTCGACGACTGATCGACACCTGAGTTCGCGCAACAGAATCCATGATGGGTTTCGGTGATCAACACCGGACCAATCTGTCGGATCACACGCTTCGATTCGCGCAGCACCACCTCCACCAGCCGGGGATCCTTCTCCCACTTCTCGGCCCACGTCGTCGCAAACGGCGATGCCTCGACATCTGCCAATTCGATGCCACGACCTTCTGCCTTCGACACGATCTTGGAGGTCACGATGACAACGTCACCGTCAGCGAGCGGATCGCCCTGAGTGATCGCCGCTGCATGAATCATGGCGGCCAGATCCGCGCCTGACTCGATCTCGGGAAGTCCCTCGACACCAAAAATTTGAATGTGCGCCATGTTTCTCAACCCGGGAGGTCGGCGAGGAACGCGACGACTGCTGCGTTGACTGGCTCGGGGTTGGTGAGGTTGGCAGCATGGGCACCGCTCACCTGCACAACACCGGAGCAGCCGACGAGCCCTCGGGCGAGAACTTCGGCACGATCCATGGTGATTGCCGTGTCATCCATACCGTGCACGACTACGGCGGGGCACGTGATCTCGCTCAGCCGATCGGTGATGTCATCACGGCCCGTTAGGCACTGATACGGCTCACGGAATGCCTCCTTGGGACGCTCATTCCACTTGGCGATCCATGCCGGACTGTGCTCGGCGTCATCGATGATGATCGAAGCAACGACATCGGCGAGCCCGCTGCCGGGCCCTTCGGTGAGCCACACATGATTCATCGCATCATTGCCGGCTTTGGTTTCGTCGTCGTCAAGGCCGGCTTGCGTATCGAGGAGAATCAACCCGCGCACCCGCTCGGGCGCCGTCAGTGCGACGCGGAGTGACAGGAATCCTCCTTGACTCATCCCCCCGACAACCGCTCGCTCGATCCCCAAGTGGTCGAGAAGCCCAATGCAGTCTGCTGCCGAGTCCCAGTAGGAGAACGGCTGCCCGTCGAATTCGGTCAGTCCAAAGCCACGCTCGTCCCACGTGATGACACGGTGGGTGTCACGCAGCGCAGCGACCTGCGGTGCAAACATTTCATGGTCCATCAGGAACCCGTGCGCCAAGATCACGGGCGGTCCGTCGCCGCCAGTGTCTTCGAAGTAGACCTTCTGACCGTTGATCTGAGCGTGGGGCATGGATGGACGGTAGCGCAGCGGGCAAGATGGGCCGATGGCGAACAGTTCCGACCCCACCGAATCGGTCTCCGAGATCTTCGACCCTGCAGCGTGGACCGCTGTTCCCGGTTGCGACTTCACCGATATCACCTACCACCGCGCCGTTGGCAAGGGCCCCGATGGCGCCGTTGTCCGCATCGCCTTCAATCGACCGGAGATCCGCAATGCGTTCCGTCCGCACACGGTCGACGAGTTGTTCGCGGCCCTCGACCACGCTCGGATGTCGACCGACGTCGGCTGCGTTCTCCTCACCGGCAACGGACCGTCGCCGAAGGACGGCGGATGGGCGTTCTGCTCCGGTGGCGACCAACGCATCCGGGGCAAGGACGGTTACAAGTACGCCGAATCCGAGACGGCTGACACGATTGAGCCCGGACGCGCCGGTCGCCTGCACATTCTCGAGGTGCAACGCCTCATCCGATTCATGCCAAAAGTGGTGATTTGCGTGGTTCCCGGTTGGGCGGCTGGCGGCGGGCACTCGTTGCACGTCGTCGCCGACCTCACCCTGGCGTCGACCGAGCACGCCCGTTTCAAGCAGACCGACGCTGACGTCGCAAGTTTTGATGGCGGTTTCGGCTCCGCGTACCTGGCTCGCCAAGTCGGCCAGAAGTTCGCGCGCGAGATCTTTTTCCTCGGGCGCGAGTACACCGCTGACCAGATGAAGGACATGGGTGCCGTCAACGAATCGGTACCGCACGCAGAACTTGAAGCAACTGCGCTCGAATGGGGGCGCGAGATCTGCCGGAAGAGCCCCACCGCCCAGCGGATGCTCAAGTACTCATTCAATTTGATCGACGACGGATTGGTCGGCCAGCAAGTATTCGCCGGCGAGGCCACGCGCCTCGCCTATGGAACCGACGAAGCTGCAGAAGGGCGCGACAGCTTCCTCGAGAAGCGCTCGCCCGACTGGTCACCGTTCCCCTACCACTTCTAATGGTTGTTCTCCTGGTTGTTGTCATGGTGGGGTTCTGATGGAGGCCATGGACGTCCACATCGAGATCATCGAGGACCCCGACGACCCTCGATTCGGGCAGTTCCGCGTCAACGAACGAGCGCTGGCGAGCCGAGCACAGAAACGCGATGATGCTGGCGCTGGGCTGTTCCTGGCCGAAGGCGACCTGGTCGTCGAGCGAGCATTTCGCGCCGGATGCGTGCCGACGGCTGCACTGGTTGACACGGAACGCATTCCCGACATCGCCGGTGAGCTCGGCTGTCCGCTGTACGGCGGCGGGTCAGCCATCCGAACGCTTGTCGCGAAGATGGGCTTTCCGCTGTCGATTCTGGCGCTGTTCGAACGCCCGGCACGCCCGTCAGTGCGTGGACTCGCCTCGTCGGCCCGGCGACTCGTCGTGGCCGAAGCGGTCGACAACCCAGTCAACGTCGGTTCGATCGTCCGGAACGCCGCCGCGCTGGGGTGGGATGGCCTCATCCTCGACCATACGAGCGCCGATCCACTGTCTCGTCGCTCGCTGCGCGTCGCCATGGGCACCGCCTTTTCGCTCCCCCATGCACGAACGCAGCATCTCGCAGCGGAGCTTCTGACCCTCGATGACTTCGAGTTGTATGCCTTGACGCCTGATCCGACTGCTCGGCCCCTCGACGACGTTCACCCAGGGTCCCGCGCCGCCATCTTGATCGGTTCCGAACGCAGCGGACTGAGCGAAGAACTGGTCGACCTCTCCATTCCGGTCCGCATCCCGATGGCCGCCGGGGTCGACTCCCTCAACGCTGCGGCAGCTACCGCAGTGGCGTGCTGGGCGTTGCGCGCCTGAATCCGCTGTGCGTCGATAGAAAGCAGCAATGTCTGGCGTCCTGCTTCTGTCTTGTCCCGACCAGCAGGGCATCGTCGCTGCGACCTCTGCGTTCATTGCCAGGTTCGGCGGCAACATCGTCCACGCCGAGCAGCACGTCGATCGACTGGCCGGAAACGACGTCTCGGTCTTCTTTCAACGCATCGAGTTTGACCTTGCTCGCCCCAACGTCAAGCACGAGGCCTTTCTCGACGCCTTCCAGGTCGTCGCTGAGCAGTTTGAGATGACCGTCGATCTCCGCAACACGGCTGTCCCCGTCCCAACGGCGATCATGGCGTCCAAGCAGCCGCACTGCCTCTACGACCTGCTGACCCGGTGGCGCAGCGGCGAACTCCCCATGGACCTCCGCGTCGTCGTGTCAAACCATCCTGATCACCGTGACATCTGCGAGCACATGGGCGTTCCGTATGTCCATCTGCCCGTCACGAAAGAGACCAAGCCGCAGCAGGAGCAACAGGTTCTCGCAACGCTTGCCAAACACGGCGTTGAACTCGTGGTGATGGCTCGCTACATGCAAATCCTCACCGATGACTTCGTGTCGCATCACCCCATGCGCATCATCAACATCCACCACTCGTTTCTCCCGGCCTTCATCGGAGCCAACCCCTACCGGCAAGCCCACGAGCGGGGCGTCAAGCTCATCGGCGCAACGGCTCACTACGCCACTGCAGACCTCGACGAGGGCCCGATCATCGCCCAGGAAACAGCGCATGTCACGCACCGCGAGAACGTCGCCGAACTCACCGCACGCGGACGCGATATCGAAACCGTGGTGCTCGCCCGGGCGGTGCGCTCACACCTCGAACACAAGGTCGCCGTGCAAGGGCACAAGACCATCGTCTACTCGTGACACCCGCGCTCGTCAGCGGGCGAGCCGTCAGACGATGCCCTTCGCCTGCGTGTAGCGGAAGAAGCCATACCCGGGAATCGTCGGCAACCAGAACGTGAGCGTCCGGAAGAACAGCACAATCGCCGCGGCAGTCGCGTTGTCGATGCCATAGGCAATCAATGCAGCTGTCAACGCCGCCTCAACCCCGCCGACGCCGCCGGGTGTCGGCACTGCAGAGCCGATCGTGGTCGCAATGATGTACATCGCTCCAGCCTTCGGAAACGAGATGTCGGCACCAAAGGCCAACATGCTCGCCCAGAAGGCGATGACGTTGGCCAATTTGCCGAGCAGTGCACCGCCGAAAAGCTGTCCAAGCTTGGTCGGGCGCCGCATCAGGTCGCCGATCGAGTCCCGGATCTTGGACATCGCCGAGGCGACCCACGGCCGCAGCACCGTGCGCCCGAACCGCGTGATCAACACCAGCGTTGCGATCGCTCCAATCACGAGGATGATGATGACAATCGATCCCATGTCGGGGAACTCGAAGTCGCTCAGCTTGTCGCTGGACCCTCCCCAAATGAGGAAGACCACAATCGTGACGACCTGGGCGACGCCACTGGCGCCTGATGTCAACGCAATCGCCGACGCTGCAACCGCTGTTTCCAGACCGTTCAGCTGGAGATAGCGGACCCGCATCGCCATGCCCCCAGCGTTCGCCGGGGTGAAACGGTTGAGGTACGACTGGCCGAACATCACTGCGACGGTCCGGGTGTAGATCAAATCGATGGTCGTCGCCCCAAGCAAACTCATTGCTCCCGAGAAGTACGTCGAGATCATCAGCAAGATGATTGGGATGGCATAGATGAGGTTGGCAGACTTGAACGCTTCCCACGTCTGGTCCCAGTTCGCTGCGAGGTTAAAGACGTAGGCGAGCAGGACGAGCGAGCCAACGAACGAGACCGCACCGCCGATCGTGATCCGTCGAACTGGTGCGAGCTCGACCTTCTCGATGCCGACGACCGCAGCGGTGGCGTCGCGGAGCGAATCCAAAAGCTCGTTGTCCTCGACGGCGATACGAGTCTGCTTGGACAGCACCGCGCTCTGGATCATCGGCACCGCTCGTTCGAGCACGTCGTCGGAAAGCTCCGCTCGTGCAGCATCGACGGCTCGGTCGACACCGACCAGCAGCGCCAGTGAGGCGAGGAGTTCGACAACGTCCGCTCCGAGCGCTGCGTCACTCGCATCGACGTTGGCGTGTTCGAGGTCGACCAGGGTCGCACCATCAGTACCGACCAGAATGCTGGTCGTGTCGAGATTGCCGTGAGCCAAGCGACGGTGCTGGAGCGCCGCGACGTATGACCACAGCTCGCGCAACGTCTCGTCGGACACATCAGGGTGATCCGCCAACCGGTCGCCGGTGATGTAGGTGGAGACCATCAGGGCCGCCTCGTCAGCGGTACCCAACACCGCAACCGGACCAGGAGTCGGCACCACTGCACCGAAGATGCCGAGCGCCAATGCTTCATGGTCGACCGCCCGGCGCGGCGTCGCCGAAACACCCCCGCCGACACCCTTCAGCGACAGGCTGCGCCAAAGACGAAGGAGCGCCGCTGAATCTCGCTGATCGCGGCCGATCACCCTGACGAACAACCTCCGGCCGCCCGGCTCAGAGGTCGCGAACGTCGGTGTCCCGCTGCCGTGTTGGTGCGGCTCGATGCGGTCGATCTGGATACCTGAGCGAACAAGCGCCTCTCGCACCGAGTCCAGATTGACACTTCGACGCGGCGCACCGAACACAACGAGCGCCAACGACCCAGCAGCAGCTCCCACTGCCAGCATCATCAAGTTGCGGACCGGCACCTCCGTCGCCGAGAGCACCTGCGCGACCATCGCGAAGACGACGAGCACCCAACCGGTCCGACGCCACGACCGCATCATCCACGGACCCGCCGTCACAAGCCACGCCGTCAACATCGCCAAGTAGGTGCTCGACGGGTACTGGCTCCCGATGAACCATGATGCAACTCGGTCGTAACCGAGCTGCTCGAGCGGCACACTCTCGTCGATCACCCCGGTGAGCAAGCTCATCGCGATCGCTGCGACGACCGAAGCCAGCGCCAGTAGCAGCAGCAGATACCAGCGGCGACCCCGAACCAGCACCACCAGCGCGACCACCGGCACAAGTGTGACGAGAAGCTGAACGAGCCCGACCAGGCCGTTCACCAATGCATTGGGGAATGCCTCGACGACTGCGAGGATGTCGGCAGACACGTTGGAGACCTGGCTGTCGAGCAGCAACGCGAGCAGCAGCAGGAAACCGAGTGCAATCAGCGCGAAGACCAGGCGGGCGACATCGGATGGGTGCCGGTACAGGCCAACGTCGGACCGACCGGTCTCCGAGGCAGCAGAACTCATCACGCAACGACAAATCTAGGCCACGCCCGGGCGTGCTCGGCCACCGACAACGCCTCAACCTTGCGCTGTCGCTGCGGCGCGGGCGGCACGACGGCTGCGTGGGCCAGCGCCACTTGGTTCCCAGGTGAATTTCTTCATCGCAATACCGAGGCCGAGGAGGCCCCAGGCGGCCACGAAGCCAAGTGCTCCCCAGTCGAACGCTGGTGCTGCAACGAAGGGGTTGAAGCAGTCCTGGAAGGCGTTGACAAAGGGCTTCAGCGGGAAGATGTTCGCAATGGTGGTCAGCGCGCTGTCGCCGTCGGTAGCAACAAAGACATCAGAGATGAAGGCCAACGGCAGGATCGTGGCGTTGGCGGCCGCTGAGGCCGAGCTCGCGGTCTTGATGATCGACGCCAAGGCCATCCCCAGCGCTGCGAACGCTCCCACACCGACCAAGAAGGTCACGGCAGCTGCTGGCATCTTCGCCCATTCGATCGAGAGGTCGTAGAAGACCACGCCAACCGTGAGCATCACCATCGCGCCGACGAAGGCGATCACGATGGCCGAGCAGATAAAGCCGGCGATGTAGATCCACGTCGGGAGCGGCGTGCTGCGCCAGCGCTTCAAGACACCTTCGTCACGTCGGATCGGAACCATGTTCGCGAGATTGGAGAACGTTGCCGAAACCGCGGTGTAGGCCGCAAGGCCACCCGTGTAGAACTGGCGGACCGACCAGTCACCCTCGTCGGTCTCGATGGTGTTGTCACCGAAGAGTGCGTTGAACAGCACCAACATCACCAGCGGCAGAATGATGGTGAAGAACAGCGCCACCGGAACTCGGGTGAAGTACTTGAGCTGGTACTGCGTTTGGCGCAGCACCATCGACAGGCTCGACGGAAATGCGCTCATGAAGTCTCCTCCGACTGCTCGGTCAGTTGGAGAAACACATCTTCGAGCGACGCACGAGCCACTCGCAGCGACTCAAGCTCGACCCCATTCTCGATCGCCCAGCCCGTTGCCCGATGCACCACCTCGGTGGCACGGTCGACTGTGGCTTCAACCAGCCGCCCGGACAGGCGAACGTCCCCACCGAGGACGGGACCAAAGGTGCTGATCGCATCGGCGGTCTCAATCGAGTCAGGCAGCATGAAACTGACAACGGTGCCGCTGATTCCCTCGATCAGTTGCGCCGGAGTGCCCTCGGCGATCATCTTGCCCGATGCCAGCACGCCGACTCGGTCCGCCAGGTGTTCGGCTTCGTCGAGATAGTGCGTCGTGAGGAGCACCGTGACGCCGTCGTCGCCCAGTGCTTCGATCAGATCCCAAGACTTCCGGCGTGCTGCGGGATCAAAACCGGTGGTCGGCTCGTCGAGAAAAAGCAGATCAGGACGCCCGATGATGCCCAGTGCCAGATCGACCCGACGACGTTGGCCTCCGGATAACGAACCAACCCGCTCGTCGACCTTCTCCTCGAGTCCGGCGAGTTCGACGACTTCGTCCAGTGTCCGTCGACGGCGATAGGCACTCGCGTACAGATCAATGACCTCGCGCACCGTGAATTCGTTCTCGACCCCGGAGGTTTGGAGGACCACGCCGATCCGATCGCGGAACTCACGTTGCGCTTTCGCAGGGTCGAACCCCAACACGGACACTGAGCCCGATGTCATGGTGCGGTGGCCCTCGAGAATCTCCACAGCGGTCGACTTGCCCGCACCGTTGTGGCCGAGCAACGCGTAGACCTCTCCTTCGCCGACGTGAAAGCTGACACCATCGACGGCACGGTTGTCTCCGTAGTGCTTGTGCAGGTCGCGAACGTCGATTGCAGGCATCAACCGCCGATCGTACCGAACCCGATCCGAGGATCAGATCGCCGGGGGGTCTGGCACCCAGGTCACGTGCGGGGATAGTTCGCCGATGTAATTGGCAGTCCCGTGTCGTTGCGAAGGTGCTCGGCTGCTGGCACGAAGTACCCCATCAGCTCCGCAGAAACGTCCACTGGGACGGCCACGTCATCGCACACCGTCTCGACCGCAGCCGCCATATGGAGCAACCACCGGTCACGCTCGAGCGGACCCACATGGAACGGGAAGTGCCGCATCCGCAGGCGCGGGTGTCCACGTTCCTCCATGTACGTCGTCGGTCCGCCCCAGTACTGAATGAGAAAGAGCGTGAGTCGATGGCGTGCACCGGTCAGGTCAGGCTGCTCGGGGTACAGCGGAAGGAGCACCTGATCGGTCGCCACTCCCTCGTAGAACACATCGACAAGGCGCTCGAAGAAGGCGGAGCGACTGGCATCGTCGGTTCCGACTCGAAAAAAGAGCGAAGGCGCCGTGTCAACCACGGCGCCCACGTTAGGGGTCTTGAAGGGACTTCTGAGGTCAGATATCTCGGAGGTCTCGTCGACGACGTTGCCAGACCGAAGCTCTGCCAGCCTTGCTGGGGAAGTCAGGCCGAGGCGAGTGCCGCGTCAAACTTGCGGAATTCGATGAGTTCGCTGTTCTTCAACACGAACGGCGTGGAGTCGTTGCACGGATCGAGGATGACAAACTCATCGGTTGCCAGGAGGACAAGAACAGTCATCATGTCGTCGTCGACATTGGCAGCGGTCTTGACTTCGATCACGTCACCGGCGGTCAGTTCTTGCATCAACATCGTGTTCATGGGGGGCCGTTTCTGGGGTGGAGTTGTCAGCGTTGTTGCTGATATGTGTTCTTCATCAAGAACCTCTAGAAACTTGAGAAATTCCCTTCGGCGCTGTGACAACCGCCACGTTCCATGTTCGTGCGGGTCGCGGGTGGTGGTCAACGGTGACGGACCGCGCCCACTGGGCTCAGTCGAAGGTGGGGTCGACCCAGTCGGGGAAGATCTCGGGCAGGCCGTCGCTGACCTTGACCGGGTAGTCCGGGTGGCGCTTCTCAAGGAAGCTCGTGACGCCCTCACGAGCATCATCGCTGGCGCCGCGCGACAGGATGCCGCGCGAGTCGACCCGGTGGGCTTCCATCGGGTGACTGGCTCCGAGCATCCGCCACAGCATCTGACGGGTGAGCGCCACCGATACCGGCGCGGTGTTCTCGGCGATCTCTGCAGCAATCGAGCGCGCTGCAGGAAGGAGCTCGTCCGCAGTATGAACGCTGCGAACGAGTCCACCGGCACGCGCCTCGTCGGCCGGGAAGACCCGTCCGGTGTAGCACCACTCGGTTGCCTGGCTGATACCGACGAGCCGAGGAAGGAAATACGAGGAACACGCTTCGGGCACGATGCCGCGGCGGGCAAACACAAAGCCGAATTTCGCATGCTCGCTGGCCAGCCGGAAATCCATCGGCAAGGTCATCGTCACGCCCACCCCGACGGCGGCTCCGTTGATGGCCCCGATCACCGGCTTCGTGCAGTTGAAGATCCGCAGCGACACCATTCCGCCGCCGTCGCGAGGAACGCCGGCATCGGTCTGAATATCGCTGCCGCCACTCGAGAAGGTCTCTCCCCCGCTCGCTGAGAGATCGGCTCCAGCGCAGAATCCCCGGCCGGCACCGGTGACGATCACCGCGCGAACGTCGTCATCGGCGTCAACCTGATCGAAGGCATCGATCATCTCGTACATCATCGTGCCAGTGAAGGCATTCAGCTTGTCCGGGCGATTCAGCGTGATGGTCGCGATGTTGTCAGCGACCTCATAAACGATCTGGGTGTACTCCATCCGAGCAACGTAGTGATCGTCCTCGCCGTCGCCCCGATCGCAACGACAGCATCAGTCAAGAATCAGACGTCCAAGAAGCGCGAGGCGGCAATGCCGGAGCCAATGGCGCCGGCAGCGGCACCGATCAGGAGCATGATCAGCATCACCTGTTTGTCGTATCCATCAGTCACCACAAGTGCGGCAAACCCGCTGCCATCGGGGAACTCACCGACGCCGCTGGTCCACTGACTATTCCAAGCCCACAAGCCGGCACTGGCAAGGACGCCACCAATAATCCCGTGCAGCAGGCCCTCGAGCATGAACGGAATACGAATGAACCAGTCGGTCGCACCGACGAGCTTCATCACTTCGATCTCTCGTCGCCGAGCAAAGATTGCCGTGCGAATCGTGTTCCAGATGAGCAGCACCGCAGCGAGCAACAAGAACACTGACAGCAGCAACAAACGGAAGCCGAAGAAGTCCTGCAGTTGACCGATCAAGCTGATCTGGTCCTCGGCAAATTGGACGTTGAACACGTTGGGCAGCTCAGAGAACGCTCCCTCAAGCTGTCGCAGCAGTTCAACGTCAGTCCCCTCGGTCGGTACCACCTTGTACTGGGTCGGAATGTTGTCGGCGGTCAGCAACTCAAGTGTTCCCGGCTCGCCAGCAAGCACAATCTCAGCTTCGTTCAGCGAGCACTGCGAGTCGCAGTAGCCGAAGCTTTCAACGAACTGCGGGTTGTTGCCGAGGGCCCCCTCGATGACACCAAGTTGATCCGCGCTGGCACCGGCGTTGACAAAGATGATCATCTCGACGCCACCCTCCCACTTGGAGAGCAAGTTGTCGAACCCCTTCTGGCTCAGCAGGGTGAGCCCCACCCCCAGCAGCGAGATCGCCGCGGTGATGATCGCCGCGAGTGTCAGCGTGGCGTTACGACGAAAACTGTCAAATGTTTCGCGAAGTGTGTATCGGAGGCGTGAAAGCATGGTGGATTGAGATCTCCCGAGTCACTCGTAGACGCCGCGAGCCTGGTCCCGGACAATGACGCCGCGATCGAGCTGAATGACTCGTTTGCGCATCGTGTTCACGATGCGTTGGTCGTGGGTGGCCATCACCACGGTGGTGCCAGTCTTGTTGATGCGATCAAGCAAGCGCATGATTCCCTCGCCGGTGGCTGGATCGAGGTTGCCCGTGGGCTCATCCGCAAGAAGAATCAGCGGTCGATTCACGAATGCCCGAGCGACAGAAACACGCTGCTGCTCGCCACCGGACAGCTGATGCGGAAGACGATCTTCCTTTCCAGCGAGACCGACAAGCTCAAGGACGGCCGGGACCTGCTGCTTGATCACGTGCTTCGGGCGACCAATGACCTCTTGCGCAAACGCCACGTTCTCGAACACCGTCTTTTCGAGCAGGAGTTTGTAGTCCTGGAAGATGTTGCCAATGTTGCGGCGAAGGTGCGGCACGCGGCCCGGCGGCATGTCGACGATATTGCGACCTGCCACCCAGACGGCACCGCGCTCGGGCCGATCCTGGCGGTTGAGCATCCGCAACAACGTGCTCTTGCCGGAGCCGGATGGGCCCACGAGAAAGACGAACTCGCCTTTGGCGATGTCGAATCCTGCGTCGCGGAGCGCCACGACTTCGGCGGAGTAGCTCTTGGTGACGTTTTCGAGGCGAATCATGAGGAAGGTTGGCCAGTCGGAACGGTCCGATCAGCCCTGCAAGACAGTACCGCCGTCACACACAGGCAATGAGGCACCCCACCTGCATATTTCGTGACCAGTGGCTCACACACGGCACTCACCTGCTCAGACGTCGTCTTCACCCTGAGCCCGCTTGAACTGCAGGAAGCCTTCAATGAGGAAGTCGATATCACCGTCGAGCACGCCACTGACGTTGGCCGTCTCAATCTCGGTACGGAGATCCTTCACCATCTGGTACGGCTGCATCACGTAGCTGCGAATCTGGCTCCCCCAGCCCACCTGGGCTTGCTTGCCCGCGATGGCGTCAAGTTCGGCCTGGCGGTCTTCTTCAGCCTTCGCCGCAATCATCGACTTCAAGCGGCCCATGGCCCGCTCACGGTTCTGCAACTGGCTCCGCTCTTCCTGCGAACTCGCCACCAGCCCGGTTGGGTGGTGGATGTAACGCACCGCGGACGACGTCTTGTTGATGTGTTGGCCGCCAGCCCCTGACGCTCGGAACACCTGCATTTCGATGTCGGACTCGTCGATGTCCAGCTCGACATCTTCGAGCAGCGGCCACACCTGGACCGCTGCGAACGAAGTCTGACGCCGCCCTTGATTGTCGAAGGGGCTGATGCGCACCAACCGATGCGTGCCCCGTTCCGCGCTCATCAAGCCATAGGCATACCGGCCAGAAATCGTGACCTCCGCCGACATGATCCCGGCCTCAGCACCTTCGGACACACCGTTGAGGGTGATCGTGAAGCCGCGCCGCTCACACCACTTCTCGTACATGCGCAGCAGCATCTCGGAGAAGTCCTGGGCGTCGACGCCACCATCCTTGGCGTTGATCTGCACAATGCAGTCTGTGTCATCGTGCTCGCCGGTGAACATGCTGCGCAACTCAAGCTGATCGAACGTTGCCGCAATCGCGCCAATCGCCGTCTCAATTTCGGGCTCCAGGCTGGCGTCGTCTTCGTCGCGCGCCAATTCGTGCAGCACCTCGACGTTTTCGATGTCTTCGGTCAGCGTGTCGAACGCCTCGAGGTCATCTTTGATGTTGGCGTACTCGGCGTTGAGCTTCTTGGCGCGGTCCTGGTCATCCCACAGTCCCGGCTCAGCCACCTCGTGTTCGAGCACTGCGAAACGCTCGCGGTTCTCGACGACCGAGAGATAGACCTCGGCCTCGGCAAGTCGACGTTGTACCTCGCGGATGTCGTGTGTGAAGTCGCGCATGAACCCAGTGGTGTCCTTTCGCGCTCAGGCTTCGCCGTGGCAGTTCTTGAACTTCTTGCCAGAACCGCAGGGACACGGCGCATTGCGTGGCGTCTTTTCGAAGGCGTCCTTGACGACCGTCTCCTGCTTCTTCGGCTCAGGCGCTTCGGCTGCAGTTGCAGGTGCACCTGCGGCATCAGCTGCAGCAGCGCGTGCGGCGCGGTCGAAGCCACTCGACTGGACGTCGTCAGATGAACTGGTCTGGAGGTTCTGAACAGGGGCTGGCGCCGCTGCGCCCACGAGCGGCTGCGCCGCGTCGTCTTTCACGACCTGCACGTGCATCACGTACTTGACGAAGTCCTGCGCAATCCCGGTCATCATCGTGCCGAACATCTCGAAACCCTCGCGTTGCCACTCGACAAGCGGATCCTTTTGACCCATGGCTCGCAGGTTGATTCCGCCCTGCAGGTAGTCCATTTCTTCGAGATGTTCCCGCCAGCGTTGGTCGATGATGCGCAGCATCACCTGACGTTCCACCTGGCGAAGCGTGTCCGCGCCCATCTCTTCTTCGCGCTGCTCGTAGTGAGCAGTGGCGTTCGACATCACCATCTCGTAGATCTCGTCGGTGTCAGCGCATGCCTGCAACTGCGCGACCGAGCTCGAATTTGGCCAGTAGAGCGTGAGTTCTTTGGCCAGGCCGTCGAGATCCCACTCATCGTCGGCAGCCGAAGCGCAGTGCGTCGTGATCAAGGCGTCGACCGCATCGGCCAAGTACTCAGCGCCCGCATTCTTGAGGTCTGCGCCATCGAGGATCTGGTCGCGGCGTTGGTAGATGATCTTGCGCTGCTCGTTCATCACCTCGTCGTACTTGAGGACGTTCTTGCGAATCTCAGCGTTCTTGGTCTCGACCGTGGTCTGTGCCCGCTCGATGGCCTTGGTGACCATCTTCGCCTCGATGGCCTCGTCGTCAGGCAGCGCCCGGCCCATGACATAGTTCAACGCGCCGGTCGCAAACAGGCGCATCAGATCGTCATCGAGACTCAGGAAGAAGCGGCTCGCCCCAGGGTCGCCCTGACGACCGGAACGGCCACGGAGCTGGTTGTCGATACGGCGGCTGTCATGACGCTCGGACCCAATGACGTAGAGACCGCCCTGATCCAGAACCTGCTGCCGCTCGCGCTCACACTCACCTGAGAACTTGGCAAGCATCTCGTCGTACAACGCCTGGGCCTTCTTGCGTTCAACCTGAAACTCCTCAGGCATCTGCTCGACCGGCACGGCGAACTCGAAGTCGGACTTCAGATGCTCATCGGTGTACCCGGCCTTCAGGACCTCGGATTGGGCGAGTCCTTCGGGGTTGCCGCCGAGCAAAATATCGACGCCGCGACCCGCCATGTTGGTGGCGACGGTGACCGCACCGAGGCGACCTGCCTGGGTGACGATCTCGGCTTCGCGAGTGTGCTGCTTGGCGTTGAGGACCTCGCAGGTGATGTTGCGCTGATCGAGGAGACGGCCCAGGTGCTCCGAACGGCCGACGCTGGCAGTACCAACAAGAATCGGCTGCCCCTTGGCATGACGTTCTTCGATGTCGTCGATGATTGCGTTGAACTTTGCCTCTTCGGACTTGTAGATCAAGTCCGGCTCGTCGGCGCGGACCACCGGCTGATTGGTCGGAATGGGCACCACCCCGAGGCCGTAGGTGTTCATCAGTTCAGCTGCTTCTGTGGCGGCCGTGCCCGTCATGCCGGCAAGCTTTTCGTAGAGCCGGTAGTAATTCTGCAGCGTGATGGTGGCGAGAGTCTGGTTCTCTTCCTTGATCTTGACGCCCTCTTTGGCTTCGACAGCCTGGTGGATGCCTTCGGACCAACGACGGCCCTCGAGCACACGACCGGTGAACTCGTCGACGATCTTCACTTCGCCGCCCTGGACGATGTAGTCCTTGTCGCGCTTGTAGACCTCTTTCGCCTTCAGCGCCACCGTGAATTGGTGCACGAGGTTCGCTTCGACGGTGTCGTAGAGGTTCTCGACGCCGAGCGCGGCTTCGACGGTCTCGATGCCCTGCTCCGTCGGTACGACAATCCGCTTGTCTTCTTCGAATTCGTAGTCCACGTCCCGCTTGAGCGAACGGACAATGGAGGCGAACCGGTAGTACAGCTTCGCTGCGTCTGCGACACGGCCCGAGATGATGAGCGGGGTACGCGCCTCGTCGATGAGAATCGAGTCGACTTCATCAACGATGCAGAAGTTGTGACCGCGCTGTTGGACCTTGGCGTCTTTGCTGGGCGCCATGTTGTCGCGGAGATAGTCGAAACCCAGTTCGTTATTGGTGCCATAGGTGACATCAGCGGCGTAGCTCTTGCGCTTCTCGGCTGCGGTGGCGCCACGACCCGGCAGAATCAACCCGACGTCCATATTCATGAACCGGTAGATGCGGCCCATCAGCTCAGACTGGTATTGGGCCAGATAGTCGTTGACCGTGACGAGATGCACGCCCTTCTGGGCAATGGCGTTGAGAAACACTGGCGCTGTCGACGTGAGGGTTTTACCTTCACCGGTCTTCATCTCGGCGACCCAGCCGAAGTGCAGCGCTGCGCCGCCCATCATCTGCACGTCGAAGTGGCGTTGTCCGAGTGTGCGGTCTGCCGCCTCACGCGTGACCGCGAAGGCTTCGACCAGCATGTCGTCGAGATCTTCGCCGTTTTCGAGGCGCTGACGGAACTCGCCGGTCTTCGCTTTGAGCGCGTCGTCGGTGAGTTTGCGGTAGTCGTCCTCGAGTGCGTTGATCTCGGGGACGATGCCCTCGAGCGCCTTGAGTTTCTTGCCTTCGCCGGCGCGAAGAATTCGATCGAGAATGCCCATGAGGGCGCCAATCCTACCGTCAGGCAGCCACTGCCCGAGGCGCATGACGGAACGACAGCACCTTGGCGCCGACCGCGGCCGGTGTCGACGCGACTGCAGCAAGCGTCACGTCCCGCGCTCCCTGCTGCCGCAGCGCGTCGGCGGCGGCGAGCAGCGTGGCACCTGTGGTGACCACGTCGTCCACCACCACAACGTTGCGACCCCACAGACCGGGTTTGGCGATGAACTCTGGGCCGTCGAGGCGCTCAGACCGATTCTTTCCCGTTTGTGCTGTTGACGACCCGGGCCGGGCCAGAAGACGGCGGGTCGGCACACCCAGTTGTCGGCCGACTGTGCGCGCGATCTCTTCTGCCTGATCGAACCCTCG
>Ga0209374_1001457_pt1 | contig 22933 bp, 14 predicted proteins | sample SaaInlLV_DNA_10m_FD_184683 | JGI IMG/M metagenome (GOLD analysis project Ga0209374, IMG submission 184683) | Marine microbial communities from expanding oxygen minimum zones in the Saanich Inlet - SI075_LV_DNA_10m (SPAdes) (version 2) | ecosystem: Environmental > Aquatic > Marine > Unclassified ... | reverse complement strand
GGACCGCTCCACTAGTACTCCAGCAATGAAACGCCGAGAAGCACAAAGCTCCGCACTATCATTTATCGACTGCATCTGTTGCGGTTTCGGTGCCGTTTTGCTGCTGTTTATTCTCACTGCCAAGAGCCAGATCATCGACTCGCAAGAAGAAGCCACACAATCCCTCGCCGCCGAAGAGACCCTGCAAGAAGCAATTGAAGAAGCCGAAGCGAAGCAAAAATCTCTAGAGAAAGACATCGCTGCGCTTGATCCGCAACCCGATGCCAATGCCACCAGCGTTGCCGAGCTTGCCGCCGAGCAAGAGCGCCTCGCTAAAGCCATCGAAGATCAAGCCGAGGCACTTGCATCACTCGACACCAAGGCCGAAACCGTCGATGCCATAGCCGGGCTCGACCGCCCCTCTGCCGATCAAAGCTACTTGTCTGGCCTTCGTCTACGGGGACCACGCGCTATTATCCTACTCGAAAACTCTGGCAGCATGCTCGCCAGAGATGCCAAGAGCGCCCTCGAAATCATCCGCAACAAGAGCGGGACCAGTGCTAAAAAATGGCTACGCGCCAAAGCCGCCGTGCGAGCCGTGATCGCTGCGATACCAAAGGGCACCAAAGTTGCGATCTTGCAGATGAATGAAGCCACATCGGCGGTATCCGGCAGCTCCGTAAGCCCCTACATCGACCCCTACAATAACAGCGCTCTACTCACCACACTCGAGCGGCTCGACAAACTCCAAGCCTCCGGGGGCGCCGACCTGTCCAACGCCCTGCGCACCGTCGGTCAGCTCAAAGAGCGCCCCAGCAGTCTCCTGTTAATCAGCGACGGGCTCCCCTCCGCGCCCAACCCCAGCCACCAGAATCTATCTGAAGCCAACCGCGTGCAACTCTTCAAAGCCGCGATGGCAACGCGCCCGAGTTACCCCTTTAACGCCATCCTCTTCCCCTTCGCAGGCGATCCTTCCGCAGCCGGCCTCTATTGGCAACTCAGCGGCCGCACCAACGGCATTACCCTTATCCCTGACAACGATTGGCCATCCCTGTAAGCGAACGTCGAACAATGAACATCGAACGTCCAACATCGAATAAGAAAAGTGGTTCAATAGTCACCATGCGTCTGCATCTCTCCTCATTTAAATATTCAGCGTTCAGCGTTCGGCGTTCGACGTTCAACGTTTCATCTGTCGTCGTTTTATCATGATAAAACGACGACAGATGGAGGTATTCAGCCTCTCCTTCCTTGACTGCCTCTGCTGTGGATTCGGGGCGATCCTGTTGCTATTTATTTTATCAATCGGCTCAGGCAAGGCCGGCGTCAAAAGCGAAGTCGACGATCCCACCTTGCTGGCCATGCGAGCCCAACTCGCCCAACTCGAAGCAGACGTCACCAACAAAGCCGCCCTCCTCGAAGCTTCCATCAACAACAAGCAGACAGAGCAAGAGCGGCAGCGTATACAATCGATCATCCAAGAATTGGAATCCACACTTGCCAACCTCCAACAAGAGTTCGACAGCAAGCAGGCCAACCTCAGCAAAAACCAACAAGCTGTAGCCGAAGCCACTCGTCTCCTACAAAGCTTCAAACACCAGGATCTTCCCCCGATCGGCCTGCCCGCGGATGCAACCCACGTCGCCTTCGTCATCGATACATCCGGCAGCATGCGCAACCAGATGACCAATCAGCTCCACTTCGGTGTGATTGAGCAAATCACCGAGCTCCTCGAAAGCCTGCCCGAGGTAAAACGTATTCAATTTATCGATACCAGCGGCAGCTACATGCTCCGCGACCGCCGAGGCTTTTGGCTACCCGACACACCCGGCCTACGCAAGCAGGCCTTACGCGCCGTGCTCAACTACCCACTCCTCAGCGTCAGCGATCCCGAGCCCGGCGTGCGTAAAGCCTTCAGCGACCTCCAGCAAATCCTCGATCCCAGCGACAGCATGAGTCTCTACGTGATCGGCGACGACTTTCGCGGCTCGACACAAAGCCTCCTCATCAAGCTCGACCGCCTCAATCCACGCAATCCAACAACAGACAAACGCCCCGTCTCCGTCAGCGCCATCGGCTTCCCCACATTGATCAACCCCTTCCAAATAGGCGCGCCACAAGGCAACGCCCGCTTCGCCAACATCATGCGCGAAATCGCCGAAGCCCACGACGGGGTCCTGATCCTCAAACCTAGGATCTAAATATAAAAAGCCAGCAAACAAATGCTGGCTTATTATATTGTCGATGGTGCGGGTAGACGGAATCGAACCGACGACCTCTGCGTGGAAGGCAGGAACTGAAAAATCGGAATACCCCGACACACCAACGACTTACGACCACGACCTTCTTTACATATTGAAGTCTGCCCAAAAAAATGCCCAAAATGGAGGTGTTATGGGGAGACCGAAAAAGTTAGAGCGATTCCATGTGAGAGCCGTGAAGGGAAAGAACGGGAAGAAGCTGTATCGTGTTGAATGATATAAACTCTCTGGTGAGCGTATACGGAAATCATTCAAAGTAAATGCTGATGCGATCAACTATAGGGCAGAACTAGAAACAGAGATCGAGGAGCTTGAGAACGTCCCAGTCTTACAAAGAACTCGTCTCTCCCCTGAGCAGATTAGCGACGCTGAGACCGCCGTCAAAGCCGCCGAAGGCACGAGTCTAGCGGCTACCATCACCCACTACCAGAAGCTTGAAGCGGCGCTGCGCGAGACGCATGACATCTCACTCGACCGGGCTGTTGCTTTTGCGCTCAGTCATTACAAGCCCGAGACCGAAGAACTTTCGATTATGGTGGCTCGTGAGCGCTTTCTCGCGTCCCGCAGGAACATTGCGGTGAAGACCAAGGAGCACTACAAAAACACGACAAGGCTGCTAGTCCTCGACGATCCCAACAAGCTCACGCACCAGTTCTCAGTCGCTGACATCGAGAAAATCCTCTCTGGCTATGATAACCCGAACTCGCACAAAACATACAGGCGCGGGATCTGCACATTTTTCAACTGGGCGAAGCGCTTTCATTACTGCCTAGAGAATCCATGTGACCGCTTGGATAAGCCTCCTACAGATACGAGCGCAATCGCGATTCTCTCATTGGATGAGGTAAAGAGGTTATTGAAAGCAGCCACCCTCTTACATGACGGCGCGTGCGCGGCGTCAGTGGCCATATTACTGTTTGCGGGGTTACGCCCGAGTGAGTTGCAGGATTTGAAACCAGAGGGTGTTAAGGATGGGCACATCCGAGTGACAGGAGGCAAACTTAGGCGTAAGCTGAAGCGTAGCGTGCCCTTAGCACCTGTCTTGAGAGAATGGTTGAAGGTGTATCCATTCACGGGAGCGCCTGATGGATGGTCTTACAAACAGCGCATGCTTCGCAAATCGACGAAGGCAGAGCGGTGGGTAAGTGACATCATCCGCCATACGAGTATATCCTACCAACTGGAGCGTGATCGCGACGAAGGTCGAGTCGCATTCAACAACGGGACAAGCGTTCAAATGATCAACCAGCATTACCGCGACGTAGTTGATGATCAGAAAATGGTGAAGAAGCTCTGGAGTCTAACACCCGGCAAGCTCAGTGAAGTGAAAGTCGACCTAGGCACTTCACGAGAGAAGAATACACTCATCGAGTGGCCCACCGATGCGAAGCTGAAGAAGTTGGTATGGGCAAAGCCGCTCTCACGCCTAGCACTGGATCTGGATGTCTCGGACAGCGCCATCCGCAAGCGCTGCAAGCAGCACGGCATAGAGCTGCCGAAGAACGGGCACTGGCAGCGTGAATTCCAGCGGGCGAAATCCGGGCCGCATGTTTAGAGGCTAGGCCTACGGGGTTGCGATGCACTTGATTCACTGCGTTCAAAAAGCAATTCGCCCAATCGCCACAACAATGGTTACACGGAGAAATGAACTATTAAGATCCACCTTACACGCACCTACAAATGTCCAGTATTTTAATTAATATACTGGACATTAGGGGCATCATCCCGTTCATTCGAAGCGAATGAATGTCAGCAAGAAAATAGCGTCCTACCTCGCTCGGATCCCTTGTGGTTATGTATTCAGTTATACGGAGGTCTCCACTGAAGCAGTGGAGAAGGAAGCGCTGATTAAAGGCTTAAACCGCATGGCTGCGGCTGGTAAAATCGCGAAGTTAAGTCGGGGGAAATTCTACAAGCCAGAGCAAAGCCCTTTTGGAGAGTTGCCGCCACCTCAGGATCAAGCCGTCAAGGACCTGCTTGAACGGCGCGGAACGGTGGAAGGTTACTTGAGTGGACTGAGCATCTACCCAGAGCTCGGACTTTGCACGCAGGTCAGCAATACGATTCAAATCGGCAAGAATGAAACACGTCCCGCCTTCCAGCGCGGCCGCTACAAAATCTCGTTCATTAAGCAAAAAAATACGATTACGAAAGAGACGATCCCGCTGCTGCAAATCCTCGACGCCATGCGTTGCATCAAGAAAATCCCGGATACCGACATCGGCAACGCTTGCGAACGATTCAAGCACCTGATCCAGCAACGCAGCAGCAAAGAACAGCAGAGCTTAATGACACTGGCTATCAAATATCCCCCTGCGACTCGGGCATTGCTCGGAGCCGTTTTAAGTGAAGTGGCTCCACCACTCGATACAGATAAGCTGAAGCAGTCACTCAACCCGATCACACGCTATAAACTCACTGGCGCCACGGACGTCCTCGCTAACGCGGAGGCATGGAACATCGAATGAAACTCCACGAGAATACAACACTCTTTCGCCAAGCAATCATCGCCACGGCAGAATCGATGCAGATTCCATAAATCTACATAGAGAAGGACTACTGGGTCAGCTATGCATTACAGCGCATATTTGCAGACCGCATTGGTGCGGAAACCATTTTTAAAGGCGGAACGGCACTCTCGAAGTGCTTCGGCCTAATCGAGCGTTTCTCGGAGGATATTGACCTCGTGGTAGTGCGGCAGGATTCAGATTCAGGCAATCAACTCAAAGCAAAGATCAAGCGCATCGGTGCAGTCGTATCCGAGCACTTACCAGAAGTCGAAGTCCCGGGGCTCAGTCGCCGCATGGGAATGAACCGCAAAACGGCGCACGCCTATCCCCGTGAGTTCACTGGGAATTACGGTCAAGTCCGCGGCAATGTAATCGTGGTCGAGGCCACTTGGCTTGGTAGTTTTGAACCCTCCACAACTCGACAGGTCAGCACCTACCTGGCTGACATGATACTCAGCCAAGGCCAACAAGCGCTCATTGCAGAATACGAGCTGAATAGTTTTACCGTGAATGCCCTACGCCCCGAACAAACACTCTGCGAGAAAATCATGAGTTTGGTTCGCTTCAGCTATAGCGAGCATCCGCTACAGGATCTAAAGTTAAAAATCCGTCATACCTACGATCTGCACAAACTTTTGAGTGATCCAGCGATTCAAGCATTCTTTCAATCGGAAGCATTTGAGCCGCTTTTCCTCGCCGCAGCCAACAGCGATTCGGTCAGCTATAAAAACAACCATCCATGGCTCGCCCATCACCCTGCCGAAGCCTTAATATTCTCCGACCTTGAAAACGTCTGGCCCGAGCTGCGCTCTACTTACCGCAGCGACTTTTCAAATCTAGTCTTCGGGCAACTACCCCACGAAACCGACATATTCGAGACCCTCACCGCGATCAAGACCCGGCTGTCTTCGATTGCATGGCCCACATCAACCGCAAAGTAATCACTCGTCATTTTGACGCTAAAATTTAGGGTGTCTAATTCGGATGGTTCCCGCGCAATACATCCGCCCGCCCAGATATCTCGATCCTCAGCTACCCTGCAATCAGTGCAGGCGACTTAGGGCATCAAGGCAGTTTTGATAATCGACTCGGCAAAGAAAGCGACTCCGCGCAACGCGACGCATTGAGTTAGGACACACACCAACAGCCCACCCTAGTCGGCCTGGCGCAGTCTCAGCATTCGCACCCATCATCAAAATTGATATTAATAGCAATAAGCCACAGCCCAAAATTCTTTTTATTCCGACACACATAATGCTACTTTTGTTTCGTTCAAATAAGAGTCAAAAAGATACGAATCCGATACGCAGTCTGCTCTAAGCCGCGCTCATCAGACAGCGTATTCAACTCCCAACTCAAACGAGGCGCACTATGATCAACCCCCTCAGCGTTGTTTTAATACTCAGCGCGCAATGCATTGAGCTCACAAGCCGTTGAATGAACTGCAGCCTGATAATCGGCAGTAAAACTCCACTCCCCGGGCACGACGGTAAACTGCATATAGTATTCCGTCTCTTCGAGGTAAGCGACGCCTTCAGGCAAGCGCTGCAACACACCACGCTCCCAGATGACTCGGTCATTCAGCCGCAGTTCTAGGAGTGCAGCATCACTACGCTTTGGCACACCGACTACCGCCACTGTATGCTCTGGAGAGACTAAATCCATGGAAAAACCATCCGTCTCATTACGCAGCTCGACGTCGACATTCCCCTTCACCGAGGGAACGGTTGTCTTGATATATGTCAGAGGCCCCATCTGTGGCAGCACGTGATAGCGCTCATAGCCAGGCGTCACTGGCGCGACACCGGCACCGTATTGCGACAATAAGGTCAACGCACCCCCACACCAGGCATGGTTGATTGTCCCGCCACCACTGCCGCCGATGCGCCAATCTTCCCACAAGGTGGAGAAAGGATGATCTGTCATCTCGCGGAAGCGTTTCTTGGTACGTGCCAGTGCATCGTCTTCGAAGCGCATCTGGTAGAGCGCTTCGCCCACATACTTTTCCATATAGGGACTACTGTGCTCCTGTGTTTGAAATACAGTACGAATCGCGTCGTATTGTTCGGGCTTGGCCAATCCGGAGAGGACTGCGAGCGCATGCACACGGTCATCGGTCTGCCCCCCGTATCCAGGCGAACGGTATTCTTTACCATTCCAGAAAGTTGCATTGAACGCCCCCTCGATACTGGACATGCGCGCTTCGATATCGGCCAAATCTTCAGTGGCTCCCAACGCCTTGGCCATATTCAACTGTCCTTTCAGAGCCAAATAATACCAGCTATTAAAGAGAATCGTCATATCTTTCTGTTTACCCCAGTCGCCCCACAGCCAGTCGCCCCGGCGTGGCACAACTAGACCGCCCGCCCCCAGTTCCCAGACTGAGAGATAACGCTTCACCGCGGGATACACCGCGCGGATGGTATCCAAATCGCCGGTATATTGGTAGTAAGTCCAGAACCCATAATAGCCCACCGAGTTGAGCATTTGCATCGGTAGCTCGCGATTCCAATTACCCGCAGGTACGGGCGAAAAAATTGTATGGTTCGGTCGCTGCCAGTTCGCCAACTCAAGAATCCCCTTTTTTGCGAGCCCATTACTGCGGGGGTCGAGTGAGTAAAATGCCTCGCCCATTTCATTGACCATGTCGCCCCACCACTGCGCACGTTCTCGATCCGGACAATCAAAATAGGTGTCACGCATGGTAATATACAAGGTACGCAGCGCCTTTTCCCGATAACGATTCAAGAAGTCATCATCACATTTGAAGGTTCCGGCAAACTCAGTATCGTATCCAGTTTCCCGATACTTAAGCGCGTGTATCTTGAAACCAGCCGGAATGGTATAGTGCATTTCGTGTCCATTCATCCATCCCAAGCTCTCATATGACTGCACACCATTCTTAGTGACATACTCCGCGCGCACATTAGGAGCCCCTCCTCCTTTGTAATTGTCCATTCTTATATCGACGACCTGCCCCGCCGGGCCTTCGATTTCCAGATACGGTGTCACTTGCGCATTATAAGGAAGCTTCGCTTTGATCACGCTACCATCTGAAACCTTTGGCAATGCGTGTGCGTTGGCATAGTCCTTCAGCCCAAAATCCTTCCACAATGGGATAGGACGCTCAATCAACTGATTCCACGGAGCGCAGGGAGCCACGCCATATTCTTCCGCAGCTGGCCATGCGGCATCATTATAGTTAGATTCCTGCCAGCCCTCGATATCTTGCTGCGCATCAAATTGAACATTGGACTCCGGTAAACGGAAGTTCGGATGCGGAGCCCCCGTATTTCCATACGCCGGGTGCAGTATCGCCTTCCAACTGGCATCACTGAGCAGCGCTTGACCATCAATCTCTGCATCAAATAGGAATCCGGCTTGTCCGCTACTCTTATGACTAAAGCCGTGCTTACCAAAATACCACAGTAGCACCGCCACGGTATTATCCCCTTCACGCAGGTATGGGCTCAGATCCACTCGATCAAAATACGTATCCTTCGGCGTTGGACCACGTTTCAACTGACCTTCGAAGACCACCATTTCTCCATTAATCCACAACCAATACTTCGAATCCGCAGCGATTCGAACAATCGCTTGAGTCGGACGACGGTCGAGCTGTAATGTCTTACGAAAGGCGATCCATTGATTTGCACCCACTGCAGGCGCATTTTTACCCAAGGCTTGCTTCGCATTCGAGTCCAAGCTGAAGGTGGTGTTTTCCGCAATCGACCGCTGTTGCCGTTTACCATCTAAGCTATAGTCAATCTCCAGATGCTTCACATGGCCATAAGCAGGATCGCCACCGGCCAATGCATTGTTAGCGGTGAGCGCCGTCTTCTTTGAGGCAACCGCTTGCTGCAGTTTCTGTGTCACGTCCACCTGCTTATCGGGCTGGCCGCTCACCCCATAAACGGCTCTTCGGATATGAATGTCTGTCGTCTGCTCAACAGCAGCCTGAGGTGCAGCCCCAATCCAAGAAGCACTCCAGGTTTCAGCGCTAACTCCATGAATCAGGCAAATGAGTGATAGAAGGGAGAATAAGAGAACTAAGGTAGATGAATAGCGCATAATGGAAACTCAGTTTATTGATTAGCCAGAGCAGGCGGTGTATATGTAGATTTGTACGCTTCGGTGCGGAGCTGCATACGGTTTAAGATTTTTTGATATTCAGGATTGGAGGCCAGATTGATCAATTGATTAGGATCGGCCTTCAAATCATGTAAAAACTCATAGGCCGGCTCTTGGCCGAAATACTTGGCATAGACATAGCGTTCGCCGCGCACGCCCTCCCACTTAGGAATACTCTTATACTCCATCAAGTGCTCGCAAAAAAATTCGGTGCGCCACTCAGGCAGAGCCTGCCCCTGTATTAAGGGCTGTAGGCTCTCTCCTTGATAATGCGCAGGCACTTCGACACCGGCCAACTCAAGCATAGTCGCCGGTGCATCAATATTAAGCACCATTTGCGAACTGACGGTGCCTCGCTTCGCTTCCGGCAAACGCGGATCATAGATAATGAATGGCACGCGCAACGACTGATCATAATGCGACCATTTGCCGGCAAAGCCTCGGTCGCCCATGTAGTAACCATTATCACCCATGTAAATAATGACTGTATTGTCTGACAATCCGAGGCGCTCTAGCTCGGCACAAATACGACCAACCACTCGATCCACCCCACTTATCATCCGAAAATACGCTTTGATATTTTTCTGATATTTTTCTGGGGTATCCCAACGCCAATGATAACGTTGGCGATTCATCGATTGCTTCAGGAACTCAGGGTGATTGGTGAAAATTTCCGGATCTGAAAATCGCGGGGCAGGAACCTCAATCGAGTCATACAGTCCATCCACTGCCTTCGGCCATGGGAAGTGATTCTGATGGTCATTGTCCTCTGCATGCACCGCATTAAAGCTCACCGACAAACAAAATGGCGTGCCATCCGCATTTCCCTGTAAAAACTCAATCGCGCGATCGCCCGCGATCTCTGTCTCATGACGCAAGCTACCATCCGGCTGTTGCTTGAAGTAAGGATTACGGTCATGCACGCGAAATACATCAAACATCTCCGGCTCAGGCTGCCCCTGGGTTTGCACCCCATACTTACCGATAAACCCGGTGCGATAGCCCGACTGACGTAGCAAGGCAGGATAGCTATTCAACATGAGCGGCTTCGCGAGCGCTGGCTTTAAGAAGGTATAGTTATGCGTACGCTCATGCAGGCCGGTCAGGATCGAGGCTCGGCTCGCGGCACAAATCGATGTGGTGACAAAGGCATTTTCAAAGCGCACGCCTTCAGTAGCCAAACGGTCGATGACGGGTGTTTGAACAATCGGATGTCCCGCACACCCCAAGGTGTCGTTGCGTTGGTCATCGACCAGCAAGAAAACAATATTCGGCTGATTGCGCTCCACGTCCTCAGCAACAGACCGCTGAACTACGACGCCTGCGAAAAACAGAATAAAAGGCAAATAAAGTATTTTACGCATAAATACTTACAGCTTACCGGTGAAGTCCCTCCAACTATTTGAGCAATACCGCGGCACTGTCATACTGGCGGGTGAACAGCAATGGAATTCCGGACTGCATCCATTCGGCACCCGTCTGAGTGACTGGGGCTGACTGCGCAACTCGCGCTTGTGCATCGCTTTCGGGCAAATTGATCTCGGTGAGCGTATATAAACGCTCAGGGTCGAGCCCCGAAACAGGTGCGTTAAACTGCGTGGGCTCGCGAACATCCGTGGTGTGATATGCTAGGACCAAAGCCGAAGCGGCATCCTTGGACACGAAATTCATCGACGGCGTCCCTGAATCCGAAGGATGCGCGTGCCGATACTGATCGCCCTGCTGCACAATAGGGCGCACCTCTTTATACGCGGCTATTCCCACTCGGCTGGCTTCCATATACTCAGCCGAGCAAGTGCGGGTATCCACCTCCATGCCCAATTGCCCCATCATCGACACATCAAAGCGAAATTTAGGTGTAAAGGCCTCACCTCCGGCATGCGTCACATGGCCCGTTATCGTGAGCGGCGGCATAAAACGCGAGAAGTTCCACTGCGCGGATAGGCGATAAGCGGGGTTAGTGGCATCACTGGGCCAGAAGGTGTGGCTATAGCGTATCACGCCCATGTTGGCACGCCCTCCACCCGCGGCACAAGCCATAAAATCAACAGTCGGATGTTTCTCGATGAGGCGCTGCATGACGCTCAGATAGCCCTCATTGTAAGCATTGATCATATTCCCCTGACGATCAGCTCCAAGATACGGCGAATACGGGTTATTGATGTTAGAATTCGCATCCCACTTGATATAGCGAATTTCTGGATACGCGCACAGCATATCGTCGACAACCTTAAACATGAACGCCTGCACATCGGGGTTCGCCACATCCAGCACCAGCTGACCGCGCTGCTCGGCGCCCTTACGCCCCGGGTGCAGCATCACCCACTCCGGATGCTCACGATACAGTTTACTTTGACGACACACCATCTCCGGCTCAAACCAGATGCCGAATTCAATGCCCAACTCCTTGGCAGCTTGCATAACATTGTCCAAGCCGTTCGGGAAGCGTTCGACGTTAAACTCCCAGTCACCAAGGCCGATTCCAGCGCTTACGCGCGCATCGACTCCGTTGCCGAACCAACCATCGTCCAGCACATACAGCTCAATCCCGAGTCCTGCACTATCCTTCATCATTTGGATGATGGAGGCCTCGTTGACATCCATTTGGCAGCCCTCCCAAGAATTGTTATCGATTGGGCGCAAGCGATCGCCTCCAGGCAAAAGGTGCGTGCGAGCAAAGCGGTGCAGATTGCGGCTCGCCCGCCCGATGCCGTCAGGGCTGAAACTGTAGATCGCACGTGGCGTCGTCATCGACTCGCCCGCCTCAAGAATGGGCGCCTGCGATTGATTGACACCAACCGACAACTCTAAGTCCCGGCTCCGATGTGGTTCAGTGATTTCAAACGAAAAACGCGAACTACCCGGCCACTCCAACGCGGCGATCATACAGACACCCGAGGTTTCGTTCGGCTGTTCGCCAAAGCCTAAGACAAAGGCCGGAATCGGGCCCGCCTTATGACGATTGCCATCACGGCTCTCCAGCAAACGAGTACCCATATTCAGCTTCTCGCGAAACGGACGACCCGCGGTGTAATACTCATTGCTGCCATACCACTCCAGATAGATGTCCTCTTTCGCATCCGCGCGTAGATAGAGCGAATCGAGGCGTGGCACTTGAATCGGAGAGGCCAAGCCATTGTTCAACACCAACCACTGAACAATGGTGTCTTCATTTAAATAAGCTTGTTGGTGCAGTTCCACCGAAATCGGATGTAACTGGTCGCGCAATGTAATGGTCAGGTGCGTGTAATCTGCATGGGATTCATCCAGCTCGTGCGACTGATAAATGAGTTCGATACCGCTACTACCGTCGTCGGTGACAATTTCCAGCGGGCTGATAAAGCGCGGGCTGTTGCCTAATCGACAAGGCGTCGCTGTGAACAGAGCGCCTTCTAAGGGTGACTCCCATTGCCCATCGACCGCGCCAACCGACTCCAAATGTAAGGCCTGCTTGTGATCGACCGTATATTTGAAGCTCATAGTTTGTGTCTTCAGCTCAATCAACTGCGTCTCCGCAAACAGCGAAGTCGTCGCAACACACAGAGCCATGGTACCTATCAAAATCGTTTTCATAAACTACGGTATAATAAATTTCTATATTTAGCGAAGACTCACTTCGCGAATGCTAGGCCACTGATTGTTAGGAACGTCGGTCACAATCACACGCATGAAACGAAGCACTCCGGCATCTTTCAGTGTATCCACTGTGGTTGCAGCAGACTGCGTATTCCCCGTCTGATCGACGAGCAGGGTCCACTGCTGGTTGTCCGTCGAACCTTCAATCTTATATTGATACTGGCCTTCGCTTTCCCAAGTGATGGAGGGTTGCGCCCGTCACCGACGTCGCCGCCAGAAGCGCTGCGGCTGCGAAAGACCAGGTTGTTTTGCTGAGTGTATTAGGTTTCATATTTGAGGGTGCAGATTGTTTCAATCGGACCTGAATGGAATGACGCCGACTTGCATTATTCACCAAACTGATATGTTCGCCGATAATAGCCTAGAAGCGACCCGAATGGAATGTAGTTAAGCGGTCTATTTCATGAACAAATCCGACCATTCATTCGGCGAATTCCGCGCGAACCGGACGCCGCAGAACTGCGATCAACGGTTGAATATAAATAGCGGCACCGGCCAGTGGTAAAGAGGCGGCGTAGCCCTGTCGAGATGGACTACGCCACTTAACACACTGTCGCTCCGCGCAAAAGGCTTCGCCTCCGCGGTGGACTCTTAACTTAACAACGATTACAGACGCCAACCTCGCACGACGCGCGCGTGAAATTGGACATCGAAAATCAGCATCAAAGGGCGACCTGCTTCAGCGCAGTTTCCACATCCGCTCCATCATGCAACATCGCCATCAAGGCTGCAGTGATCCCCGACGGAGACGGGTGTTGAATCACGTTGCGGCCGTAAACGATCCCAGCGACCCCCTGCCCCAATAAGCCTGCGGTGCGCTCCAGCAGCACACGGTCTTCGACGCGTCCACCACCACGAACCAACACGGGAACGTCGCCGGCGGTTTCAACCACTGCACCATAATCGGCAATGTTATCGGTCGGATCTGCTTTAATTACATCCGCTCCAAGTTCGATTGCCTGTCGCACCAAATGCACGATGCCATCGCGGTCGCCGTTGACCGTGTAGCCGCCCCCCTTTTCATTCGGGCGGAAGACCAACGGTTCCACCATCATGGGCATCCCGTAATGATCGCACTGTGGCTTCATGCGCAGAATATTCTCAACGCACTGCTTATGAATTTCCGGCGCTTCCGGAAGGACAAATAAGTTCACACAGACTGCTGCGGCATCCAGACGAACTGCCTGCAGAATCGCTTCCTCCAACGCCAAGTTAAATCGAGTCTCCGGCAATTCTGAGCCGTAAATATTCGCGGTATCGGTGCGCAGCACCAGCGTGGGCTTCTGCTTACCGGGAACGACCTGAAGATGACGGGCCTGCCCAGTGGTCAACTGGATGGCATCCGGATTCGCATCCACTAGGGTTTGGATCGTCTTGGGCATGGATTCAATCCCCTGCAGGAAGCCTGTATTGTTAAAGAAGCCGTGGTCGACGGCTACATTCAAGCAGCGCTTGGAGGTGGCGTTAAATAAACGATTGAGTCGGTATTCTTTCATAATAATCCTTTTATTTTGTTAATTTTAATTTTGTTACTCTAAATTACTTATCTGCATCGCGGTGCGCCTCAATGTCCGCAACCAATCTATCTGCGTTGCGGAAAAACATTTTTTCGACACCGTCACGGCCGATGCCGATCTTTTCGCAGGCATCTTTCATCGCCTTGAGCGCCTCATACATATACAAGGTGTAGCCCGCTTCGATCTCCGGCGATTCGCGATTCGTGTTGAAGTAGAAGTCCTGGCTGGTGTGGTTCGTATAGCTGCGCCCTTGCCACTTCCGGCGTCCCCGCATCATGAACATCGGATTGTCCGTTCCGTACATGATTCGGTCCGGACCGATATGCTCCATCGCCAAGGCATGCACTTCGGGGTTGAGTACCGCTGAATTATCCCAGTAGAGCCCCGGATCATCCGCCAGCGGCAGGATCCCCTCCTCTGCGTGCGGCTTGGTATAGCTGCGGCCGAAGTGCGCAATCACGAGTCTGATATCCGGATACTTGTTCCGAATTTCTTTAATATCACGCTGGTTCTCAGGATGGCCCAGGCGATCCGCCTTCGGCACATGCATCGTGACCCACGCCTTGTGGTCGTTCAGCACTTCAAGCTGATGATGCGGGAGAAAATCAAAGATCGACGCCTCGATATACTTATCCCTGGAACTCGCGTCATGCCCGATCAAACTATAGTAAGGCTTCACGCCGATGACGCCCGGATGCGACAACAGCCACTCCACCTGCTCCGCCACCCATGTGGGGCGCACCACCGCGAGCGCGTTCCATTTCTTTGCCGGCAGATGCGTCCACACGTATTCATTGGAGCCTTCGATTTCCCAGCCCAGAAACGGCCATCCGAACCCGGTGCAGCACACATCCCTGCCGGGAAAAACAGTCTGATAGCAATGCCCTGCGACATCGGCACTCAACATATTCTGCAGTTCCTGCACCCAGTAGGACTTTTTCATTTCCTCTGAGACAGTCTCCAGTTGATAGCTCTGGTCGATAATGTGGATGTGCGAATCGTAGACCCGTTGTGGCACCCAATCCTCCAGGTGCTTCGCCCAGAATGCCCGGTCGACATCAGTATAGTTGAATTTATGGTGCAGTTTAATTTCTTTCACAGTGCATTCTCTCTCACGGTTTAGCTTCAGTGATAATAATCTGGTCGATTCCGATGACTCCCGGAGCCTCTGCAGCGATCAGCGTCAGGCGGGCGGATTCGGGGCTGAGTTCGAGGGAGCCGAGTCGAATCCGGTGTACCAGATGGTCGCCGGAAATCCATTCGCCCTCGGGTTGCTTGCTGCGCGGGGTCCCCTGGGAGTTGCCCGGATAGACGTCGGCAATTTGGTAGTTCACCTGATAGCGGTCGCCTTCCTTGCTGGTTTCCGGATAACTGATCGCAATGGGCCGGCCATTCACTTCGACCTGGAACGGACCATATTCCGGCCCACGCGTAATGATGAAATCCACTAAATATTGACCGGCTTCTTTGACGGGGATGGCGAAATCAATACGATCGCCGCTCGCGTTGGGTGTAAATAAAACCTGTCCGGTCCCCGTCCATAGATTGAAATCGGCATGTGTGCCGCGCGGTTGTATTTCGGCCAGAGTGCCCTCGGTGGTAGCATACGCCGTGTCTTCCGCTTCGATCACCCGGGTTCGGCTCCCGATCAGCGCCGTGGCGGTACAGGCCACAGCAATCAGCGCAAACATGAGTGCCCACCAGAAGCCAAGACTGCGGATGCCACGATGGTCTTCCCTTTCCGATGCGGTGATCCGCATGGCTTTCAGGCTCCAGATAACGCCTTCCAGTTCCTCATCGGTTTTGCGGCGGGTCACCAGGGAGACCCCGATCAGGGTCAAACCGGAAAGCAGCAGTACCATGAACGTGTGGTGCGTAAAGCTGTCGTAGGGAACCAGGCAGGCGACCTTCGGGAAAATGATGAATCGTACCAACGGCGTATAGACGCAAAAGCCGAGCAGTATGGCGGCGAGCGCGCCCGGAGCGGTGGCCCGTTTCCAGAGCACGCCGATCAGGAAGCACGCCGCGATCGGTGCGGCCATGTAGAAGAAAGTCTGCTGAATGATCCCGAATACCGTGATCCCCGGTAGCTGCGAGAGCAGCAGCGCCACTCCAACGCCGATCAACATAATCACCGCGCCGCTGAGGCGACCGACCCGGTGCAGCTCCTTGTCGGTGGCTTGCGGATGAACCAGTTCTTTATACAGGTCCAAGGTGAAAATCGTGGAGGACGAGTTGGTGATCGCGCTGAGCGTCGACATGATCGCGCTGGCGAGACCGGCCAGCACCAGTCCGGTGAAACCGACCGGTAAGAACTGTTTGACCATGAACGGCCAGGCCTGGTCGCCATCACTGAGACGGTCCTGAAACAGGTAGAAGGCGATGATTCCGGGAACCACAACAACAAAAGGAAGAATGGCTTTGGTGAAGCCGGCCATGACCACCCCCATTCGCGCGTCCCATTCACTGCGGGCACCGAGACAGCGCTGCACCATGAACTGGTTGGCGCAACTGTACCAGATGCCGACTGAGAACATCCCCATCAAGAGACCCGACCACGGGATCAATTCATGCGTCGGCGGGTAGAAGACAATAAACTTTTCCGGCAGGCCGTGAATCAGGTTATCCAATCCCCCGACATGGTAGAGGCCGAAGATCGTCACCACCAGTCCGCCGATCATGAGCAGGCAATATTGAAGAAAGTCGGCCCACACCGCGGAAAGCAGGCCACCGTAAATCGTATAGACCCCGGCGGTGATCGCCAGCAACAGCACGCCGGCCGGAAGCGGGATCGCCGGAAAGAACACATTGATCGCTTTGGCACCGGCAAACAGCACGCCGCCAAGCATCGCGATCACCAGCCCGATAATCATCACACTCGCGTAAATATAGCGACACGGCTTATTGTAGCGACGTTCCAGAAACTCCGGCATGGTGGACACGTTGCCGCGCATGTAAAAGGGCAGGAAAATCCAGATCAACGCGGTTAAGGTGATCGCGTTCCCCCATTCCCAGTTCGACACGGCCATGCCATACAGGAATCCCCAGCCGACCATACCGATAAAGTGCTCGGTTGAAATGTTCGACGCGATGAATGACGCGCCGACGACGTACCACGGCAACTTCTTCGAGGCTAAAAAGTAGTCCGACGCAGAACGTGTTTTGCTCCGTGCGGCGACAGTGATGGCAAAGGTCACAACTCCGAGGAAGTAACCGAAAAAGATGAGGATATCCAGCAGGCCTAAATTCATGACAGTCGATGTGTTAAATTATAAGTCACAGACATCCATGCCGGACAGTCGTCCGAACAAGCCAAGGCTTTCGCGGTGATCGCCCATCATTAACACGCTGTGATGCGTTCCCCCGAGCCGGGAAAATTTCTCCAGGAAATCCGCCACCGGGAGCGGCGGCCGAATCCAGGCCCTGACCCACTGTGGCAGAGCCGGATGCGTGCCGTCCTCCAGCACCTCGACCAGGGAAATGATCAACCGGAACGTACCGTCGGGGCCGAGCGAAAGGTTGACATGGGTGGCTTTGCCCCCGCGGGGTGCCATGCCCAGTGCCGCCGGATTCTGCGCCGGGGAGAAGGGATATTCCTTTTCATACAATACCGGTTTCTCCGCGGACAGTTCCGGATTGAACTCCCCCATGTGCGACAGGAAAATCGAATTGCCTTCCCAGTCCGGGCAGAACATTTCCACAAACGAGGTCATGCCATAGGCGCGACTCAGCGCAGCCGACAGGGAGGCGGTCAACACATCGCCCTCCCCTGAATATCCGATGCCGCGAGCCATCGCCTTGCAGCACTCAAGGAAGGGAACGGTATTCACCGGGCCATCGGCATCCCGGAACTCCTCGAAATTCATGCTGAACGCACCATAGTCCCCCTGTTCGAGATAATTGCGAAGCCCCAAACCGGCCCGGAGCGAGCGACGGTGCACCTCGGGGTCAATCTCCCCCTGATAGCGTTCCAAATCCTTGAGACGTTCGGTCTCAATCGCCTCATCCGAAACCGCCGCAGCGCTGGCCTCGAGATCGGAGGGTTGGATATCGTCGACAGTGATGCCGAGCTGGTCGGCCAACACATCAGCTTCGACCCGAAAATCGCCCATGCCCTTGAGCGCACCTCCGATGCCCAGCGTCTTCATCCCCTTCAACAAGACTGCCGCATGAGCGGCACGGGCGAACTCCACCACACGGTCCATAACCGAAGGGTCGCTCAGATGTCCGGCGACCACTTCATAGTCTTTCTGATGGCGCCGCAGCATGGCTGCCAGATCCTGCACACCATGAATGCCGTGATTGTAAAGCAGGCGTTCCGGATTCACATCGCGCGGGAACGCGGAATCGAGTGTCGTGTCCAACAGCAACAAAGGCCGGGGTGTCGCGGCCAGGGCCTCGGCGGATTCCAGCGATGGGGAATAGGCCAGGTGCAAGGTCACAATCAAATCCACCTGATCATCGTCGAATTGCTTCAACGCGGCCTCGACTTGCTCGCGCACACAACAGGTCGTCGCCCGGCTCACCGCGACTTGCCGCGATGCAAGAGCCTCGCAGACCTGATCCGTCAACGGTTCGACTGTTCCCCTGAGCTCGGGCAATACCCGATCATACAATTCTACATACAGTGGTAAGAGTCCGATGCGCGGAGATTTCAAGGTGTAACTTCTTTCGATTCGATTGAGAACGGACGTCCGGCTGGATCGGCACGATAAAGTCGTTCATACAGGTCGTTATAAATATTCTGAAGATCTTTCAATTTCTCCGGATTCTGGAATTCGCCCCCGGCAAGCACCCTCGCCTGAACCTGCGCGACCACAGGGTTAAAGGCATACAGACTGCCGCGGGTTCCCATGCTGTCAGGAATGAAAATGGGCAGCGGTGCGAACAATGCGGCGAATAGTTTCTGAAAATACGCCGCTCGACTCGCACCACCGCAGAGAACCACACTGTCAATCGCTCCGGATTTGTGAACCGGATCAAACACGCGGGCAAACTCGAAAACCAGACCGAGCGCGACGGAACGTAGGAAATCCCCGTTAGATGTCGTTGGGGATATTCCCAAAAATGAGCCAGCTCCAAATCCTTTGCCGAGTGGATTCGGACGGTTAAACCACGGCAGGCACGTCAAGTCCTCCGATGGCAACAGACGTTCACTAAAGATTTCGCATGCTGAATTCAGCGCCTCTTGATGATCCTTACCAACGAATTTCTCTAACGCCCAATCCCATGTCAGACTTCCGGTCTGCAACGCTTGAATCACCAGATTGCCCTTTCCGGTCGGCGCGGGGACAGCAAACTGAAATCCCGAACCTTGGCCGAATTCATTATCCAGCACGAAATTCCCCACCCATGCGGTGCCAAGCGAGCATTGCAACGGGCGTTTCGAGAGATGCATCACCGAGACATAGCCCGCTTCATGATCATTGTAGGGCCCCGCGACCGGAATTCCGGCAGGCAGACCGAAGCGCTCTGCCGCCTGTTTGCCCAACGCCTCGACGGAGTGTCCATCGCGCATCGGCGAGAAAAACGAGCAGTCCAGCCCGACCAGGTCGAGTGGTGCCTCCGACAAACTCTGTTGCCGGGCATCATAACAGCCGCTCTGCAAGGCCTGGCAGGCATCCTGCCGCCACACACCCGTCAGTTGATGAAAGACGAACTCCCCGGCTCCCACATAGCGGTTTTGTTTGTCAAAGAGTGACGGATCTTTCTCCTGCAGCCACTGAATCCGTCCAAGGCCCGCACCGGGCTCGTCGCGCATGGAAAACGAGCGCCAGAATTCAGGCGGATGCTTTTTTTGAATCCGGGCAATGTGCTCGAAACAGCGGAAGTCATTCCATAGATACAGGGGCGAGAGCGGCTGACCGCCGTCGCGCGCCACAAACAGCGTGCTCCCCCCCTGGGCCGCAAGCCCCAAGCCCGACACCTCGGCCCAGCGTGGTCCGGTTTGCTCGCGCAACGAAGCGAACACCGAGACTAAACAGTCCATTACATCGTCTGGGATCTGTTCCCGGCGCCCATCCGAATCAGTCTGAACGGGCAGACGCACAGAAGCCTTTGCCAGACAGCTGCCGTCATCAGGATCATAGGCAGCGGCCTTGAGGCCGGTGGTTCCCAGATCGATGCCAATTAACATAGTGCACTCTCCTTGCGGTTCCCTTTCGCGATGAATGGATTTTCTTCGAACGAAAGGTTTAATGCATCCGCAACCGCCCGGTAAGTGACATGTCCCTGATAGGTATTGAGTCCGCCTTGTAGATCCGGCATCTGACTCAATGCATCGGCACAGCCCAGGTTGGCAATCTTTATCGCGTAAGGCAGTGTGGCATTCGTCAGGGCCTGAGTCGCAGTTCGCGAGTAAGCTCCCGGCATATTGGCAACACAGTAGTGGACAATGTCATGCTCGGTATAGACCGGGTCCTCGTGAGTGGTTGCCCGCGATGTTTCCGCACAGCCCCCTTGGTCGATTGCGATATCCACAAAGACCGATCCCGGCGCCATAATGTCCAGCATTTCTTCCCGAATAAGCTTCGGTGCTTTCGCCCCCGGTAGTAACACGGCCCCGATCAGGAGATCCACTTTCGGCAGTAGCTCCATCAGGTTTTGCTCATTGCTATAGAGCGTGCGAGCTGCGTGGTCCATTGAGATATCTAAAAACCTCATCTTTTCCAGATCCACGTCGAGGATCGTTACATTCGCACCCAGCCCAGTCGCCATGCGTCCGGCATTGACACCAGCGGTGCCGCCGCCCAGCACGAGGACATTTCCGGGAAGCACCCCCGGCACGCCGCCAAGTAATACGCCCTTCCCCCCTTGGGAGCGGTTTAAATAGTGAGCCCCAACGATGGTGCTCATACGCCCGGCGATTTCACTCATGGGCTCGAGCAAAGGCAGACGCTTACCCACTGAAATCGTTTCATAGGCGATGGCCATGGTACCGGAATCGAGCAGAGCTTGCGTTAGCTCCGGTGCCGCGGCCAAATGCAGGTAGGTAAACAGAACCAGATCTTTGCGAAAATACTGATATTCTTCAGCAATGGGTTCTTTGACTTTCATCACCATCTCGCAGGACCAAGCCTCTTCGGCAGAGGAAACGATGCGCGCGCCCGCCGTCACATAAAGTTCATCCGAATAACCACTGCCGACCCCGGCGCCTTGCTGAACCCAGACGACGTGGCCGTTGCGCACCAATTCCCTCGCACCCCCCGGTGTGCAGGACACCCGGTTTTCCTTGATCTTAATTTCCTTGGGAATTCCAATTTTCATGACCGACATTCCTTTTGAGTTTTAGCTGGTTAAAGCGCTCATGACTTCGTTCATCTGGTCCATGAGAAAGTCGATCATTGCGCGGTCTGCGATCAATGGCAACTTGGTCAGTACCACGGGCGGGCAATCCGCCTTGTAAGTCTGAGCGCTGATGTCCATCCCACGTCCACTGATTTCCCGCACGAAGCTTTTGGCAGTCTCCAAATCCGAAAACTGAATCGTGCTCATGTGGCTCCAGCCATCGACGCCGGCAATCACCTCCGGATACGCCGCGGCGAACTCCCGCACCCGCTGTTCGAAATAAGCACCGAGTTCCTTCGTCACCGCCGCATTCGCCTGTGCCCATTCCATCGTCACCAGATAAGCCAGTGCCGCGAGTTCCTCCTGGCCGTTGGTGACCAACGCGCCGAACTGCGGCATACTGTCCATCGCCGCGCTGAACAGGATACGGGAGGCGGGGTATTCGCCGCCGGGAAATCCCTTTCCAATCGCAACAAAAGTGGGCGTCAGCCCATACTCACGGAAGAGATAGAGCTCCGATGCCCACATGCAGGATTGAATTTCGTCACACACGGTCGCGACGTCATTCGCTTCGCAAAGTTTATAGGCATGCTGAAGAAACTCCGTCGTTAAACGGCGTCCACCATAGTTCATCATGATGATCTCATGGAAAAATCCGGCTATCTTGTAGTCGCCCTTGTCATACTCGGCAAAGGCGTTATCGAGGTCGTCCTTATTATTCGGGCGGATATGCACCACCTTCCATTGCTTGGCTGCCTCCATGCCTGCGTAAACTTCAGGCCACATGCCCCGCAGCATTTGCGTGAGTGTGGTGGTGCCATGGTAATTCGCAGACGGGCCGCCGTCATCGTTGGCCATGCACAGAATGACAGGAATACGTCCGTGATACTTCGGCTTATCCACCTCCGGTTGAATTCGATAGAAACGCGCAAGAATCATTTTTAGCGCTGCTTCGACCGCGAGACTTCCGGTCTCCAGATTGATCACCCGGTTCAATACCTTCAGGTCGTCCGTGATCGCCATCACCGACTCCAAGCCCTTCTGGTCTCCGCGCTCCAATCCGTTGGCGGTGCGGATCAACTCTTCTTCCAGTCTACGGGTAATGTATCCGCGTGTATTGTTGTGCGTCGCGTTCGGAATATTCAACTCACGGGCTTTGTCCAACAAGCCGTAGCCCGGAAAGCTATGCCCCATCGGCGTATGGTAGTGCTCGCTCTTGGTCGTCAGGTAGAGTCGGCCATCTTCACCCACGCGATAGTATCCACCGGCACTGACCGGAGCCGCATTCACATTCAGAGCCTCGTTGAATTTGACTGTGCCCGCACCGGTCGAAGTGTTTTTAACCGGTGCGTCAATCACCTGTTTGCCGACCTTCGCCAGCATCCCGGTTAGGCGGTCCTGAATCGCCTCGGGATAGAAATCCGTTTTCTCTGCTGCGGCAGCAAATAATGCATCCGGGTCTTTATCCGCCAGAAACGCACAACCGGCACAAGCGGAACGAATATATGCATCACCAAACAGATCTGTCAGCGAACGCTCTACTTTTATAAATTGGTTTTTCATAATACTATCCCTATAACTCGTACTGAGGAATCTTCATCCACTCGCCCCC